>JGI24699J35502_11133853_pt1 | contig 17134 bp, 17 predicted proteins | sample TergutMp193P4_FD_35502 | JGI IMG/M metagenome (IMG submission 35502) | reverse complement strand
GTGTAGACTAATACTTTGATTGTCTTCATAATAAAATTTAATTTAAATTGAAAAATGATATTGGATGTTAGGGATACTCCTCCTGACATGGGTTGTTATAAAAAATGGACGTTTATTTTTTAAAAAATATGTTCCTCTTAAAATTATTCCTTATTCCTTTATTCTCAATCGATTAATAATGAAATAAGGGGGAAAGGGAATAGCTATGTTATCCTCTTCTATTAAGGGAATCCTTAAAAATAAGGTTAATAAAAGAATAATTGATACATATTATGCTCGTTTGTATATTTCGATTTTAATTTATTATAATCACCTAAATATTAGTATATTATATAATTTTAAAAATTTAGTTATATGAACGAGAATAGTATATGTACCGCATTTTTTACAGCCCGCCGTCTGGCGTGGAATGAGTAAATTTCATATTTTTTGTCAATCGCTTCCGGTATTTCCGAAATGCATGGCAGCCCAATGCAATAAAAAGAAGCTTATTCGGTTGGTCATTTTCATAGAATATTGTTTTTTAAGGTTAATAACTTGCGGTAAAGATAATCATTCTATTCCAATAAATTACGACACAAGCGCTGGTTTGTTTCCCTTTTTCAGCAAAAGAAAAAAAATTAAATTTGTATTATTTTTTCAAAAACTACATTAATGAATCTATTGCCTGTTGATGGGAAGGGAGGATGCTTTTTTACGGACAAAAAATGAAATTTGGAGGTTTTTCCTTCCCGAAGTTTCGCAGAGAAGACACGGAATTGAATGAGGATTGAAACCTATAGCTGACGAGTGTGGATTGCTTCTGGCTATTGTACTCGTAATTGTTTGATTATTATTAAGATATAACTTGTTCCATTTATTCCCGCAGGGAGCGCTGTTCGATAGAAAATCCATAGGAAATGGGTCGAATCTTATTTTTTAGCGCTACCTTTGCAGTCTAAAGTGAAACGAGCGCTATGAATTTTATAGAAGAACTGAAATGGCGGGGCATGATCCATGATATGATGCCCGGAACAGAAGAACAACTTCAAAAAGGAATGACTTCGGCTTATCTGGGCATCGACCCGACCGCCGATTCTTTGCATATCGGACATTTGGTGGGCGTGATGATGCTGAAACATTTTCAGCGAGCGGGTCACCGCCCGATTGCGCTGATTGGGGGTGCAACAGGCATGATTGGCGATCCGTCTATGAAATCGAAGGAACGAATTTTGATGGATGAGCCAACATTGCGGAAAAATCAGGAAGCGATTCAGGCGCAATTGGCTAAATTTCTGGATTTCGATTCGGATGCCCCCAATCGGGCGATCTTAGTCAATAATTACGACTGGACCAAAGATTATTCTTTCTTGCATTTCATTCGAGATATAGGTAAATATCTTACGGTAAATTATATGATGGCGAAAGATTCTGTCAAAAAGCGTCTGGCGTCTGATTCGGGAGAAGGTCTGTCGTTTACCGAATTTTCTTATCAGTTGCTGCAAGGCTACGATTACCTTTTTTTATACGAAAATTATGGATGCCGTTTGCAAATGGGCGGTTCCGACCAATGGGGCAATATCACCACAGGAACGGAATTGATCCGCAAAAAAGCGAATGGCGAAGCATTTGCTTTGACTTGTCCGCTTATCACGAAAGCCGATGGCGGAAAATTCGGCAAAACCGAATCGGGCAATGTCTGGTTGGACCGGCGTTATACTTCTCCGTATAAATTCTACCAGTTTTGGTTGAATGTAAGCGATGCCGACGCGGAAAAATACATCCGAATTTTCACAGTCTTGGAGAGAGAAGAAATCGACGGATTGATTGCCGAGCAACAGGCAGCGCCTCATCTGCGTCCTTTGCAAAAACGCTTGGCGCAGGAAGTCACGGTTTTGGTTCATTCGCAAAGCGATTATGAAACGGCTGTTGAAGCGTCGAATATTCTCTTTGGGAACGCGACTTCCGACACTTTGAAAAAATTGGATGAAGCAACCTTATTAGACGTTTTTGCAGGCGTTCCACAATACGAGATCGGCAGAAAAGATTTAGCCGAAGGCATCAAAGCAGTAGACCTATTAGCAGAAAAAACCTCCGTTTTCCCGTCCAAAAGCGAGATGCGTAAGATGGTTCAAAGCGGCGGCGTAAGCGTTAACAAAGAAAAGCTGTCGAATTTCGATGCTTTGATCGATCCGTCGTATTTACTGGGAGACAAGTACCTATTGGTTCAGAAAGGTAAAAAAAACTATTTTCTGCTGACTGCGAAATGAAAATATAAGTATAAATATTTGCAAATGCGGTAAAAAAACGTACCTTTGCAGTGCTTTTTCAAAAGCAAAAGATTGACCCATGGTGTAGTGGCAGCACATCTGATTTTGGTTCAGCCAGCCTAGGTTCGAGTCCTGGTGGGTCAACAAGCGAAAATATTAAACGCCTGATTTTCAAAGAGGAAAATTGGGCGTTTTTTATCGGGTAGTAAGAGAAAATTCATTTCGACGAAAAAAATCATTTTATTGACTTCCACATAGATACGTATGAGGCTAGCTGTTAACTCTTTGTTGACCGTTTATTACCTATTTGTCAATCTGCTCTTTATTTATAAATACGGTCTGCGTCAAGATTTTATTCCTGTGGCGGCGATCCTTGCCGCTTACGTGCCGTGCGTATGCGCCGTTTTATTTTTCAAATTTAATAAAATAAAACGTCTGAAGGAAATTTACTTTGCATTTATCTTTTTGACCGCCTTGCTACTCCTCTTTATAATCTGTCGTGTGGATAAATATGCGCTTATCGTGGATCGATGGTCGGCTATGGAAGCAGGAATAAGAGCGTGGATTAATGGCGAATATCCTTATACGGCCACGGACCATTTGAACGGTCGAACATCCAATTTTCCGGGTTTATTGTTGATTGGTTTGCCTTTCTATTTATTGGGAAATGTCGGTCTTTTGCAAGTTTTTTCGTTTGTCGCGCTCGCATTTTGTTTGTATGTCTTTTTGGATACCGATAAGGCCTTAAAATATATTTTGCTCCTGTTGTTTTCACCTGCATTTTGGTGGGAGATAGTAGCTTTGAGCGACTTAATGAGTAACTTTATGCTCGTATTGGCATTTATCATTTTGATAGAAGTCTATTTACCGTCAAATAAATTCAAATATCCGATTGCATTGGGTGTTGCGTTAGCCGTTTTGCTGTTGACGCGCGGAATTGTATTTATCCCGATTGCTCTTTATTTTGCAAAAGATTTTTACCGTTTGCCGTGGGCAGACAAAACAAAGACTGTGGTTGCTTTTATGGTAGTAGCCCTATTATTAATTATTTCTGTATTGCGGAATTGTCCCGATTGGGAAACAATGAAACATTACAATCCCTTTTTGTTGCAGACCTCTCAAATACCCTCTTTTGTGTATGCAACATCCCTCTTTTTACCCTTGTTACTCACATTTAGAATAAAAACCGTCTGTTTCGATTTGTTTTATTATACCGTTGCTTTAGTTGCAATTCCTGTGTTGTATGCACTCACATCCAAAATGATTGCATTTGGTTTTCATGAAACCATTGTAGACAGCATTATGGACTTATCTTATTTATCGATGTTTTTCCCGTTTTTGCTAATGCCTTTGAGTGGTGGTATGGAATGCCATCTTGCGAATAATCAAAAACGCTGTATTTATGAAAATTCAGCTACGAATACAGAACATCATCATACAACTCTTTCAGCCGTTTGCGCAGATGCAGCACGGCATAATGTTTTCGCGATAACAAGGTATTGATAGGAACGCCTAAGGTTTGAGCGATTTCCTTTATCGGGATGCCGTCTAATTCCGTCAGTTCGAATATCTCGCGTTGTTCCGGCGGAAGTTCGGCGAGAGCTGCTTCCAATTCCGTCCACACCAGCGAACGCAGGTATTCTGTTTCGGGTGAAGACGAGGATTCGTCGTTAAACAAGTCTTCCGAAAAATCTTTCAATAGTTCGCTTTCTTTTTCATCGTTTGGATAAACAGGCATTTCTTCTTCCCGTTTCTTGATGCCGTGATTGATAATTGTATTTTTGGCCACACGATAGAGCCATGCCGTTAAATGCTCAATCGGATTCATGGCCGTATTGACCGTTTTTGTCAGCTGATAAAAAACATCTTGCAGAATATCTTCCGCACTTTCCTTATTTTCTACCCGTTTGCGGATAAAAGACTTGAGTTGCGGTTGATATTCTACAATCCGTTCTTTGAGATTGTCTTTATTGATCTCGCTTTCCTTAATCATTTTTTTCGGATTCCTCGTTTTTGCAATAGTCTTGATCGAAGCGTCTGAACCGGTGATCCCAATGACGATGCCGAATAAATTTTTCACGTTCTTCGGGCGACATTCTCTCCCATTTTTCACGAATAGGGTTTCTGTAAAAACGATGGCTTGCAGCAAACAACCAGCCGCCATTGAAACAGCCGAACAAAATTCGGCATAGTACAAATAATCCCAATGCTTGCCAAAAATTGATGCTTACAAGTCCAAAAATACTTGGCGCCAGGGCATTCCATAGCCACATGATCAGGAGGCCGCATAAAGCTAAAACGGCTAATGCCAGCAATATCCGCTTAAAAATTTGTGCTTTCATATATGTATATAATTTGTTTTCTGTAAGACGATTCGTTCTTTTCATTTCTTTTTCTTGACTCATTTTTTTGTTTTTTATCTATGCTGTTTTTGACCAAACTCTCTACAGTAGGAGACAAATGAGGCAGAAAAATATTTTACGAAAGTATTTTTTTCTACGTTTATCCGGATTATTTTGTGTATGCGTTCATTTCAAATTTTCCAATTTGCTTCAAATACAGCGATAGCCTTACCGCTGATTTCCATTCTATCGTTTTCGGCCCTTCTCACTTTCAACTTGCCTATCCTTTGGGATATCTGTAACGAATCCATCTCCACCTTGTTCAGTTTTTCACTCCAGAGATCGGGTTTTGCTCTTTCAATGTCTGTTTCTGAACCAGCCACTGCAACAATCCAGTCGTATGAACTCAAATAGGTTTCAATAGGTTCAAAACCGACTATTTCTTTAAAAGCGGCGGGAGTATCTATTTTTTTCAAAGGATATTTTGGAAAATTTATAACAATCCAATCGTTGTTCCGGTTGATAGTCAATTCTGCCCCTTTCGCTTTTAAGAATAGAGTATCATCCGGCTTTTTCACGCCTGATTCGTATAGTATATGAGCGCTTGCCAAGGTTGCATGTCCGCATAAAGGAACTTCTTTTACCGGAGTAAAATAGCGTATTTGAAAATCGTCGCCATCGGGTGCAATAAAAGCCGTTTCAGATAAATTCATTTCCATAGCAATATTTTGCATGAGTTCCGGAGCCATCAGTGCATCGCAAAGCATTACTCCCGCCGGATTTCCCTTAAATGGCTCATCCGTAAAAGCGTCTACTTGATATATTATTTTTTTCATATTACGTTTATATTTTTGTTTCCATGCTTAATTTTCATCTCACAAAAGTACAATCATTTTCCATTTTTGCAAATAAGATTAAAAAATTCCTTGTTGCGGAAAAATTATGATCCATCTACTGCAAAATTAATCTGCGTCATCTGCGTGCTAAAAAAATCATTTTTGTTGCGTAATTTGAAAAAATAGTTCTATTTTTGTTTGTTAAAGATTTCGCAAATGGCTTACAGCAAAAAGCAAACAGTGAACAATAAAAATATACCATATTGCTTAACCGCAGCGGGACTTTTCATTTGCCTGAAATTGGGATATACGCTTGCCGATCAGGACGATTTGGTTTTCTTGCTTAAACCAATAGATCAGCTTGTGGAACTTGTGACGGACTCTCCTTCTGTTTATCTGGCAGAGACAGGATATTACCATGAAAAATTGAATATTGTGATCGACAAATCCTGTTCGGGATTTAACTTTTTGATTTTATGCTTTCTATCGTTTATTTATCTGATTATAAAATATTTAAATAGACCTTTGCATAAAATAACGGCCTTCCCCATTGCTTTCATTTGCGCTTATGCGCTGACCCTCTTTGTAAATACTTCACGGATTTTGGCTTCTATTATAATACAAAATCAAACAAAAGACTTGATACTCAGCCGGCAACATTTGCTGCACGAAGCCATTGGCATCATTACTAATCTGTCGTTCCTTGTCTTAGCTTATTACTTAATTGAAAAACTTTTAATGCAAAAATTTCATGCGAAACCTGCTTAATCCCAAATGGCTTTTTATCATCAATACGTTGCCGATTGCGGCGCTGTTTGTTATTTTCTTTGGTCAGTTCAGCATTATCAAAACATTGTTGGATGAAGATAATATCCGTCTTTGGAAACTCTTTGGTTTGTTGTTAGGTACTTTGGGTTTGTTGAATTTCGTTTATGCGGTAAATCAGACTTTCAGAAAACAAAATGTTTCCGTGTTTTACGCTATCATCGCCCTGTTTTGTTATATCTCATTCATTTATTTGTATGGTTATCATTTAGATGGAATTATTCCTTCTTCCGTTCCCCGATGGATGATGTCGGGCAACATCTTTTTATACGTTGGCACGTTTTTAATGCCTACGCTTGCCTACTCGTTATTTGTTTTAGTATCCCATTTAACGCCCGAAACAAAAGAACACAAAGCTTGGGTTAATTTTCTCATTGCAATCGCGATTCCGGTGACCTGTTATTTATTTTATCAAATTATACTTCCTTTGTGGAAACCGTTTATATGGGATTTTAATCTGCACGTTTTGCTGATACTGATTATTGTCATAAGCCTTGTATTTCTCTTTTTTGTAGTTAGGAGCATTTTTATCCTTGCCTCTAAAAAAGAGGCTGTTTGGCAGAAATATCAATTAGCTTGGAAAATTCCAGTGGCGATCGTATTGCCGCTGTTGGGATTGTTGGTAAATAACGGAATTCTGTTCATTCATTTCGATGCAGGTATATTCGGGAATTTCAATAATCGCTGGTTTTATGCTCTTGCGATTATCAATGGCATTTTCTTGTGCCTACCAAACCTTGATAACAAACTTTACCGGTTGTTTTTATTTATTGGGCGAAGCATCACTTTTAGTTACACATTCTATTTCTTTCTGGTGTTTCTCCCCTTTTTACCTTTATCAATCATAGCCATTATTGCCTGCGGTATCGGCTTTTTAATGCTTGCGCCATTGGCGCTTTTTGTTGTGCATATCCATGAACTTTCCAAAGATTTTGCATTCCTGAAGTCAGAATTTCCTAAAAAACTAATTATAGGAATTATTGCGATCGGATTTCTCGTGATTCCTTCCTGTATTACGGCCATTTACCTCCAAGATAAAAGCATTTTAAACAAAACGCTCGAATATGTTTATTCTCCTGATTATTCCAAAAAATACGTCCTGGACAAAACTTCGCTTCAAAATACATTGAATATTGTAAAAGAACATAAAGAGCGGAACGATTTCCGTTGGAATGCTCAAATTCCTTATTTATCCTCCTACTTCAATTGGTTGGTTTTGAATAATCTCACTTTATCCGACGCGAAAATAAACGGGATCGAAAGAATATTTTTCGGTAAATCTTCTTTTGAAATGCAACCGGAAGATATTTCAAACAAGGATGTAAACATCGCCCATATTTCTACGGCCAGCGTTTACGATTTCTCGCAAAAAGCATGGAAAAGTTGGGTGGATTTGGAGCTAACCAACAAAAGCGGAAATGCTTGGCCGGCAGAATATGCCGCAAACATTGATTTGCCCGAAGGTTGTTGGATTAGCGATTACTATTTGTTTGTCGGAGATAAAAAAGAACAGGGAATTCTGGCCGAGAAAAAATCGGCTGTGTGGGTATTTGCACAAATCCGAAATGAAAAAAAAGACCCCGGAATTTTATACTATCTCACAGGCAATAAAGTGGCTTTCAGAGTTTTTCCGTTTGCGGAAGGCGAAGTAAGAAAAACAGGAATTGAATTTCTGCATAAAGAGCCGGTAAAATTAACGATTGATAACAACATCGTTGAATTGGGAAATGCGGAAGAAACAATAAACGAAAGTATCGAAACCGAAAATGTCGTTTATGTTTCCGCTCAACAAAAACAAACGCTCCGGTCTGTTCAACGCAAACCGTATTTTCACTTTTTAGTAGACGTTTCCGAAGGAAAAAATACCTATTCGAATGATTTCATAAACCGAATGGAACAAATTTTAGAAGCGAACAAAGCGCTTTCAGAAAATGCGCAAATCAGTTTTGTAAACAGTTATATCCATACATTTCCCATGGATAGCGATTGGAAACAACATTATCAGTCTCAAATTTTTGAGGGAGCCTTCTATTTGGACAGAGCCGTCAAAACGGCGTTTTTTCAAGCGTATAACGCTAAGTCTTATCCAATAATTGTTGTCGTTACCGACGATATTCACGATGCGGTTTTGGATCAAGATTTTTCCGATTTCAAATTTGCATTTCCAGAAAGCAATTTGTTTTTCAAGTTGAATGAAGATGGAACTTTAGAGGCGCATTCATTAGTGAATAACCCGATAAAACCACTTATCGATCAAACAGAATATTCCTTTTACGAACCCGTTTTGGAATATCGAGCGGACGACAATTTCCTTGCTTATTTACCGGACAACCAGGAGCCAAGCATCGTCTTAAAGAAAGATGTTTTTGAAACGAACCCATCAGAAATCAAAGAAAAAAATTGGCAATCGGCTTTGACTATGCAAGCTCAATGGATGTCGCAAATTTTGCATCCGGAAACGTCGGGCAAAGAATGGCTGCATTTGGTAAAATGCAGTTTTATTTCAAAAGTAATGAGTCCTGTAACCTCTTACTTAGTGGTTGAGAATGAAGCGCAAAAAGCCATTTTAAAAAAGAAGCAGGAGCAAGTTTTATCAACGAACAAGTCCTTAGACCTGGGTGAAGATACCCAACGAATGAGCGAACCCAGTTTATGGATTTTGATTTTATTATTCGGATTAACCGGGTGGTACAGAAAAAAAATGAAATAAAGATGAAATCAACCCAAAGAAAAGTTTCAGGAGCCCCTTTGCCCACTCGAATGGAGGGACTTCTATTTGACGGGAAAGCGTTTTTTTTACAGCAGAAGCGTTTTTTTAAAGACCTTATGCATCCGTTGTCAGATTTGAAACCTCATTCAAACTTTCCCGACGGAATTTTGCTTTCGCAATCGATCTCTTTACTGCGTTTCAATGAAGAAACGGCTCAAGCGCTTGTTGACGGCAAGATACAGAACATACGAATCGCCATAAAAAGACTCGACGGAATAGTCGTTCGCAAAGGAGAGGTTTTCAGTTTTTGGCATCAGGTCGGAAAACCTACCAAAGCCAAAGGTTATGCGCTTGGACGCGAGTTAAGAGAAGGATGCATCATACCCCAAATCGGCGGCGGTATATGCCAACTATCCAATGCTATCTACGATGCCGCTTTGAAAGCAGGGCTTGAAATAGTGGAACGCCATACCCATTCTCAAGTAATCAAAGGTTCTTTAGCGGAATTAAACAGAGATGCGACGGTTTTTTGGAACTATTTGGATTTGCGCATAAAGGGTTCGCAAGATTGGCAACTTCAAGTAGAGATGAACAAAAATCGTTTGATAGTCAGCATATTCGGCGAAGAAAAAAATGCCAAAAGAGACGAAACGCAAACTCGTTGCGCACCTGCGGCTTTGGGCGATTGCACGCAGTGCGGGCGCACCGATTGTTATTTGCATACGGGCGACATGCCGTCGCCTGTCCGCAAAACTTATTTGAGTATAGACGAAGAATGGATAGAGTTTGCCGAATGGCGAAAAAAGAATATGCAAAAGGAAGACAAGCTCATATCCGCTACGCAGAATGCTTCGTTAGACATGCAAGTGATCAATTTTTTCTCCAAACTGAAGAGACGTTTTTATTTATGGAAGGGAAATCAGGAACTTAAACAAGCAGGAAAACTTTCGAAAAAAGAGGGCCGATCCATCTATAGTTGGAGAAAATATCCTATACCTATTGCTCAAAATGCCCGATTTCGCATGCTCGCCAAACATTTTGCGAAAAAGCTTGAACTCTCTGACACTTATCTGATTATTCCTCAGCAACTTTTGGTTTGGTTGTATTTGGAAGGCGAACTTGCGGGGCGCGATTACGACGTACTGATGAGCGCTATGCCAATGCCTGAAATAGAACGAGCGCTGGACGAAGCGATGAAGCGTTATGGATTTATCGTCAAAGACGGTTATTACGAAGCGACAAACGACGAAAATCCGTGCGGCGAAAATGGCGTCACGTTAGGCGATTTCAGGGTTTCGAAAGATTTAATTGAAGCGGAAAAAAAAGCGTTGGCTGGCGCTTCTCGACTCATCAGTCCGCATGTAAAAATACAGGAATGGGCTGGCGAAAAAGGCGCGGCTTTGGATTGGATTTTGCCGGAACCTGCCGCATCTTTACCTAAAGAAAATTCAAACTTTAAACTATTCCTTGCGGGCGCTTCTTTAGGAAGAAAAGGAATTTTTGATTTGCGGGCTGCTTTAAGAAGGCTTCACTTCAACTTTGAACTTCTGATGCCTCCGTCTGCCATAGAAAGCAAAGATTTTTGGAAAGGAATCAATACCCGTATCGTAAATTCTATAAGCGAAGGTGTTGCACTTTGTGATGCAGTGGTTTTGCCCGCGGTGGTAGAGCATAATCCCAGAGGACTTTTGTTAGCTATTGCTTCCCATAAACCCGTCATAGCCTCTGCCGCTTGCGGATTGCCCGCCTATTTAAATTGGAAACGAGCGGACAACGCGGAAGAGCTTAAACCGCTATTGGAAGAAGCGTTCGAGACGGCGAATAAATCCAACAATATCGTATAATGGTTGTGGAATTTTTGCACAATGCTCGGTAAAAAAGAAAGAGCAATTTTTTAAAAATTGCTCTTTCTTGATGGATACAGTCGAATTCTACTCTGAAATCACTTCAAATGGAATTTCAACAGAGATATCCTTGTGAAGTTTTACGGTAGCTTTGTAGGTACCTACTTCTTTTATTGCTTCTTTGATAAGAATCTGTTTTCTTTCAATTTCAAATCCTTTTTTAGCCAGCTCATCCGCTATCTGGATATTGGTTACCGATCCGAAGATGGTTCCTGAAGAACTGGTTTTAGCGCCGATAATAAGTGAAACGCCCGCTAATTTTGAAGCGATTGTTTGAGCGTCTCCTTTGATTTTTTCTAATTTGTGAGCGCGTTGGCGAAGATTTTCCGCTAAAACTTTCTTTGCCGATTCGGAAGCGATTACCGCTTTTTTCTGAGGAATTAGATAATTTCTACCATAACCGCTTTTTACGGTGACAATATCATCCTTATAACCCAGATTACTCATATCTTCTAATAATATTACTTGCATGGTGATATCCTCCTTTATTATTTCATCAAATCGGTTACGTAGGGAAGCAAAGCCAAATGACGAGCTCTCTTTACTGCTTGTGCAATACGGTGTTGAAACTTCAGAGAAGTACCTGTAATGCGGCGGGGAAGAATTTTTCCCTGTTCATTCAAGAATTTTTTCAGGAATTCAGGATCCTTATAATCAATAAACTTGATGCCGCTTTTTTTGAAACGGCAATACTTTTTCTTCTTAACGTCGACAGTAGGAGGAGTTAAGTAACGAATTTCCGAATTGTTATGTGTGGCCATAATTAATTTTCTTTTTTAACTTCTTTCGATTTATTTCTTCTTTTAGCTGCATATTCTGCAAAATCCTTATCTTGACGGAAAGTCAAAAAACGAAGTACTTTTTCATCCCGCCGGAATTGAGTTTCCAGTTTCGCAACAACAGGAGGTTCTGCTTTGAATTCTAATAACGTATAGAATCCTGTAGATTTTTTTTGAATGGCATACGCTAATTTGCGCAAGCCCCAGTTTTCCTCGTTTACGATCTCAGCCCCTTCCTCGCTGAGAATGTCTTTGAATTTTTCGACCGCTTCCTTCATCTGTACGTCAGACAAAACGGGAGTCAAAATGAAAACGGTTTCGTAATTATTCATAAATGCTTAATTAATAATTAATTTAATACTATATTGTAAAATTGAGGCACAAAGGTAATCATTTCTTATTGAATTTACAAACAATGAGAGCGTTCCTTTTATTTTTATCTGCGCTGATTTGTTTCATCGCTGTCATCCAAGTTCTTCGACGGAAGGCAAAAGTTTAAAACTTTTGCGGTGATAAGGCGTGATTCCAAAAAGTTCGATTGCTTTTCGGTGTTTGGGCGTCGGATACCCTTTGTTGTTCTTCCAATCGTAGGAAGGAAACTCTTCGTGCAAACGAAGCATGTATTCGTCGCGATGAGTTTTTGCTAAAATGGAGGCGGCCGCAATGGACTGGTATTTTCCATCTCCTTTGATAATCGTAGTATAAGGGATGTCCTTGTATTTTTGAAACCGATTTCCGTCGATCAATAGATGTTGCGGACAAACCGGCAATTGATCCAAGGCCCGATGCATGGCCAAGAAAGAAGCGTAAAGGATGTTGATTTGGTCGATTTTCTGGGGCGAGACGATTCCTATCGCCCACGCAATTGCTTCCTTTTCGATCAATAGGCGCAGAATATTCCGCTGCTTTTCAGATAATTGTTTGGAATCGTTGAGTTCTTCGCAAACAAAATCCGGCGGCAATATGACGGCAGACGCGAAAACAGCGCCCGCCAGACATCCTCGTCCGGCTTCGTCGCAGCCGGCTTCTATCTGATCTTTATGTAGATAGGGAAGAAGCATGCGCTAAATCATTAAATTTGGCAAACAGGCTACTCACCGAATTTCGTTCAATAAAACAGTCCTGTTCCGTTCCAATTTTTCTTTTTGTTTTGCAATATAATCCAACCATTTTGCATATATATTATCTGGAAGTTCTTCATACCCCAAATCATCTATTTTCCGGTACAATTCAATCATCTTTTCATATTGGCTGTAAGCTTCCGGCGACTTCTGCTGGAGTATTTCCGGCGTTGGAGCTTTCAGCAGATTGGCAATCGTCAACGTTAAATAAGTTTGGTAATCCGCTTTCAGCTTCAGAGCCTCCAAATCGTTATCCAAATATTGTTCCGCTGTATTTACGCATTGCAGAAAAAAATCGTCCCATCCGTATCGGACATAGTAACAACGCGCCAGACTGATCAGCATGTTCGCTACGGCATTGGTTTTGTCCATCGGTTCAAGGTACAATTTGTTGCGGATAGCTTCCGCCTTGATGTAGCTGTTGTTCATATAGTGGGCATCGCTGAGTATAGCGCCACAGGTCAATTCTATATTATACCATCTGCCTTTTTCATCCTGTATTTTTACAAACGAATGCTTGGGAGAAAACGACCAATAAGCTTCAGCTCCTATGGCCTCCGCCAAAATCAAATAATACAGGGGCATGGAATAGCATTGCCCGACGCCGCTTTTCATTAATTTGGTAACGAAATGGCTGTCGTAATGTTGTTGAGAGCGGTAATCGTCGTAATCGTATTTTATGGGTAAATGGGTAAGCGTTTTTTCCGTTCCCTTGTTTTTGAATTTCAAAGTGTCGGCTATTAAACGAAACAACATCATGTTTTTTACCAGATTGTTGTTGCCGTCTAACTTTTCGTCCTCTATTTTTTGCTTGCAAAGCGCCGCTTTGCGCTTTATAAAGTTTTGATATTCTGAATAATCCAGTGCATTTCCATAAAAAGCATTCTCAACAAGAAAAACAGCGCGGCCCAAATTCAACGGTTTTCCGCCTTTCAACATGCTGGTTATTTCATCAAATGCCTGATAAAAATACGTACTATTTTTCGGATCCTGATAAGCTTGCGAGGGAAATCCGCTGTCGATCAGCATTTTTATTTCCGATTGCCGTTGAATTTCGGCATTGACAGACCGTTGATATTCTTCTACCTCCCTTATTATCATTTCATTGTTTCTTTGAATAGCTGTTAATTCGTTGGGATTATAAGGATTCGTTTGGGGATAATGATTTGAAAACGATTCTAATGGTTGATAGGGATTCGGCTGTTGGGGCGGAGCGATGACCGGTAAAGTTCCATTATTTCCGAAGTTTTGAGCCGATAAACCCATTGTGCAAAAAGTAAAAAGAATATAAATAAAGCGTTTCATGCTGTTTGTATTTATAAATCATCTTGGGGAACAAGCAGTGATTTCATTCTGTAATCGGTCGTTTGCGTTCCCATTGAATTTAACCAATTCAGGTACATTTTTTCCGGCATTTTCCGGTAACCTAATTGATGAATGTGGGTATAGAGTTCATTCATTTGCAGAAGTAATTTCTTTTTGGTTTCCGAATCCGGAGGCGATTGTTTATACAATGCCGTTTCTGTTTCTGCTTTCAACAATAAGGCATTGATATAATTCGGAAAATGAGCCAATGCTGTTTCGCAGCATTGCAGGATGAAACGGCCATCCTGCATTCCAAACTTTGCTTGATAAGCTTGCGCCAAATCCACGAGGCAGAGCGCTGCGGATTGTTTTTGCGAAAGCGTATCCATGTAAATGCCGTTTCGTAGGGCGTCGATATGAATGTATCCTGAAGACATCAGCCATGCATCGGTAGGAAAATCGCCGCAGGTCAGTTCGATATTGTACCAGCCCACGCGTTTATTCTGGACTTTGATATAGATATGATTAGGAGACAGAGACAAATAACAATCCTGTCCCAATTCGTCCATAATCATTTTATACAGGAACGGAAGGGAATGACAATTTCCTTTTTGGGTTTCCATTAAGGTAGAGACAAACATGCTTGACCATTCTTTTTGCCCTGCAAAATCCTCAAAATTGTATTCAAATGGAGCATGAATGACAACGTCCTTGCCGATTTGTATGGGAATCGTATCGGTCATAAAAACCATAACGGCGCATTGAGCGGCGGCTTTTTCCCCATCGCTTTCCGGATAAAGAATATTTCCGGAAGCAATAATTCCTCTGCATATCGACGTACAGAATCGGATGTAATTGTCGAACACTTCCGGATCGAGTTGATTTTCGAAATAGGCGTTTTCGGTCAGAAATACGGCTTTTTTGAAATCAAGCGCACTTTTGCCGCTTAACATGGAATCGATTCTTTCAAAGGCATCGTTATAATAGGATTCCGGCGCTTGGGCTTGTAGAGAACCAGCATTGCACATTAAAAAAGCAAAACAATAAATCATTATTTTATTCGGCATAACTAATTTCAATTATTTTGTATGAATAATTTTTAATATTTTTCCATCCTTTTTTTGAATTTCCATATAAGCAACCCCGCCTTTTCTGCGATAAAGGGTTCCTTCTATAATCCAAATATCATTTTCTAAATTGATAGAAAAAGGTTTTCCCTCATTTATGTTTTCTTTTCCGTATATTTGAGTTAATACAATCTCTGCAATCTTAAATGCGATTTCCTCATTAGGAATAAAACCTGCATCAGGAAAGTAACCTGTTATTTCAGAGTAATTATCTGACGATAAATTTGTATTTAAAATAAAACTCATTTTTTTATTTTTTTTTAATATCAATCTTATCTGCATCCGTTTTATTACTACAAGGTAACAACAAATTCATAAAAAATATGGCCATAAATAATTTAATAAAAGTTATACTTTGCTTTTCCATAAAAAAACACAAATAATAGTTTAATATTCATATTTTTATTTGTTCATTTAATTTTTTATAACTCGATTATTGGAATTTTTTTACCCTTCCGTTTTTATAAGATCGAAAACACAAGCATGTAATTTACTTCTTTATCGCATTGGCAATAATTTTTTATAGACACTATCTCCTGCATTTCTTACTTTTACCTCATTAAAATGTTCGTCAAAAACAATACTTATATAAGAATTTTTACTTACATGATAGTACTTTTCATATTCATTAAAGAAACAAGTGTCTGTGGTTGCTATATCTATCATGGAATAGAATACTGGATTTTTCTTATCATACATAAAAAAAGTATCATTAACTAATTGATTTTCTTTTATTCTTTCCATAATATCATATTCTAAATAGATATTGTTTTTTTTTACTGGGTCGACTAATATTTCATGGCTTAATCTCTGTGCAAGAATAATATAATCTATACTATCTGATTCTACTATATCATCACTTTTTCCAAAAAGTATATAACCATAATAATTTTTGGGGACTATAATTGTTTTAATATACATCTCTGCTTCTGGTATATAATATATTTTCTCTCTTGAGATTAAACTGTTTAGAAACAAATATAAAAAATATGTAATAAGTGGCAATAGAAATATTGTGAAGCAAATCAAGTATGATTTTCTTTTCATAAAACTTTATTTAGTCAGCCAATTCCACAATCTTTTCACGCTGCTGTTTATTGAATTTATCAAATTTGTTCCCTGTTGAAGTGGTGCGTTAGTCCTATAACCGATATTAAACCCAAGAGCTTGGGCGTTTCGAGTAGATAATCCTTCTATTCCTAAACCATTTTGTATGGATTGATAGGTATCAAATGCTATGCGTGACGCCTTCCATGTCATGCCATTAGACGCGGCGACATAACCGGCAGATATATTACCTACATCTCTTGCGGAAGTGTACATGGGTATCCCCTCTTTTGTGGCAATTGGCATTCCTCTATAATAGTACCTTTCTCTTCCTACTCCTTTTTGGTTTCCTGCATCCTTATCTTTAAAATCATAATTGCCACCATTTCCTGCATTTGCAATATAATTGTCCATTGTAGGCGTATTAGAGAATATGTCTTCTAAAAAAATCTTTCCACTATTATCATTCGGATTGATTATCCCCATCCAGCCATAAATTTTTTCTTTTCCATTTTCATCTCTATACTTGGTATCATTATAAAAAGACGTTGTGGATGACGTTATTCCAATAGATTCACCTCTTACAAATTGACCACCTTGGATGTTGTAGAGATAAATATTTAAATCCTTATCTTTCAAATCTCCACCTACAACTTGATAAGTCCCGTCATTATTAGTCAATACCCAAGTACTTCGCTCGTCTGCATCTATCGCGTTCACCGGATTATTCAAACAATATGCATACGGCGTAATCCAATAATACTTCTCGCACATGGGGTCGATTGACATGGCTGCGGTAGCGGAAGGAACATCGGCGGTTTCTTGTTCTTCACTCACAAAACCAACAACTTGATTGATTTTTGTATTAAACAAAACAGAGCCGATTTCA
>JGI24699J35502_11133854_pt1 | contig 17140 bp, 13 predicted proteins | sample TergutMp193P4_FD_35502 | JGI IMG/M metagenome (IMG submission 35502) | reverse complement strand
ACTTTTTGTTGACACCAAAATAATTATGTGTAAATATAACTACTTGATAATAAGGAATATAATCGGATAATAGCGCATGATTCATAATCATGAGGTCCCGAGTTCAATCCTCGGTCTCGCTACCGGAAACAGAGAGGATTACAAGAAATTGTAACCCTCTTTTCTTTTTTGTGTACAATTTCCCCCCTTTCTTTGCCCTTAAATTAATCGCACAAGGATAAAAAATGATAAGCCCTTCCCTGCGGGGATAGATAGGTACAACTAAAAAGTAATCTGTGCTGCGATCCAAATATTTTGTTATATTTGCATAATATTTCAAACTAAAATTATGGAATCCGGAAAAGCAAAAAATTTAACAGGAGTATTGCTATCTCTGTTTATAATTAGTTTTGCAGGCTGTAGTAATGATGACCTGAGCCCCATTACATTGAAGGGTCAAGACAATACAACACTTACCATACGCTTGACCGATTTTACCAGCGAAAACGGATATAGTTTTCCTCTACAAGGTGGAGATGGCAGTTATTCTGTAAAATCAAGTAACGATAAAATTGTTACAGCCGAAATGATATCTCCCGTTGATTTACGTTTAATACCCATAAATATAGGAGAAACAACCGTAACAATAACAGATAACTCTCGAAATATACTTATTCTGAACATACAGGTAGATTTTGCAACTCAAGATATTGTTATAAGGGAACGTACCGTAACCATATTCGGAGAAGGTTTGACTGAAAATGAGAAAAAAGCAATCACGGAAGAACAACTTGCTCAGATCCCTGTAAAAGTAGGAGGAGGTTATAGATTTATTTTTACAGATGTAGTCGGTAAAAAAGGCAAGGCTGTCATTTATACGGACACTTTCGGTTCTGACGGAATTGAAACAACATTTGAATATAAAGAATTTGAAAGTATATATGCACCTGATGTTGTTTCACATGGATATGAGGTCGTTATAAATAATGAAAAAAGAATCTTTATTTTAGGAATATATCAGGGGCAATCAACTTCATCGTATCGTGTAGCATTAATGGAAGATGTTACCCCAAAAGTGCAAGTCGAATATCCCCAAGCAGAGTCGGTATATACCGCTCAACTTATTAGTCCTCGCATTATAGATTAAAAAGGTTTATGTCATGAAGATAAAGGCCTTAGATGCAAGAATTTACCACTAAAACAACAACGCTAAATTTTGCATTTTCGGATGTAAAATTGAGTGTTGATTTTGTAATGAATTAATTTTCAGCCTTGTTTGTGATATGTGAGAGCAGCTCCACGATTATTTTTCTAATTCCTTCCTGATAAACTCTTCCAATACCTTCGTTTCCGGCAAATTTACTAAAAACCCGGAAACGAACAGTTGATTATCTATGTAAGAAACAGCGTATTCAGCTAAAGCATGATCAGTAAATAACTTATAATTATTTTTTTAATGATTATCGGATGTTATGCCCGGCTCTTCCGACAGGTGGGGTATAAAAATGTAATGTTCGTTTTTTAAAAATTATGTTCTAAAAAATGTTGTTTTCCGTCCCGTCAGGGACAACATATTGGTAGAAAGGAAATTTCTCCGATGGCCAAAGTCCCGGCAGGGACGTAATATGGAAAGGAAAACATTTTGTCCCTGACGGGATAAAGGGTGAAGGGATGGTGTTTTTCTACCGATATAACGTCCCTGACGGGACAAAAAGAACGAATATTTTTCGAATATTGAAATATTTTTCACACCCTCCTATACGAGGATAGGTAGGTGCAACATCCGATAATCATTTTTTTTATTATTGACTGACAAAAATTTGCAAGGTAAAAAGGTATAAAAATTTTAAAGACTGCAGCACACCGTAGGCGTGAAACATGGATAACCTCGAGTAAGCGAAGCGCAATCCGGAGGGCGAGGTACAGGTAGTTTTCCTTACCGCGAGCTACGCTTCGCCCCGATAAATCGGGATAAACTTTACAAGGGATAATCCATGGAAAAAGAAGACCGAAACAATCGATACCGGTACCGAAAAGCCGGATGCCGGAAAATGACCGGTTCCGGGAAATAGACACAAAGATATGCAGCCGCGAGCCGCATCCTCTGTTTTTTCAAATACTTGCGGGTCGGAGCGAAAATCTTTGATTTAAAATTTGGGGATTCGCAAAACAATATCTATTTTTGCCGACCGAATTTTATAAAAAAACAATAAAATAAAATAAATGACGTATGATAGTAGTACCCGTAAAAGAAGGTGAAAACATTGAAAAAGCGTTGAAAAAATTCAAAAGAAAATTTGAAAAAACAGGTGTGGTTAAAGAAGTGAGAGCAAGACAAGCATTTATCAAACCGTCTATTTCCAAAAGAAAACAAAAACTACACGCTATTTACGTACAAAAGCTTCAACAAGCCGAAGAATAAAATTCGTTTTTTATTAGGATTTATCAATTCTATTCATTACATTCGTAGCATCATTTCGGCTTCGGATCAATTATGTATATAGAGCCTTTTTTGCAGTACCTCCGTTATGAGAAGAATTACTCTTCCCATACGGTGTCTTCTTATCATAAAGATTTGAGTCAGTTTGATTTATTCGTACAGGATAAATTCTATGTTTCTGATTGGAAGGAGGTACAAGCAGATATGATCAGGTCTTGGATCGTGTCGTTGATGAACGACGGTGATGCTCCGAGAACGGTCAATCGAAAATTAAGTGCGCTGAAGTCTTTTTTTAAGTTTTTGAAGAAAGAAGGAGAGGTAAAAACAAATCCCGTGAAAAATATAAGGGGCCCGAAAACAAATAAACCGCTGCCTTCTTTTGTTAAAGAAAAAGAAATGGATATGTTGTTGGATGACGTATTCATTGTCAATGATTTTGAATCTTGCAGAGATCATCTGATCATAGAATTGTTTTACCTGACCGGCATGCGGCGGGCGGAGTTGATCGAGCTGAAAACGACGGATGTCGATTTGTCGGCCAATCAACTGAAAGTTACGGGGAAACGGAATAAACAGCGGTATATTCCGTTCGGCGATGAGTTGAACCGGCATATTTGCGAATATGAAAAATTGAAAGATCAGGAAGTACCCGGCAGTGACAATTATTTTTTTGTACGGAAGAACGGCAAAAAAATGTACCCTAAGCTTGTTTATTTATTGGTGAATAAATATTTGACGTCGGTAAGTTCTTTGTCTAAAAGAAGTCCGCATGTTTTAAGACACACCTTTGCGACAAGCATGTTGAATCACGGAGCCGGACTGAACGAAGTGAAAGAGCTTCTCGGACACGAAAGTTTGGCAGCAACTGAGATCTATACGCATATAACATTCGAGGAATTAAAAAAAGTGTATCATAGCGCTCATCCCAGAGAAAAAGCGACGGGTGGGCATTAGACAAAAAAAGGAGGTTTTATGGAAATCAACATTCAATCCGTTCATTTTTCGGCATCCAAACAATTGGAAGCATTTGTCCAAAAAAAAGTATCGAAATTGGATCAATTTTATGATGGCATTTTAACCGCAGATGTATCATTGAAGGTGGTAAAACCTGAAGCTGCCAATAATAAAGAGGCACAAATAAAGTTGGCGGTTCGCGGCAGTGATCTGTTTGCAGATAAAACAACCGATTCGTTCGAGAAGTCTATTGATGAAGCAGTGCAAGCTTTGGAAAAGCAATTGACTAAATTCAAGGAAAAAATAAAAGGAAAGTGAAAAAACAGGGGAATGTTTTGTATTTAGGAAATATTTTGTAATTTTGCACCCGTTTCGCTTTTTTCGCGGCGAAACGGTTTTTTTCATGCAGGTAGATGCGCCTCTTTAGCTCAGCCGGCCAGAGCACGTGATTTGTAATCTCGGGGTCGTTGGTTCGAATCCGACAAGAGGCTCGATAATACGGGCGAATACCAGAGTGGCCAAATGGGGCAGACTGTAAATCTGCTGGTTTATACCTTCGGTGGTTCGAATCCATCTTCGCCCACGCGATTTGAATAATAATAGATGAATGAGGGGATACATCCGGTTATTCAGTTATTATTTGCGGGAATAGCTCAGTTGATAGAGCATTAGCCTTCCAAGCTGAGGGTCGCGGGTTTGAGTCCCGTTTCCCGCTCCGGTCGCCGTTGTAGCTCAGCGGTAGAGCACTTCCTTGGTAAGGAAGAGGTCACGGGTTCAAGTCCCGTCAACGGCTCATATCATCAATCAAAAGGCTAATCATTTAAATAATAAATAACAAGTTAAGCTATGGCTAAAGAGAAATTTGAACGCTCGAAACCGCACGTCAACATCGGTACCATCGGGCACGTTGACCACGGTAAAACAACTTTGACTGCTGCTATTACAATGGTATTGGCAAAGAAAGGACTTTCGGAAATTAAGTCTTTCGACCAAATTGACAATGCCCCTGAAGAAAAAGAAAGAGGTATTACCATTAACACGGCTCACGTGGAATATCAGACCGTGAACCGCCACTATGCACACGTTGACTGTCCGGGACACGCCGACTATGTGAAGAACATGGTTACGGGAGCTGCGCAAATGGACGGTGCCATCATCGTAGTAGCCGCAACAGACGGTCCGATGCCTCAAACTCGCGAACACATCCTTTTGGCTCGTCAGGTAAATGTGCCGAAATTGGTTGTTTTCATGAATAAATGCGATTTGGTTGACGATCCCGAAATGTTGGATCTTGTTGAAATGGAAATGAGAGAATTACTTTCTTTCTATGAATTTGACGGAGACAATACGCCGGTTATCCGCGGTTCCGCCCTTGGTGCATTGAACGGTGTACCCGAATGGGAAGAAAAAATAATGGAATTGATGGATGCCGTTGATACATGGATTCCGATTCCTCCGCGCGACATCGACAAGCCGTTCCTGATGCCGGTTGAAGATGTGTTCTCAATCACAGGTCGTGGTACAGTTGCCACCGGTCGTATTGAAACAGGAATCATCAAAACAGGTGAAGAAGTCCAAATCATCGGTTTGGGTTCTGAAGGCAAAAAATCGGTGGTTACCGGAGTGGAAATGTTCCGTAAAATATTGGACGAAGGTCAAGCCGGCGACAACGTAGGTCTTTTGCTTCGCGGTATCGACAAAGACGAAATCAAACGCGGTATGGTGATTACGCACCCCGGAAAAGTTACTCCTCACACTAAATTCAAAGCAGAGGTGTATATCTTGAAAAAAGAAGAAGGTGGCCGCCACACTCCGTTTCATAACAAGTATCGTCCTCAGTTCTACATTCGTACGCTTGACGTAACGGGAGAAATCACTCTTCCGGAAGGAACTGAAATGGTGATGCCGGGCGATAACCTGACCATCACGGTGGATTTGATCTATCCGGTTGCTTGTAGCGTAGGTCTTCGTTTCGCTATCCGCGAAGGTGGACGTACAGTAGGCGCCGGTCAGATTACTGAAATTCTCGAGTAAATTAAAAATTACGAATTAAAAATTACGAATTATGTTTATTCGTAATTCGTAATTGACAATTCGTAATTAAAACACACGGGTCTAGCTCAGTTGGTAGAGCACCGGTCTCCAAAACCGGGTGTCGGGAGTTCGAGTCTCTCGACCCGTGCAAAATTCTGAAACAATGAAAAAATTTTTTGCTGATATTAAAGCGTCTTATGAAGAGCTTGTGCATAAAGTATCTTGGCCTACCGGTTCGGAGCTGAGTAACAGTGCCGTAGTCGTTTTGTTTGCTTCCCTTATAATGGCTGTGGCAGTATTTTGCATCGACATTGTCTTTGAGAATGTGATGAATTTTATTTACACTAACGTCTTCTAATCTTAACAAAAGGAATTTTTGAATGTCTGAGATCGAAAAAAAATGGTACGTTTTACGTGCTATCAGCGGAAAAGAAAGCAAAGTCAAGGAATATCTCGAAACCGAGATAAAAAATACCGGACTGGGCGAGTATGTATCTCAGGTATTGATTCCTACTGAAAAGGTGTATCAAGTGCGTAACGGCAAGAAGGTGATGAAAGAAAGAAGTTACCTTCCGGGTTATGTGTTGATTGAAGCTGCATTGGTCGGCGAAGTGTCTCATCACCTTCGCAACACTCCCAATGTCATCGGTTTTTTGGGCGGCAACGATAAGCCCGCGCCTTTGCGGCCTTTGGAAGTCAGCCGGATTCTTGGTACGGTAGATGAACTGCAAGAGGCCGGTGAGGATATCAATATCCCTTACTATGTCGGAGAAACAGTGAAAGTGGCTTTCGGGCCTTTTACCGGATTCAGCGGCATCATAGAAGAAGTAAATAATGAAAAAAAGAAACTCAAAGTAATGGTCAAAATATTCGGACGGAAAACCCCGCTCGAATTGAGCTTTATGCAAGTGGAGAAAGAATAATCCCGGGTGTTACGCAGTGGATTATCTTCTCATTTAAATGTTCCAATCAAAATAAATTTTGTTGAAAATGGCCAAAGAAATTGCCGGACAGATTAAATTACAAATCAAAGGAGGTGCAGCAAATCCATCTCCGCCCGTAGGACCTGCATTAGGTTCGAAAGGGATTAATATTATGGAGTTTTGCAAGCAATTTAACGCCAGAACCCAAGACAAGGCCGGTAAAGTGTTGCCGGTTGTCATTACCTACTACTCTGACAAATCATTTGATTTCGTTGTTAAAACGCCTCCCGTTGCCATTCAATTGTTGGAAGCGTCGAAACAAAAAAGCGGTTCGGCCGAACCTAATCGGAAGAAGGTTGCCGAAATCACTTGGGATCAGGTAAAAACTATCGCCGAAGATAAAATGGTGGATTTGAATTGTTTTACCATCGAATCGGCAATGACGATGGTGGCAGGTACGGCAAGAAGTATGGGCATCAATGTAAAAGGGGAATTCCCCGTAAATAATTAAAAACTTCAACTAAGATGGGTAAACTGACAAAAAATCAAAAGTTAGCTTCAGCTAAGATTGAAGAAGGGAAAATGTATTCTCTGAAAGAAGCTGTGGAATTAGTAAAAGAAGTGAGTTTTACTAAATTTGATGCTTCCGTTGATGTGGATGTTCGCTTGAGTGTTGACCCGCGTAAGGCAAACCAAATGGTTCGGGGCGTAGTATCCCTGCCTCACGGAACGGGAAAACAAGTGAAGGTTCTTGTGTTGTGTACTCCTGATGTGGAAGCTCAAGCGAAAGAAGCGGGGGCTGATTATGTCGGACTGGATGAATATATTGAAAAGATAAAAGGCGGTTGGACGGATATCGATGTGATTATCACTATGCCGTCCATCATGGGTAAAATCGGTGCTTTAGGTCGTATTTTAGGCCCTCGCGGTTTAATGCCGAATCCGAAAAGCGGAACCGTTACCAATGAAGTCGGAAAAGCCGTAAGTGAAGTGAAACAAGGAAAAATCGACTTTAAAGTAGACAAAACAGGCATTGTGCATACGTCTATCGGAAAAGTCTCTTTTTCTCCCGAGCAAATCAAAGATAATGCGAAGGAATTTGTGGCTACTTTAAATAAGCTGAAACCGAGTGCAGCCAAAGGGACTTATATCAAAAGCGTTTATCTTTCAAGTACGATGAGTCCGGGTATAAAAATTGATCCTAAATCAGTAGAGGAGAATTAAGATTATGAAAAAGGAAGATAAAAGCGCAATTATTGAACAGATTGCTTCCGTATTGAAAGAATATGCTCATTTTTATCTTGCAGACACTGCGACATTGAATGCCGAAAAAACAAGTGAACTGAGAAGAACTTGTTTTAAACAAGACATCCGGTTGATGGTGGTCAAGAATACATTGCTCAGAAAAGCGTTGGAAAGCTTGGACGGTGATTATTCTCCCTTGTTTCCGGCTCTTAAAGGAGCCACTTCCGTTATGTTTTCCAATACAGGAAATGCTCCCGCCAAATTGATCGAATCGTTTGGTAAGGATACAGGAATTCCTGCATTAAAAGCAGCTTACGTGGAAGAAAGTTTTTATGTCGGTGCCGGCAACTTGGAAACTCTTGTCAATATTAAGAATAAAAATGAACTTATCGGTGACGTCATTGCCTTGTTGCAATCGCCTGCGAAGAACGTGATTTCGGCGCTTCAATCGGGAGGACACACCATTCACGGAGTTCTCAAAACTCTGGCTGAACGATGAAATCAAAACAAAAGACGTGAGACAGAAAACAGAAGACAATAGACTTGAAACAAGATTTAAAAGTCTTGAAATCTTTTCTTTCTTCTTCCATCTTTAAGTCTTGAATCGATCAAAAAAAATTAGTAACAAACATTTAAAATTATACAAAATGGCAGATTTGAAAGCTTTTGCAGAACAATTAGTAAGCTTAACAGTAAAAGAAGTAAACGAACTTGCTGAAATATTAAAATCCGAGTATGGAATCGAACCCGCAGCAGCTGCCGTAGCGATTGCCGGTCCTGCCGGCGGAAGCGCAGCTCCCGCAGTGGAAGAAAAAACATCTTTCGATGTGGTTTTGAAAGCAGCCGGTACGGCTAAATTAGCAGTGGTTAAATTAGTGAAAGAATTAACCGGTCTCAGCTTGAAAGAAGCTAAAGATATCGTTGATGCAGCACCTTCTCCTGTTAAGGAAGGTATAAACAAAGAGGAAGCTGAAGCTTTGAAAAAAGCTTTGGAAGAAGCAGGAGCAGAAGTTGAGCTTAAATAGAACTTGCTGATTTTCAGCTCTTATGGTTAAGATCCCTCCGCTAAGAGGGTTCTTAACCTTTTTGTGTATGTATTTTCAATAAAGCTTCAATTAACATTCGTAATAAATGTCTTTAAGTACTGAAAACCAAAGGATTAATTTTGCATCAATTAAAAATCCGCTTCCTTATCCGGACTTTTTGGAGGTGCAATTAAAGTCGTTCCAAGACTTCCTTCAACTTGATACTCCCCCCGAAAAACGGAAAAACGAAGGGTTATACAAAGTATTTGCTGAAAATTTCCCGATAGCTGATACACGTAATAACTTTGTACTTGAATTTTTGGACTATTACATCGAACCCCCTCGTTACACCATAGAGGAATGTATAGAAAGAGGGTTGACCTATAGTGTGCCTTTAAAGGCCAAGTTAAAACTGTATTGTACCGATCCGGATCACGAGGACTTTGATACGGTTGTTCAAGATGTTTATTTGGGCCCCATTCCTTACATGACCGAAAAAGGGACATTTATCATCAATGGAGCGGAACGTGTGGTGGTTTCTCAGTTGCATCGTTCACCCGGGGTATTTTTCGGACAAAGCATGCACGCCAACGGTACGAAATTATATTCAGCCCGTATTATTCCGTTTAAAGGTTCTTGGATCGAATTTGCGACCGACATCAATAATGTGATGTACGCTTATATCGACCGTAAGAAAAAATTGCCGGTGACCACACTTTTGCGTGCCATCGGTTTTGAAAGTGATAAAGATATTCTGGAAATTTTTGATCTTGCCGAAGAAATAAAAGTCAACAAGTCGAACCTGAAAAAGGCATTGGACCGTAAATTGGCGGCTCGTGTGCTGAAAACATGGACGGAAGATTTTGTTGATGAAGATACCGGCGAGGTTTCTTCCATTGAACGGAATGAAGTGATCATCGAACGTGAAACGGTTTTGGAAAATGATCACATCGATGAAATTTTGGATTCGGGCGTGGATACGATCCTTTTGCATAAAGAGGAACAAAACGCATCGGATTATGCCATCATTTACAATACCTTACAAAAAGATACCAGTAATTCGGAAAAAGAGGCGGTTTATTATATCTATCGTCAGCTCCGGAGTGCGGAACCTGCTGATGAGGCAAGCGCCCGGGAGGTAATCAATAACTTGTTCTTTTCCGAAAAACGATATGACCTTGGTGAAGTGGGCCGTTACAGAATCAATAAAAAATTGAATTTGTCGACGGACATGAATGTTAAGGTACTGACGAAGGAAGACATCATTGAGATCATCAAATATCTGATCGAGCTGTTGAACTCGAAAGCGGATGTCGATGATATCGACCATTTGAGTAACCGCCGTGTCCGTACGGTGGGCGAACAATTATATAATCAGTTCGGAATCGGATTGGCCCGGATGGCGAGAACCATTCGCGAGCGGATGAACGTTCGTGACAATGAGGTATTTACGCCGATCGATTTGATCAATGCCAAAACCATTTCCTCGGTGATCAATTCTTTCTTCGGAACCAATGCTTTATCGCAGTTCATGGATCAAACCAATCCGCTGGCCGAGATAACGCACAAACGTCGGATGTCGGCTTTGGGACCGGGAGGATTGTCTCGCGAACGTGCCGGATTTGAGGTGCGCGACGTTCACTATACGCATTACGGACGCCTTTGCCCGATTGAAACGCCTGAAGGTCCGAACATCGGTTTGATTTCTTCGTTGTGTGTATATGCAAAGATTAATGATCTCGGATTTATTGAAACTCCGTACCGGAAGGTTAACAAACGGTTGAAAAAGGTAGACCTCAGTGAAGAAGGAATCGTGTATCTGACGGCTGAAGAGGAAGAAGGAATGATTATTGCACAAGGAAATGCCCCTTTGAATGATGACGGCACGTTCATTCGTTCGAGAGTTAAGTCCCGCCAAGATGCTGATTATCCTCAAGTGGCTCCGACGGAGGTGGATTTAATGGACGTTTCTCCGACTCAGATCGCTTCTATTGCCGCTTCCCTGATTCCGTTCCTTGAACACGACGATGCCAACCGTGCATTGATGGGATCGAACATGATGCGTCAGGCGGTGCCGTTGCTTCGTTGCGAAGCCCCGATTGTGGGGACGGGATTGGAAGGTCAGATCATTAGCGATTCCCGGACTCAAATCACAGCTTCCGCCGACGGAGTGGTCGAATATGTGGATGCCGGAATGATACGCATTCGATATGACAGAACAGAAGATGAGGAATTTGTGAGCTTTGAGGATGCTGTAGAGGAATACAATATTCCCAAATTCAGAAAAACAAACCAAAATACAACGATCGATCTGAGACCTGTTTGCAATGTGGGACAACGGATTGTGAAAGGTCAGATTCTGACGGAAGGATATTCTACTCAAAACGGTGAACTGGCTATCGGCAAAAACCTGAAAGTGGCGTTCATGCCTTGGAAAGGGTATAACTTCGAGGATGCGATTGTTTTAAGTGAAAAAGTGGTGCGGGAAGATATATTCACGTCTGTTCATGTAGACGAATATATTCTGGAAGTTCGCGAAACCAAACGCGGGATGGAAGAACTTACACCGGATATTCCGAATGTGAGTGAAGAAGCCACCAAAGATTTGGATGAAAGAGGCATCGTAAGAATCGGAGCGCACATTAAACCGGGAGATATTCTTATCGGAAAAATTACCCCGAAAGGGGAATCGGATCCTTCTCCGGAAGAAAAATTGCTTCGCGCCATTTTCGGAGATAAAGCCGGCGATGTGAAAGATGCCTCCCTGAAGGCGACTCCGTCGTTGTCGGGTGTTGTTATCGGAACGAATCTGTTTTCGAAAGCGGCCAAAAAGAAAAAATCCCGTTTGAGCGAAAAAGCGTTGCTGCCTAAAATCGACGAAGAATATGAAGGCAAGATGGCCGAATTGAAAAACCGGCTGATCGAGAAATTGATGATCCTTACCGGCGGAAAAACTTCGCAAGGCGTGAAAGATTATTTGGGTACGGAATTGATTCCGAAAGGAGCTAAATTCACTCAAAAATTGTTGAGCGATATCGATTATTCTTCGATTCAGGTCAGTAAATGGACCGGTGACGTGCATAAAAATGATATGATCAGGGACGTGATTATCAATTACCTGAAAAAATATAAAGAATACGATGCCGAATTAAAAAGAAAGAAATTCGACATTACCATCGGAGACGATCTTCCCGCGGGTATCATGCAAATGGCCAAAGTGTATATCGCCAAAAAGCGTAAAATCTGCGTAGGAGACAAAATGGCGGGACGTCACGGAAATAAAGGGATTGTTTCGCGGATTGTTCGTGAAGAAGACATGCCGTTTTTGGAAGACGGAACACCGGTGGATATTGTGTTGAATCCGTTGGGTGTACCTTCCCGGATGAACCTCGGACAGATTTTTGAAACTGTTCTCGGTTGGGCGGGACAAAAATTGAAGGTGAAATTTTCCACGCCTATTTTTGACGGCGCTTCGTTGGATGATTTGAATTTGTGGACAGACAAAGCTGGAATTCCCCGTTACGGAAAAACCTATTTGTATGACGGCGGAACCGGTGAACGTTTTGACCAGCCGGCAACGGTAGGGATGATCTATATGTTGAAATTGGGACATATGGTGGAAGATAAAATGCATGCTCGTTCAATCGGCCCGTATTCTCTGATCACCCAACAGCCTCTCGGTGGGAAAGCCCAATTCGGAGGACAACGTTTCGGAGAAATGGAAGTTTGGGCGCTCGAAGCATTCGGTGCCGCGTTTATTTTGCAGGAAATTTTGACGATCAAGTCGGATGATGTGGTCGGTCGTTCCAAAGCATACGAGGCGATTGTGAAAGGTGAACAGATGCCACATCCGGGTATTCCCGAAGCATTGAATGTGATCCTGCACGAGTTGCGCGGTCTCGGATTGAGTCTCAACATGGAATAATTAAGCAACGGCAACGCGATCTGACAACGCGAAGCAAATTAATATTCCGAAAACGTCGGAATTAATTATAAAATATCTACATTCTAATTATATGGCTTTTAGAAAAGATAACAAAATAAAAAGTAATTTCTCGAAAATTACGATCGGGTTGGCTTCACCGGAAGAAGTTCTCGAAAACTCAAGCGGCGAAGTGCTGAAACCTGAAACCATCAATTACAGAACCTACAAACCCGAAAGGGACGGTTTGTTCTGTGAGCGAATTTTCGGCCCGGTAAAGGATTATGAATGTCATTGCGGAAAATACAAACGGATTCGCTATAAGGGGATTGTTTGTGACCGATGCGGAGTTGAAGTCACGGAGAAAAAAGTCCGCCGCGAGCGTATGGGACATATCCAGCTGGTTGTGCCTGTCGCACATATCTGGTATTTCCGTTCGCTGCCCAATAAAATCGGTTATTTGTTGGGGATTCCTTCAAAAAAACTGGATTCCATTGTTTATTACGAACGTTTTGTCGTGATTCAATCCGGTGTTAAGGCTGAAGACGGAATCAACGAATATGATTTGCTGACCGAAGAAGAATACTTGGATATATTGGATTCTCTTCCGAAAGACAATCAGTCGTTGGAAGATTCCGATCCCAACAAATTTATCGCCAAAATGGGAGCGGAAGCCATTTATGATTTATTGGCCCGTCTCGATTTGGATTCCCTTTCGTATGATTTGCGTCACCGCGCAAGCACCGATTCGTCTCAACAACGTAAAAATGAGGCCTTGAAACGTTTGCAGGTGGTGGAATCATTCCGTGCATCAAAAAATCGGAACCGTCCGGAATGGATGATTGTGAAAATCGTTCCGGTCATTCCGCCCGAACTCCGGCCGTTGGTGCCTTTGGACGGAGGGCGTTTTGCCACTTCCGATTTGAATGATTTGTATCGCCGGGTGATCATTCGCAATAATCGTTTGAAACGACTGATCGAAATTAAAGCGCCGGAAGTTATTTTACGGAACGAAAAACGGATGCTTCAAGAGTCTGTCGATTCATTGTTCGACAATTCGCGTAAATCAAGCGCGGTTAAAACCGATGCGAATCGTCCGTTAAAGTCATTGTCCGACAGTTTGAAAGGGAAACAAGGTCGTTTCCGTCAAAATCTGCTCGGAAAACGTGTCGATTATTCGGCCCGTTCGGTGATTGTTGTCGGCCCGGAATTGAAAATGCACGAATGCGGCCTGCCGAAAGATATGGCAGCCGAATTATATAAACCGTTTGTGATCCGTAAATTAATCGAACGCGGAATCGTGAAAACGGTGAAATCGGCTAAAAAAATCATCGACCGGAAAGATCCCGTGGTTTGGGATATTCTCGAACATGTGATGAAAGGACATCCGGTGCTGTTAAATCGTGCTCCGACGTTGCACCGTTTGGGGATTCAGGCTTTTCAACCGAAAATGATCGAAGGTAAAGCCATTCAATTGCACCCGCTTTCCTGTACGGCTTTCAACGCCGACTTCGACGGAGACCAGATGGCTGTGCATTTGCCGCTCGGCAATGAAGCGATTTTGGAAGCTCAAATGTTGATGTTGGCCTCTCACAATATTTTGAATCCGGCAAATGGTGCTCCGATTACCCTACCTTCTCAGGACATGGTTCTCGGATTATATTACATTACCAAAATCCGTCCGGGAGCACAAGGTGAAGGACTTACTTTCTATGGGGCAGAAGAAGCCATGATTGCTTACAATGAAAACAAAGTAAGTATTCATGCATTGGTTAAAGTGAAAGTAAAAGACCTTGACGAAAACGGGAAAATCGTGGATGTAATGCGTGAAACTTCTGTGGGACGTATAATCGTAAATGAAATCGTGCCTTACGAAGTGGGTTATATCAATGAAGTTCTTTCTAAAAAGTCTTTGCGCGACATTATCGGAAATGTGATTAAAGTTTGCGGGGTGGCGAGAACGGCTCAATTTCTGGACGAAATCAAAGATTTGGGTTACACGATGGCTTTCAAGGGAGGTTTGTCGTTCAATTTGGAAGATGTAATTATTCCCGAAGAAAAAGAACAATTGGTTCAAGAAGGATACGACGAAGTCGAACAAATTCTGGCCAATTATAACATGGGGTTCATTACCTGGAATGAACGTTATAACCAGATTATCGATACGTGGACGCACGTCAATTCGAAATTGTCCAACATTTTGATGAAACAGCTTTCTTCCGATGATCAGGGATTCAACTCGGTATACATGATGTTGGATTCGGGAGCGCGGGGATCAAAAGAACAGATTCGTCAGTTGTCGGGGATGCGCGGATTAATGGCAAAACCTCAAAAATCAGGCGCGGAAGGAGGTCAAACGATCGAAAACCCGATTTTGGCGAATTTTAAAGAAGGATTGTCGGTGTTGGAATATTTCATCTCCACTCACGGTGCCCGTAAAGGGTTGGCGGATACCGCGTTGAAAACCGCGGATGCAGGATACCTGACCCGTCGTTTGGTCGACGTTTCTCAAGATGTGATCATTACGGAAGAAGATTGCGGTACATTGCGCGGACTGGTGGCCACCGAGTTGAAGAACAACGAAGAGGTGGTGGTCAGCCTTTACGAACGTATTTTGGGCCGTGTATCCGTTCATGATATTCCTCATCCTTTGACCGGAGAATTATTGGTCGAGTCGGGTGAAGAAATCACCGAAGAAATAGCCAAAAAAATACAGGATTCTCCGATCGAACGGGTCGAAATTCGTTCAGTGTTGACGTGTGAATCGAAAAAAGGAGTTTGCGCCAAATGTTACGGGCGTAACCTGGCCACCGGAAAAATGGTTCAACGTGGTGAAGCCGTCGGCGTAATTGCCGCTCAGTCCATCGGAGAACCCGGTACACAGCTGACGTTGCGTACTTTCCACGTGGGAGGTATTGCGTCCAACATTGCAGCCGAATTTAATGTCACTTCGCGCTATGACGGGATTCTCGAAATCGATGAGTTGCGTACCGTTGAAACAATCGACGAAACCGGGAAAAAAGTGCAAGTGGTGGTCGGTCGTTTGGCGGAAATGCGTGTGATCGATCCGAATACGAAAATAATCCTGACCTCTCACAATATCCCGTACGGTTCCAAACTTTATTTCGAATCGGGAAGCACCGTGAAAAAAGGCGATTTGATTTGTGAATGGGATCCTTTCAATGCCGTGATTATTTCGGAAGTTGCCGGAAAAGTGGAACTGGAAAGCGTGGTCGAGAATGTAACGTATAAAGTGGAATCCGATGAACAAACGGGACTTCGCGAAAAAATCATCATCGAGTCGAAAGACCGGGCGAAGATTCCGTCGATTCAGATCGTTGCATCAGACGAAGGTTTATTGAAATCATACAACCTGCCGGTAGGCGCCCACTTGATGAAAGAAGACGGCGCCGACGTGAAAGTGGGTGATGTGTTGGTGAAGATACCTCGCGCAGTGGGTAAAGCCGGCGATATTACGGGTGGGTTGCCTCGTGTGACGGAATTGTTCGAAGCGCGTAACCCCTCGAATCCGGCTGTTGTAGCCGAAATCGACGGAGAAGTAACGTTCGGCAAAGTAAAACGCGGAAACCGGGAAATTACGATTACGTCCAAGACAGGAGAAGTGAAAAAATATTTGGTGCCGCTGTCTAAACAGATTCTTGTTCAAGAAAACGACTTTGTGCGTGCCGGTATTTCACTTTCCGACGGAGCGGTTTCTCCTTCCGATATTTTGGCGATTAAAGGGCCGACGGCGGTTCAGGAATATATCGTGGATGAAATTCAAGACGTTTACCGTTTGCAGGGAGTGAAGATCAACGACAAACATTTTGAAGTGATCGTTCGTCAGATGATGCGTAAAGTCGGCATCGTCGATCCGGGCGATACCCGTTTCTTGGAACAACAATTGGTGGACAAGATCGAATTTATGGAAGAAAACGATCGGATCTGGGGTAAAAAAGTGGTGGTGGACGCCGGCAGTTCGCAATCGTTGAAACCGGGACAAATTGTCACCGCCCGCAAACTCAGAGACGAAAACAGTATATTGAAACGTAAAGACTTGAAGTTGGTTGAAGTACGTGATGCGGTTCCTGCAACCTCCAATCAGATTTTGCAGGGGATTACCCGGGCAGCCCTTCAAACAAGCAGCTTTATGTCGGCGGCTTCTTTCCAGGAAACAACCAAGGTATTGAATGAGGCGGCAATCAACGGTAAAGTGGATCGTTTGGAAGGCTTGAAAGAAAATGTGATCTGCGGCCATTTGATTCCTGCCGGTACCGGTCAACGGGATTTCGATAAGTTGATTGTCGGTGCGAAAGACGATTTTGATAAAATCTCTGCGGGAAGAAGAGCAATTTTAGATTTGCAAGATTAGTTGTTTGATGATTTAGTAAGATGAGAAAAGGGAGAACCGAAAAAGTTCTTCCCTTTTTTTGTATCTTGTATCGGAATGTTTCGAGTAAATAAGTTTGACGAGTCTATTCCTGATTTTGACACTTTAAAAAGTACGATTTTCTAATTATTTAATAATCAATGGTTTATAAATTTTGCGACATCAATTTGGGTGACCCGACATGAAATAACGCCGCAGGCGTGAAACCCGGATAACCTCGTACAAGCG
>JGI24699J35502_11133855_pt1 | contig 17156 bp, 13 predicted proteins | sample TergutMp193P4_FD_35502 | JGI IMG/M metagenome (IMG submission 35502) | reverse complement strand
TTCTGTAACTGCTTCTCTTTCAAGTGGTGCCACCAAGAATCGAACTAGGGACACACGGATTTTCAGTCCGTTGCTCTACCAACTGAGCTATGGCACCCCACTTTTTGCGGATGCAAAGGTAAGAAATTATTTTAATAATACAATTAATATTACTGATATTCCTGAATTTTTTTCTTATTATGGCTGATAGCTATAAATATAGAATAGGCAATCGCAGCAATAAGCAATATCAACACCATAAACGAACTGAAAGTTGAAACGTATGCCGCCTTGACATATCCTTCAGGACGAAAATCAAATTCTATCTTGTGTTCTCCAGCTGGAACCAACATCGCTCGCAAAGTCCAATCCGCCCGAAAATGAGGCGCCGACTGACCGTCTATAGTAGCATTCCACCCCGGTTGATAATAGATTTCCGAAAAAACAGCCAATTGTTCGGAATTGGTTTTTGAAGCATAAATCAAATGGTTCGGCCGATAACTATTCAAAATGATGCTTGCCGTTGAATCGGGTTGCGATGGCGTAAAGTCTTTCAAATATTCGGCAAAACGCTTATCCACCACAGCCGTTTGTAATGGGTCGATGATGTCTAATGAAGCGATTTCAGCATCGGCATTTTCCACTATTTTCACTTCAGGCACGAACCACGCATTCCCAAAAGCTTGCGGATTGGCAATGGGAGGCTGCTTAGGGTCGTAGATAATGTAATGGGTATTCAACATATTCAATGAAGGTGTAGATACAAATGCCTGTTGAATATCCTCCAAAGTAAGTTGTTCTTTTTGGAATGATTGGATAATTATCTCAATTTCTTTCATTAACCGGTGATCAATTAACTCTTGATAGCGTCTCAATTTTGCAGGGGAATATCCTCCGATAGAGTGATGATAATATGATACTGTTGTTTCTTGAAAAGGATTGTTAAGCGTCAGAACGCGATAAGATAAATCCTTGTCTTTCAATATTTCTTTATCGGCTACCGATTCTTTATAAGTTGCATCCAATTTTTCTTTTTTGAAGTTACTATCATTCAAATAACGCTTATCAACTGTCCATAAATCGACTAAAGTAAGAACAGTAAATCCTATTCCTAAAAGTAAAATGCCTTGTTTTTTGTTTTTTATTTGCATAAATAAAAAAACTAACGCTGCACTTAACAGTACAAAAACTAATGAACGAAACGCATCTGAAGAGGCTAAATGTATCCGGTCATGCACTAAACTATCATACCAAGGCTGTTGATTGTATTTTTGAAGAGCATCATAATTCGATTGGAAATTGAAGAAAAGCTCTGGGAACCACCAGATAATCAGGCAAATTCCTCCGGTAATAGAGAGTGACCATATTAATCCTTTTTTTAATAGCTTTTTATCAACCTTTTCTCCTATAATATCTTTTAATCCCCAGAAAGCAATGATTGGAAATACCAATCCCGGAATCACCAATGCCATTTCCGGTGTCCGAAACTTATTATAAAACGGCAAATAATGGAATATAAATGAATTTAGCCAATCCAGATTTCGTCCCAAAGCTAAGAGCGTGAGGAAAACAGCTCCTGCAAAAAGCCACCACTTCATCCGGCTTTTTATGACAATCATTCCCAGAATAAACAAAAAACAAACTACTGCTCCAAAATAAACCGGACCGGCAGTGGAGGATTTATCACCCCAATACATGGGAGCTTGAATGGATTTTTCCCGATAACCTGCAGCGCGTAAAGTTTTATAAAATTCAGAGGAATTGCCAACGGTTTCGTGAGAAGAGCCTCCGTAAATACCCGGAATAAGGAAAGTCAATAATTCTCCTTTTCCATAACTCCACATAAAAGCATAGTCTTTATCTAATCCGGAAGATATTTTTTCACCGTCTTGAGCAACGGTAGTTAATTCGGTCGCTCCCCGAAGCGAAGTTTTGCCTAACTCCCACTGTATGTACAACGAACGGGCGCTTGGTAAAACAGCAATGAAGACACAAATAACCATTATTGCTGTTACTTTACCTAATTCTTTCCATTCGCCTCGTCTGATTTTTTCAATAAGATAACCTGCATAAATGAACAAGCAAAGCAGCATCAGGTAGTAAGTAATCTGAATATGGTAATTACTGATAGATAAAGCTATTCCCAATAAAAACAGAATGCTTCCCCAAAGATACTTTCGTTTAAAAAGCAAAATCATTCCAGCTATAGCAAGCGGCATATAAGCAATAACGTATGCCTTCGTAATGTGTCCGACTTCAATAATGATGATATTATATGAAGCAAAAGCGAATGCTATGGAACCGGCAATAGCCATCCAGCGATTCACACCCATGACACACATCAAGATATAGAAACTTATTAATCCTGCAAGTACCATTCCAGCATTTAAGTAACCAATTTTTTTGATGGGTTGTTCTACCAAATCAAAACTGGGTAATTTTGGAGCCGGGTCACCATAAGTAGCAGTATAAGGCATTCCACCAAACATTGCATCCGACCAGGCGCTGAACTCTCCGGGCTTGGCCGTTTTTTCAAATTGTTTTGCCTGACTTATTCCCATTCCCTCGACATTCATCATGTCCGGTTGCTGAATAGTTTTCCCTTGAAACACCGCCGGTGCAAAATAAATAACGGTTATTCCTAAAAACAGAAGTATAGCTATGATATGCCCTCCTGTTCGTTTAATAATACTTTGCATAATATTGTATTTGATTAGTTATTATTTTTATTTTCGTACATATACCACATAATTTCCTGTAAACTCGTACCGCTCGAATGAGTTGATTTCGAACCAATCATTGTTTGTTGCGAAAACATTTTCCAATCCCGGAAATAAAGCAACAATTTGAATCGTTCCTTTATCTTTAATTGTATTTATATCTTTTTTATAATAAAAATCTTTTAACCATGGAATTAATTCTTCTCCCTGCTGATTATTGGTTATAGGACAAATATAAAGATTTTGCCGGTTTTGTTTGTGTAAATATGCACAAATGCCAGTTGTTACGCCTTCCATATCCACCCACGGATCTCCGGCAATCAAAATTACGTTGTCGGCATGAGAATGATCAATTATGGTTTTCAAAAAGTTTTCAGTTGCAAAACCTCTCATCGCATATCTTTTACACGAAGCAAAAGCTAAACCGCCATTCATAAAAAGTACCAGAATAAGTCCGATTAAGTAGAGTTGTGATAAACTGCGAATGGAATGATTGTTTCGCCAAGCGCCAAATAACAATAGCGCACAACCGATTATCAAGCCGGTAATTCCTATTATCGAAAGGCTACTTGCCAAATACTGTAAGCCGGAAACAGAAGTCATTGTCTGAACTACTTCTCCCTGAAGTTGTACGGCAAATCGAATGATTTCCTGTTGAAGAGTTTTATTGAAAACAATTAAACCGAAAAAAACAGATATAATTATTCCTAAAACTAAACTAATATTTTTCCATAATAACTCGTTTATTGGTTTATCCTGTTTTTTTAATTCACGGTAAATAAATACGGAAAAGTAAGCGCATCCTATTATAGCCGGAATTAAGTAACGATCGACAATATTGGATTTACCATGAATTATTATCTGAGGAACAGTAATTGCTAAGAACAGCAAAACAGGAAACAAACTTTCTTTTAGGAATGTTTTTTTATTTCTGTACAGATAAATCAGGCATAAAAAGGTCAATATACAGCCGCTGATTCCATATAAATAAATTGCAGTTTTTAAATAAGTGAAAATTCCGGTTGACCGGCTTACGCCTGCATAACCGAAATCATTTCCGGCAAATGCTAATACTACCCATAAACAGGCTATTGTTGCAAAAAATAAAAATAATCCTGTTTTTAAAGTACCGGATATGGTTTTATTAAATCCGGTATGATATTTTTCACTGTATTGCATACAATAAAACAGGTAACTTGCAGGCAATATTAAAATAAAATTCTCCTTTATCAAAGTTATCAATAAAGAAAGAATAACAAATCCTATGTACGATAAAGTTTTCTTTAGTTCATTTTTAGTATTAAAATATACGATAATCAAATGCCATGATAGAAGTAAAATAATCAAAGCCAGTGTTTCTATTGTTAAAGTCTGATAAAATATAGCCGATTGCGTACCAATCAAACTAATTCCGGCAAACAATAAACTTTCATAATGTGTCCATCGCAATCTACGTCCAAGCGAATAGATAAGAAATGCGGCAACAATATTCAAAAAGATTTGCCAAAAGCCTTGCAAAAGCATATTATCACCCCAAAGTAAGGTTTTAAAAAGGATATTCAAATAAAAAACAGGTCTGAATCGAGCGCCGACTTCGCTGTCCACGTGTTTTGTCAGATATTCAAACCACGACATTTCCGATAAATCCTGCTTACATAGAATGTAATTGCTGCAATCCATAAAATGATAACCGGAAAATACAGAGCCGCTAAGCATTACAAATGCTAAGCCTGTTATCACAATAATTATGCATGCAATAGCATATTCTTTCTTCATTAGAATGTAGTACTTTTTATTGATATTTTCGACAAAAATACTTTTTTTTTGAATATGTTCAAACTCATTTTTCTAAGATACTGTTTTCTTTGTACATTTAGCAGCATAAAATCGGACAGCGAACCAAATATGACGGATTTGCGTAGGTAATTTGCCATAGTTTTCACACATAATCCGGTAGCGTTCTTTCAAGGATTCTTTTCGGTTGGCAGCGCTCAAGCCAGCTTCCAGAAAACGCGATAAAATAAAGTGTGTATTGAATACGGTATTTGCTTTCTTCAAGCAACGGATGCACCAGTCATAGTCGGCGGTAAACCGATATTGCATATTGTATGGTTCTGCTATTGTCCGTTTGACAATAAATGATTGATGGCAAACCAACATTCCCATGCTGAAACTTTTCCATGTTAAAATTTCCGGAGCTCTCAATCGACGCATAGCCACTGAATTTCCTTGTTCGTCAACTATTTGGGTTTCGCCATAAATAATATCAGGTAGATTTCCGGCATCAAGTGTATCCACTATTTCCTGAACCGTATTTTCGGAATAAATCATATCGCCGGCATTTATAAACCAAATATAATCGCCGGAAGCCGATTTCAGTCCTTTATTCATAGCATCGTAAAGACCTTTGTCTGGTTCACTCACATAATGAGTAATTGACGATTGGTATTTTTTAATAATATCCAATGTTCCGTCGGTAGAATTTCCATCAATAATAATGTATTCAATATGAGGATACGATTGAGAAATAATGCTTTGAATGGTTCGTTCGAGCCATTTGGAAGCATTGTAAGTAACTGTAATAATTGAGAAAAGCATAATATCAATTAAGGCATAAAGATAAGGGAAAATTTTGATTTAATGAACTAACTTTTGCATTCAATTTGGAAAAATTATTTTTTTCATGTAATTTTACTGTCTCTAAAGTATAATATCTAGGAGAAAAAAGTATTTTAAAAACTTAAATAAAAAATAGTTATGGCAGAGAAAAGTATTAAAGGTACAAAAACCGAACAGAATTTATTAAAAGCATTTGCTGGAGAAAGTCAGGCAAGAAGCCGTTACACCTTTTTTTCAAGTGTAGCAAAAAAAGAAGGATATGAGCAAATCGCCGCCATTTTCCTCGAAACAGCAGAGCAAGAAAAAGAACACGCTGAAAGATTTTTTAAATTCTTAGAGGGCGGAATGGTTGAAATAACAGCCAGCTATCCAGCGGGAGCTATCAGGACGACTGCTCAAAATCTTTTGGCAGCCGCTGAAGGTGAATTAGAAGAATGGCATATTCTTTATCCCGGATTTGCAAAAGTAGCATTTGAAGAAGGTTTTTCACAAATTGCAAATGCTTTTGAAAAGATTGCAAAAGTGGAAGTTCAGCATGAAATTCGTTATAGAAAATTGCTGGCAAATGTCGAAAACGGCACAGTATTCAAAAAATCGGAAGAAATCGAATGGCAATGCCGCAATTGCGGATATGTTCACTCGGGCTCAAGTGCTCCCGACAGTTGTCCTGCTTGTCTTCATCCGAAGGCTTATTTTGAAGTAATGAAGAACAATTATTAATCAACGGAACAGCTAAATTCACACCCGCAATAGGTTTGATTATAGAATCCATTTTCGTGAAGCAAGATACGGCGACGTTCGCTTAAGCCGTCTTTTCGCCAATTTTTCTCCCAAAACCGAATTCCGGGAAATTGAGTTGCTGCCCAATTTCCCGCTTCTGTTATTTGCTTCAAATTTTTCCAGCGGGAGGAAGCTAAAGTTGTAGTAAAAGTATCCAATCCTTTTTCATGCGTTAAACGAGCAGCGGCTAATAAACGCATTTTGAAGCAGGAAAGACAACGTCTGCCTCGTTCTGGTTCATTTTCAAGACCGGAAATCGTTTCTAACCATTCCTTGTGATTGTAATCCCCGTCTATGATTTCTAATCCTAACGACCGGGCATAACGTGTACATTCGTTTTTGCGTATTTCATATTCGGATTCAGGATAAATATTCGGATTGAAATAAAACAAAATGGGACGAATATTTTGTGCAAGCAAGTATTCAATAATTGCTGCAGAACATGGTGCACAACAAGTATGAAGTAATAGTTTCATAAGAAAAATACAAAATTAATGTATTTTTTATAATAAAAACCATAATTATAATTAATTTTGGTCGCAAATTTTAAATTTATAATAAATTACTATGGACACAACAAAGATTAAATCAAAATTCAGTGAGTTATTCGGAGAAGGTGGAACGCTTTACGCCGCTCCTGGACGTATTAATTTAATCGGCGAACATACCGATTATAACGGAGGCTTTGTTCTCCCTGGCGCTATTGATAAAGCTATGTATTGTATGATTAAACCTAACGGAAGCGACAAAGTAAAAGCCTTTGCTCTTGACTTGAACGAATCTTCCGAATTTGGTTTGAAAACCGAAGAGGATAAACCGACAGAAGGGTGGGCGAAATACATTTTCGGTATGTGCAGAGAAATGATTAAAAAAGGAAAAACGATTCCGGGTTTTGATATCGTAATTTCAGGTGATGTTCCTTTGGGTGCAGGCATGTCGTCGTCAGCTGCTTTAGAAAGCGCTGTAGGATTTGCCTTGAATGATCAATTCGGATTAGGATTTACGCTTCAGGAAATAGCTTTAATGGGGCAGGCTACCGAACACAATTATGTAGGCGTAAAGTGCGGCATAATGGATCAGTTCATTTCTTGTCTTGGAAAAGAAGGTTTTCTACTTCGGTTAGATTGTCGGTCATTAGAATATGAATATATTCCTTTTCATCCTTCCGGTTACCAATTGATTTTAATAAACACAGGCGTTTCTCACGAATTAGCTTCATCGGCATATAACAAACGCAGAGAATCTTGCGAAAGGGTAGTCGCCGAAATTGCTAAAACACATCCGGAAGTTAAATATCTTCGCGATGCTAATTTAAAACAGCTAAAAGAAGTAAAAGACAAAGTAAGCAAAGAAGATTATATGCGCGCTGAATTTGTTATTGAAGAAATTCAACGATTATTAGATACTTGCGAAGCATTGAAAAAAGATGATTTCGAAACAGTTGGTAAAAAGATGTATGAAACGCATGAAGGCTTAAGTAAAAAATATGAAGTAAGCTGTCCAGAATTGGATTTCCTGAATGAACAGGCAAAAAAATGGGGCGTAACCGGATCGCGAGTAATGGGCGGTGGTTTCGGCGGATGTACAATAAATTTAGTGAAAGATGATAAAGTTGAAGCCTTTGTAAAAAATGCGTCGGATGCGTATGAGAAAAAATTCGGATTTAGGCCGAAAGTGTATGATGTCGTAATTAAAGACGGGGCAAGAAAAATTAGTAATTGAGAATTAAGAATTGAAAAGCGGGACTAAAAATATTATTTTTTATATTGTCTTGATTGTACTCTTCGGTTCGTTGATGTATGTAATCGTTAAAAAAGGCGAACACCATCAAAAGATTGAAGTAGTTACAACCACAATTTCTGCGCCCGAAAATCTGATGGAGGGATTGAATATGTTCAATAAACTTTTTGTTGAACATGTTCAATCCCCTTTCGGCATTCTCCTTTTGCAAATAATAGTCATCCTTCTTTTTTGCCGCATTTTCAGCGGACTTTTTATGTTGATACGACAACCGACCGTCGTAGGTGAAATTGTGGCTGGTATTGTATTAGGTCCATCAATTCTCGGCTATTTTTTCCCTCGCGTGTCCGAATTTCTTTTTCCATTAAGTTCTTTGGGAAATATTGAATTACTGAGTCAATTCGGACTTATTCTCTTTATGTTTGTCATTGGCATGGAGTTGGACATTGATCAAGTCCGCAAAAAGCTGAAAGAGACTATTCTGATAAGTCATGCCAGCACCATTCTACCTTTCTTTCTTGGGATGTTAATCGCTTATTTTATTTACGATAAATATGCGGCAAATCAAACGCCTTTTCTTTCTTTTGCTTTATTCATAGGTATAGCGATGAGTATTACGGCTTTTCCTGTATTGGCAAGAATTATTCAGGAAAAAGGGTTAACCAAATCCCATTTAGGAACTATTTCTTTAGCCAGCGCCGCCAATGGCGATATAACCGCTTGGTGCCTGTTGGCTATTGTTGTAGCTATCGCTCAAACAAACAGTATGTTGAGCGCTGTTTATAATATACTCTTTTCAGCAGTATATATGTTAGCTATGTTCCTTATTGTTCGGCCTTTTCTTCGAATGGTCGGACAAATTTATCATAATGAAGAAGTGATTGACAAACGCTTGGTCGCGTTCATATTTTTTGTTTTAACAGTATCATCTTTTTTAACGGAAACATTAGGTTTACATGCTTTATTCGGCGCTTTCATAGCGGGAGTAGTCATGCCTACCGACATTAAGTTCCGTAAGATTATGTCGGAAAAAGTAGAAGGAATTTCACTTTCGTTTTTTCTTCCGTTATTTTTCGTTTCAACCGGATTGAAAACAGAAATTTCTTTGCTGAACACTCCGGATTTATGGCTACTGTGCGGCATATTTATTCTGGTTGCCATTTTTGGAAAAGTAGGCAGCGCAACCCTAACAGCTCGTTTTGTAGGTGAAAGTTGGAAAAACAGTCTGTGTATCGGAGCTTTAATGAATACGCGCGGATTGATGGAGTTAATTATCCTTAACATTGGATATACATTAAATATTCTGCCTCCGTCTATTTTCGTTATCTTGGTTCTTATGACAATTGTCACCACATTCATGACAAATCCTTTATTAGCGTTAATTCAGTTTTCTTTCCATGTTAAGAATAAATTTGCTGGAATAAAAAAACCGGAACATACAGAAGGAATATTTAAAGTTTTACTTTCTTTCGGTAGGGCAGGCAGCGGACAAACTTTGCTTTCAGTCGCTCACCAAATGTTTGCTAAAAGAGAAAATAAATTAGAAGTGACCGCTCTGCATTTTACTTCAAATACTGATGTAAATCCTTTGCAACGGGAGAGTTTAGAAGCGGTAAGTTTTGGTCCAATTCTGAAAGAATCTCAAAAACTTGGCATACAAATTCAAACTCGATATGAGATATCTAACAATGTTGGACAAGATATTACTACACTATCCAATGAAGGAGGTTATGATTTCTTGCTGGTAGGCGCTGGAATTACGTGGAGTAATTTACCGAACGACATTGCAGCTAATCAATATTGGGATTTTAAGAAAAATCGTTATTTCAAATTGGATGCATGGTTTTTACCGAATGAGTTACTGAAAGATAAAACCAGAATATTTATTGAAGAAACCAATTGTCCGGTAGGTGTCTTTATCAATCGCGATTTCGACCGGGCAGATAAAATATTATTGGTTCTCGATTCAGAACAAGATTTATATCTTTTGCATTATGCTCAGACTCTTTTGAAAACCACGAATGGTTCAATCAATATTCTTGACCAGACAAAAAAGTCGGAAGATACCGGCTATGAAAACATTAAAAAACAATTGTCGCTTTTTTTCGAATCAGTACCAACAGCAAACCATTTGTATGAAAACGATATTACCGCCTCCCTTTTGAATCGTTACGATTTTATGCTGATAAGTTACATTACATGGAATGCCGTTTCAGAAAAATACAAGGAAGCGTTGCAACTAATGCCTTCAACGTTGATTATTAGTAAATAAAAAATTCACAAAAACTCAATAGTTTTCTCCAATTGATTGGCTCTTGACCCTTTTATCAATATGTTAAATCCGGAGAAATTTTCGGCTTGAAGATAATCCAATAATTCCTGCGTATGTTGAAAAACAGTCCATTCCAGAGAAATTGAAGCTATATTCCGGAAATTTTCTCCACATAATATTATTTTGTCAATAGCACTTTCCCGCAAACGGTCGACTAATTTCTGATGTTCTTCCAAACTGTATTCTCCTAACTCTTTCATTTCTCCAATAATCACCATCTTGGGAGAATCTTTCAAATTCAAAAAATTATCCAGTGCGACTTGCATACTGCTCGGATTAGCATTGTATGCATCGATAATCAAGTGATTTCTTTGGGTTTTCATACTTTGCGACCGATTGTTTGTAGGAGTATAATCAGCAATCGCCTGATTCAGTAAAGATATGGCGTGCCGCGTCTCAGCACAAAAATATACCGCCACACAAATAGCTGCCAAAACATTCTCGAAATTGTAATTTCCTACTAATTGTGTTTTTATCCGGAACATGGCATCAGAATCCCGCCACCATTCCATTTCCAAGTATGATTCCGAATCTATGATTCGTCCTTGTACAAACGCTTCGGGAGAAGTTCCGTAAAAGATTCTGTTTGTGTTTTCACTTCGTTCTTTCAAAATCGGATTATCAATATTTACGAAAATCGAACCGCCCTTTTCACGGATATAATCATACAACTCCGTTTTAGCGCGAACGACGCCTTCAAAAGAACCAAAACCTTCCAGATGCGCTTTCCCAACGTTGGTAATCAATCCAAAATCGGGCTCGGCGATACGGCAAAGTTCGCGAATTTCGCCCTGATGATTAGCGCCCATTTCAATGACGGCAAAACGATGTTCGGGTTTCAATCGAAGTAATGTCAAAGGCACTCCGATGTGATTATTCAGATTTCCCTGCGTAAACAAAGTCGGATATAGAGTTGATAATGTTGCGGCAATCAATTCTTTCGTTGTCGTTTTTCCGTTTGTCCCTGTTATGGCAATGACTTTAGGATTTAGCTGTTTCCGGTGGTAATTTGCTAAATTTTGCAATGACTGCAACGCATTGTCCACGCGGATAATCCGGCTATCTTGTGGTAAATCGGCACGATCGCCGACAGCAAAAGCAGCTCCGTTTTGTAATGCCTGTTCGATATAATCGTTTCCATCAAATTTTTCGCCTCTCAGTGCAAAAAATATAGAACCTGGCTGACAATTCCGACTATCAGTAGTAACGACCGGATGTCTCAAAAAAATAGAATATAAATCAACTGTATGCATTATTCTTAAAAAAATCAAAATAAAGAGCAAAGATAAAGAATAGGTTTGATAACTCCCTTCAAAATGTTTACTTTTGTAGCATGAATAATCGAATCATTCCTATAACAGCCAATATAAAAGGAAATCTGATGGATTTTTCTTCTCCCAAAGTCATGGGTATTTTGAATATTACGCCGGATTCTTTTTTCGAAAAAAGTAGGAGGCAAACTGAAAAAGAAATCGTTGAAATGGTCTGGCGGATGAAAGAAGAGGGAGCGGATATCATAGATGTCGGAGGATACTCTTCGCGTCCGTCAGCGGCTTTTGTTGATGAGGAAGAAGAAATGCGCCGCTTGGAATGGGGTTTGAAAATTTTGTTTCGAGAGCTTCCCGATGCCATTGTTTCGGTGGATACTTTCCGTTCGGAAATAGCTCGCCGGTGTGTCGAAGATTGGGGTGTAGCAATTATCAACGATATTTCTGCAGGCGGATTAGATAAAAAAATGTTCGATATGGTTGCCCGATTGCAAGTTCCCTATATTGCAATGCATATACAGGGAAATCCGCAAACTATGATGGAACATACCCTGTATAATAATCTTATGCAGGAAATCATGCTGTATTTTGCGGAGAAAGTTAATCAATTACACCGGAGAGGAGTGAACGATATATGGATTGACCCGGGCTTCGGATTCAGTAAAACAACGCCTCAAAATTATGAAATTTTGGAGAAATTAGAGGAGTTTAATATCTTTGAATTGCCTATCTTGGTCGGTTTTTCAAGAAAAACTATGATTTGGGAAACTCTTGGCATTTCTGCCAATGATAGTTTAAACGGAACTACTGCTTTAAATATGTTCGCTTTAACAAAAGGTGCACATATTTTACGGGTTCATGATGTAAAAGAAGCAGTACAAACGGTTCAATTATTTAATCGGATAAAAACGGAAACAAATGATTAATTTTGGTATCAAAGACGTAATCGATATTTTGCTGGTTGCTTTTTTTCTGTATGAGATTTTTATCTTGATGAAAAAAACCGGAACAACCACTATCTTTCTTGGAGTCTTATCCTTCATAGCTATTTGGATTCTCATATCTCAAGTTTTTGAAATGCGTCTGATGGGTGCAATTCTCGATAAATTTATCAATGTTGGATTTATTCTTTTAGCCATTGTATTTCAGAAAGAAATACGGGAATTTCTTCAAGCTTTAGGTTCAAACAAAGGACTTGGATTTATCAAAAACCTACTTAAACCTAAGAATAAAAACAATATCGACGAAAATATCAGCTATATTATGCCTATTGTTCTTGCAGCTATGGATTTAGCGAAGCGTAAAGAAGGCGCATTGATTGCTATTCAGCAAACAATACCTCTTGACCGATTTGTCGAGACAGGTGAAATTCTGAACGCTAATATCAGTTCCCGCTTAATCGAAAATATCTTCTTCAAAAATAGCCCATTACACGATGGTGCTATGATTATTAGCGGGAAAAGAATTAAAGCGGCAGCTTGTATTTTGCCTGTTTCTCAAAATCATGATATACCCAAAGAATTAGGCTTGAGGCATCGTTCCGCATTAGGATTGTCGCAAGAGACCGACGCTAAAGTAATTGTTGTATCTGAAGAAACAGGTAAAATTTCTATGACTTACGAAGGTAAGCTATTCCTTAATATTTCGGCGGAAGAACTCCAAAATAAATTAGTTTCGGATTAAAATAATTCCCTTTCATTTTCAAATTCTATATTGTATGCTTGATGATCTGAAAACAGCCTGTGAAGTATTAAAAAAAGGAGGCATTATACTTTATCCCACCGATACGATCTGGGGAATTGGCTGTGATGCTACGCGAGAAGATGCCGTGAAACGCATTTATGAAATTAAACGGCGTTCTGATTCAAAATCGATGCTGACATTGTTGGATTCTCCGGATAAATTAGAACGTTATGTCGAAGATTTACCTGAAATAGCGTTCGATTTGATCGAATGTTCCGATAAACCTTTGACTATCATTTATTCCGGTGCTAAGAATATAGCTCGAAATCTGATAGCTCCGGATGGAACTATAGGAATCAGGATTACCAAAGAAGAGTTTTCCCAAAAACTTTGCCGACAATTCGGGAAGCCAATTGTTTCCACTTCGGCGAATTTTAGTAATGAACCGTCGCCAGCTAATTTCTCCGAAATAAATAGCGAAATTTTCCGTTTAGTAGATTATATTGTTAAATATAGAAGTGATGAAACGCAGAAATCCAAGCCGTCGAGTATTATTCGCTTGGAAAGTAACGGAGTAATCAAGATAATCAGGGAATAAACATGGGGAAAAAATCACAATTATTCAAATATCTGATTGCGGATTATGTCGCCGGTAATCTGGCGTGGTTTTTGTTTAATATTGTCCGGTATTATGAAATTGCCCGCTACGATGGATTCGATACATTGAGCAGTTTCTTGTTCTTCCGGAATGTGATGTTAGGGCAAATCATTGTATCATTCGGATGGCTTATTCTTTATTATTATTCCGGATATTACAACAAAATATTTGATAAATCGAGATTATCGGAGCTTTTCGTTACTTTCGGGTCGGTACTGATAGGAACATTTGTCATTTTTTTCGCACTTCTTCTTAAGATTTTACCCGATTCAATTAGTGTTTATTACGAACAATTATCGTACCTGTTCTTTTTCACTTTTGGATTTACATATTTATTTCGCATGATAATCACTCATCAGACTGCACGAAAGATTAGAAATCGTGAATGGACAATAAATGCGTTAATACTTGGAACCGGCGAAAAAGCATTGCAAATTCAAAGATTACTAAACGAACCTTCCGCTTCCTTAGCTTATACAATTCAAGGATTTATACAAATAGAACAACCGTCTTTCAATTCAGTAATTGAGAAGCAGTTAATTTTAGGCGGCTTAGATGATTTGGAAATACTTATTCGGAATTTGAATACAGAAGAATTAATTGTAGCAATTGATTCTGAAGATGATGATGATTTATTGAGATTATTGTATTCTTTATATCAATACCAATTGCCGCTTAAAATACCCATTAGCCAGACCCGATTATTGACCGGAGGTGTTAAAATTAAGACGATAACAGGGTTTCCTTTATTTGATGTAACCGATTATAACTTATCCGAAGCAGAAAAAAATATAAAATTAACTCTTGATAAATTGATTTCCCTGTTCTTTTTAGTACTTTTGTCCCCTGTTTATTTGTATTTGGCATTGCGGATAAAAAGAGATTCCGAAGGTCCCATTCTTATTAAACAAGAGCGAATCGGATATTTAGGAAAACCTTTTATGATGTACAAATTTAGAACGATGCTGAAGGATGCTGAAAAAAACGGTCCAACCCTTTCTTCCGAGAACGATGGGCGAGTTACCCCTTTTGGTCAAATCATGCGAAAATATCGTTTAGACGAGATTCCGCAATTCTGGAATGTACTGAAGGGCGATATGTCGATTGTAGGTCCCAGACCTGAAAGAAAATATTATGTTGATCAAATTGTGAAACAAGCACCTTATTTTTACTTGCTTCACAATGTCAGACCAGGAATCACTTCGTGGGGAATGGTTAAATTCGGATATGCACGCAATATAGACGAAATGATTGAACGTATGAAATATGATATTTTGTATTACGAAAATATGTCTTTGATGCTGGATCTTAAGATTATAATCTATACTTTCCGAACAATTGTAACAGGAAAAGGTATTTAAAAATGGCTACTAAAAATTGGTTTGATGCGGTTTTATTGTGGCGGGAAAAACATATCAGTGAACGCTACTTTATCCTGATACTAAGTTTTATTATCGGGATTTGCACTTCATTAGCCGCTCTTTTACTGAAAGAAACTATTCACCTGATTCAACATATTCTGACTTCTCGCGCCGAAGTGACTAAAGCCAATTATTTCTACCTGATTTATCCGGTTATTGGGATTCTCCTTACAGGTTTATTTGTAAAATACATTGTCAAAGACGATATCGGTCACGGAATTACCAAAATTCTTTATGCGATTTCCCAAAGGAAAAGCCGGATTAAACGGCATAATCTTTGGTCATCTTTGGTAGCAAGTTCCATTACTATTGGATTTGGGGGATCAGTTGGAGCAGAAGCGCCTATTGTTCTAACAGGGTCAGCAATCGGCTCGAACTTAGGACGTTTGTTCAAAATGGACCAAAAAACCTTAATGCTGTTAGTCGGCTGCGGTGCTGCTGGCGCTATTGCCGGAATTTTCAAAGCTCCAATTGCCGGATTGCTTTTCACGATCGAGGTACTGATGCTTGATTTAACCACGACTTCCGTATTGCCATTGCTTATTTCGTCGGTCACAGCCGCTACGGTTTCCTACATTTTTACCGGCATGGAAGCAATGTTTAAGTTCAATCAGATGGAAGTTTTTGTGGTTCAACGCATTCCTTACGTTTTCCTGCTTGGAATCGCTTGCGGCTTGGTTGCCTTGTATTTTACCCGTGTAACGATTTGGATGGAAGGTAAATTTCGCAAGTTGAAACATTTTTGGCAAAAATTTATTGTCGGAGCTCTTATGTTAAGCGTACTGATTTTCCTTTTTCCCCCTTTGTATGGAGAAGGCTATGATACTATTTCCGACCTTATCAATAAACACTATGATAATCTCTTGCAAGGAAGTTTATTTTATAGTTTTCAGAATAATTTTTGGGGACTTACGATTTTCATGCTACTCATCATCCTTATGAAAGTGTTTGCAACTACTGCAACAAATGGCGGTGGAGGCTGCGGAGGAATTTTCGCTCCTTCGTTGTTTTTAGGATCGATTGTTGGATTTGTATTTTCACATTCTTTGGGGTATTTTTTCCCAACTATATATCTTCCAGAAGAAAATTTCGCCCTGATGGGTATGGCCGGCATGATGGCAGCCGTCATGCACTCTCCATTAACGGCGGTCTTCCTGATTGCCGAGCTGACAGGAGGATACGACCTCTTTCTGCCATTAATGATTGTTACTATCAGCGCCTATATCACAATTTTGTGTTTTGAGCGGTATAGCCTATATTCCATTCGTTTGGCGCAAAAAGGAGAATTATTGACTCACCACAAAGACAAAGCCGTATTGACGCTCCTCAACATACAATCGGTCATTGAAACTGACGTTAAAGTTATTCATCCTAAAATGACTTTGGGCGATGTTGTGAAACTTATTGCCCAATCACAACGGAACATTTTTGCCGTTACTGACGACGAAAATATCCTGCGTGGAGTTGTCCTATTGGACGATATCCGGAATATCATGTTTCGTCCGGAATTATACGACCGCTTCAAAGTGAAAAAATTTATGACTTCGCCTCCGGCTAAAATCGAGATTCAAATGCCGATGGAAAAAATCATGCACATTTTCGATGAAACACAAGCGTGGAATCTTCCGGTGGTCGATGAACAGGGAAAATACCTCGGATTTATTTCCAAATCAAAAATATTCAACGCCTATCGTGAAATCTTAGTAGAAAACTTTTCTGATGACGAGTGAGATATAGCTAAGGGATGCATCCTTAATAGGATGCATAGGATAGGTATCATGGTATTTTTCTTGCTCCGTAAAGATAAAATTTATTTTTTTTTAGTTTATATAACAAATTTTTTTTTATAACTTTGTTCCAGAAATTATTTCTTATTTAATTAATCAATTCAAAAATTACAAAGTTATGAAGACAAACGTAAAGTTTGCGCTGAGGGCGTCGCATAGTACGCCTGAA
>JGI24699J35502_11133856_pt1 | contig 17176 bp, 16 predicted proteins | sample TergutMp193P4_FD_35502 | JGI IMG/M metagenome (IMG submission 35502) | reverse complement strand
TGAGCGGCACCGTATATGATGCGGGGTGGAGCAGTCTGGTAGCTCGCCGGGCTCATAACCCGGAGGTCATTGGTTCAAATCCAATCCCCGCGACCAAAAATATAATCGCTGATGAAGGCAGGAATTTACAAGCTAAGCATCAGCGGTTTTTTTGTTATCTTAAATGATACGTCACGAAGAATACGCCACAAAGAATCTACGAAGATTCTAACCCTATGTTGGCCTCACTTGATCACCTTGGCCGGGCATCTTTGCCTCAGCATGGGAAATCCAAGAGTCCAAGACTCGCTTAGAGTTTGGCTCCTTTGCCTTGGGAGGCAATGCCTGCAGGGCATCATTGAGATTAGCGGGACTTGAGGTATCGGTCATTTCTCTCCTGAAGCTTATTGGCTAGTTCATCTGCCTTCTTGTCGGTCAATAGGCCCATACGCTTGCCGTTGTCAATCGCCTGGGTCAAAAGGTAGTCCGGGGTATTCCCGTTTGCGCATTGCTCGATAGCAGTAGGCAGGGTGACAATGGGGATTTGCTCCCACCAGGTAATTTGTTCAGCTGTTAGATCCTGGCGGTGAAGCGTGTACCTATCTCCGCCGTTACGCTTTATTCTACGGCCTTTGCTGACAGTCACATGGATGCTGGTGGGATTGATGTCGCATACGCCATAAGCATCAAGGGCCGTATCGTGGCTGAGGGCGGCTTCGGGAACACCAGTCCAAAGAACCGCAAGCATATACCGGTCATATTGTGTTGCAGGAACTTGTGGAACGCGGTAGATGCCATGGGCCACACGCTCAAGCCGGCCTCGTTTTGTAAGCATGGACAGGGAGGCGTACGTAACACCGGCCTCAAGCGCCTGTCCGGTGGTTACAAACCCGTGCTGGTCGAGGGCTATCTCTCTGAGCACCTCGATATTTGTTATAGCTTCAACCATGTAAAAAACTTAACATAATGTTAAGTTTTTTACAAGCCCGACACGTTAGCCCCCCCCGAGAGGATTCCCAATGGTATCAGCGGTATCGCGGGCGTTTTGTTCAATAGCATGGGCAAACCAAATCCCCGCGGCAAAACATATAATCGCTGTTGAAAGCAGGAATTTAAAAGCTATTCATCAGCGATTTTTTTGTTATCCTCAATGATATTGTTTCCTTATGCTATACTGTTTCCTGTTTGTAAAACATACTCAATTTAGGAAACACTATGAATGAAGAAAAAGCACTCATAGAAAAATATGTGGCAGGCGCCTTGCCCCAAGGCAGGGTCTCGAATCTTAGCCTATTCGATAAAAGCCTTTCAACCAAAAACAGGTTTGATGCAAAAGGGCATATTTCGTTTAGCAGAGGAAGAGGCTTTGACGCATATTTCCTGATAAAGAACTCACCAAGCTTGGCAGTCCTGAAGGATACGGTTGCAATGCTTGAGTGGGATAATGGGACTGATTCAAATAAGCATGTCAAAATCCTTTTAACGGAATACCTTCCGAGGAAAAGGCAAGAGATTCTTCGCGAGAGCGAGATCGGCTTTATCGACAGCGCCGGAAACACTTGGATAGATTCTGGGGATCTGCTAATCGACAGGCGGGGGAACAAGCCAAGCAACACATCTTCCCAAGGAAGCATTCAAAGCGTGTTTGCCGACAAAGCGACACTGGTCTCAAGGCTGCTGTTCTACAGCGGAGCAAGAGGCGTTCGCGAAATAAGCACGATGCTCGATGATTCAGGCTTCAGCCTGACACCCGGTTATGTTTCGAAAGTAGTCAATTCCCTTATTGCTGAGCATTATGCAAAACGCACCGAAGACGGGATTGAGCTGATTAACAAGGAACTGTTCCTAGAAGACTGGGTGAACGTATATAAACGAAAGCGAGTCCAACGAGAGGCCGAAGGCTGGTATTACCCTGCCGCGGGTTCAGACGGCCTTGCCCGCATGGTCGGTTCGCGTCTAGGCGAGTCTGGAGCATTAACGGATCGGGCGGGAACGTTCTTTGTCGACCCCTATGCATCGTTTGAGTCGGTTGATATATTGGTCAGGGATAAAGGCTCTGTCGTTGAGACCTTGCGAGACATGGGAGCTAGCCCGGTTGATCGTGGCGCAAACATTAACGTCATCAAGCCCTATTATTCCGTCTCATCTTTTTTTGGAAGCCGAGAGGTAAAAGGAGTCCGCATAGCTTCCGACATACAGCTTTATCTTGATTTAAGCCATCAGCCGAGGCGAGGACTTGAGGCAGCAGAGCATCTTTACCAGCAAAGAATTTTGCCGACGATAAAACAGGATGAAAACCGTGAATGAATCAATGGATGACATTCTTTCGGAATGCATCAGCACTTTAAAACCCTACCTTGACCAACTGGTATTAGCGGGTGGCTGGGTACCTTATGTGTATAGCAAAATGTATAAGGACACAGTTGTTCAAGAGCCTTTATTCACACGAGATTTCGATGCTGTCGTTCCTCGGCAAGGATTCAAAGAATCGGAGACCTCCTTGAACGACCTCATAAAAAGGGCCGGCTACAAATATGAGTTTGCATCGATCAGCAATCCTCCCGTTGTTAAATACGTTAAAACGCTGGCTGATGACATGAAGGTAGAGATTGAATTCATTACCGATGAGCCAGGGAATCGTGAGGGAGTTAGGGAAATCGGGTCAATTAATGCTCAAGCGCTTCGTAACGTTGGGATCCTTATGGATGACCCGTGGGGGCTTGATTTAGCTGAGCACAGCTTGGAAGAAGATGGCATTTTGCTTGTTCCGCGCCCGGCAACCTATCTTCTTCATAAGGCGTTGGTTGCTCCAAAACGCCGCAAAAGAGAGAAGACCGCCAAGGACTTGTACTACCTGTTTTATGTGCTTGAGGCTTTCCCCCTATGGAAAGCCGAGACCTTGACACAGCTTGGAGAGCTGGCCTCATCGAAGAAAAAGTTAGCAGGAGTGGCTGGCCGCTATCTTGATAGTGCCTTCTCAAACATCGACTCCAAGGGCGTCGACCTCATAGTTTCGCAGAGGCCTCAGACCGCCTTTCCCGATATGACCGAAGACCAGTTCCGCCAATACGTGTTATTTACCATAAACGAACTGATCAAGAGTTTGCGAAACTAGGCATGATAATTTATAGGTGCTGTAATACAGTGCCGTACCCAGCAAGACGCTAACTTATCTTACATACAGGTATAATGGCTGAAACACGGGAATCATTGGCACTGGAAGGCGGTACATAGGGTTGTTAGACAACAAGCAGATTGAGGGCATTGCCCAGTTAAAAAGCCTACTTCCGCATCTTCAAGAAGAGAACGCTGAGGCTTGCGGCGTCTGGCTCGAGCATTCCTTTAGCTTTATACCTGATATATCGTACGAGGATTGGGTGTATGACATGATGGGAATTGCCCACAAGTGTGGGTTGATAATACCCAATTATCTGAGCATTCTCGAAACCTACAAGATCAAATCCTGGAACGATATAGCAGACTATGAATCAATGCCAGAGGAGCTCGCTCTTGCTGTCCTTTCGTATATAATCCGTAGCGAGCATTTTTCCGAAGGGTCAATCCAAGATGCCATCAGGGACGGCGCGTTGAGAAAGACCGTAGAGCGGCTGGTCGCAATAGCTGGTATTTAAGTTGCCGCTCATGCAAGACAAGCCCGACGTATGTAACGCATGCCACGCAACAGCATCGCCCTAAACATGCCTACATACTTTTCGTCGGCCTTCAAGCTTAACCTTAGTGAGGCCACGGTGTTTGGGGTGGTTATAGGGCAAATTGCTTATTCCAAAGTTATCATACCCTATCAAGATATACGCTGGAGATCAGATACACTATGAGAAATGGTATCGCGGCGTGCTTTGGCTTGGGTTTAGATGTATAACTGAAGTGAAGGCTCTACCGGCGCTGGCGCAACTTGTCCTTGGCACCGATAAAGAGAGCCTCGCCTATGAATATGTCTTATCGACATTTAGGGCTGCTCGCTCGATGGGCGAAATGGTGTATTGCAAACACCCGGAGTCGAACCGATAGGCGTCCGCTCCAAAGAATAACGGAGGTACGGATTATGGACAACAACGCATATCAATGGGTGCCGTTTTATGAGGCGTTGGCAGACAAGCTGCTAACCTACAGCGACAAGCGAGGCGACCTTTTCGACCTGATGAAAAAGGTGGCCTCAGAGCAGCCCCTTATGAAATACCTCCACTTCGAGAAGGAGGACTGGTGGGAGCCGCGCCATCACCAGATTGACCCGTTCTCGGTCATCGGCGTGATGAACAGGAGCACAACGGATGCGAACCGCACGGTCTTGGCAAAGGTCATCGCTGACACGTTTAACATCGACCTACCCGCTCCGACACAGTTTACTGGCATTCCTGTCCTCGACAACAGAAAGTCCTTCTTTGCCGGCGTAGACGAGGTATGGGATTTATTCGTTTTGGCTATGGAAGCCGCCAAAACGGGCGAGTTCGGCGCTGACTTCAAGACCTCTTTTGAAAAAGCAATCGCCGTCACCGGCAATGGTTTGACCTATATCACTATGGGACTTTATTGGATACGCCCGCATGTCTTTATGCCTCTTGATGGAAATTCCCGCTCGTTTGTTTCCGCCCGCTATGGGATAACAGCGCCGAGCGGCACAAATAGCGGCGACGAATACATCACTTTCTTGGAATCACTCAAAGCTAAGGTCGCCCAGGAGTCACCAGGCCTGACCTTCCCTGAAATATCTTATATGGCTTGGACTCAAAAAGACGATCTTACAGGAGCTGGCTCGTCATCTACAGTATCCGCAGAGCAGCAGCAACGGGCGGTGTTCAGGCGGTGGTATACAGAAAACGGCGGTTCCGCAAATTCAGCGAACACTATCTCGTCTGCAATCGGCAAAGCTAATCTGAAAAGCGGTAAAGCCGTTTTCGCCGTGACGGCATACGACGAGCTCACCACAGCCATAAAGAATAGCGGGCTTGAGGGGTATTTTGATGCAAGCGGCGGTGACTACGACAAAATGGATGCTGTCTTTGACATTGACCCGACCTGCCGGAAAAACGATTTAAAGAGCGGGATCAAGCATTATCTTGCTTTTCTCAAAAGCAGCGGGACTTCGGCTTCGATGGGTGAGGATGCGCCCGCGGCGAGTACGGCAGCTACGCCTCCGAACAATTTCAGAATGGAAAAGAACATCCTACTCTACGGTACACCCGGCACAGGCAAGACCTACAGCACGGTCCAATATGCCGTTTCGATTATTGAGGAGAAATCCCTCGCCTTGATTAAATCTGAGGATTACGATACCGTCTTTGCCCGCTACCTGAAATACAAAGATGATGGCCTTGTGGCGTTTACTACCTTCCATCAGTCCTTCGGTTATGAGGAATTTATAGAGGGGATTCGCCCTGTGGTCGCTTCCGAGGACAACGCCGAGGCGTCCCGTGAAATAGAATACGAAGTCCACGATGGCGTTTTCAAGGAGTTCTGCGATAAAGCCGGTACGCCTATCGGGAGCGGTGCAAGCATAGATTTGGGACTCAACAAGAATCCGACGGTTTGGAAGGTATCCCTCGGAGGCACGGGCGACAACCCGACCAGAACCGAGTGTATGGAGAACAACCATATCCGTATTGCATGGGACGACTACGGCGAAACCATTTCCGATTCCACGGATTACAGCAACGGCGGCGGCATCGTTTTGAATACTTTTTACAACCGTATGCAAATTGGCGATATCGTGTTTTCCTGCTATTCCAGCAAAACCATAGACGCTATCGGCGTGGTCACAGGCGAACCGGAATGGCACGACGAGTTTCCACACTATAAACGGCTTCGGAGCGTAAAGTGGCTTGCCAAAGGGCTGAATGAGGATATTACCGACCTGAACGCAGGCAAGAACATGACGCTCTCGTCGGTATACAAGCTGTCGGTATCCGTCTCCGATGCCCTTGATGTGCTTCGGAAAGTGAAGCCTATTCTCTTCACCCAGAGTGTCAAGATCCCGAACCGCGTCTTTATCATAGACGAGATTAACCGAGGCAACATCTCAAAGATTTTCGGAGAGCTTATAACGCTCATCGAGCCGTCCAAGCGTATCGGCGCAAAAGAACAGCTCCGCGCCATTCTCCCCTACTCAGGGCAGAATTTCGGCGTTCCAAGCAACGTCTACATCATAGGCACGATGAATACCGCCGACCGCTCAATCGCCCTTATTGACACCGCCCTGCGTCGCAGGTTCAGTTTCGTGGAGATGCTGCCGGATTCGTCCGTACTGGCGAATGTTCTCGTGGATAATGTCGTGGACATCGCCGAGATGCTTGATACCATCAACAGGCGGATAACCGTCCTGCTTGACCGTGAACACACTATCGGGCATTCCTATCTCTTACCCCTCAGAAACGACCCGACCTTAGGGCGGCTCGCGGAGATTTTTGAAGGCAAAATCATCCCACTTCTGCAGGAATACTTCTACGACGATTACGAGAAGATTCAGCTTGTATTAGGGGACAACCAGAAGCCCGATGACAGCACCCGTTTCATTGTAAAAAAGAACGATGCCGTGAAGCTGTTCGGGAATGCAGACGTCGACTTTCCCGACTATTACGAGATAAACAGCGCGGCGTTTACGAGGATAGATGCCTATGCGTTCCTGTGACAAAACCTACACCATCACTGAATATGGCGGGTTTACTCGCGGCGCGGCTCTCTATGGTTATCAGGGCTTGCCGGAGAAAACCTTTGACGCCCTTGAAGCCTTTATCCTCGCCAACAACACTGACGATGGAACGGACGTAATTGAACTATTGTCCTTGTCCGCCCGCCGCGGCGTAGGCAAAATTATCACTGCCCGAAACTATGTCGGCCTGATAACGATGGCTGATGGTACGGTCATTGAGATTCTACCCAAGATTGCCGGTAACAATGTTTCTGTAGCAGACACAAAGCGGATTTTCCTCGAAATGCTGAAAACGTTGAAAGACGTGACTTTTAAGGATTTCAATGTGTCGAACCTTCGCACCGACCGTCTGAGCCTGCTCGAAATCTTTATCAAGATGTTCCTCGATGAGGTGGCAGTCCTCACAAAGCAAGGGCTGAAAGCAGCATATACGCCTGTTGAGGACAACGAGCGGTATTACAAGGGAAAATTGCTGGCTTCCCAAAACATCAAGTACAATTTGGTAAGCAAAGAGCGTTTCTTTGTCCGTTATGATGACTTCAACATCAACCGACCCGAAAACCGGCTTATTAAGTCGACTCTGGGGTTTCTTCTCAAGGCTACCGGGGACAGTCGCAACCGGCAGAACGCGGCAAGGTTGCTGACATTCTTTGAGGGCGTGGAGTATTCAAAAAGTTACGATGCTGATTTTTCAAAGTGCTTTGTCGACCGCAGTATGAACCATTACGACAAGGCACTCTCGTGGTGTAGGGTTTTCTTGCGCGGGAACAGCTTTACTGCCTTCGCTGGCAGCGAGGTCGCCTTGGCGCTTCTCTTTCCGATGGAGAAAGTGTTCGAGAGTTTCGTGGCTTCCAAGTTCCGTAGACATCTTGGGAGCAGCGTAAGCCTACGGACGCAAGATACCAGATACAGCTTGTTTGACAGCCCGGCTCGTGCTTTTGCCCTTCGCCCCGACCTTGTGTTGGAATTCGGCGAGCATACGGTAGTTATAGACACGAAGTGGAAACTGCTGTCCGATAAGGCTCGGAATAGCGGGATTTCGCAGTCCGATATGTACCAGATGTATGCCTACAGCAAGAAATACGACGCAGACGGCATCGTGCTGCTTTACCCTCAATCCGACGCTGTGAGCAAAACCGATATTAGGTATGCCTCCGACGACAATGTCAAAGTCGATGTTTCCTTCATTGACTTGCTGAATGCCGATGAGGACATAGCAGACTTAGTGAAGGCGGTGACGGTATGACCCGCCAAGGCCTTATTGGCTTTTGTCTTTCAGCAGATGCGAACGCAGCGGACAGTTTTCCTTTGTGGCAAACAGGCAAGAAGCAAAAGGGAAATTGGGTTGGAAAACGTATAACACAAGGTATAAGGAGTGGGATTAAATATGCCCTTTACCATCGTCCGGCAGGACATCACAAAACTTAAGGTTGATGCCATCGTTAATGCCGCTAACACCGACCTTGCAATGGGCGGTGGGGCTTGTGGAGCCATATTCAGAGCGGCGGGAGCGACACAGCTTCAGGCTGCCTGTGATGAACTCGCCCCAATAAAGATGGGCGAGGCTGTTATCACGCCGGGTTTCGGCCTTGCGGCGAAGTTCATCATCCACACAGCTGGCCCCGTTTATCGGCATTGGGACAAGGAACAGAACGAGCAACTCCTCCGAGCCGCATATACAAACTCGTTGAAACGTGCCGTGGAGGACGACTGCAAGAGCGTTGCTTTCCCGCTGATTTCAAGCGGGCTTTATGGCTACCCGAAGGACGAGGCCCTGAAGGTGGCGACATCGGCGATCCAAGACTTTCTCGTCGACTACGACATCGACGTGACCCTTGCCGTCTTTGACAAATCGGCCTTCACGGTCAGCCGCGAACTACTCGGTGCGGTCGAAAGCTATATAGACGAACATTACGTTGAAACCCACCAGATACGCCGGGAGCAACTGCTTGATGTGGAGCGGGATGCACTCTCCGAAGCCGATATGGCTTCCTACGATATGCTGATGCCGCAGGTGCTCGAGGAAATAGCGATACCGTCTGCCAGAGCGGCACTGCCCCTTGACGCCTTGGTCGGCAATCTTGACGAGCCGTTCTCACAAACGCTCCTTCGCTTGATCGATGTCAAGGGGAGGACGGATGTCGAGGTATACAAGCGGGCAAACCTCGATAGGAAACTGTTCTCAAAAATCCGCACGGGCAAAGGCTATACACCAAGCAAAAAGACAGTCCTCGCCCTTGCTGTAGCTTTGGAGTTGTCACTCGGTGAAACTGACGACCTATTGGAGCGGGCTGGCTATGCACTGTCCCATGCCGTCAAATTCGATGTGATTGTGGAATACTTCATCGCAAACGGCAAGTACGATGTGTTTGAGATAAATGAAGTGCTGTTCGAATACGACCAGCCGCTGTTAGGGGGATAATCGCGAAAAAATACAGGCTGTCTAGAAAACCCCAATGATGATACCGCGGGCGATGAGCCGCTAGTGACAGCCGACGTTGATGACGAAATCTCGAATGCAGTAGAAGTGCCTGTGGACGAAAATGCTTCCAATGGCTTATTTGTCGCTTCCCAAGCGACCTCCCGGCCCTCCGAAAAATTTAGAGTGAAGCTACGTTAAAACTCTAAGGAGGACACCGCAATGAAAAAGGGATCAACAGAACTGGTTTTCATACTCGATAAAAGCGGCTCAATGAGCGGGCTGGAGGCGGACACAATTGGCGGGTATAACTCAATGCTTGCCAAGCAGCAGGCGATGGAGGGTGACTGCCGTATCACGACAGTGCTGTTCGACAGCAACTATGAGCTGCTCCACGACCGCATCGACATTAAGGCGGCCGGCCAGATAACAGATAAGGAGTACCAAGTCGGTGGCAGGACTGCGCTCCTTGATGCCGTCGGAAAAACGATTGACAAAGTTGCTAACGCCCAAAAGCATACCGCCAAGGACTACCGAGCCGAAAAGGTGCTGTTCGTTATCATCACAGACGGTGAGGAAAACAGCAGCCGCGAATACTCCGCTGAGAAGGTCAAGGCGCAAATCGAGCGGCAAAAGACGAAACACGGCTGGGAGTTCATCTTCCTTGGGGCGAACATCGATGCCGTGCGGACTGCCGGGCGGCTTGGGATCGCGTCGGACAGGGCAGTTGATTATGTTTTCGATAGCGTGGGAACGATCCTGAACTTTGCGGCCATGGCTGATGCGGTCGCCACGTTCCGCGAAACTGGCGAAGTCCAAGAAGAGGCATTCGAACTTATCAGGGAGGATATGAAACGGAGGGGAGGTCGGAAACAATGATCGGGGCGATTATCGGCGACATTGTGGGCAGCGTCTACGGGTTGCACAATATCAAAACCAAAGACTTCCCCCTGTTCCACGAAGGCTGCTTTTTCACGGATAATACCGTGATGACCATTGCCACGGCAGATGCCATTATGAACGGCGGCTCTACGGATGATTTCATCAACACTTACAGGAAATGGGGACGACTGTACCCGAACGCAGGCTACAGCGAGCGGTTCGGCAGTTGGCTTTTCTCCGACGCCCGTAAGCCATACAACTCTTGGGGCAACGGCTCTGCGATGAGGGTTTCGCCCTGCGGGTGGTTTGCCGGTCATTAGAGGAATCAGAGGCCCTCGGCGCGAAGTCGACGGAAGTAACGCACAGTCATCCAGAAGGAATCAAGGGAGCTATGGCGGCTGATGCCGCCATCTTCCTTGCCCGCATGGGCAAGGAAAAGAAAGACATAAAAGGCTACATCGAAAGTAAGTATGGGTACGACTTGAGCAAGACCCTCGATGACATCCACCCGGCCTACCGCTTCAGTGAAAGCTGTCAGGATACCGTGCCCCAGGCGATTATCGCTTTCCTTGAAAGCATGGACTTTGAAGATGCGATACGAAACGCCGTCTCGATCGAAGGGGACAGCGGCACTCTTGCCGCCATAACAGAGGCCATAGCCGAAGCCGCCTATGGCGTGAGAAGCTCCATCACTACGAACGCCTTCTACTTTCTTGACGATAAGCTGAGTACTGTTATAAACGCTTGGCTTGATAAGGGGCTGCCCCTCGGCGCACAGACGAAAAAGACAGATTGGAAACCTGAGGATTTCTCTAAAGCTCATGTTATTCACGGGGATATCCGCTTTGGAGAGACACAGCTTGCCAGAGTACGGATGGGACTGAGGCCGGAAGCGATGGAGGACAAATGGTTCGCTTACTGTGAGGGCAACAAGCTATGCTTCCATCGCTCGTGGACCGGGTACAAAATCTACGAAGCCGAGATTCAGGGATTTGAGCAGAGCTATCGCATAACGGACATCAAGGTTGAGCGTGATGACGAGTTATATTCAAACACAGATGACGCCCTCGACTTCCGCACATTCAACTTTCTGTTTGCCAGAGGGCTTTTAGGGCTGGATGCCGATATTCCGACCGCAGACAGCGGCGAAGTAGGAGTGATGCAGGCGTGGAGCAGTTTCGGCAGAATGATAACATAGATGCGCCGAGCGACACGTTTTCCGTAAGCAATCACTGACTCATAAAAGAGCATCCGTTTCGGATGAGCCACATTTCAGATTGGAACACAGCTTGCCCTTCGTTCATATGACAATGTGAAGGGCTTCTTGTTTGCCCTGTGCCTCATAGCCGTCTGTGCACTGGGGTCGACGATGCCGTCAGCACAGGCAACCCTTATATAGCCGGTGAGGAATTTCAGAGAGAAGCAGATGGAGCCTCGGCGGTTCATACAGCATTTATCTCGTTTGCCTCGACTTGCTTCAGCGTTTTTCCGTCCTCGGTTTTCCATTCTACGGTGCCGTTCGTTGGCGCGCCCAGGACAAAAAACGAAGCGCCCGACGGGGTCTTGAACAACACGCTTTTCGTAGAATCCATTCTCATCTATATAATTCTCGTTATCCCCCTTGCAGTGAGTTGGTAATTTCGCCCGCATAAATACCCCTACGGCATATATTTGTTATGTAGCGCTATCCATCTGCAAAATAAGCCAGATGGGCACTGCCAGCTTTCTTGCGGATATGATGGTCCTTGGGGCAAACGGTATCTTTTCGGCTAGAAAAGAGCCGCCGATCATGGGTGGAGAGAAACAGCCCAACCTGCTGCATCGGCTACACCATGGGACAGCATGGCCGAAAGCAAACCATCGTTTGCACGAATGTTCATTGCAGCAAACCGTTGAAGCGTATACTCATGTCAGAAATTGATGGTCAATTTGTGAAGACAAAACTTTTTGTTAAACCGTATAAACAGATTATCCACAATAAAACAGTATACGTACATCTGTTCTCGCTTGGAAAAAAGAGGGTTTTCAACACTTTCCACAATACCTGGTGGTAGAGGAGCCCTATATATACCATATCTTGCTATTTTTTTCTAGGAGTCTATACTGTCCAGAAATTTGCAAACCACACCAAGAAACGAGGCATAAAATGCGGGAAGACCAACACGTCACCCATCGCAGTGATGGTCGATGGCAGGTAAAAGGCGAGGGCAATTCCAAGGCTACGTATGTCGCCGATACCCAGGCAGAAGCAATCTCAAAGGCGAAGAGAATTGCAAAGAGCTACGAGTCTGAATTATTCATCCATGGTCGCAACAGCAAGATAAGAGACCGTAGCTCTTATGGCAATGACCCCTTCCCGCCAAAGGGATAAGAAAGGAGCTTGCAAATATGGAGACTTCAGGATTTGACGAACTAACAAAGGCATTGAACGATCTAAGCAAAAGAGTCGAAGAGCTAAGCGGCGAGCATTCAATTCCACTCTCCGATCTTTTAACCACGGGTTTCATGCACCTACATTCAAAATATCTATCTGCAGAGGATTTCTTTAAAGCAGGCGGGTTCGAATTTAACTCTCAAGAAGAATTTGAGAAAATACCCGAAGTCGAACTGGATCAGCACATACAGAGCAATACAAATTTTTTGACATGGAGCGAGATGCTTGATGAAGCCGTCAAGGATTATATGACGAACAAGCTGGAGCTGGGATAGCCTGGTTACAAAAATGAATCCTGAAAAGCAGATTACCCGCGACAACCATTATGTACCACAGTTCTACCTAAAGTACTGGTCAGGCAACGGAAATACCGTGCGCACTTTCAATGGAGTCGTTCCTAATGAGAGTGTCCCTTACTGGAATAATGCTGCAATAAAAAAGATCGCCTGCAATAGGGATTTCTATACGCAAGTAATAAATGGAGCCGAGGACGATTCCTTTGAAAAATTCCTTACTGATGAGTATGAGACCCCGAGTAAGCCAATATTTGATAAGGTGGCAAAAGACCAACCAATAACGACTAGAGAGCTTGACATCCTCGTCTCTTTTCTCGCTGCGCAGTACGTTAGAACTCCTGCTTGGTATCAATGGGTAACTGACACCTTCAAGGAAGCCTTTCATCCAACATTGAAAGAGACCGTTGAAAAAGTTGAGGAGGCTCATAAAACCGGGAATCTGCCCACTGAGCCTTTTCATCGGTTCGATGGAAGCCTCAGAAACGAAGGCAGTATGTTAGACGGTATTCCCTTAAAAATAACTCTTGACAGAGAAAAAAGTGCAATAGAGGCCAAAGCATTGGCGTCAAGAGCATTGTTTTTGAGCTCAGCACGGCGAATGTTGTCGACTACGGCGAAAACCCTACATGAACATAATTGGCGTATATTAAAAACTCCCGCTGGTGTTTTGCTACCAACTTCTGATAACCCAGTCATAAGGTTAAGCTATCCCAACCAACATGCTTATAACCTGAATGGAGGTTTGGGCAAAAAGAATGACAACATATTGCTTCCTTTGTCGCCAAATCATTTACTATTTACCCAAATAGGCAGCACCAAAGAAGAACTCGAGGAAATTGAGCTTTCAGCTGATGACTATCAGTTTATAATCAAGCTTATTATTGAGAATGCCACTCGTTATGTGTTTGCCCGCAAAGAGATTCCTGAAATCAACACCATACGTCCTCGCCTTGTAGATCCTCAGTCTTTCGAAAACTTGAAACTAGCCCGCGAGGAATGGCACGATAAGAATGTCGAACTTGAAAACTCATTTTGGCGACAAATATGATTAACCGCTTGCGCTCGAAGTCCATAAAGCGTCTCTAAAGGTTATCACTCTTCGAGACAAGGACTTCAATTGCAGATACGTTAAAACACAAAGAAGTTTACTGAATTAGGATAGCTTACTCAGGTAACTGTACGACAGTGGTTGCATAATTACGAAAAATTACTAATATGATAGGAGGTCATGGCGAAGCTCGAAATTTGAATGTGTTTCGCATTCGTTTGAATAAGGGCTCCCATTCTGCAGGATGTCGTCACAGGATTGTGCAGTATAGCACGTTGACTTCTCTCTGACCGGAAGGAGCTTCGCCGTGACTAAGGAATCGAATGGATTTTTTAGAGATTAAGAATCGTGCAGAATTAGCCGGCTTTTTGGGGATCCCTCTGAAACAACTAACCTATCTGGCCTATTCTAATAGTGTTATGCGGTATAAGGAATTCAAAATTCCGAAGAAAACACCTGGTAAATTCCGAAAAATAAAGGCTCCGAGAAAAGACCTAAAGGCGATACAGCTAGAGCTACTACTCGAGTTCGAAAAACTATACACAGCGCTTCCTTGCGTCCATGGCTTCACCAAAGATAGAAGCATTGCCACAAATGCTTCCTGCCATACGAAAAAGCAGGCTATTCTAAATATTGACCTAGAGGACTTTTTCCCTTCAATCACCCAAAAAAGAATCCAAGGGCTTTTTCTTAAAGAGCCTTTCTCGTTTCCTATGGAAGTCGCTAACGCCTTGAGTATACTGGTCTCCGAGGAAGACGGGCTTCCTCAAGGCGCACCAACATCGCCAATTCTGAGTAACATGATCTGCTTCGTCATGGATGCAAGGCTTCTTGCACTCGCTGCACAAAAGAGAGTTACATACACACGATATGCAGACGATCTGACCTTCTCATCAACAGGAAAATATGCTATGAGAAGCCTAATCAGTATGGGCAATAATAACACGATAGTTTTAAATAGATCTATTATCTCTATTATAGAGGAAAATGGCTTTCGAATAAACGGCAAGAAAGTTCATCTTGCCTCAAACAATAAACAGCAAACAGTTACGGGGATAGTAGTAAACAAGAAGTGTAATTTTGCACGTAAGGACTATCGAGCACTTCGTGTTGCATTGCACAATTGGGTTAATTATGAAGTTGAGTTTGCAGCTTCAGCATATTGCGAAGCTTTTCCAGAATATTATTCCAAACTGCATAATGACAAGGGATTGCTAGAACCAGATTTATTTGAATCGCATATCCGAGGCAAGCTGGCATTTTTTGATATGATTGTAAGCCAAAATAACAAGCCATCAGCACCCCTCCAAAACCTTGGGTCATTATTTTATAAAGCAACAAATGGGAGAAAACCAATTGCCCAACGATATGAAGACTCGATTTTCCAATTAACAATTTGCTATGATTGTTTTGATACTATCAAAAGCGGTAAAAAATCCTGTTTCAGCATGTCGGGAACAGGATTTATACTCAAGAAATATGGTTTGATAACTTGCGAACACTGTCTTCGCGACAAACGCCTTCAGCCAATTTGCGATGCCCAATGTCAATGTGAGGTCGCATACAGGCGTTTTAACACAACAGGTGTCCACCATATCAATTGTTTTCGTTTCATCGAAGAGCATGATATAGCTTCTTTGCCTTATGCTGAAATTGGGTATTCGTTACCTTCGCTTTCTGAGGATCTTGCCTATCGTCCTCAGGTAGGTGAAATTGTCACCGCTTACGGCTTTGCGGATGGCGATTCAACAATGAGGGTAATCAAGGCAGAAGTTGCAGAAGTCTTACATAGCGGTGAAACGTATAGAGTTGATAGGCCGTTTATTAAAGGTATGAGTGGAGGCCCGGTTATCAATGCACGAGGTAAGGTAATTGGTATCATTACACAAGGAAGCTCTTCTTTTGATTACTCTAAGGACGGGTATTTTTGCTCGATAGAGCCGCTCGCATGTTTATAGATTCAAAAAAACAGCACATCACGGCAGCAAAAACATTCGTGTCCCAGTTTTAATAGCCTTGTTGATAGGATCGGGCTAATATTATGCAGTTCAAACACTTTTAGAAAAGAACAAGGTGCTTTTTACAAAACGGAAGTTACACTCTTTTGAAGCAAAACTAATTGTACATCAGATTGAAGAGCAGAGCAGTGATCGAAAGATCAGGTTCGAAAAACTGATCTATAAGATATGTTTCTTAGGGCGAGGGACAAGTCATATGGTGCTGAGCATAGTGAGCAGGGAGGCTGTCACATGAGCCGGTTTACCACTAAAAATGAAGACGGGCGATATACTGTTCCTGATGGTAGTGCAGAAGAGGCAATACAAATGCTTGGCCTGTTCGAAGACGCACAGGAAGAGCTGCTTAATAGTCAGAAACAGATCCCTAAAGATCTAGAGGAGCTCCGTGCTGAAGGGAAAGAGAAAACCGTCAGGTACAAAGAAATGGTGGCTCAGAGGCTTGCCAACAATAACACGATGATGTTTCTTGAAAGGCATGGTATAAGCTTTCAGTAACTTGCCGCTTGCCGAAACTGTTGACTGTAAGGCATCTCTGCGCTACGCAAAGTAAAAACCGGAAGCCAGATCCTCCAGCAATGTCGGGTGCGTCGGCTTCCAGCCGAGAGCCTTTTGCGTCGCCTCGCTTGATGCGGGATTGTCGGCGCCGGCGACCTGCCCCAAGAATCCGAAGTGCGCCGTTGCCTCTGCAGGTGGGATTGATACCGCAGGGACATTCAACATGCGTGCGATCATTTCTGCAACCTTCCGGAACGGGATTGCCCCGTCGCCGACCGCTTGGTAGATTCCGCCTGCTGTACCTTTCTCGAGAGCCAGTCGGAAAAGAGATGCGACGTCCAGTCGATGGACGGCCTGCACTCGGTTCTTGCCGTCTCCGATATAAGCCGATTTGCCCGTTTGCCGCGCTGTGTTAATTAAGCTTACCGTAAAGCCGTGGGCGTCGCCCTCGCCGTGGACGAACCGTGAGGGTCGGACAACCAAGACCCGCACGCCCTTTTCAACAAAAGGAAGAGCCGCCGTTTCAGACATACGCGGGAAGTCCTTTGTATCCGATGGCGTTTCTTCGGTTACCAGCTCACCGTCCTTCCGCATGGGAACACCGGAAGTCACTACGAATGCCTTGTTTGTCCTTGACAGCGTTTCGCCGATTGCCTCGATAGCTTTCCTGTCAATCTCAACCGAGGCGTTGAAGTCGGCGAAGTCATGAACGAATGCCAGATGCATTACCGCATCGGCGGAATCCGTGCCACGTCTTATGCTGTCAATGTCTTCAAGTGAGCCCATGAACGTCTTCGCTCCCAAGCCTTCAAGAACCCTCGCCGACTTTTCAGAACGCGCGAGTCCGACAACCTCATGGCCTGTCCTCACCAGTTCATCGACCACAGCGGAACCGATGAATCCCGTGCCTCCTGTAATGAATATGCGCATTGCTTTTCCTC
>JGI24699J35502_11133857_pt1 | contig 17216 bp, 22 predicted proteins | sample TergutMp193P4_FD_35502 | JGI IMG/M metagenome (IMG submission 35502) | reverse complement strand
CAATTGCTTTTCCATTCAAAAACAACAAATAATCCGCTTCAAGATTGCCTTTCAGCAAGCCTTCCCGAACAGCAACAGCAGAGACCGACGGTAAATAATCATTTCTGTCCACTACTCGCCAGCCTGCATCTTCTAACTTTTTGTCAATTATCAACCGAGCCTTTTCTTCAGGAGTCATAATTCAATTATGAATTAAAAATTATGAACTTCTGATAATGTATCATTATCAGAAGTTAACAACAAAGGTACTGTTTTTTATCTAATTTTTGTTAATAAAATAAAAAAGAATTACTTTTGCAGTAGTTATAACAATAAACATTTCAATACGATGAATATAATTATTTACAACTCGCCTTTACATGTTATTCCTAACACGTTCAAGCTAATAACAATAATTGAACGTGATGATAGAAAAAAGAAACAAACATTGGAGAATTGAACAAAGAAACCGGATTTATACGGCTCAAATGAAATTGCAGGCTGCTTACGGCAGTTATGGCGGTGAATTTATCATTAATGGCGAACGGGTTAGAAATCCTCGTTGGATTGATTTATACAAAGCAAATTGGAATCCGGCGTATAAATCGGTGCGAACGCCATGCAGTTGTTGGATATGTCGTGGCGAAGAATATAATCGCCGTGCGTATAAAAAAGAAACGGGTAGAATAATTGATGAGTGCAACAATTAACTGCAAGAATTAACAATGAAAGGAGTTTTTTACTCCTGTTTTACGGGAATTGTTTCGTAAACTCAGATGAACGATAAGTAAAAAAAAGTCTCGAAAACTTTTATTTCCGAGACTTTACTTTGACTTTCTGCGGTATGGACGGGACTTTGATTATTTTCTCTCACTTTCCAATACTTTTCTATAATTATTGAATAACAGCATTTTGTAAAAATAACTTTCCTATGATTATTTGCAATTTCCAATACTTTTCGTACATTTGCAACACAAATGCAACACAACAATTATTATGGCAAATTACTTTCCATACATCAAACCGGGGTATGTTACCCAAGAAGGTACAACTGTTTTATATGTCCGTTATAACTACGACAGGACAAAACGTACGCTTATATCCACCGGATACAGTATCAAGCCGGAACATTGGGATGAGAAACGCAAATGGATTAAACGCGCCTGTCCCCACTTTGACGAGATTGATTCGGTTCTTACCAAAATTACTTCAAAACTCGGAGAAATACTGACTTATGCCAAAGAAAACAGCATTGAACCGACAGTCGATTTCGTTCTGCTCGAATTGGAAAAGAATCGTGAATACGAACAGCGCTCCAATCGTGTAGATATGTTCGACACATTAGAAAGGTATATCATCGAAAAAGCATCGTCCGTTTCCGAAGACCAAGTAAAGGATTACAAGACGCTTCGTAAACATCTCACAAACTTCAAACCGTATTCGTCTCAACCTGTTACATTCCGCAACCTGAACCTGAAATTCTACAATGAGTTTATGGATTACCTCTATTACAAAGCGGAAAAACCGGACGGAACTATCGGATTGCTTACTAATTCGGCAGGAAAAGTGGTGCGCCTGTTGAAAGGCTTTGTCAATTATCAGGTTGCCAAAGGCGTAATTCCGGCAATTGATATGAAAAATTTCAAGGTTCTTGAGGAAGAAACGGATGCAGTTTATTTGAGTGAAAAGGAACTGGCTGTAATATACGCGCTCGATTTGTCGGATGATAAGCAGTTGGAAGAAATTCGGGATGTGTTCATTGTCGGATGTTTTACCGGATTACGATACAGTGATTTATCAACTTTAAGTCCCGAACACGTTGATTTGGAAAACGGAAATATCAATCTCAAACAACGGAAAGTCCATAAAGCCGTTGTTGTTCCGATGATTGACTATGTACCGACGATTCTTAACAAATACAATTACGATTTACCTAAAATTCCAAGTTATACGTTTAATGAGCGGGTTAAAGAATTGGGACAAAGGGCAAAACTGAAACAGAAAATAGAAGTTGTCCGTAAAAAAGGCAAGAATCGAGAAAAGAAAATATTTGAAAAATGGGAAATGATTTCTTCACATACCTGTCGGCGGTCGTTCTGTACAAATATGTATCTGTCCGGCTTTCCGGCAGAGGAACTGATGCGTATTTCGGGACACAAAAGTCCGGCAGCGTTCATGCGGTATATCAAAGTGGATAATCAACAGGCTGCAAAGCGATTGAAAGAGCTGAGAGCGAAATTGGCAAAATAATCCGAAAATTTAACGTAGAAATAACATTGCTCTCTTTGTAATTAATAAAATATGTAGTACTTTTGTTGCGTATAGTCGTCACAAAAGAATGATAAACAAAAGGAAAATAGCGGAATTGTTGTCTTGTTTCAGCATAGAAGATGTTGAAAAAGAGATTATCGTGTGTTTTCTGAATAATTTGCATTTAGACTATTCGACTTCTCCGATTCTAACAAACTATCTGCATAATTACAGTCTTAACAATGAATTAAGTATGCAGACAAGTACACTTGAGATTGATTCCATTAAGACATTGGAGAATTGTTTGGAAATGTTGATTCCCGACAACGACCGTAGGTTGAACGGCGCATTTTTTACTCCCACCTACATTGTAGATTATATCATCGACGAAATCAAACCAAAAGAAAACGACCGGAATATTGACCCAAGTTCGGGTTGTGGCGCGTTCTTAATCGGATTGGCAGGATATTATCACAAACATTATGAAAAGTCTGTTAAACAAACGGTAAAAGAAAATATTTTTGGTACGGATATTTTGCCCTATAATATTGAACGGGCAAAACGTCTGCTTTCCATTTATGCCTTGCAATACGGCGAAATTTTGGAAGAAACGGATTTTAATCTGTATCAAAGAGATAGTCTTCGTTACCAATGGACTGAAAAATACGATAATGTAGTAGGAAATCCGCCTTATGTGAAATTTCAGGATTTATCGGATGAAAATCGGGAATATCTTGTCAGACATTGGAAAACCATTGAGAAAGGTACGTTTAATCTCTACTTTGCTTTTTTTGAATTAGGTTATGGACTGTTGAAAGAAAACGGACAATTGGGTTATATAACGCCCAACAATTATTTTACTTCATTGGCAGGCGAAACTTTGCGGACTTTCCTGATTAATAAAAAATGTTTGAGTAAAATTATCGACTTTAACTCAAAGAAAGTATTTGATGTTCAAACTTATACAGCAATTTCATTTTTGAGGAAAAGTAAAAATGATTTTATCCTGTACGACCGGATACCGGATACGCATACGCCTGAAGAATTTCTTGTCAATGTTCGATATTCCGAAAATGCTGTATCCGAACTGAATATAAAAAAATGGCGTTTATTAAGGTCGGATGAGAAGAAAAATATCAAAGCAATTGAAAATATTGGGATGCCGATAAAGCAAATGTTTGATATTTGCGTGGGAATTGCCACATTGAAAGATGAAGTGTTTTTTGTCGATGGGAACAACCTTAACGGCGAATTTATCAGCAAAACAGGACGCAACGGAAAACGATATAAGATTGAAAAAGAAATTACCCGAAGCGTTTATAAAATTTCGGATTTTAAAAGTCAAAATGACATTCTTGGTAATGCCCGGCGAATTATATTCCCTTATAAAGTAAACGGCTCAGCAACAATTATTGATGAAGATAATTTCAAGATAAAATATCCTTATTGTTACGAGTATTTGCTTTCGGTGAAAGAAGAATTGCTTTCTCGGGACAAAGGCAAAATAAAATACAATCCGTTTTACGCTTGGGGACGTACTCAAGGTCTAACACGCTTTGGGAAAAAGATTCTGAATCCGACATTTAGTCAATATCCCCGCTTTTTAGTCGTAGAAGATGAAGAAGCAGTATTTACCAATGGTTACGGTATTTTTTTCAAAGAGCCGGAAAAAGAATGTAATCTTTTTGGCGATACCGGACATTCCCTTTCAAAAATAGAAAATATTGATATTGTGCAGAAAGTGTTAAATTCTGAAATTATGCACTATTATATAAGCCGTACAAGTGTTTCGATTGAAGGCGGTTATCCTTGCTATCAGAAAAATTTTATTGAAAAATTCACTATCCCTGAATTTTCTTATAATGAAGTTCGAGAATTGCGTTCACTTTCCAATCAAAGGGATATTAACTTGTTCTTGGCGGATAAATATCAGGTAAGTCTACCTGTTCCGAACCTGTCGGTATAGATTTGCAACAAATCCGAAATAAAATTAGGGAAACTCAAATTTTCAATGGATGCAATGGAGTTGTCGCTTAGCAATCCGTCCGCACGAAGTTCTTCGTTTGTGTTATAAACTTTGGGGATATCTCGGCTGAAATCCACAATTAGCAGGCACACTCTTTCGTATTTGTATTGGTTAGAAGCTATATTTGCTCTGCCGTTTATTGCGCTAAATGATAAGAGGTATTTTTGAATATGTGTTTTGATGCTTGTATTCCGTTTATATACAACCTGTTTATTATTTGCGGAATCACTATCATATTCATTAACTGCAATCATATATAATTCACCCAACACCATTTGAGGACAACGCAAATGCAAGTTCAATGCTTCGGCGAATGTCCTTTCATATAAAGTATCAAAGTTTTTAGCAGAACTGCTTAATTGACTTCTTACATTGATTGACAATGTTTTTTCAGTAAATTCCCGACCGAAAATATCTTTCTTTCCATACAAAATTCCCTCCGAGTGAAGTATTTCGGACGTTCTCTCTACATTATTCGGTACAACACAAATATCTTGGTCTTTATGTTTGAAAAATCCGGCTAATTTCAATTCACCTGCACTTTCACCCAATGGCGGATTGATAAATTGTTCGTTCACCCCCTGCCGAATCAATTCGGCTTTTACAACTTCGTGTAATAGTTTGATAGGCTGCTGACTGCGAATCAAGTTATTCTTGGCGGTAGTTCCACCTGAAATAATAGCCGTTTCAATAGATGACTTGATTCTATTGACCGCTTCCTGAAGTGAAATCAAATTCTGTGGCATTAAAAAAGTCTTTTAGAGGTACGTTCAACGCATTAGCGATTTTCTCGATGTTTACAATGGAAATATTCCGGCAACCGCTCTCGACGCTTGCAATATAACTCCTGTCCAAATCGGCGGTATATGCCAAATCTTTCTGGGACATAGATGCCTGTTCGCGTAGAAATTTGATGCGTTGCCCTATTTTTGATTTTATTTCCATGCTGCAAAGGTCGGGAATTGTTGACTATAAATCAAAGACTATAAGTAACATTGCGAGAAATAATGTAGGTAGATTAAAGGTTATTGAATCGGTTTTGTCTCCGATAGCAGTTTTTTCAATTCTTCTATTTTTTGTTTCTAATACCGAAATATTTTCTCATACAGATATAAAAAGGGCACAGCTTTATTTGTGTAGCTATGCCCTTATTGCTGCTTACTTTTTCTTTCCACTTTTTTCTCTTTGAGAAAGTGCACTTCCGGCAGCCGTTTTACTTGTGGCACTTGTTCTTCCGTCTCTCAAAACTTTTGAAGCAGCAGAAGCAGCGGCTTTACTTGTAACTTTTTTAGCCATACTTTCAATATTTATTCCAATCCGAACCATGCAGGTGGATTGATTCCTGCTTATTTGTCCCAAAATCGAAAAAACTTTTTCTTTTTCTTCGATTTTTTCTTCTTTTTCGGGGTTGGCTTTTCTTCCCAATCTGAAACAAACACACTTCGGTTATTCCGAATAAAATAGTGTGATTTGCAAGGAAAATCCCAATTTCCAATGGACGGGTAGAGCGAAATGGTTTCTCCGTCAAATGTTAGTTTCCAATCATCGGGAGATATTGGCGTAGCAACTTTTTCGCCACAGCCACAAGCACACAAGTGGATTACAATCTTACCCCGCATCGAAACATACAATACTCCCTGCTTAAATTCGTCAGGCATATAACCTGCAAACTGAACTTCGTAATTATCAATCTTTTCCATTGTACATATCATTATCGTTTATGGAATAAACAGAACGAACCTCTTGTTTCACATCGTGGTAAATTCCTAACATTTTTTTCCACTTAATAATCAAATATATTGCAGCCATCGCATTTAATTCGGCTATCTGAATATTGCTTGCATACAACATATCATCATCTTTAACATCGTTGCCACTGAATGTTTCTTTAATATGCGAATAATGGTCTTTATAAGCAGTTGTAATTTCCACCATACCATCTAATTTGTTGTCAGATAGATTTATGCCTAAACCTGAATTAATGAATGGGATTTCGTTGTCAATCAGGTATCCTGCTATTGCATTTCGCACATTCACGCTGTCAATACACAAAAAAACATAACTCATGTTTTTTAGAAATTCAACATTGCCTTGTGTGATATATTCTTTATGGGGAATAATCGCTTTGTGAATTTGGTTGTATTTTTTTGACAGATATTCAACTTTAAAAAATTGTTGTTCCAATTCTTCAACAGAAGCAGCACCGGGCGCACGAAACGCATTGTGCGTATTAAAAACATCAGCGTCAAATAAATGGATTTCTGCAACCGGTGTTTTGGAAACAAAATCAAGTATATACGAACCGGTTCCTCCTGCTCCAATAATAGCAATTTTCAACGAATAAAATTTATCATTAAAACAGGCAGTATTGGAATGACTTGCGTTTGTATCTGTATAAACCAGAGGGCTGTCTTCGTTTCTGACAATCAACGCGGCAACACGTTTCTGCATCTAAATTTATTGCAGGCGATGAAATAAGGTTACAGTAAGTTGTAACTTTATCATAATAGTCAGCATAAAACCGATTGTCAGGATGGCACGAAAGATAAAAATCCGAAACAACATTTGCATAAAGATTTTGTTTCCTTGGGGTATTTACTAACGAAGTTACAAAACTGCCATCAATATTACAAGGTTGCTCTCCAATGAAATATGCAGTGTGGTCTTTGGGTTTGATTGCAATATTTCCAGAATCAGCCAATGCCATAACAAGAGTACCTGATTTAATCTCCTTGTTTTTATTGAGATAAGGTATGTAGTGGACAGTTAAATATCCACTACATACTTCAATCCTGTAATCTTCGTTTTGAAGCTTTACCAATTCAGGGCTACGATTGATGAGTGCTTGCGACATTGAATTGCATATTATGTTTAACAAATACTTCCGTTCCTTTGGACATCAAACCTTTGGGATTTTCTTCTGGTCCATCGGAATATTTCACCGTATAGCCTCTGTTTGGGTCATAACTTTCCATCGCCAATCTGACAACTTCATCAAAACTGATTTTGAGTTTGTCATACTTCTTCCTCGACTGATTTACAATGATTTCAATGCCATGGATTTTAGGGCGACTAACAAAATGTTCCACTCCCGGACGTGCCAAATCAACAATTTCGTCATCTTCAATAAAATCATCTTTCCAACCATCGGACAAATCAAGATAAAGTTCATCTTCACGGGGAATGTTGCCTAATTCCCGAATCTGAATGCCGCGAATAAATTGCTTGTACCAAGTGTATTGAACACCGTTAATGGTAAAATGCAATTTCTTCTTCACAAAGAAATACTCTGTTTCGGGTCTTGCCAGATTGACCCGCGTATCGTTTTCTATCAGTTCGTCGTTGTATGGCTTGCTGATAGACAGAAACAATTCGGTTTCCAAAGGGATACCTGCCAATTGTTTCAATTCCCCACCTGTCATATATTGCTCACAGGTTTCGTATTCTTTCCCCTCGATGACAAATTTCAGGGGTACTTTTTCTTTTGGTAAATTTTGTACCATAATTTTAAATATGAGGTTTCTATTATTAATTTTTCAAGCAGTACGAAACCTCTTTTGATGCTGATTGAAAATTTTTTGCTGCAAAGATAATTCTAAAATCTAAATTTAACAAGCAAAACTAAAATAAGTTATCAACATTTTAGCAACGCTTGTTATTTTAAATATTTTTCCTACCTTTGCACTGTCTAAAAAAATATCGCGAATATGAAATCATTAGGTAGTACATTAAAGAAATTACGCGAGATTCAGCAACTTACATTACGTCAGGTTGAAGAAGTGTCCGACATATCCAATGCCTATTTAAGTCAGCTTGAAAATGATAAAATCGGGAAGCCTTCGGCGAATGTATTATACAAACTATCCAATATATATAATGTAGAACTGAATACATTGCTCGCGGCAGCAGGGATTATCGAGAAACAGGCTGCACCGCCACATAAACTTTTAAATTCAATAGCACTTTCTACTGAAACTCCATTAACAAAAGAAGAAGAAGAAGAACTATTGGACTATCTCAACTATATCAGACAAAAATCAAAAAGAAATGGTTGAGCTTCAATCTAAAAAAGATATTGAGAAAATATCGTATGAAATTTTAAGGGGAAGTAAGAGTCTTGATGTCTTCCCAACTCCAGTGGACAAAATTGTATCGTATGCAGAACTTGCTGTAAATTCGGGGATTGATTTATCAAAAATTCATCCGAACTACTTATCAAAAGCAACAGACACATTAAAAAAGGTTTTAGGAAAAGTGCGGGGAGCGTTAGACAGACGAGAGAAAACCATTTACTTGGATTTATCTGTACACCCTTCAAAGCAAAAATTTGTCAAATTACACGAAGTCGGGCATAACGTATTGACTTGGCAACAAAAAATATACGATGTGATTGAAGATGATGAAGATACGTTAGACGCAAATACCCGAGAAGAATTTGAGAAAGAGGCAAATTATTTTGCCTCTGCAACACTCTTTCAGCAAGACAGATTCTTATCTGAAATGGATAAGTTAGGATTAGATATAGATTCGGCTATACATTTGTCTAATTTTTTCGGTGCTTCGAAACATGCGACTTTGAGAAGATATGTTGAATATTCGAAAAAACGATGCGCTCTAATCGTGCTGAAAGATTGCTCAAGTTGTGGGGCAATATTAAGAGATAAATTTCAATCTCAAAGTTTTACAAAAACATTTGGCGAATTATCTGTTCCTGTTGAAATCGATATAGTATATCCTTTTGTTCAGGATTATTGCCGCAATCGAAAACATAAAAAAGATGGTTTGGTATCTTTGCCTACCCAAAATGGTTCCGTCGATTTTACATATCATTTTTTCAATAACACTTATAACGCTTTTGTTTTCTTGTTCCCAGTAGGCGAAAAGAAAAGTACAAGAACTAAATTTATTATTTCTACATGATTTATTTGAGTATTATTGAGGAGGACTGATAACTTAAACAATGCATCTATTTGTTCTTTTTTAGCTCCTTAACTTCTTTCTGTAACCTTTCCGCTTCCTCGCTGTCTCGTTTCGCCCTTTCTATCCTCTCCGTCTGTTCCTTCACCAATTCCTCGTACTTCTCCACCTGCCTGCGGACAATCTTGATACTGTCGCTGTATTGGAATTGCTGCTCTAATCGGTAAAGATTGTCTTTACTGGCTTGTCCTTGCATCTTAACATACCGGTATTTCAAATCATTGTTCCTGTATTGACTGATAGTCTGCCGTTGATTGGCAATCGCCCAGAACAATCCCAATATGATAATAACCAATGCTACCCATGAAAGGAAAAACCAATTGGAAGCTATACTTATCGTGTGGCGATGATGATGTTCCACTTAGGTCGGTTTCTTAAATTCCTCTATTACAATTTCTAATTTCTCTGTCATAGTATCTACAGCGGATAAATCAATCTGTACAGGCTCAATTGTTTTTTCTGTCTTTTTATCCAATTTTTTGTTTATTTCCTCAAACATCTCATAGACTGTTTGGATATCTACCTTATTCTTATCCATAATGATTTATTTTTAACTGTTTATAAATGAGGTCTTCTTTCCTTTTTCTTCTTCTTAGATTTGTGTTGCCGTTGAAATTCTGCTTCGTCAGGGTCATAATCTGTTCTTGATGGTTGAATGTCAAACAATCCGCCAAAAGCTACGCCGACACTTTCCAGAACGGAAGGTTGATTTTGAGAATGATTATGCTCTTGATGAAAATGAATATCCTGCGCTTTGTCATTCTGCTTCAGTTGGAAATCAATTTTGCTGTAACTGAATTGCCGGTCTATCTTTGAGCCGTTGAATGTATATCCGTTCTTTTGGAACATTACTCCCTGAACCTCGTCCGTATTGCCTTTGCATTTGAAAGCCGTTGTAATTCCCTGTTTTTGAAGTTCTTTTTTCAGTTCGTTCCAATTTTTGCATTTTGAAATGGAGGTTTTAAGAACATTGTAAATCTCGTACTTTGTTTTGTCAGGCTCTTTAAGACGGTGTGCTTTTACGTTTTCCTTGTCTTGTGCAAAATATAGATTGTGCTTTTCGGTCAGCTCCTTGCAAATCTTTTCGCTACGGTAACGGTCGTTCTTGTCCGAAATCGTTTTGCCGTTATTATCTACTCGATTGAAAACGATGTGGATATGCGGATGTTCCCTGTCGAAATGCCTGCCAATGATATACTGTGTGTTGGTAATTCCCATTTTAGTCATATACTCTTTGGCAATCTGCACCATTTTCTCATTGGTTAGTTTATCTTTGTCCTGGGCCGAGAAATCCAATGAGATATGACCGACCGTTTTGGATACTTTCGGATTCAATCCGCTTTGGGCAACAAAACTGCGGATAATGGATTCACGACTTTTCAGGCGAACGCCCTTCGATGCCAACAGTTGCGTTTGCTTGGCTTTGTCAAGAACATAATTTACTACGCCTTTGAAACTTTTTCCCTTAACTATTTTCGCTACCATTTTCTATCATCTTTACTACATTATCAATTTCATCTGCCAGAAAAAAGTATTCGCTTCGGATATTGGTATAGCCTTCGGCGTTTGCCTTTCTCGTAATTTGATTCAAATTGTTACCCATACCGGAGAGTTTGCGGATACAGTCCATCTGTTCCGGCGTCAATCGTTGGAGAATTTGACAGCCGAGAATTGCTTTTCGTGCCAGTTCGGTACAAGTCATTTTTGCTTGAGTGGCTTTTGCTTTCAGGGCGTAAAAATCCTTCGTACAAAGATTGACCGCTATCCGGTATTTGAGTTTTTCGGCGGGACTTAATTTTGGTCGTCCGCCCTTTTTATCTTTTACCATAATCATACAAGTTTAAATGGAGACCAGCGGGATAATTCAGGTTTCGATGCACTCGAAACATAAACTTGCTCCGCTGAAAAATCGGCGACAGCCCGTTGTATCATCCGTTGCTTGTTATTCATCGTCTCAATCCTAATTTTTTCTTTTTTACCTCAGGTTTTACCATTGGTTTTTGACGCAAATAATCGTTCAGGTCTTTATACTCTGCGTACTTTGTTGAACGGTTATACACAGTAGAGTTCACCGACTGAATCAACTTGGTTGCTTTTCGTCCTGCTTCGTCATTATCCAAATAAGTATGAATTTCTTTGTGCGATTTCAGAAAATCCAATGACTTTTGAACATTAGTGACTGAATTGAGTATTACAATGTCGTGTTTGGACTTCTCAACCTTTTGCATCGTGAGATACGAAAGAAAGTCCCAGAATCCCTCAAAGACTAAGCAAGTACCACTGTTGTTGCGAATGGTTGTAATGTCCTTTAGAGAAATACAGCTTTTGAAATCCGGCGGACTACTCAATTCATATCCGCCTTTGTCATTCCTGAACCCGATAGAGAAATAATTTTTGCCGTTGGGTTGATAATGAATTTCCCTGCAATATCTGTTTGCCAAGTTTAAATCTATCTTGCGTTCTTGAACCCATGCGATTAATTTCGGGTGAGTAATCGGAATGATGCTTAGAATGGTGATTGTAGAGGCTTCACCTTTTACCTCATCGGGAACAGTTTTCCCATGAAAAGAAAATGAGTCGAGACTGATTGCATATTCCTTTTCCAATTTGATTGCAGCTTCGTGAAAAGATAAATTTTCCATCTTCATTACAAGGTCAATCATCGTCCCGCCTTCATCTGTTCCGAAGTCGTACCAAATGTTTCTGTGGTAATCGACCTTGAAACTTGCGTTATTATCTCTGCGGAACGGACAATGATACATACCGTAATGTCCATAATCCTTTACCGGATGGATATTCATCTTTGCCAAATATTGTTTGATTGATATTTCATTTAACTTGTTCATAATATTGTATTTAATTTGTTATTATTTTTCTTTTCAAGGGAAAATATCCAATTAGGGAAATAATCCCTGAAAATTTGTAATATTGTTAGAAATGACCGTTTACTTATTGTTTATAAGAAATTTATTCGTCTTACATCCTCCTGACAGAAGAAATATTTTGTAATACTTCCTTTTGTTAGTTTATAAGTGTTTTGTTAGAGACTTGTAAGATATATTATTCTTTATAAATCAATGAATTAGAATATACTCCTAACATTCTGACATAATTTCGTCCAACTGCTTTTGAGAAATGCAATATATCCGCGCCACTTGGTTGGGAACGGACAAAACTTCACCGTTGCAGCCGAATAAATACGCCGTATAATAAGTTGGCGGCTTCGGCTGTAGCTTCCACTTATCCTGCAAAATTTTCCGTATATGTCCTGCTTCTGCCGATATGGAATTGCGTTTCAACATATCAAGCATGTTGAGAACAGAGAATTGGTATTCGTCCATTTCTCTTATCTGCATCAGTTCGGAAATGACCGTCAGCATTTCATTTTCCACTTTTCCGTGATTATGTGTGATAATTCGGCGTAAAGCATCGGTAATCAGCAAATCATGTCTGAACCACATGCGGGATTCTTTCTTTGTACTAAGTTTTCTGTTTGACAGCAAATAAAGAAACTGCGGAATTTCTCTTTTAAGATTATCCAACATTTCGGTATCCTTCTTCTCAATCGGATGGATTTTCCGAACCCAATAACGGGTTTCGCCTTTTTCTACGATAATCGGACAGTTTTCGTTATTGGAACACAAAACAAACTTGGCAAAAAACTCTACTTCCTGACGGTCTTTGCCTTTGGCTTCCGATTTGTAGGAAAGGGCGGTACTCAGGTTTTTGATGCGCTCGGAATCTTCCCTGCGGTCAAGCAAAGCTTCATCTACTCCGACTATCAGCTTGTGCGCCCAGTCGGAATTGAATTGGCTGTGAAAATCCTCGTTGGTGTTGAATGTCATGTTTCCGGCAAAAATGGCTTTCAGGAAATTCAGAAAAGTCGTTTTACCTGTATTCCGCTCATTGGAAACCAACAGAATGATTGGGAGTTTAGTCAACGGTCTGATATAAAGCAATTGCAGGTAATCCAAACTCATTTCCAACTGTTCACCAAAGATGTGCCGGAGAAATCCGAGTGTCAAAGGACAATCGCCTCGCTCTGGTTGGTAGAGAATCGGCTCGTATTGATTCAGAAACGTGCCGATGCTGCGCTTGTAGTCAATGTGGTCGGGTACGGAACAAAAGCCGTCATACTTCTCAATCCGGGAAATAAAATCTTTGGAGTGGTCTTGCCGGAGTGTTTCATAGTTCCATACCTGGCGTTCCTCTATAAAATCACCGCTCATCAAGGGACGGCGAACAATTTTATAGAGGGTCGTACCAACACGAATGTACAGCCCCGAATCCTTGTTTTCTTCTTTCATGGGATTAGGATTCTTGCAGATTGATACTTCGGTTCAAAATAAAGCTTAGGATTTCTTCTTTATTGTAGAATACCAATTTCTCACCGAAACGATATTCTTTGTAGTGTCCCATTCGGGCATACTTCCGAACGGTAGGCGCAGAAGCTCTCAAAAGTTTGGTCGCCTCTTTCATCTTGATTAAATTACTCATCGCCTTATCAACGGGCGACAGATTTTCGGGAGAAACATTGTTCTCAACCGTTTCTTCTTTTTCCGGCTTTTGCCAGAATTTTGCAAATGTCCTCTTCATTTTCTTATAATTTTTAGAATTTGAGAGGACAAATATATATACGAATTTTTCTGGAAATAAGCAAGTTATCCGCATGGGACAATGCGGGACAAACACTCACAAGCCGGGACAAACACTATATTTTAAGATTTGGGAAAGTAGATGTTTTAAGGTCGTTTTTCTTTGCAGAAAATACAGGTATTCCGATGGACACATATCGTTTTGCCGCAATGTTTGCATGTCCATTTTAAAACTTCATTGACTAAATACTGGGATAATCCGATACTTTTAATTTGGTTAAGGTTTTCTATCAGGCTGATTTGATAGTTAGTCCTGTATCTTTTATCTAAATTCTTTAATCGTGTACAGGGATATTTTTCACATTCAAAGCAGAAATGAGAATCCGTTTGCGCTAAATACCCGCAATTCTTAATGATACATGTGGTACAATGTTTGGGTTTTCCTTCATTTTCCCAACAACCGGCACATGGTTTTTTGTCTCGTAAATAAGCGATACATGTTCCGCAGTTAATCCCGCATGGAGCAATGGAATATTTATTAAAGTGCAGATTGTTCATTACGATTATTTGGATGTCAGTTTCTCAATATCCTTTCGGATAATAGCAACGGCTTTTTCAAGACCGATTTCGTTGTAGAAATCAAGAATGGATTCCAAATGCTCGGAAAGAGTAAGGTTGTCGATACGACTTCGATTCAATCTCGGATTAGCGTGCAATTTGGCATCGGATGGGTCAATATCGTTGCCGATGAATGTATGCCATGTGGATAAACGTTCTTCCGGCGTATAAGCCTGCAAAATTTCGGATTTCAAAAGATAACCGAAAATACGGTCACCTAATTGCCTTTTTCCTTGAATGGAATAGCATTTCAGTATTTTCTCTTTGGTTTTTTCAAGGTAATAATCGCTGGTTCTATGTTTTGTATCAAACTGTTGTGTTATTCCGTAAAGCAGGTTTTCTACTTCATTATCGGTAATTTCGTCTTTGAGGAAAAGTGCTTCAATATCTTTCCGGCGCAATTTGATGAATTTGGATATGCGTTCCTGTTCTGTTCCGTATTTTGAATTGACAAACGGCAGGTAACCCAATACTTTGAAAAACTTTGCTGTGTCGGCAGCGATTTCGATACATTCATCCAAGAAAACGCCTGCATCCGAAATTTTTCCTTTGCCCTGCTGTATTTTGAAGCTGGCATAGTAGAATTTCAGAATGGAAACATCGGATGTTCCCAAAAGGTTTTCGTTGTATATTTGACGGTACTTGTCCATGAGATTTGCTTTTCAGAAAGCAAAGATAGCGATTTTCTTGCAGTTTTAAGTGAATACATAAAAGGCGCTTTCATCGTATTTAGAAACTTTTTACATGAGAATCAAATATTTATAGTATTTTTGCACCTATAAATTAGGATAACATGAGTATTCAAACTATATCAAATTCAATATCAAGTCTTGACAGAGAGATACATAATCTTGAAAACCAGATTCAAACGATTAATAATAATATCAATCGTAAAGAAAAAGAAGCCAATAGCATATTGGATAAGATTAACAAAGAGAAAAATTTAACTCGAATTATTTCTTTACAAAAGGACTTGTCTCGTAAAAATGAAGAAATTAACAGATCAAATAAAGATAAGTCTTCAAAAGCAAAAACACTTTCGGATAAACAAGCTAAAAGATTAAAATGTGTTCAAGACTTGAATAAGGAAGAACAGAAAGAGAGAGATAAAGTCAAGAAGGAACAAAAAGAAATATTGTCTTTACAGCAAAGTATTACTCGTGAAATGGAGAAACAAAAGATTATATCGCTTAATAGCCTTAATCACATAAAATCAGATATGCCTCAAACAATAGAAGATAATGAAGGATTAAATAAACAATATGATGTCTTTATATCCCATGCTTCGGAAGATAAAGATAGCTTTGTTAGACCTTTTGTTCAAGCTTTAAAGGAAAAAGAGATTGTTGTTTGGTACGATGAATTTGAATTGAGATTAGGCGACAGTTTAAGACGCTCCATTGATAAGGGTCTCAATACATCAAAATATGGAATTGTGGTTTTGTCGGACGCGTTTTTCAGGAAAGAATGGCCACAAAGGGAGTTAGATGGGTTATTTGCAAGGGAAGTGAACGGCGAAAAAGTGATTTTACCATTATGGCATAAGATTTCAAAAAATGAGGTCATAAGTTATAGCTCAATAATAGCTGACATGCTTGCAATAAATACTACTGATTTTACTATTGACGAAATTGCAGAAAAAATCGCAGAAAGAATAAAGAGTTAAGAATTGATATATTTTTCCATCATTTTCCAATACTTGGCAATAGCTTTTATATGAAAACAGAAAACTCAAATTTTGCTATTTGCAACACAAACGCAATACATCAAAATAAAAACACTTGACAATCAATAGATTACCAAGCGTTTCTGCGGTATGGACGGGACTCGAACCCGCGACCCCGTGCGTGACAGGCACGTATTCTAACCAGCTGAACTACCACACCCTTTCTATTCGCGGTGCAAAGATATGCTAAATTTTTTACTTCAACAACTTTTTTGTGAGAAAAAATTATTAGTATCTATAACTACACTGATTATCAATATTTTATTAGATAGTATTCAATGTGTTTTTATCATAGAAATAGGGTGTTTTTGAAAAGATTTTAAGGAGTAAATGCTTCAATCTAATTACCCTAACAAAGAACTGATTAAGGAGTTAAAAGGGAAGAAAATTAACGTTCCACTTTGTAGTGAAAACAATTCTTTATCTTTTAATTCATCAACATAAGAGCCATCGGGTATGATTCCTGTTTTTCTCATTACAATTTTTCTTCAAAATTTCAAATTGGTTAATTACCGGACCGGAGCATATTCGGGATTGAATCGGATGGAAATATTTTTTGTGTCTGCAATCTTCTTCCCGTTGCGTGTAGCGGAAATCCATTGGCCTGAACTTTTTTTAACCAATCGTACGGCTTCTTTTTCAAAGTCGGGATCCGCTCCGATTACAACCGAGATGTCTTTAATTTTTCCTTATGTCTGTTTTTTAATTTTCCGTTATTCATTTTTAATGTACTTTTTATCAATTTCTATTGCATTTTGTTATTCTTGCATGTATTCAGCGAAATCGTTTGCCGGTCTTTTAACAGCAAAAAATAATTTTCTTCTTTCAATCTCTTTTCCACGCAGGATGTCGGAATGCAAAATGCAAATAGTATTATTGTTATGTGTATATAATACTTGAAAAGCGATTTATAAATTTGCAGCGAAAGTTCTGTCGAACCGATACCGGATAATACTTTTTGTCTCAACGGAAATTTCATTTCTTTTCAGTTCATTTTATTTATTATTTGTTGTTTCTATTTCGGATTGGTGTGCAAGATAATATT
>JGI24699J35502_11133858_pt1 | contig 17217 bp, 17 predicted proteins | sample TergutMp193P4_FD_35502 | JGI IMG/M metagenome (IMG submission 35502) | reverse complement strand
ATCGTATCGGGCGCTTGCAGTACGACATTGGCAAATTCAAGCGGCGCGTTCTTGTTGTCTGTCACCTTTCCCGTTACTTTGATTTGGGAAAAGGCGCTTGCTGTCAGTGCGGTAACAAAGAAAAAAGTAAAAATAATTTTTGCTTTCATACGAATGATTTTTTATCAAGAATGCTTTCTGCGCCGTTCATTAATTCTTCTTCCGAACTTTCATGTTTTGAACGGGAAATAATCACAACAAACAACAGTAATCCACCTGTAGCGGTCAGTAATTTATACATATTTATAATTTTAAAAAATTATTTTTTTGCAAAGCTAATCATTTTTCTTTGCAATGTTCCATCAATCGGGGAAAATTTTTGTTCGTCTAAACCAAACTGCGCCACGCAGAGATTGAATCGTCTTCCAATGACAACATTGATAAGCCTTTAAATATCAAATCAGATGAATTTTTCGCCAAGATTTCCGTCAACGATTGAATTTTTTGATTATCTTCCAAGATCACGGCTTCCCGTAAATCTTGCAGAACGGTATATTCCGAAGAGTTGTTTTGAGTTACATTTTTTGATTCGATTTTTTGAATCGCTTTATATAATCGTTTTTTATCGGGAATGCAAACGCCGCCCTTCTCCGACTTGAGAAAGAACAGTTTTACATCACGCAAAACTTCCGGAGGAAACAGCGTCAACGGATTAACGGGATTCATGGGATAGCCCTTCACTCTCAAAGCGCCGTATATTTGTTTGAAAGTTATCTCCGATACTTCTTCATTATTTCCTTTATTCTGGAAATAATCGCAAATGCCGGTAATTCCTGTGCAGAAACCGAAATCCAAACCGAGGTCTTTTCTTATTCGCTTTATCAAAGGTTCATCAAAATACTTTGTAAGTTCATCCGGATTTGTTTTTATAAATTTCTCTTTATTTAATAACCGGGTCGTTCTTCCTATATCGGCAAATTCGGAAGCAAAAAAATAGTTCATATAGTAGCGGGCGCCGGTTATAACTTTTTCGAAATTATATTCGGCAATTTTTTCATACCGCTCATCTTCCGTTAAACGAGCGTAATAATAGAAAAACAGTGAAATGCCCGTCAAGCCGTTTCTTAATCCCAAATGATACGAATTGATGATAGGCGCATTCATTTTTATCAATTCTTCGGCAATATTCGAAATTGTTTGTTTCATTTATTTTCTGTTATTTTTTTGATTTCACCGCAAAAGTAATGAGGCGGAGTGCGAAAATCTCGAACTCTAATAAAATTTTTGTTTCTTTGTTATCAAAATCGTTGCAAAGATATATCTCGACAGTCCGATATTCTCGGACTGCCGAATTTTTTTTAACGACATCGGCTGATTTTCCGGTTGCCCGCTGTGACCGGGAATTTCATTCTTCGGGACTAATATCGCATTTTAAACGAAAAAAGAGCCGAAAAATATAAACATTTCAGACTCTTTTTGAATGCCTGCAGAAAGTCGGGTTAAAAACCCCTTTTTAGGCTTTTTTATGATATCCGAGCGAAAAACGGGGCTCGAACCCGCGACCCCGACCTTGGGAAGGTCGTGCTCTGCCAACTGAGCTACTTTCGCATTTACGCGTGCAAATGTATATATTTTTTTCATTACCACCAAATTTAATTATAAACTATTATATTATAGGTGCTTTTATATTTTTTAAAAAATAAAATAAATAAATGTTGAAAAAGCTAAATTTTATAATTTTTTTGAAATATTGAATAAGTATTGGAAATAATTATTACCTTTGCATCTGTTTCTTTTGCACATTACTTTATGGGATTTTCCCGGTAAGATAAAAATACAGAAGTAATTAGTGAGATATACTTATAATAATTTATTTTGTTCAAGTAGATGATTATGAATAACCTTCTTGTTGAGAAGATGAGCAGATATGATGCTCCGCAAAAGGTAAAAGCATTAGGACTTTATCCTTATTTTAGAGTGATAGAAAGCGACCAGGACACAGAAGTTACCATTAACGGGAAAAAAGTGTTAATGTTTGGATCTAATGCATATTTAGGCTTAACAAATCATCCTAAAGTAAAAGAAGCTGCAATCGCAGCAACCCAAAAATATGGCACAGGGATGGCCGGAAGCCGCTTTCTTAACGGTACCTTGGATATTCATCTGAAATTGGAAAGAAAATTAGCCGATTTTGTAGAAAAAGAAGATGCCATTATTTATCCTACGGGATTTCAAGTCAATGCCGGCGTGGTTTCTTGCCTTACGGGTCGTGAAGATTATATTTTATGGGATGAATTAGATCATGCCTCCATTATTGACGGTCATCGCCTTTCTTTCTCGCAAAAACTGAAATTCAAACACAACGACATGGATTCGTTGGAAAAGCAATTACAAAAATGCGACTTGGAAAAGATCAAATTAATTGTCGTTGACGGCGTTTTCAGTATGGAAGGCGATTTAGCCAATTTACCGGAAATCGTAAGGTTATCAAAAAAATACCAAGCGAATATCATGGTGGACGAAGCGCACAGCTTGGGCGTATTGGGCCGACAGGGACGAGGCGTATGCGATCATTTCAATGTCCTTCCCGATGTGGATTTGGTTATGGGTACATTCAGTAAATCGTTGGCTTCTATCGGCGGATTTATCGCTTCTTCCGAAGTGGTCATTAATTTCTTGCGTCATAACTCCCGTACTTATACTTTCAGCGCCAGCAGTACGCCGGCGGCAACCGCAGCAGCAAGCGCAGCGTTGGATATCATGATCAATGAACCCGAAAGAATTGAACATTTATGGAAATTGACCGACTATGCTTTGAAAGGATTCCGTGAAATGGGCTGTGAAATCGGTCATACTTCTACTCCCATTATTCCTTTATTTATTAGGGATGATGAGAAAACATATCGAGTTACATTGGATTTATTCAAAGAAGGCATTTTTGTAAACCCGGTAGTTTCTCCCGGCGTAGCGCCTTCCGACAGTTTGATCCGCTTTTCTTTGATGGCGACTCATACCTTTGAACAATTGGATTTTGCTATGGAGAAAATTGAAAAGTGCATGCAAAAAATTGATGCTCTCCACAAAGTTTTAGTCTAATCGAAGATTAAATTCTTGTACTAATTTCTTTAAGGACGGGTTTTTATCCGCCATATATTCATACTTTTCCTTGGCGGTGAAAGGAGCGGATTCCGTAGTATCTTCTTTCATTTTTATATCCAATTTAATCCGGTTGTTTTTCAAATGAGAGAAAAGATAGGCGCTTATTTGACCGATGTTTTGTTGAACATAATGAATCTGTTCCGGATTTAATGCACGAATTTCGATCGTATCATTTTCTTTTAACTCCGGAATTAAATACAACAAAATACTTTTAAGATGTTTGTCCGTTAATTCGTTGGCACAATTCCTCCATACCGCTCGCAATTCTTCTTCGGTAAACGCTTCGGCTTGTATTTGCCGGACAGAATCTTCGGGTGTTGATTCTTTTTCCGTCTTTTCATTTTCCTCTTTTAACCCTATCCGTAAAATGTTCTTTTTTAAAGATTGATCATTTTTTGATACCTCTTTTGCCGGATATTCGAAGGTTTGAACGGAAGGAATGGAAGGCTCCGGTTGCTTTACAGGAACGATAAATTCCGCAATCGGTTCAATTAAGATTTTTTTTTTATCTTCTTCCGAAAGCGGATTATTCAATTGACATAAGCGAATGAGAAGCAATTCGATGGAAAGTCGTTTATTCTTGCTGATCCGGTAATTTAAATCGGTTTCATTGGTCAATTCAATGGCTTTATACAAGAACGCCACACTGCAACGGGCGGCCGTTTCAATGTATTTTTGTTTGACCGACTCTCCGGTTTCGAACAGAACAATAGTCTGCGGATCGCTGCAAACCAAAAGATCCCGCAAGAAAAGCGCCAAGCCGCTGATAAGCTGTTGTCCCTCGAACCCTTTGCTTAAAATTTCATTTAACAGCAACATACTCTGTCCCACTTGATTTCCCAGAACCGCATCGGTCAAACGAAAATAATACTCATAATCCAATACATTCAAGTTTTCGATGACGGTACGGTAAGTTACATTCCCCTGCGAAAAGCTCACTACCTGATCAAATATAGACAATGCGTCGCGCATTCCGCCGTCGGCTTTTTGAGCAATCACATTCAGCGCTTCTCTTTCAAATTTAACATTTTCTTGAGAAGCAACATATTCCAAATAGTCAACAATATCATTAATGTTGATTCGATTGAAATCATAGATTTGGCAACGGGAAAGAATGGTCGGTAAAATCTTATGCTTTTCCGTAGTAGCCAAAATAAAAATCGCATGATGCGGCGGTTCTTCCAAGGTTTTCAGAAAAGCGTTGAAAGCGGACGCCGACAGCATGTGCACTTCATCAATGATATAAACTTTGTATTTTCCCAATTGAGGTAAAATCCGAACTTGATCGGTTAATGCGCGGATATCGTCCACCGAATTGTTGGAAGCCGCATCCAGTTCATGGATATTTAACGAACGATTTTCATTGAAAGTGCGACAAGATTCGCATTCATTACAAGCTTCCCCGTCCGCTCCGGGATGAAAACAGTTGATGGTTTTAGCAAAAATCCGCGCACATGTAGTCTTCCCCACCCCGCGAGGCCCGCAAAACAAATAAGCATGCGCTAATTTATTATTCAGAATAGCGTTTTTTAAAGTAGTTGTCAATGACTTTTGTCCGACTACCGTTTGAAAAGTACTCGGCCGGTATTTTCTTGCTGAAACAATATACTCATCCATACTAAAAAATATTTAATACAAAGATAGTAATTTCTTCGCCAATTTTCATATCTTTGTATCGTTATTCATCTAATTTATGAAAGGAAAATAGTTATGAATATAGGGGTTCGATTTTTTACGGTTGGTTTTTTGGCGGCGCTGCTGTCGGGCGGTAGCGTGTTTGCTCAAAGAGATTCTCTTGAGATTCGCGGCGATGTGCAAAAACCGTGCGTACGGTCTGTTGACGATATTAAGAAAAAATTTGCCGACGAAATTCAAAGTGTGACGTTTACGTTCGGGCGTGATAAAAAGGAAATAACCTATACCGGCATTCCGCTGATTTCATTGCTTAACGCTGCAAAACTTAAAACGGAGGAGACTCCCAAACATCACTATCTTACCTTCATCGTAATTGTTGAAGCGCATGACAAGTATCGCGCCTTCTTTACATTTGCAGAATTGGCGGCCGGCGAGAATAAAAACCCGGTAATGCTTGTGTGGGAGGAAAACGGAAAACCGCTTCCCGACAAAGAACTGCCTTTTCGCCTGCGCGGCACAGACCCCGACCGCAGCATTTACTGCATTAAGCGCATCACCGTTGTGGACGGCATAAAATTGGCTGACAGATTGGATAAATAATAGTATAAAGGTATGAAAAAATGGATTGACTTTTTTAAGAAACACATACACAAGGTGAATAAATACCAAATAACCATTGTTATTTTCCTTGTCGTTACTTTTTTTGTGGGAGATAATACTTTTTTGGATGGGATTCGTTATGAATCGAAAATCAAATCTTTACGAAAAGAAGTTGAATCCTTAAAAATAGAAAATGATAAAAAACTTCGTCAATTGAACGCTTTGCAAGGAGATAAGGAGGATTTGGAAAAATTTGCGCGGGAACAATTTCTGATGACGAAAGCCGACGAAGAGCTTTTTTTGATTGTTGAATAAAATGTCGGCTAAAGTTACCGGTTTTTTATTTTTTATAGCTTCGGCAGTTCTGTTAGTATCAGCGGCGCTATACATAACCGGAGATCAATGGATTTCCGGAAAAATCATTACGTATGCTTACGCTGTTTCCGGAGCCGTGATTGCGGTGATTTATTTGTCAAACCTCTATCAAGGGCTTAATCTTCGCTTAAAAAGACTGAATATCCAACAGGTAATTGCAGCCGTATTGCTTCCCGCTTCTTCTTATTTCATGTTCAGCCGACGAAACGAGTGGTTCATTCTCTTGTTGATTTCCGCCTTTCTTCAAATTTACATAGTAATTATCCGAACAATCGAGGAGAAAAAAGAAAAATAACATCCTGTTTTGTCATCCCGCGTTTGATGCGGGATCCTCTGTTAAATATATTAATAATGAAAATCCAAAGCGCTCAAAACAGCAGAATAAAAAATGTACAAAAACTCTTTACGAAATCAAAAGAACGAAAGGAACAAAATCTTTTTGTCATTGAAGGAGCGCGAGAATTGCATCTTGCTTTAGCCGGTTCTTATTCGCCGGATACCGTTTTTATTTGTCCGGAATTATTTTCCGGAACCGATTATCCGGAAATCCAATCGGAAATCCGTTCTTCTCATCTTTTCGAAGTTTCTTTACCGGTTTTTCAAAAGATTGCTTACCGCGAACATTCCGACGGTATTTTGGCATTAGTTAAACCTAAACCGCATACGTTGAACGACTTGAATTTGTCGGATCATCCGTTTATCATCGTTTTGGAAGCCGTAGAAAAACCCGGAAATCTGGGAGCTATTCTCCGTACCGCCGACGCGGCAAAAGCGGATGCCGTTATCGTTTGCGATCCGTTAACGGATGTGTATAATCCCAACGTCATCCGGTCGAGTGTAGGATGCGTTTTCACGGTTCCTTTGGCAATTTCAACCCAATCCGCTGTATTTTCGTTTTTGAAAGAAAGGCAAATTCGGATTTTCGCAGCCGAATTACAAGCTTCGCAAGAATATCAGAATACGGATTTTACGCAAGCTTGCGCTTTGATTATGGGGACGGAAGCCGATGGATTGACTCCATTCTGGATAGATCGCGCCGATGCACGAATAAAAATCCCCATGCGAGGAAAAATTGATTCGCTGAATGTATCGGTTTCAACCGCGGTCTTGACTTTCGAAGCCATGAGGCAGAGGGGATTTAGTTAAAATGAAAATATACGATATTATTTTAAACCGTTAAATTTGGGTAAAAATAATTACTGAAATATTTCAATATACGAAAGTATATCGTTACCTTTGTAATGTCTAATCAAAACAAGTGATACTATGAATAATGAAGAAAGAATCAAAGAATTGCAGGAGCTTCGCCAATTACTCCTTCATGACTTGAGGATGACAAACCGAATTGAACAAAAAATCGGCAATACCACTCATTTGGAAGAAATGCGGAATTTGTATCTTGACCAACTGAATGATATTGACAGAGAGTTAAAAAAAATTGAGTAACAAGCTATTCCTCTCCGGAGGTTAAAAAAATATCAATATGAAAGATTTTAATAACGAAATTGAACAGTTGCTTGCGATAGGACGCGGAATGTCCGATACGGAGTTTGACCAATTGCTGGATGACTATTTCGGAGATAAAACTGATGTCGAAAAAGAACAAATCGGAGTCGCCGTTTTAGAAACAAAAATTTCAAAATTCAATGAAATAATACAAATTGACAATGAAATAAAATTTATCGAACAATTGGACGGACTTGAAAAATACTTGAATATGGCTCAATTGTCAAAAGATTTTTTTGGCAAACAAAAAACATGGCTTTACAATCGGTTGCATGGTTGGAATGTACATGGAAAACCGGCCAAGTTCACAGACACAGAGCGAAAACAATTTGCAAATATGCTTTTATCGCTTAGCGATAATATGAAAAACGTTGCACTGAAATTAGTGTGATATGTTTTAATTAGACGCCCCCCCGGTTCGGATTCATTTCTGCCGGGGTTTTTATATATATCTTCCTTGACCTGTACTACTTGAACCGCTTCCCTATTTCATCTTCGCCAAGAATCGAAAGAATAGATTTTCCATCGGGCGTATAATTAGGTCCGGACGATGCAAAAAGTTTTGCAATCAAACTTTCCGCTTCTTCTTCCGATAAAAACTTCCCGTAAGGAATGGCCGCTTTTTTTGCTAACGTCAGAGCTAAGGATTCCGATATTTCTTCTTTTACTTCACATCCGGTTTCCAAGACTTTATCCGTCATGTCTTGCAGCGTTTCAATGATGTCGGTATTTTCCAAACCGCCAGGAATTCCATTAATGGAATAGGCATTATTACCCAAATCGGACAAATCGAAACCTATATAAGCCAAATCATCCAACAAATAAGGTAAAATCGTCGCTTCTTTGGGGGTAAACGAAATGATTTCGGGAAACAGAAGTCCTTGGGAGATTCCTCTTTTTTGGTTGATTTGCTGCAAATAGCCGTCATACAAAACACGAATATGCGCCCGATGCTGATCAATGATTAACAAGCCCGATTTCAAACTCGTAATGAGGTATTTTCCTTTGAAGGAAAAACCGGTAGCACGTCCTTCCGTCCATTCGGCAGGCATTGCCGGCTCTTCCGGAACAAACGGTTGATCTTCATAAAGCTTTTCCCAATTTTTCGGCACGCTCGAATGAGCTTTTTCGGTAAACGGATTGTAATCGGAATGAAATCGGACTTTCGGAGCTTCCGCATCTGCCTGTTTGTGCGTATAAACCGGCATATCCATAGCGCCTTCCCGATTAAATTCGATTCCGGGAATTGCATTGGATTTGGCAAGGGATTCTTTCACTGCCGAATTGATTATCAGCCAAATGGCTTGTTCATTTTCAAATTTGATTTCAGTTTTTGCCGGATGAATATTAACGTCAATACTTGCCGGATCTACCGTAAGATAAACGAAATAATTAGGCATTTCTCCGGCAGGAATAAAGGGTTCGAATGCCTGCGTCACCGCTTTGTGAAAATACGGATGCCGCATAAAGCGATTATTAACAAAGAAAAATTGCAACGTTCCTTTCTTCTTGCTTGAATCCGGCGTCCCGACAAAGCCGGAAACGGAAACCAACGAAGTGCCGGCTTGCAAAGTAAGCAATTGCGTATTCAACCGTTTTCCGAATACGTTAAGGATTCGTTGCCGGGGGGTGGAAACCGGAAGATTAAATATTTCCGCATCATTATGCCGAAGCTCGAATGTAATTTGCGAATGAACCAAAACGATTCGCTCAAACTCGGTGATGATATTTCTCAATTCCGTTTCATTCGATTTCAAAAACTTTCGACGCGCCGGCACATTAAAAAAAAGATTCTTTACCGAAAATATACTGCCGGGATTGACGGCGATGGTCTCTTGTCTTTCTACTTGTGATGCGGAAATTTGTATCAACGTACCGGTAGGGTCTTCTTTCCGGGCAGTTTTTAATTCGACTTGAGCAACGGCGGCAATGGAAGCCAAAGCCTCTCCCCGGAAGCCCATGGTTCGCAAAGCAAACAAATCATCAACCGCTTGAATTTTCGAAGTGGCGTGTCGTTCAAAAGCCATCCGCGCATCGGTTTCGGACATACCTTCCCCGTTGTCAATCACTTGAATTAACGAACGTCCGGCATCTTTGATAATCAGTTGAATGAAATCGGCGCCGGCATCAATCGAATTTTCAATTAATTCTTTTACTACGGAAGCCGGCCTCTGAATCACTTCTCCGGCCGCTATTTGGTTAGCAATCGAATCGGGAAGTAAACGAATAATATCACTCATAAGTATTTATTCTTGACGTGAACGTGATCGCGCCCTTCGAGGCGGAGGAATATCTCCCGTTCTCATTACCGTTTTTGCAAATATATCCTCTTTATTTTTAGGGCGAAGGTAATTGTAATCCACAAAATCCTTTAAAAATTTCACATCCGGCGTTAAATCCGGTATCGGAATAACATCCATCGTTGATTCCGGTTCCCATTTAATCCGGGCAATCTTCCGCTGTTTAATCATAAAAGTGATGAAACTGGCAGCCGATTTGGACAATTCCAGAGGAGTGGCGTCTTTATCGAGATCGTAATAAATGGCTTCTCCATTCCCTTCCATAATCATTTGATAAATCTCGCCGGCATCAAAATAAGCGGTAAGATTTCTGCCTTTCAACTGATTGTAGTATGTAGAATCAATTTCTTGCAATGCAAACGAATAATTCAATACATTCAATCGTTCAATCGTACTGTCGTTGAAAAGAATTTTAATCGTATCTCCCGTCAATTGGTAAGATTCATTCCATAGGATAGGATTTTTATATAACTTTAACAGCGAATCGGATGTATTATACAGCATGGAATCGCAAACCCCTTGAAGATCCGTCCGAAAGAAACGAACGCCGTAATATGCTCTGATTTCCCGAGTCGAATCAATGGTTTTCATTAACAGGGTATCGGCGTGAAGAAAGATTGAATCGCTTGAATATTCGATCATTTGAGCCGAATCGGTGGCAAAAGCAAAATCGTTTTTTTCGTCATAATATCCGTAATCGCCCATAATAATTATTTTTTTCACCGTGTCGTTCAAAATCATATCTCCAAACGCCTCCACAAAACCTTCCTGCTTATTGTAGGCCAACGAATCGGCCGTAATTGTTTTCGTTTTATCTTTACTGAGTACTGTCGAACGGTCGTACAACATGGATTCTTCGGTAATTGTATTGTACCATCCCCGATCGGAATAAACCAATCCGCTGTCCGATTCAATGACCGTGGGGCCTGTAATCGTAGCTATCTTCGTTTTCGTATGGTAGTTCAAAGTATCGGAAGTAAGCACGAATTGCGGATTTACCAAACGCACCGAATCTTTGAAAAAAGCGATTTTGGTATCGGGGGAATATTGTCCATATACAGAGGTTAATTCATTCACCGAATCAATCAGCATACCGCCGTTAAAATAATAAGCCAGATTTTTATTTCGATCGTAATCAAAATAATCCGTAAATAAGGTGACTTCTTTATCTTCCATTTTGACGTTTTCACGCATTTTCGCCAATCGGGTATCTCCGTAATAATTCAAGTAGTCGCCGTATATGAAAAGGGTATCGCCCTGCTCGATACGAACATTATCAAAAGCTTCCAAGCTGTTGGATAAATTATTTAAATACGCGCTGTCGCAATACATATAGGTGCTGTCGTGACGAAAGATTACATTTCCTCGCAAAACATAAATATTGGGATTATTATTTTGCTCCAATTCAGTCGAATCGGCATTTTCCACATATACTCGCGTTACTTTCGGAGGATTATTGGAGGGCGGTTTCTGCGGTATTCCGAAGAAAGAAATTATTACAAAAAGCAGCAGGAATATACTTGTTTTTGCGGCGTTATTTTTGAAACCAGCCATCTCTTTCAAAATCGCAATTTTTCCAATTATCGTTGATCCGAATATAAGTTTCCTTTTGTTTTTGTGCTATCCAATTATTTAAAATTTCGTCCCGCTTTTCATCTTCTACCATTGATTTCAACGCTTGGAAATCTTCGCTTAAACTCGCTTTATGGCCTTCGACCCGGGATTTCAGTTTTACAATCGCTACAATTTCTTTGTTGTTTTTGGCATTAATCATCGAAAATGCCGGAGAAATTTCGCCGACTTGCATGGTGTTTACCGCTTTTGCTATTTCCGGAGGTAATTCCGACATTTCAAACCGGGAAGTCCCCGTTCTCGGAGTCGGATTCGGATTGTTCACATTCATGGTATTGACCATCAAGCCTCTATTATTACGGGTGTCTTTATCGTAAGAAATATAAGTAGCTCCTTCTTCAAACGTAAATTTTCCGGCGACAATATCGTTGCGGACGGAATCTAATTTTTGAGTAGCGGCTGCTATTTCTTCTTTGGTCACGCGCGGACGAATCAGAATATGCCGTACATTGATCCGGTCGCCTCTTTTTTCAATCAGTTGGATGATATGATAACCGTATTCTGTTTCCACGATTCGTGAAACCCTTTTGGGATCGTTCAAATCAAAAGCAACGGCTGCAAATTCGGGTACCAATTCGGCTTTTCCTCTGAATCCCAATTCGCCACCTCGAGTGGCGGATTCTTTATCGTCGGAATACGCGCGCGCCAAAGTGGAAAATTGCATTTTGCCGCTTGTGACTTGTTCCGTATAATCCCGTAACTTGCTTTTGATATTATCAATTTCTTCCAGAGCCACCGTGGGTTCCATTGTTATGATTTCAACTTCTACGGTAGTGGAAATATAAGGAAGACTGTCTTCGGGGATTCGCTTATAGAAACTTCGAACTTCGGAAGGGGTAATTTTCACATTCCCAATCAATCCTTGTTGCACCTTTTTTATGGCTTCCTGTTCTTTCAGATTCGTGCGAAGTTCTTCCCGGTATGCGTTGATTGATTTATTAAAATATTCTTCTAATTTTTCTTGCGAGCCTAAACGACTGATAACATAATTAATTTGTCGTTCCACTCCGGAATATACCTCCGAATCGGAAATTTCCACACTATCTAATTTTGCTTGATGCAAAAACAATTTTTGAATAGCTAATTGTTCCGGAATCATGCAATAAGGGTCTCCCGGAAATCGTTGCCCCTGCATTTCTACGGACAAACGGGTGTTTTCTACATCCGATAATAAAATTGCATCATCGCCGACTACCCAAATCACTTCGTCAATCACATTGCTTTGCGCTTGCAATCGGACTTGCGATAAAAATCCGGTTAGGCATATCAGTAAAAAGAAAAAACGTTTCATATTATTATTTAATTTTTGTTCTCAATAAGTGAATTATTCGCCGTAAAATTGAATTTCACCTTTATCTAATGCACGTTTGTACAAGTCTTCTTCCATTTTTTTCAGAAATTCGATTTTCCGTTGATTAATCAATATTTCTTGAATCGTAGCTTTTGCATATTCGTAAGGAGCATTCTCACCCGCTAATAAACAATCCGTAATATTCAAGAAATAAAAATAATCCTTATCTTGTTTCTCTATTGTTTTCTTCTGAGCTGAAAAATCCTCTTTGTTCAATTGATCTTGCGGAAAATTATTCAATAAATCGTTAAAGTCCACCCAGTTATCTACAAAATAATTATAAATTGCCACATTATTCAAACTGTATTTTTCCAAGTTTTCACGGGAAACAGAGGTTTTTGATTTATACCATGTTCGTATTTCCTCCAGTTGTGGCGCATTAACCGGTACTTTCAAAAACACTCCTTTTATCAATGGGTTCTCCAATTTCAATTTATCTTTATTTTGATTATAATAATCAAAAAGAGCCTGTTCATCAATTCCCTTTGTTAATCTTTCATTAACCAACTGTTCTTGATACTGATAAATTAACAACGATTTCCTGTAATTCTCAACCAAATATTCAATATTCTCTTTATCATTAATGTTTCTTGATGCGATATCGTACAATAAATTCTCGTTAATCCACGAACGGATGAAGTGTTCGGCAGCAATAATACTGTCTTCGCTTGATAATCCTATGGGCATATTCTCTTCCAATACACTCCTGTACAATACTTTATTTCCTACTTTTACTAATGCGCCGGATTTTACCAGCTCTAAATTATTACTGCAAGCTACCGTAAGTAAAGATACAATGATTAATGAAAAAAAATACCTCATAAAGCGATAAATTAAGTTACTTTATCGTTTCGATTACTTCCGGGTAAACGGTCACTTTGTATTTTTCATTCAGTGACTTTATCCAGATTTCTTCCAAATAATTTTGATAATCGGTCATGACCGGTCCTCGTACATCCATGTAGGATTCAGGTTCTCTTAAGATTTTTCCGATCAAGAAAAAATCTTGAAATTCAGCAGGTCGTTCGGCAACTCCGGATTGAAAAGCGGCTTCGTCCACAAAAGCGTTATCTCCTTTTTTGAACAGTCCCTTTTCGACTTTGACATAGCTGACACCTCCGACTTTGTAATTGTCATACAGATATTGCGCAGCTTCATCCGGTTGCATGCGGGCTATTTCTTTCTGCATTTTCTTTTTGGTCTTGGCGTCTTTTGCCAAAACAACATACCCTTTAAAGAAAGGTTCGTCCCATACATAGTTTTTCTTATTTTTTTCAAAATAAGCGGAAAGATCTTCGGCGTTATCGGAGGCTTTTCCCCAAACTTCCTTGTTACTTATTTCAAACATCAATATGCCGTCGCGATATTCTTGAATCAAATTTTTAAATTCCGGATATTTACTTTCCAATGATTTATTTTTAGCCTCATTCAAAGCGTTATATTCAAACCATTGTAAGCGATCGTCCAACAAATCCGTTGACATCGTAAAAGGCGAACGAACATTTTTCTTTAAGTAATTGATGAATTGAGCGGCGGAATATCGGGTATCGTCAACCGTAAGCAGCGGCATTTCCGAATTTTCAAAAGCGGCGTAAAATAAACTATCCGTCGGATAAACGGTTTTTGCCTGCGAAAAAAGCTGTTGATAACCGGCATCTTCTTTTTGGAAACCGTATTCTTTTTTCATATTTTCTATACCCGGTTGATGCAAAGGAATAAAATAACCGCCGGAATTTAATTTGGCTTCAATATCTTTCCGTTTTTCTTCAAACGATTCCAATGGTTTTCTGTCTAACAATTTAACAATATGATATCCGAATTGGGTTCTGAACGGTTTGGATACGGCTCCGATTTCTTTCAGTCCGAAAGCTGCATCTTGGAACTCTTTAACCATTGTACCGTATCCGAAAAATCCCAATTCGCCGCCTTTGGAAGCGCTTCCGGGGTCTTTGGAATATTCTTTGGCCAACGCCGAAAAATCGGCGCCTTTCATTAATTCGTCATAGATTTCATTTATTTTCTTCCATGCATCAGCCGCTTGAACCGTATCCGCATCCGCCGGACACGGTATCAAGATATGGGCGGCATTGATTCGACCCGGATTTTCTTTTTTTGCATGAACTTTTATAATATGATACCCCAAATTCGAACGAGTCAATTGCCCGATTGAACCTACCGGAGTATTAAATGCAACTTCTTCAAACGGGGGATTAAGATCCAACCCCGTGAACCATCCCAAGTAACCCGGTCGTTCTTTTTTGGAAGTATTCTTGTCGTCGGAAAGCTCTGCGGCAATCTTTTCGAAATCTTCTCCCTTCAAAATGCGATTTCTTATCTGAACCGCTTTATTATACGTTTCAAGCGTATCGGAAGGAAATACTTTAATATCATTATTCAAAATCTTCGGAAAAGCAACCAATATATGACTGACTTCAATCAAGTCTTTCATTCGGTTATATTCCTTTCGTACAAGTTCTTCATTGATTTCCAAATCATCCAAATAAGGTTTGGCCTCCGTAGCGCGATACCCGAAAAGTTCAGCCCGGAAAGATGCCGTTGTATCCAAGCCTTGACTTTCCGCTTCGGCCACTTTTAATTTCAAATCCTTAAATAAATCAATGTAATCTTTCAACGACCGCTTATCAATGACATCCTCATTGTTGTACTTGTTATAAAAATATTCAAACTCGGATTTTTTGTAATTCTTGCCATTGATTGTCATGATTACAGGATCGTTAGCTTGAGCAAAAACTCCTGCTGACGACAACAATAAAACTAAAGGAAAAAAACGCGACTTCATTTTGTCATTACTTTTATATTAAAAATAAGTTTATCGTGTTTTTAACGATAAAAAAGTACTTTTATTGTATTTAACCTCTGGTGTAACTGTAATTCGGAGCTTCTTGAGTAATCGTAACATCGTGCGGATGACTTTCTTCAACTCCGGCATTCGTGATGCGGGTAAATCGAGCTTCATGAAGCGCTTGAATATCAGCTGCTCCGCAATAACCCATTCCGGCTCTCAATCCGCCTACCATCTGATAAATAACTTCGTACAGCAATCCTTTGAAAGGTACGCGGGCCGCGATTCCTTCCGGGACTAATTTTCTCACATCGTCTTCCACGTCTTGGAAATAGCGATCTTTCGAACCCTTTTGCATCGCCTCCAATGAACCCATTCCGCGATAGGATTTGAATTTTCGTCCGTTATAAATAATGGTTTCACCCGGCGACTCTTCCACTCCGGCCAACATTGATCCCATCATTACCGAATGACCGCCCGCAGCCAAGGCTTTCACGATGTCGCCCGAATAGCGCAGGCCGCCGTCGGCAATCAGCGGAATACCGGTTCCGTTCAAAGCTTTAGATACTTCAAAAATAGCCGAAAGTTGCGGAACGCCTACGCCAGCAATCACGCGAGTGGTACAAATGGAACCGGCTCCGATCCCTACTTTTATGGCGTCGGCCCCGGCGTCGGCCAAAAATCGGGCAGCTTCGGCCGTAACAATATTTCCCACAACCACATCAATTCCGGTAAAAGAAGATTTTATTTTTTTCAGCGTTTCGGCAACAAGAAACGAATGACCGTGAGCCGTATCAATCACGATGGCATCTGCTCCGGCATCCACCAAAGCTTCCGCTCGAAGCATCGTATCGGACGTTACTCCGACTCCGGCGGCAACCCGCAACCGTCCGTTGGTATCTTTGCAGGCAAAAGGTTTATCTTTCGCTTTCGTAATATCCTTATAAGTTATTAACCCGATCAGCTTGTTATCGTTGTCCACCACCGGTAGTTTTTCGATTTTATATTGCTGAAGTATTTCGGCTGCCGCCTCCAAGTTTGTAGTTTGATTCGTCGTAACTAAATTTTCTTTAGTCATTACCTCATCCACCATTAAATCCATATTGCGCTGGAAACGTAAATCACGATTGGTTACGATTCCCACCAAATGATTGGCGTTGTCCACGACCGGAATACCGCCGATTTTGTATTCTGCCATCAAAGCGATGGCATCTCCAACCGTTTTTCCTCTTTTAATACTGACCGGATTGGAAATCATTCCGTTTTCTGCTCGTTTCACCGAACGCACCTGTTTGGCTTGTTCTTCGATGCTCATGTTTTTGTGAATTACGCCAATTCCTCCTTCACGAGCAATCGCAATCGCTAATTTGGTTTCTGTTACCGTATCCATAGCAGCGGAAACCATAGGAATATTCAACCGGATGTTTTTGGAAAATTGCGTTGACAAATCTACTTCACGCGGCAATACTTCCGAATAGGCGGGGATCAACAATACATCGTCGAATGTTAATCCGTCCATTACTACTTTTTCTGCAATAAATGACATGGGAAATGGTTTTAAATTTATTGCGTGCAAATGTAATTATTTTTTTTGATTAATTCGCCAAAAAATAGTTAAAATATCAATGGCGGTTCTTTTTTACCGATTAATCCCGATTCCCGATTGATCCCGGTCGCAAAAGTTTTTGCGTCACTCGAACAAGCGGAGACAATGATTTAAATTTTCTTATGAATTAACAATAATTAACTATTAATTTTTGTTAAATAGCTATTTATATATTAACTTTACGACCGATAAATATTTATCATTTTATATATTTTAAAATTTACCGAATATTAGCTCCTTACAATCAGACGGATGAAGAATTTATTTATTT
>JGI24699J35502_11133859_pt1 | contig 17307 bp, 13 predicted proteins | sample TergutMp193P4_FD_35502 | JGI IMG/M metagenome (IMG submission 35502) | reverse complement strand
CCACCGGCATCCACCTCAAAGCCATCTAACCTTCGCGGGCATTTCCTAAATGAGGCATCGAAAACCTTCGCGGGCAAATTGACATGAGGCATTACGACACAGTTTAATTCGAGAGGCTAATGCGCGGGATGAGATGCAAGGCGCGTGAGTCTCTAGCAGCGGAGGATTTTTGCCATGGCTTTCCCCTTGGCCACCTCATCAACGAGTTTATCCATTTGGCGGATTTGCTTCATCAACGGGTCCTCAATGTTTTCGACGCGCTTGCCGCAAATAACCCCAGTTATCAACTCGGCGTTGGGATTAAAGGCCGGTGCTTGAGCAAAGAAATCTGTTAACGTGCGTTCATCTGCGATGGCTGCCTGTAAGCCTGCGTCGCTATAACCAGTTAACCACTTAATCACTGTATCTACATCGGCTGGTGACTGCCCTTTTCGTTCGGCCTTAGCGACATAATGCGGATAAATACTTGCAAATGGCATTTCAAATATCCGATGGCCGGTCATAGTAACATGATACCGCTTTGTTGGTAGTGTCATCAGGTATCATCAGGTATATGGCTGACTTAAACGACCAAAACCGGCCGGTGCACCTTGCCAACAGTGCAATCGACAACGCATCGGATAACGGAGAGATTGCGCAGGCCGTCACGCCGGAGCGGTCGAACTTGCGGTGGTTATGGTGGCTCCTTGGGCTACTGGCGTTATCTGGGTTGGCTTGGGTGCTTTATACGCATTTTACCGACCCCGATATTTATGATCCGCCCGCACCTGTTGCTACTGCAGAGCCGACTCCAGCAGCGCCGACTCCTACCGCGCCGGTTGCACCGACGCCAACTTCGACGGCTCCAACCGAGCCAACCACACCAGCAACCGACTGGAATAACTATCCGATAATCGTCAATGGCGAAGGCGTCGCCGCTGATTTCGCGACTATTGGCGAGGATGAGATATTCCCAACCCATGTACCGCTAATGCCAGTTGCTCGAGCTCTAGGTATCGCCGATGGGATAACTGCCATTGAGACCCAGCCGGGCACTATTCATATTGCGGATGGCCATAATGGGCCAATCGAAATATCAGTTGGGTCAGATATCGCTTTAGTGGACGGTAATCCCGTAACGATGCCCGCTGAGGTTTTATTGTTGGATTCTTGTTATCGCCCCGCCCCTGCCGCAGATTTAGTGTGCGGGGAACAGGTTTATGTGCCGCTCGCGTTTTGGGGGCAAAATGTTTTTGGGATTTGGGCGACTTTCCATGGCGGACATGTGACTATTGATGATGCGGGTGGTACCGATATGAACTAGGGCAGTTTGGCTTGTTGGGTGCTTTGGGTGTTTTGGGCAGCGCTTGGGCTTAAACTAGCGGTATGACGCATAAACCTTCCCCAAACTCGACTGCTAACTCAGTGGTAAACTCGCAACTTGCCGCCGACGCCACCGCCCTAGCGGCGTTACTGCGACCCGGCCAAAACGTGGTGTTTTTCGGCGGCGCCGGCGTTTCGACCGAGTCCGGCATCCCCGATTTCCGCTCTGAGGCCGGGTTATATGCGGCAAAATCAGTTTATGGCTATCCGCCAGAGGATTTGTTGTCCATCGAAATGTTGCATAACCAACCGGAATTGTTTTGGAAGTACCTAAAGGAAAACCTAATACATGTCGACGTCAAACCTAATGCCGCCCATATCGCGTTAGCCGAGTTGGAAAAGCGAGGCATTGTTACTGCGGTAATCACGCAAAATATCGACAATTTGCATCAAGCGGCTGGGTCGAAAAACGTCCTTGAACTGCATGGTTCCCTTGAGCGCAATTATTGCCTCAAGTGCCATGCCAAATATCCATTATCCTTTGTGATGGATACCGCTAATTGCCCCGATGGCATCGTGCCGCAATGCGCAGTTGCGGGTTGTGGCGGTATGGTACGGCCCGATGTGGTCTTATATGGCGAACCGCTCGAGAATAGCGTTATGCGAGCCTCGGCGTTGGCCATTTCGCGGGCAGATGTTTTGATTGTGGCTGGCACCTCGCTGGCAGTTTACCCTGCCGCTGGGTTAGTACAGTATTTTGGCGGTGACCATTTAGTGTTAATCAATAAAACCGAAACTCCATTAGATCAACATGCCGATTTAGTTATTCATGAACCTGTGGGGGAAGTGTTGAAACTGGCTACCGCTAGTTAGACAGCCTCGACGTCGGGAGACTATTTGGGCTTGGGAGCGCAAACTGCACTGCAAATGACCAATCAGAGGCGTGGTTCAACCACCCATGATGGTGCGTTGGCGCATAGCGCGCTCGGCTTCGCGCGCATCATCGGCCGCCCGCAATGATTGGCGCTTATCGTATTCTTTTTTACCGCGCGCTAGTGCGATTTCGATTTTCGCCCGCCCATCCAGAAAATATAACGATAGCGGTATTACCGTGTGGCCTTTTTCTTGCGCCCGCTGTGCTAATCTAAGTATTTCATCTTTGCGCAATAAGAGCTTCCGCTTGCGGCGTGGGGCATGGTTATTCCAAGTGCCTTGAAAATACTCGGGAATATGCACACCCTCTAAATACGCCTCGCCGCGTTCAAATGAGACATAACCGTCGGTTAATGATGCCCTACCCATCCGCAAAGCTTTTACTTCCGTGCCAGAAAGCACCATACCGGCTTCAAAGACATCCTCAATCAGATAATCATGCCGGGCCTTTTTGTTGTTGGCCACGAGTTTGCGGACCGGCCCGCTGGGCGCTTTAGCCTTGGGTTTAACGTTTGCCCACGCCTCGGGGACTTGCTTGGTGCCGCCTTTTGCCATAGTGGCTGATAATAACATTTTACCGAAGCTTGCGTAGCGTATGAGATTGCGGGTCATGCCCGCAATGACGTTAATTAGCGTACTTTCCAACTCCCAGCCTTATACTGGTTAACGTGAGCTCACATTCGAGTTTCCATTGTCATGGTGATGAAGCATCCGATTTGGCACTGCCGCCGCAAATGCGTTCTGTCTTAGGCTTGCTAATGCTGCTAATTGCGGTGATTACTGTGTTGGGAATCGTGTGGCTTTGGCCCGCCGCAGATGAGATACCGCCGCGCTTGGGCCTAACCACCGACACGCTGACGGGTACGGTTTTAGCGATACCTGAATATGCCGAAACCAATGCCGCTCTAAATCAAGAATTCACCATGACGGTGCGCCTTCGGGGGTTTGCGGATGATATTACGGTAATCGCCCATCCCGAGGATGCGCCCGAGACTGGCATTAGAGTTGGCGACCGGATTAGGGTAATGGCGGCACCCGATTTTCAAGGTGAAACTGAGTATTTCTTTATTGACTTTAACCGAAGCCCGCAATTGACCCTGCTGGTTGTCGCATTTATCGCTGTGGTTATTGCGGTGGCGCGGCTGAAAGGGTTCGCGGCTTTAGTTGGGTTATTTGGCGGCATCACTATTGTTTGGTTCTTGACTATTCCAGCGCTTTTAGCTGGGCGGAATCCGGTGCTGGTGGCCTTGTTTACGGCCAGCGCGGTAATGTTTTTGGTGGTTTATTTGGCGCATGGGGTTTCGTGGAAAAGCACGGCTGCTTTATTATCCACTTTAGTGTCGTTAAGCTTTGTTACTGCGCTTGGTTGGTTAGTGATGCCCGCCGCGCATATCAATCCGCTCTTAGCTAGTGATTATCGTCGCTTAGCTACCGATATTCCGGGGATGGACTTGAAAGGTGTTTTGCTATGCGGGATGGTATTAGCTGGCGTTGGCGTGCTAAATGATGTCACCATTACCCAAGCCGCGTTGGTTTGGGAATTGCGTAATGCTAGCCCGGCGATCTCGCGGCGGGAGTTATTCCGGACGGCGATGCGGATTGGGCGCGATCATATTGCATCTAGCGTATATACTATCGCGTTTTCTTACGTCGGAACATCATTAGTATTGCTGCTGATCATCAACACGATGTATCAGACACCACTGGCATTTTTATCCTTTGGCGAGGTAGCACAAGAATTAGTGGTTACCGGGGTTACCTCAATCGGGTTGGTATTGGCAATTCCCTTTTCGACATTTATTGCGACGGCCTTAGTGGGCGGTCACGACAGTTTAAGCGTTACGGAAGGCGAGGCCTCGTTACCTCCTTTATCCTCTACCGCAGCCGTTGCCCCAGAAACGCAAGTCTAGTCACCCGCAACCATAGATTGTTTCCGCCATCTAATGCCCGCCGCAATAAAGTCATCCAGCGCTCCGTCCAAAACCGCCGTGACGTTACCGGACTCATGCTCAGTGCGTAGATCCTTAACCATTTGATAAGGGTGCGTTACATAAGAGCGCATTTGATCGCCCCAACTCGCGGTTATTGTTCCAGCCAATTCCTTTTTCTGCGCGGCTTCCTCCTCGCGGCGGCGTAATAGTAGCCGAGACTGCAAGACACGTAAAGCGGCAGCCCGGTTTTGTAACTGCGACTTCTCATTCTGCATCGAAACCACTATACCCGTCGGAATATGCTTCATCCGTACTGCCGAATCGGTAGTATTAACCGATTGACCACCCGGCCCAGAACTTCGGAAAACATCTACCTCAATTTCGCTATCGGGTATTTCGATATGGTCGGTCTGTGCAATCAACGGCACTACCTCAACTGCTGCAAAAGAAGTATGGCGGCGGGCTTGGCTATCAAACGGTGAAATCCGAACTAAACGATGGGTGCCCGCTTCAACCGATAAATTACCAAAAGCGTAAGGCGTATTCACTTCAAATGTTGCTGACTTTATCCCAGCTTCCTCGGCATAAGAGATATCGCCAACGCGGGTAGGGTAACCGTGGCGCTCCGCCCAACGCAAATACATTCGCAATAACATTTCGGCCCAATCGGCCGCATCTACTCCCCCGGCGCCGGAACGGATAGTAACCACGGCTTCGCGTTCATCAAATTCCCCGCTTAATAAGGTACGAACCTCTAAGGTTTCCAGATCGGAACGTAATGATTTCAACTCAGCTTCGGCCTCCGCCAAAGTTTGCGCATCCTCCGCTTCCAAACCTAAATCGAATAGCGTCTCGACATCATCGGCGCGCGTCGCTAATTCTTGCAGTTTTCTTAATTCGGCTTGTGCCCCCGATAACGCGGAAGTTATTTGTTGCGCCTGTTCTGGATCATCCCAAAGATTTGGTTGTGACGCCTGCTTGGTTAACTGAGCGATCTTCGCTTCCAAACCGGGCACATCGCTGACTGCCACGATTTCCGCTAACACAGCTCGGAGCGCCGGCAGCTCAGTCAGATAGTCGGTGCTCACAGTCGCTAAGTATAGCCCCATCTAGCCGCCCTGCGTTTCGCTGGCGAGCGAAGTTTCCCGGTATTATAGAAATCGTGTGTGGGCGCTTTGCTGCTTTTTCGAGCGCGACTGCTATTGCCGACCAGTTGGCGATTCAGGTGATTAGCGCGGGCGCACGCTTACTGCCGCCCAGTTGGAATGTGGCGCCCACCAATGAAATCGCCTTGATTGCCAATGCAGACGCCATCCAAATGCAACTCCCAGACCCGTTAGCCGAGGGGTATCCCAACACGAATACAAAACAACTAGAACTAACCACCGCGCGGTGGGGGCTAATGCCACAATGGTCGAAACCACCAAAAGGGCGCAGCAGCGGAATCATAAATGCGCGCGCCGAGTCGGTAGCGCAAAAGCGGCCATTCAAGGATGCCTTTAATAAGCGACGGTGTTTGGTTCCGGTTGATGGCTATTACGAATGGCAAAAACTGCAAGCCGGTCACACCAAGAAGCAGCCTTGGTATTTTACTAACTCAGACGGCACACTAATGTTATTCGCTGGCATATTCGATGTCACTTCTGACGGGTTAAGTGTCGCCATCACTACCATGCCAGCAAATGAAACGATGGCACCTATCCATCATCGAATGCCCACGGTATTGTCAGCAGCCGATATCGATACTTGGCTATATGCCGACGCCGAAACTGCCGAGCGCCTAATCCTTACTGCCCCGCAACATCTAACCAGAGCAAAGGTATCAAGCCGAGTCAATAGTGTCGCCAACAATGGCCCAAGCCTAATATCCGAAATATCAGACCCAATATCGGAAATGATAAACAACCGCGCAGAACTAACGCTTTTTTAGCGGGCCAAAAGCCTAAGCTGCGACTGTTGTCGGAATAACTTTTACCGGCCGCATTAAGCCTAAACCTTGAATTTGAGCCTCTGGCATCACTGATAAACTGTACTGATCATACCCTACCAGTAATGCGGCGGTGCCGGGGTCAACGTACAAAGTGTTTGGGGTGGCAATATCTGTTAAGCGAGCAGCGAGGTTTACCCGCGAGCCAAATACATCACCAAAACGCTGCACCACTTGACCCCAAACCATGCCAACTCGCATTGGCGTTTCTTTCATCGCGCTGGAATTAGGGTCGGCTAACTCTAAAGCAATCGGTACCCCAGCCTCTAGGGTATCGGCGAGAAATAGCACTGCATCCCCAACCATCTTTACTACCCTACCGCCACCACTTGTCACAATATCGCGCGTTCTGGTTTCGTAATCGCGAATATAAGTAGCTAATCGCTCTGGTTGCATTGAGGCAGTTCGTTTGGTAAAACCAACAATATCGGCAAACCCAACTGCCCAAGGTGTTGGTAAATTGTCAGCCGCGCGCTTAGAAACAGATCGGTTCATTTCTTGCAGCGGTTCAGAGTTTCGCTGCAATACCCGGGTGGCGGCCACCCGATAAGCGTGTTTCGCTTGTTTATCTAGCTCACTGGCTATTTGCGGGAACCGCTCAGCGACAATCTGTCTGGCCGCAGCGTCCGTAATATTTAGGCGTTGTACAGTATTCTCGACTAACGCCTCAAACTGCCAAGACGCCATCCGCTCGCCAGTATGCCCAACTGAACGCACTAATGAGGCAATGGTGGTATCACCTAATTGCTCTGATTCAATTAGTTTTTTTAGATCGACAAGCGCTTCAATATCAAAGTCAGTAAACATCTGACCCTGAATGGAATGAATAGGAACCCCCAACCAAAGCCAATAGTCCTCAACCATTTTAAGGGAAAGGCCGGATTGTTCGGCTAAATCATTGATATCATACTTAGGCTCATCACCCATGGCCACTTGCGCGCGCTGAATAACGGCCATCGGTGGAGTTGCAGCAGGGAAATATCCCGATTGCAGCGGAGGATCGGGGGCATGCGAAGGCGCTGGCGCAGCTTCCTGCGTCAAGGGGACCCGATTTTGGGCACCAGTCTGCGCACTCACCCTCATATTGTATGTGACCTAGCTCACAAAATCAAATTCGTGGGCATCCACCATAATAATAGGTATGTCCAACCGCCATCCCAGCCCAAAACCAGCCGCCGCTGGCCGCCTCAGGGATTTACTGGACGCCGGAACATTTCAAGAACTTCGCTTTAGCGATCAGACTGGATCTGGTGCTGATAAACCGGCGGCGGCCAAAAGTCTAGTGGTCGGGCTGGGTAGGGTGGACTCAGCGCCCGTATGCGTTTTTGCGCAGGATGCTTCGGTTTGGGGCGGCTCATTGGGAACGGCCGACGGAGCTCAGATTGCCGCGTTGCAACAATACGCCTTAAAGCGGAAGTGGCCGATTATTGGCATTTGGGATGGAGGGGGCGCACGGATTCAAGATGGCGTGGGAGCGCTGGGGGCATTTGGCAAGATATTCCGTGGGAATGTTGAGTTAGCTGGTCAAATACCGCAAATATCAATTGTTTTAGGAGCCTGCGCAGGTGGCGCGTGTTATTCCCCGGCGTTAACCGACTTTATCATAATGGTTAATGACCAATCTAGAATGTTCTTAACCGGCCCGGACGTCACGAAAGAATTGACTGGCGAAAACGTTAGCGCGGAACAATTGGGCGGCTGTCACCTGCATACCGAAACATCCGGCGTTGCCCATTATGCCGCCGCGGCTGATAACGACGCTTTCCAATATGCCCGCGAACTTATCTCCTTTTTAAGTGCCGAGAGTCAAGGGAAATTTGAACATTACGAATCGCCAGCTCATCCCATTGAACTGCCCGCTTCAGCAACGCAACCTTACGATATGCGTAACCTATTGCGTAGTATTTTTGATGCCTCAAGTTTCTTAGAAGTACAGCCTGCTTTTGCGCCCAATCTTATTACCGGATACGCACGGATCGCTGGAATACCAGTGGCCGTAGTTGCTAATCAGCCCATGCAGTTAGCGGGAGCGTTAGATGTAAAGGCCGCCGCTAAGGGGGCCCGATTTGTCACTACCAGCAGCAAGCTTCGTTTACCGATAGCCACATTTGTTGATGTGCCCGGTTTTTTGCCAGGGATCGAACAAGAGGAAGCCGGTATCATCCATAATGGTGCCGACTTAGTTTCGGCTTATGCTAATGCCCAAGTGCCGTTGCTAACTATCATTACTCGAAAGGCGTTTGGTGGGGCTTTTATCGCTCTCGGTTCCAAATCTTTAGGCGCAGATTTTGTTTCTGCTTGGCCTGATTCGCAAATCGGCATTATGGACGCCGCCGCTGCAATAGGAATCGTGAAGCGCCGAGAATTGGCAAATGTTTTAGCGACCCAAGGGCAAACCGCGGCCGATATCGCCCGTGCTGCTTATACCCGCGCTTATCGCCAGACTCAAACGCCCGAACAAGCTCTATTGGCCGGGCAGATTGACGCTATTATCGCGCCCGACCAGACCCGCGCGCACCTTGTCAATGCCCTAGGGAACTTGCCATCGGCCCTTGTTGACGCGGATTTTCGACCGGTTACTCGCCTTGCGGCGCCCTAATCCCACTCGTTGCTTCCCCTTGAAACCCTTTGCCACCCCTTGAACCTCTCGCTACCCCTTATGCGACCGGCCGCATGTCTTTAATGCCTCGCCCGCGTGTCGTCCGCCGCGTTTTTGTCCGACCCTACTTTTAGGCTAGATGCATGAGCGCCCGCCGCCCCCAAGTTGCCGCTGCTACTGCCGCCCCTGCCCGCACCGTCCCGCCTGCCGCCTCTGCCCGCACTGTCGCAGCTGCCGCCGTTATCTCGGTTTTCGTTGCGGTATTCGCGCTGCTCTTTCCCCTAGTTAGCCCCAAGATGCCAAGCGCGGCTGCCGTCAACCTGCCGCAGTTTAGCTATCCGTTGGGCACGGTAATTGGTGCAGATTTCGACGATGGCACTACCCAAGGCTGGCAGGTGCGCGAAACCGCCGGTGACGGCACCACGCTGGTGGTTACCGAAGGCGGTGGCGCTGGGGGAACCACCGGGTCTGTGCAGATTGTTGGGCGCGATAACCAAGGTGACGGCCTCATACTTGACGTGCTTGACCTGTTGCAGCCAAGGGAACAGTACAACTTTGCGGCTTATGCCAAATTCTTGGACGGTACGGCGGGGGCACTTACTCTGTCGGCGCAAACCGATGGCGACACGTTTACTAACTTAATTGACTTTACTAATGTTGCCACAGCTGACTGGACTCCAATTCAAGGCACCTTCACGATGCCACAATTTTCTGATACGGCTTATCTATATTTGGAAACACCGTGGGCTGGTGGTGCCGCTGGAAATACCGATTCTTTTGCCATAGACCAAATAGGAGTAATGCAACCCCTAAGCTCGCCTACCCCACCCGCAGCGGGAACTCCTATTCCGACCCTCCCGGCCTTAAAGGACACGATGGCTGGGATGCCTGTCGGGGTAGCAATTGACGCGCGAGAAACTACTGGAACTGCTGCCGAATTAGTGGTGCAACAGTTTAACCAAGTTGTTGCCGAAAATCACATGAAGCCCGAGGCTTGGTTTACTGGGCAGTGGAATTTTGAGCGGATTGGCGCTGGCTCAACTGGAATGCAGCTTAACCCCCAAGCGCGGGCCATTTTGGATTTCGCGGCCGCTAACAATTTGCGGGTTTGGGGGCATGTTTTGGTTTGGCATTCACAAATTCCCGGTTGGTTTTTTGAGGATGCCGCCGGTAATCGGTTAGCTGGTGAGGCCGGGCGGACAGAACTACTGCGGCGCATGGATAACCTCATTTACAACCAAGCCTACTTAATCTCGCAAGAATATGGGCCATTTGGGTCGCCCACTAACCCAATGACTAGTTGGGAAGTAGTTAATGAAGTAGTCTCAAATGGCGGCTTTGACCCTTATGGGCTGCGACCTACCTTGTGGATGCAAATCATTGGTGAGGACTATATTGATTACGCTTTTAGGTTCGCAGATGAATACATCAACCACGAATTCGCTGCCGCTGGAGTTGAACGGCCTGTGTCCTTATGGATAAATGACTACAACACCGAGACGTTGGCAAAGCGGGCGCGATATCTGGAATTAGTGAATCGGCTACTTGACCGGGGTGTACCGCTAGATGGTGTGGGCCACCAATTCCACGTGCAAATGGCAACTCCAGTGACGCAACTCCGGGATACTTTAGAATACTTTACCGACGTGCCAGTTATGCAGGCCATCACCGAACTGGATATCACGTTTGGTACGCCCAATCCCACCGATGAGCAGTTGCTCGCGCAGGGGCATCGGTATTTCGAGGTGTTCAACATATTCCGCGAATACCAAGCCATTGCCGGGGATCTGTATTCCGTGACAGTGTGGGGTTTAACCGACGCGCGGAGTTGGCGCGGCGAGTTGGAGCCGTTATTGTTCTTTGGCGACTTAACGCCTAAACCCGCGTTTTGGGGTGCGATTGGGGATTTAGCAGCGCTCGGGGCATTGCGTCAACAAGTGAACGTGTTTGGTGGGGCGTTCTCGCAGGCTTGGGCGCAGGCAAATCCTGAGTTAGCCTTTACCGATCCGGCTTGGTTCAACATACCAGCCAAAGAATTGACTGACGGCGCCGGCGATTTCCGGGCCCGCTGGAATCAAGATGGATTAGTTTTATTGGTGAATGTGCCAGCCATTGCCGACGGGTTAGCGGTCATATACGGTGATGCGGTGCTTAACCTAACTGGTGGATTTATCGGCGATGAAAACGAGAGTGATATCTTTTCGTATTTAGTTGATCCGGAAGGGCAACACCAAGTCTTAGTTTTCATAAATGACCCGACAATAAGGCTGGCTGATGTCTGGAACGTTCCAGACAACGAAAGTGTAGAGACCGCCGGGCTTGACGTGCGGACATTATCTGGAACTACCGATTTGGGTGGATGGAACAGCCCCGGCGAGTTAGGCACTTTGGTATATATCGAACCGCTAAGTTTCACCCAAGTTGTTGAGGTAGATCGTGCGCCGGTTCTCGGGCAAAATGATCCGCTGTGGGATGACGGCCTCGCCATCGTGCCTAACTTAGTGCAAAGTGGTGACCCGGACGGGGCACGGGCTTCCGTCCGTACCCTTTGGCACAGCGACACCCTCTATGTCCGGTTTGCTGTTACCGACTCCGAGGTTGACGTGAGCGCTGCCAACCCAGCGCAACGGGATTCGGTGGCAGTGTTCTTGGACTTGGGGAACGCTAAAAACGGCGAATATCGCGAATGGCATGATATGCAGGTGCTGGTTGGGGCTGACGGGTCTTTGACTTTCGGGCCGGGCGATTTGGAACGGCAACGGCAACGGGTGGAACAAGTGCAGTTCGCGCGCACCGATGGTGGTTACGTAGTTGAGCTATCGCTGGGGTTATGGACGATAAATGAGCACCAATCGCGGATTGACTATGGTGGCTTGGGAACGTTCCAAGGCTTTGACGTACAGATCAACGATGCCACTAACGGGGTGCTGACGTCGGTACGGTCTTGGGCTAACCCAATGCCCGATGGGTATGCCGACACTTCCCGCTGGGGCGTGATTCAGTTGGTTGCCGAGCCAACCCCTATCGCCCCCGACGCCGATGCAGACTGGTACGACTCCCCCGGCGCTGGCCGCGATGGCCTGACGTTGGTGCTATCTGGGCTGATTTCGGTGGCCGCCTTTGCGACGGGTTTCCACCTCATCCGCCGCAAGCGCCGCGCCTTAGCAGCAGAGCAAATGAGCAAATGAGCAATTAGTGATGAGGACTGTGCGGACGACCCCAAGTCCCTAGCCTACTGATGACGTCAGTCGCTCAACCTGACCGTAAACGTAACACGCAATTTGGCAACATCCTAAACTACATATTGGCAAGCAACCAATGCGTACCTTTTCAGTTACCATCTCCCATTTCAAGTAGGGTCACCCCCACTTAGCGGATGAGTAACGTGCCTCCGGCGCAACCGCAGAAGCCGCAGCGAAGGTCTAGCCTTGGGAGCGACGTGAGCGATTTAGGGCAGAATGTGCGCCAAAGGTGGCGCGACCAAAATGTGAACGCTAACATTTAGCATACGACGGCCGTTCGCCAACGCTTTTGTGGGGCGATCGTCGTCTGGGATTAGCTACAACCCTAGGAAACACCATGCTATCTGCTCGTATCACCGTTGACCCAGCATTTACCATTGGCCCCGTCCGTCCGCGTACTTTCGGCTCATTCGTCGAGCATTTGGGTCGCGCGGTCTACACCGGTATCTACGAGCCAGACCACCACACCGCCGACGCCGATGGCTTCCGGCAGGACGTGATTGAACACGCCAAGGAACTCGGCGTTACCACCGTGCGCTATCCGGGCGGCAACTTTGTCTCTGGCCACCGCTGGGAGGATGGCATCGGCCCCGTGGCAGATAGGCCGACTCGCCTAGATTTGGCGTGGCACTCATCCGAGCCAAATACTTTCGGCCTCAACGAGTTTATGCGGTGGACGCAAAAAGCCGATATCGAGCCAATGATGGCGATAAACCTCGGCACCCGCGGCGTCCAAGAAGCCCTCGACATCTTAGAATATTGTAACGTTCCGGGCGGCACGTTGTTATCCGAATTGCGCAAAGAACACGGCCATGATCAACCGCATCGAATCAGAATTTGGTGTTTGGGCAACGAAATGGACGGCTCTTGGCAAACCGGACATAAAACCGCCAAAGAATACGCACGGCTCGCCGCCGAAACGGCCCGCGCCATGCGAATGATAGACCCCGACCTTGAATTGGTAGTTTGCGGTTCGTCAGGTCGCGGCATGGAAACGTTTGGCGATTGGGAACGCATTGTCTTAACCGAAACTTATGATTTAGTTGATTATATCTCGGCCCACGCTTATTACCATGAGGAAAACGGTGACTTAGCGTCATTCCTAGCATCAGCAGTAAATATGGATCAGTTTATTGATGACGTTGTGGTCACTGCTGATGCCGTGCGGGCCGCTGGCAATCATAAAAAGAGAATAAACATCTCCTTTGACGAGTGGAATGTCTGGTATATAAATCAAGTTCGATTCGATACGCCGACGGGGAATCATTGGCCGATTGCGCCGCGCCTACTGGAGGACAATTATTCTGTCGCCGACGCCGTTGTAGTAGGCAATCTGCTCATTTCATTACTCCGACACACGGATCGCGTGCATGCTGCTTCCCAAGCTCAATTGGTTAACGTCATCGCGCCAATAATGACCGATCCCGCTGACGAAGGCGGTCGTATTTGGAAACAAACCACTTATCACCCGTTCGCGTTAACCTCCAAATACGCAAAAGGCGAGGTACTCAATAGCGCAGTAGAATCGCCATTAGTTAATACCGCAAAATATGGTGAAGTACCAGCCCTCGACGCCGTTGTTACTTATAATAAGGATTCTGGCGCCATCGCAGTATTCGCAGTCAACCGGTCGGTCACCGATACTTTACAACTAGAGATTGACCTGAGGGGCTTAGCTGAAATGAAATTAGTGGAAGCCCTGACTTTCGCGAACCCAGACGACGTATATTGGACCGCCAGCGCAGAGGATGATTACTCTGTTGTCCCGACATCGAATACGACGGCAACAGTGAACCATAATGTTACCCGCGCAGACCTTCCACCGGTATCATGGACGATGATTCGGCTAACGCATAACTAAACTAGTAGTCACGTACCGCACTGCCAAATAAGCAATCAGGAACCTTAACAGTTAGGTACCTCGGGGTTCGTGAGGTAAATCCGTGGTAAATCCACGAGCGATAACGCCCAATATCACCCCAGAATAACGCGCTGGCATTACAATCGGCATTGTGAGCACCAGTAAACCCGGAATGATGGACGTGGCAAAACTCGCCGGCGTCTCCCATCAAACCGTATCGCGCGTGCTCAACAATCATCCCTCAGTTCGCCCAGCAACCCGAAGTCGAGTGCAAAGCGCAATTGATCAACTCGGTTATCGGCCAAGCTCGGCTGCTCGCACCCTAGCAACAGGCCATAGCTCCACCTTTGGGATTCTGATGGTGAATGGCACCAGCTTTGGGCCGTCTAACTTAGTGGTTTCGATTGGGATGGCCACCCAAGAGCGCGGCTATTTTTCGTCGATTGCTCCGGTTGCCACATTCACAGCAGCGGCCACCCACCAAGCCATTGACCAATTGGTTAATCAAGGGGTTGAAGGCATTGTGGCCGTGGCTCCGGTTACCACGGTTGCACAGGCTTTAGATGCTTATGATATACCTTGCCCGATCATTATAAATGCTGCCCGCTTAGAAGTACCAGAAAGCTCGCAAGCAAGATATGTATATATAGATCAAGTGCAAGGCACTAAAGCTGCGATAGACCATCTTATCGGATTAGGTCATCAGAAAATATGGCATATCGCCGGACCGGATAATTGGTATGACGCGATAGATCGCCGGGAAACTTATGTTAATTGTATGACGACGGCTGGATATTCGCCATTAGTATTACCCGCCGCTGGATGGACGACAAATAGGGGTTATGAAGTTGGCAAAAAAGTCGCGAGCGCGGTATTGGCTAAAAATGGGCCAACTGCCGTTTTTTCGGTAAATGATGAAATAGCGGTTGGGCTTTATCGTGCTTTATGGGAAGCTGGGGTGCAGGTGCCCGACGATGTTTCCGTGGTGGGATTTGATGATTCGCAAATCGCTAATTATTTGGTACCTCGGCTGACCACCGTGCGACAACCGTTTGTCGAGTTAGGGCGGGCGAGCTTGGGGGCGTTGATCGAAACTTTGGAACATGGTGGCCGTTCGGATTTGCCACGGGTGGCTGCGGTGTTGGAGCCGGAACTCATCGTGCGCGATAGCGTTGCCCAGCGTTAACACACCCCAAAGACATTTAGCTCCGCTGTTACCAACGGTATCTTGCCAAACCGCCGCTAAAGCCGATTGTGAACCTTAACATTTACCCATGAGTACGTTCCCAGGCGCTGCCGCTGCCAATATTGGCGGCGGCTTTGGCGCTAATATTAGTACCTCTGACCGCGTCGATGCTAGCGCTGCGATGGGCACTCTCGCAGACAATGCCACTATTGCGACGGCGATCAAAGATGGGCAAACGACTCTTGGGATTGAACTCGGCTCCACGAATATCAAGGCTTGCCTGATTGATGCTGATACGCAACAGGTTATCGCCACCGGCAGTCATACTTGGGAAAACTCTTATGTCGATCGGATGTGGACTTATCCGCTTGATGCCGTCTGGGCTGGTATTCAAGATGCTGTCGCTAAGTTACTGGCCGCTACTAAGGCTAAATATGGCGTGGCGCCAACAAACTTTGCGGCTATCGGGATTTCCGCGATGATGCATGGTTATTTGGCTTTCGATGCTGCTGGCGAGTTATTGGTGCCGTTCCGGACTTGGCGCAATACCAATACCGGCGCAGCTGCAGCTGCTTTGACTACGGCGTTGGATTTCAACATGCCGTTACGATGGTCGGCTGCGCACTATTATCAAGCTTTATTGGATAATGAGCCGCATATTGGGCAGGTGGCTTTTTTGACGACGTTAGCCGGTTATGTGCATTGGCGGTTGACCGGCGCAAAAGTAATGGGGGTTGGCGATGCGTCGGGCATGTTCCCGATTGACCCGCTGACTGGCACGTATGACGCTGGGCGGTTAGCGGCCTTCGATAAGCTGGCTGTTCAGCACGGCTCACCATCGCCGTTGCTTGACCTGCTGCCGGCGGTATTGCCAGCGGGCGCCGCTGCTGGCCACCTCACCGCTGCCGGGGCGTTACTGCTCGACCCGTCTGGCACCATCCAACCGGGCGCCTTGCTCTGTCCGCCCGAGGGTGACGCTGGCACGGGTATGGTCGCGACTAACGCCGTGGCTCCGCGCACCGGCAATGTCTCGGTGGGCACTTCGATTTTCGCGATGGTGGTGCTGGAACAGGCATTACAGCGGGTGCATTCCGAGGTTGATATTGTCACCACCCCGGCAGGCGATTTAGTGGCGATGATTCATTGCAATAATGGGGCTTCTGAATTAGCTACTTGGGTTAAATTGTTTAGCGAATTGTTACCCTTATTTGGGGTTAATGCTTATTCGGATGCTATTTATGAGAAGCTCTTAGGTACTGCCCTTACTGGAGCTGCCGATGGGGGCGGGCTAATCGCCTATAACTATCTTGCTGGGGAGCCGATTACCGGCTTAACCGAGGGCAGACCTTTAGTAGCACGCACTCCGGATTCTGACTTTAGTTTAGCTAACTTTACCCGTGCTGAGGTATATACGGTGTTCGCGACGCTGGCGCTTGGGATGCGGATTTTGACTGCGGAAGGGGTAGCCGTAGAACAGTTGGTAGCGCACGGTGGGTTATTCAAGACGCCGGTGGTTGCCCAACGGTTGCTTGCTGCCGCCGTCAACTCAGCTGTCGCGGTGGCCGAGACCGCTGGCGAAGGCGGGGCTTGGGGCATTGCTGTGCTGGCTGCCTACGCTGCCGCTCGCCAGCACGGCGAAACGCGTGACCTCACCGCTTGGCTGGCAGACGTGGTGTTCGCCAGCCAGCCCATCCGCATCGAACAGCCGCTACCCGACGACGTGGCTGGCTTCAATGCTTATCTTGACCGGTTCTCAGCCGCCCTCCCCATCCAACATGCCGCCACCGCTACGCTCCACTAACCTCATTATGTCTGTTAGGACTGACAACTTATGACCAAAACCGTACCCGCAGCCATGCGGGAAACCGTGGACGCCACCAAGGCCAACGTCGCCGCGCTGCACGGCGAGCTCCCGCGCTGGGAACTGGTGGTGTGGACAGCGGGTAACGTCTCCGAGCGCGTGCCCGGCGTCGATGGCGCCGAGGATCTGCTGGTCATCAAGCCTTCGGGTGTCGGCTATGATGAGCTGACCCCCGACGCCATGGTGGTGTGCGACCTGAACGGCAACCTCGTGGAGGGCGACGCCAAGCCGTCATCGGATACCGCAGCCCACGCCTACGTTTACCGGCACATGCCCGAGGTGAACGGCGTTGTCCACACCCACTCCACTTACGCGGGCGCGTGGTCGGCGCGCGGCGAGGAAATCCCATGCGTGCTGACGATGATGGCCGACGAGTTTGGCGGGCCGATTCCGGTGGGGCCGTTC
>JGI24699J35502_11133860_pt1 | contig 17362 bp, 21 predicted proteins | sample TergutMp193P4_FD_35502 | JGI IMG/M metagenome (IMG submission 35502) | reverse complement strand
CTACGGTTCCAAAAACGGGAAAAATTCTTTGGGTAAGAATGCGCCCGACCATGAACATGGAACTTTCCATGCCGCTGGGGATTCCCACATTGAGGATATTTTTTATCATGGGGCGGATAAGGCGTATTTTTGACAGGCCGAAAAGGGAAATGGGGCTGGTAACGCTGCGGGTCAACACGGCCGTGGTAATGACCGCCATGATCATTCTGCAGAATGAGGTAGACAGGGCGGCTCCCATTACGCCGAGTTTCAACCCGTAAATAAGCAGGGCGTTACTGCCGATATGCATAATGTTTATCAGCACCGCCATCTTCATGGTGAATTTGCTGTTGCCCACTGCCCGGAACAGGGCGGCGTTGGCGTTGAATATGGCGAGAAACGGATACGACATCGCGGTAATAAAAAAATAAATCGCCGAGGCGTTCATAACATCGGGTTCAAGCTTGCCGTAGAGCAGGCGGATTATGGGACGGTGTAACAGCAGGGCGATTGCCATCATAAAAAGTGAAATAAAAGTAACGCAATAAAATAGCTGCCGTGCGGCAAGGCGGGATTTCTCCGGATCGCGCCTGCCGATATACTGGCTGACCACAACCGCGCCGCCGGTGGCAAGAGCGGTAAAGGCGATTATTAAAAGGTTGTTAATATTGTCAATGATATTAACAGCGGAAACGGCGTACTCTCCAACGGTGCTGACCATGATGGTATCGACCGCGCCCACGGTAACGGCGAGCATCTGTTCAATGATGAGCGGCCACAACAGGGTGAACAGGGCGCGATTATTCCATCGTTCCGCGATTGAAGATTCAGGGTTCAAGAATGGGTCCCGGTTTGTTCATCCCAAATCCTTGATGTCTCATTTCTCATTTGATCTACGGCAACCTGGTAATTGGCTTTGAGGGCGTTGATGTTCTGATTGTAAAAGGCGACGAATTCCGGGTCTTGAAACGGGTCAAGACGGACTTCTCTGCCCATGCGGCGGGAAAGTTCTTCCTCTTTCTGGCGAAGTTTGGGGGCGTATTGCTGGCGTATTGCCTGATCGTAGTGAGTCGCTTCGCCAAAGTAGTGGGAAAGAACCTGCAGAAATTCCTTGAACATGGCGGCAAAACGCCCGTCGCTTATCAGTACGCGCAGTCCCTTGCCCACATTTTCGATACGCTGAAGATCCTCAGCAACAGCGGGGAGGGCGATTTGGGGAAGCAGTACGTCAAAAATTCCCTGCTTCAAACTTTCCTGCTGCTCTTTTGGAAATTTTTTCAGTTCGCTTTCCAGACCGGCGGAAGGGTCGGCAAGAAAAGCGTTGGCAAGCTTTTTCCCCTGCTGCTTTGCTTCAAACAGACCGATACTGGCCTTGTCGGTTTTTACCGTTTCGGTACGCTCCAGGGCGATTTCCAGCGCGCTCTTGATTCTTCCCATGTTAATATTTTACGTATTTGTCCCTTGTATAGTATACTGAACTAATGTATAGTAGTGGTATATGAGACTCGGTCTTTACCAGTTACTTGCGGAGATAAGCGGGGATAGCGCGTGCGGCGCGACCGGGGCAGTCGTCTCGACGGGCGGTAATGGGCAGGGCGAGCTGTTTGGCGATTCCGTCCCCGGCGAAAAGCAATGTCCGCCGCCGGACAAAGCGGACATTGCGATTGTCGCCGCCGCGCACGCATCCGATGGTATGAACTTTGCCGTTTTGCCGCCCCATGCTTGCCGTCTGTTTGAACTATCTATAGATGCCTTTGAAGCGATTGTTCGCGCATGGATGAGCGAGCTTCCTGTTACTGCGGAAACAATCCGTTATGGGCAAAAAATTCTCGCGGCGGCAAATGCGGCAACGGCGGATGCCCAGCGGCAGGCGGCGTACACAGCCGCTGCCGATCGCGGCGACGCGGATGTGCGGGCAGTGCTGGAAGCGGCGTACAAAGTCTGGCACGAAATCCACCGGCTGATGGGGTTGCTGCGTTTTGCCCCCGATACGGACGGCGTATATATCGCCCACTGCGAACCGGATCATCTGACGCTGCCCGCCCTTGGCCCGCATTTTAGGGAACGCTTTGGTCAAACGCCCTGGGCTATTATTGATGAAAGACGCCGCCTCGGCGTGAGCTGTTCCGGCGCATCGCTTGAGTTTTTTACCATCGACAAAAATCCCGCGTTTTCGGAAAGCCAACCCAACAGCGAATGGGAAAATTTATGGCGAAATTATCATAAAACGATTAACAACGAAAGCAGAAACAACCCCAATCTCCAACGAAGACTAATGCCCCAACGCTACTGGAAATACCTGACAGAATTAACATAGATAGAAGTTTGCCCCGCCCGCTGGAGTTTGCTGCGATCTACTGCATGGAGTTTGCTCGATCCCCATCTGGGGTTTGCCGCGATCTACAGCATGGAGTTTGCCAAAGGCAAACTCCTAAGGTTCAAACGCGCAGCGTTTGAACCCTGATCCTGGGCCGAATCGAACGGCCGACCTGCCGCTTAGGAGGCGGCCGCTCTATCCACTGAGCTACAGGACCGGCAAACGCAGGTTTTACCTACCGGCATACAGTAGCACCCATAATTGGTATTGTCAACGATGTGCGTCGTGATTAATACGCCGAGAAGGGAATAATCTCGTTAATTTGAACCCGAAAGCGCGCAATGGCGACCCATTGGCCGGAATCGATAAAAATGCGGGGAAAAGAGGCGAGGCTGATGTAGCCGGTTGCCGCTTTGGGGCGGTTGCGTTCGCTGCCGCGGAGCATAGCGCGTACCGCGGCTCTGGCGGCGTCTTTCAACACGGCGCCGCGTACTTCCGCCCAGCCCGAATCCGGCGTCGGCCCGGTGAGCGGGCAATAGCCGATACCCTGGGCGTTGCGAATCATATCCATCCGCCATGTTTGCATGCGTTTCTGCTGAAGCTCGCTCAGGTGGTAATCGGTCCATATTCGCAGCCGTGTGTCGCGGGTTTCTACTTCGGTAACACGCAGGCGGGGGTCGCCCCAGACTATCTCGCCCATAGGTTCAAAAACGTCAAAATCTTCGGGAATGCCCCGCGCCCTTTCCCCAATGTCATAGTGAAAAGACCACCCGTAGATCATGCCCGAATAAAACGATGCCGCTTCCAGCAGCGCCCGCCTGCCGGCAGTTTCTCTCGTTACGGGGTATTCAACGTCCGGCCGGTTGCCGTACATAGGCTCAAGTTCCACCCATATCTCGCCCCGGAGCGTTTCGGGGTAGTAGCCCCCGTCATGCTCTTGGGCTTCCGCCGTCATAACGGCAAAAAGGATAAAAATGGGCAAAATTCGCCTTTTCATACGCTCATTATCGGCAGATACCGTCCCGACTATGAAAATTTATCTTAATATGGTAGTATTTACATGGACATTACATTCAAGGAGGAGGAAAAATGAAAAAGAATATTTTTGTATTGAGGGGATTGTTATTTATGGCATTGGTTTCTTGTTTGCTGACGGCTTGTACATCATCAGATCAAAAAAAAACAGACTCTCCTTCAAAAAATGATTCGGTGGATTGGGAGATATTTGACGGGAACAGCCGGGGAAACAGGTCGCTTCCGGATTCACCCTATGGTTATGAATTGTGGTCTGAGGGGGGGAATGATTACAGCCTTACATGGTATGGTCCACACCAGAGAGGCGGGGCGGCGTTCCGGGCGGAATGGAATAACGCAAGAACTTTTTTGGGACGCGTAGGATATTTTTGGAATAAGGGACAACCCTACACCTATTATAACAATGTTTTTTGTGATTTTGAGTTTACCAGATCGCCTAACGGGACAGCCGGAGGATCTTCATATCTGGGAATTTACGGCTGGTCCAAAAATCCGATGATAGAGTGGTATATTGTTGATGACTGGTTCGGAAGCGGAGTAATTGGGCCCGGTAGAATTGGGGGCAACGCTGTCAAGAAGGGCGAGTTTACCGTGGACGGAGAGGTTTATTTCATCTATCAGGCAACCAGACCTGCCGGCTCCGGTAATATAGAAGGCTCCAATGAGCCGTTCCCGCAATATTTCAGCATACGTCAAACAACCCGCCAAAGCGGGAAAATTTCCATCACGGAGCACTTCAAGAAATGGGAAGAATTGGGAATGAAGCTGGGCGACAATATGTACGAAGCGAAGTTCCTGGTCGAAGCCGGCGGAGGCACCGGCTGGTTTGAAGCGTCGTATCTCTCGTTCTACACTGAATAAACAGGGGCGAGGACCCCGGCTTACCGCCGGGCGTCCTCGCTCTTTGGCGTTTTAATTATTCCCCTGCTTGCGCGGAAAAACTAAATTGAGAATTATTCCCACTACGGTGGCGAGAGCAACGCCGGCAAGTTCGAAGCGGAGGTCTTGGGTGATGTTAAACGCCAGTCTGCCGCCGCCAATGCCGATGACAAAAATGACCGAGGAGATGGTCAGGTTGCGCTTGTCCTTGTAATCGACGCCGCTTTCAACAATGGTGCGCAAGCCGCTCGACGCGATTATGCCGAACAGCAGCATGGATATGCCGCCCAGCACCGGCGTGGGAATCGTCTGAATTAGCACGCCGAATTTGTTGAAGAACGAAAGCAGCACCGCGATAACCGCCGCGCCGCCGATGACCCATACCGAGTAAACGCGGGTAATCGCCATAACGCCGATATTTTCGCCATAGGTGGTATTGGGCGGCCCGCCCCACAACGCTGCCCAGGCAGTCGCAAGGCCGTCGCCGGTCAGGGTGCGGTGAAGCCCGGGGTTTTTGTAAAAATCCTGCCCGACAACTTTGCTCGTTACCAAGGTGTCGCCCAGGTGTTCGCAGATGGTCGCCAGCGAGACAATAACAAAGGTCAGTATCGGCACCAGGCTGAAACTGGGGGCCTGGAACGTCGGATGCCCGACCCAGGGGGCGTCTTTTACTATCTGAAAATCAATGATCGCGTAAGCGGGAAAAAAGAACCCCATGATCAGGGCGAAAAGATAACCCGATACCAGACCAATCAAAATGGGAATGGTACTGAAAAAACCTTTAAGCAGGATATTTGCGGCGACCGTTACACCTAACGTTACCGCGGCAATGGAAAGGAACACCAGGCTGTAGTTCCCGTCTCCGTCGTTCATTGCCATGTTCATGGCAACGGGGGCAAGGTTCAGTCCGATGACCACAATGACCGAGCCGATAACTACCGGCGGCAGCACTTTGTCCAGCCACCCTGTCCCGGCAAAGCGGATGATAAGCCCCACAAGGCAGTAAAATAAACCCGCTACAATAGCGCCGCCCAGGGCGTAAGGAAGCCCGTAGCCTGCCGAGATGGCGATTAGCGGCGGAATAAAGGCGAAGGAAGAGCCAAGGAAGGCGGGGACTTTGGCGCCGGTACACACAATGTAAATTAAAGTACCGGTTCCCGCCGTAAAAAGCGCGGTTGCCGGATCCAACCCCGTTAAAATGGGGACAAGAATGGTCGCTCCGAACATGGCAAATACGTGTTGAAAAGAAAGGGGTATCCAGTATCCTACACTGGGCCGGTCATTCGGGCGAAGAACTTCGTGATGGGTCATACAATTAACCTCCAATACATTAATGATACATCAGTATAGGCGATTATTGTATTTTCGTCATCCCCTCGTGGGCAGCAGCTGCGAAAGGTAGCCGTTGAGCAGTTTAGCGTATTCCTCGTTAATTTTACGCTCCGCCGCCAAATAAACGCGGTTTTCCGCTTCCGGCATGGTGGCGTGTCCCTCGCGGTTGTTAAAATTGTAGGGCAGCAGCACCGCCCCCGCGCCGGTATCGGTCAAATTCGCGCTCAGTTCCATGCGCGCAAATTTATTGGCGTTGGCGGGAAGATCAACCGGCGATACGGTTACCTCCACCCGCAGCACATAGCGCGCGTTATTCCCGCCGCTCCTGAAACCCAGTTCGGTAAGCGCTTTGGCAAACGCGCCCTGTATTCTTCCCGATTTGTCATTGCTTACCGTTACGCCAATCGGAATCGCTTTAACAATATTCTGCGCCTCAAGCCGGTAATCGTCGCCCCTTACTATCCCCGCAGGGACGGCGGCTCCTATCACTCTTAACAAATTTCCGTAGGAAACAGTAACGTCCGCCACCGTCGCGGCGAATTGATAGCGGGAAAACCCTTCCAAAGAATTTTTTTCCGCCGGACTCATCGTTACCAGATTGTTAATGATATTTTGATTGGCGAGTATCATCTCGGTGTACACCTGGGCGGTTTTTGTTTTTTCCATAACAGCCACCGCATAATGGGTACTCCTTGAATCAAACCAGACTTCTTTTATTTCCGCGCCTATCAGGGTATCCATAGAAGCCGATGTTCTTATCGTATTCTGCGAGGCAAGATTGTCGCTCCATCCGGTGGTGACGCCGTTCCTTACCGCTTCCTGATACGTTTGGACGATCGTTTGATCCGCCTGTATGGACTGGCCAAAAAACGCGGTCAGGCTGGCAAGGGCGTTTTTTTCCGCCAGGGCGCGGTCGGCGGCATAACCTACCGCGGCGACATACTGCGCTTTGCCGTAAACCGAATCGACGGAGTCAACCCAGGCGGGTTTGTTTCTGCCGGTATTAACAGTCGTCCCTTGTTGAGTAGAGGCGGCGCTCCCTTGCTGCGCAGCCGGGGCTCTTCCGCCGCCGGACTGCCCCCCATCCATACGGTTCAACGCATCCTGCGCGGCAGCCTGCGCCTCGGCAGGAGAAGCGCCGGAATTACCGCCGGCGGACGGCGAACCCGCGGGCGCACTTGCGCAAGCGGAAAAAAACGCCGCAACGCACACACCTAAAACGCTCAATAAAATCTTCATAAATCGTTCCTTTTTATTCAAACTTTTTGGCTATTGCCAATGTCCAAACCGTTTTTGCCTGAGGATCGATCCAGGTATCCAGCACATAAAAACCGGTCAGAACGCCATAAGAATAGGTAATGTTATCGCTGGAGGTTTTATATCCAAATAATCCCCCGTTATTATACAACGTGCTATTGCTCCGTGAAACGGTATTTACGTTTCTGATAATGGAAAAAATCGCGTTATTGCAGGAGTTGGCGTAAGTATCGGCAAGCGAAGAATGCCGGGCGGAATAGCCAACGCCCGCTTCGTAACCCTCGATTGCCGAGGGGGGATTGTTCACCCAATCGGGTTTTTTGTCGGCGCCCCGGTACACGGGACGGTACTTTACCGCGACAGGCAGCGCCGCCGGGTAAACCGTGCGCACAAAAAAAGTGTTTTCCATTTCGAGCGTGTCAGTATCGGCGTTAAACCGGAGCGCGTCGATATACCGCCGCGCCCCTTCTTTGTTGTAGTACAGCGCCGTGTAGGTGTTATGGGTATAATCAAACGCCCCCGGCCCAATATCATTTTCTACCGCGTATTCGCCGGTAACTTCGTGAAAAATGCTTACCCGCCGCGCCGCGTCTTCCAGCGCGGTCTGCAGCGTATCTTTGGGGTTTGATCTTTTTCCGGCAGCGCCGATAAAGACAAGACCGCTTCTATCAGGCGCGGAAGGGAAAAAAGCCGGCGGCTGTACCGGCGGCGCGGCGGATAATTCCCCGGCAGACGCCGCGTCAGAAGGCGAAGCGCTTTTGGGCGCGGGAGATCCCGAACAGGCGATACATAACAGGCATAACAGAAAAAGCGGCGATAACTTTTTTAACACCATCCCTCTCTCTCCCGCGAACACGGAGCGCATAATTTAACGCTCCGCGTTCGTGGCGGTTTTTAGTTGTCTACCTGGTATCCTTTTTCCTGCTTGGCAAGCTGAGTGTCCAGCATATCCAGCGCCTGCTGCGCCTTGAACTGGGCAAAAGCCGCTTCCTGATTTCCCAGTATGCTGGCTACCGTGTTCCTTGCATCGGATTTCTTGAACTCTACCAGGAACCACCATGTTCCGTCCGGGGCTTCCCACCTTTTAATGGGGCGCGCGCCGGAAACGTCCATGTTGGTAATCTGCCGGCTGACATCTTCCTGCAAAGATGAATTCGCCTGGGCGTTAACGTTCCCCGCGTCCAGGTTGTAGTCCGTGAACATAGCCTGCACTCTTGTTTGCAGTTGGCGGGCAATGGCGACCCGCGCGCGGGCTTCCGCGGTGGTCATGGACATGGAGGGCGATGACTGCTTGGCGGTTCCGATGCCCCAAATAACATCTTCGGGGGGAAAGTCGTTTAACCATTCAGGCGTGTTGGTGGGGCCGGTAGGCTTTGCGGACGAGCCGCACGCCGCCGTCATAAGTACCAAAGATACAATCACGAAAATCGAACAAATCCTTTTCATAACATTCGCTCCTTTCTTGTTGCTTATAAAGACATACGCCTTTACATAGGGAAATATATCACACATAAAAAAATATATCAAGTTTTTTTCAAAATATTTTTTAAGTGTATACTATTTTATACATTTATGTATACTTTTTTATACATATTCCCGTTTTACGCTCCTTTTGCGGTTTTTCTCCGTTTTTATACGCAGTTTTTTAAGCTGGTCTATCTGCTGCAAAACATAGTCCTTGTACTCGTCCGGCAATTCCTGAAAAATACCTATCATTTTTTGCAGTTTCAGGTCGGGTCCCTTCGCAAACATGGGTTCTTTGCCCGTTTTCAGGTACTCTTCCCGCACATTGTAGATAACCGAAACCAGCTTGATAACCCGGTTGTTCACCTCCCGGTTGTTGAGTTCAATGCCCGCGTAATGCCCGGGCGATAAAAATATCTCCTTGCAGAATTTAACCTGCGGAAGCCCCAGTTCCAGTCTGACTTTTTTAATACGGTCATTTATTGTCTCCGCCATTGCTGAAAGTATACCATTGTTGTTCTTCTAAAACAAGTACTCAACCACTCCAAAAAGATACTTGACCATACTTCTAATAGAAGATACAGTATCTTCATAATGAAGTAACGAAAAATGGGGGTATTTTATGGAAATTGATAAACGGCTGGAAACCCTATGCGAGCAATTTGAGGGTCTAAAAGAGCCGGAAAAGGACTACATATTGGGAATTTCCCAGACTTTGGCGCAGTCCGTAAAAGGCACAAAACCGTCGCCCGCCTGGGTAGAGCGGGCAATGTCTGAATATAAAGATTCGGTAAAGGAGAATTGAGCATGAAACACGCTATTGGACTGTTTTTTTTGTTTACGGCAGCAGCGGCTTTTGCCCAAAACACGGTAACGCTGGATACGGCATTGGATAACTGCGCCGCGTATCTGCGCAATCAGCTTCCGAGGGGGGCACGAGCCGCGATTTTGAAGATAGAAGCCCGCTCGGACGCGTTCGCGGAGCATGTTACCGACAGTCTTTCCGCAAAGATAGTCGGTCAAAATTACCTTACCGTGGTTGAGCGGGGCCGGGCATTGCGGGCGCTGGAAGCGGAGCAAAACTACCAGATGTCCGGCAATGTCAGCGATGAAACCGCCGCCTCGGTGGGCAAACAGTTGGGGGCGGAACTGATCATTACCGGTTCGATAACGCCCCGTGGGGATAACTACGCCATGAACATTCGGGTGATCCATGTTGAAACCTCGCGCATACAGAGCCAATGGTCAGCCGACTCTGTCCGGGTGGATCCCGCTCTGGCGCGTATGGATACTCCCGTGATAACCGCTATTGTCCGTTTTGCCGGAACCGCTCTGGAAATTAACGATCAGGATGCGCTTATTCAGGACCTACAGCGGGCTTTGGAAGACAACCGGGTTTCAATGGAGGTAGTCCCGGCGGACGAGGCGCCTTCCGGCACAGACTACAACTTCCTTATTACGCTGCGGGTAAATTCCCGCGCTTCAACACAGTCCGCCGACCTTACCGTCGCTCTCCGCCGGGGGAGCCGGACTCTAAAGCAGTCGGATCGCCATACCTTTAGCGAGTTGAATATGGAATACGTTGTCCGCAAGGGCGGAGACATCATCAAAAAAGACAAGGCGTTTTTTCAATCTTTGCCGGGAATATTGGCAAATCAATAAGGGGGTGATCACAATGAAAAGAACGACCGTATTTTTAACATTATTTCTTGCGGCGGCATGTGCGCTGTTTGCGCAGAAGAAAGAGAGCCTTGCCATTTTTTCCTTTACCGGCGGCAATGCCTCTGACGGCGAGGCTATAGCGTCAAGCCTTACGCGGCAGGCGTCGCTAAGAAACGCCTTTAACAAAACTACATTGATAACGCGCAATACCATCGCCACCATGAACTTTGAATCGCGTTTCCAGCGCAACTCGGGGCTGACCGACGCGGACACTATTTTTGAACTGGGAAAACAACTGAACGCGTCCCATGTTATCGCGGGCTACATTACCAGACTGGGGGAGCGGAATCTGGTTGTCGTCAGTATTATGGATATTGAAAGCCTCCAGCAGATAGCGGGGGATTACCGTTCCTACGGCACTATTGAGGAAATAGACGCGCTTATCTCTTCCATCGCGCAAAAGCTCTCCGCCGCGGTGCCGAAGAATACCAACGCGCTGCCCGGTCTGTCCGTCCCGCCGTTTAATATTTCAAGCGACGTAAACCAGAACGAAGCGATGGCGCTGGCACAGATACTGTCGTGCGATTTGGCGAATTCGGGCAAGTACGCGGTGCTGCCGCGCACAGAAAGTATTGATAAGGTAATGGAAGAACAGAAACGGCAGAGGAGCGGGGTAACGGATCAGGAACGGATAAAGCGGCTGGGAGCGGGACGCAACGCGCAGTATGTGCTTTCCGGCTCGGTACAAAAGCTGGGAAATTTAAATAAATTTGCCGTTGATATACTGGATATTTTGGATGGCAGTTTTATAGACGGTTACGAGGAAAGGTACACCAGCCTGTCGCAAGGGGTTGAAGTAATCCCCAAACTGGCGTCGCAGGTGTCCGGAGTCAAAGTAAGTTCTACCTCTGCGTCCGTCGCTCAACCGGCGGCGAACGCACAAACCGCCAGTACTACCAGTACTGCCCAAAGCGTAAACAGCATTAGATTGGCAAGCAACGAATGGAGAGTCAATAAAGATTCTTCTTCTACCGTAAACATAAATGTAGGCAGGGAGAATATAAACGGACAGGAAAAAGATGTACTGACTATGGATATTAGACTTGCGGGGGGAGAGCCGAAATGGGCAGGGGTCGCTAATTGGGAAGGTGCCGTTGCGGAAAAATTACAAAGGGCTTCCGGTATACGTTTTAAAGCATTGGGTGACGGGAAAAAATGGGCGCTGATAATTCCGATGAGAGAAACAGGTACAGGCGATGGTGGTACGCATAGATTGGATTTTACGACCCAGAGAGGGAAGGTAGCTGATATTGACATTCCCTTTTCCCGGTTAAAGCAGCCTGAATGGGGAAAAAGAGTGACGTTTAACAAGAACAGCGTAACCGGTATACAAATAGAAAGAACAAACAACCATGGATCAGGAGCCGCAACCATCAAAATTTTTGATCTAGAGGTTTATTAACGGAGAAATGTATGAAAAGAACGACAGTATTTTTAACATTATTTTTTATGGCGGCGGCGCTGTTCGCGCAAAAGAAAGAGAGTCTTGCGCTGTTTCCGTTTACCGGCGGCAACGCTTCCGATGGCACGGCGATTGTTTCAAGCCTTGCCCGCCAGCGGGTGTTACGCGACGCTTTTAACCGGGTAACATTGGTAACGCAGAACACCATCACTACGATGAACTTTGAGTCGCGTTTCCAGCGCAACTCGGGGCTGACCGATGCGGACACGATCTTTGAATTGGGAAAACAATTGAACGCGTCCCATGTTATCGCAGGCTACATTACCAGACTGGGGGAAAGGAATCTGGTTATCGTCAGCATTATGGATATTGAAAGCCTCCAGCAAATAGCGGGGGATTATCGCGCTTACAGAAACATTGATGAAATAGACGCGCTTATTCCCGCTATAGCGGAAAAACTCGCCAGCGCAGTGCCGAGGAATACCAGCGCCTTGCCCGGCTTGTCCGTCCCGCCGTTCAATATTTCAAGCGACGTAAACCAAAATGACGCGATGGTTCTGGCGCAGATACTGTCCTGCGATCTGGCAAACTCCGGCAAGTATGCGGTGCTTCCGCGCACGGACAGCATTGAAAAGGTAATTGAAGAACAGCGGCGGCAGCGGAGCGGGGTAACGGATCAGGAACGGATAAAGCGGCTGGGAGCGGGGCGCAACGCGCAGTATGTGTTATCCGGCTCGGTGCAACGGCTGGGGAGCCTGAACAAGTTTGGCGTTGACATACTGGATATTCTCGATGGTAGTTTTATTGACGGTTACGAAGAACAATACACCAGCCTTTCGCAGGGGTTTGAACTGATACCCAAGCTGGCGGCACAGGTGGCAGTCGGCGGTCCAAGCGCGGTCGCGGTTTCCTCATCGGATCAATCAACGGAAACACAAAAACCGGCGCGGGCAGAAAGAACGCCACGGGAACGCAATCCCGAAACGGACAAAGCGGCGAAATTATGGACATTGGGCGTTTCCGCCGGTTCCGCATTTGCCGCTCCTTTGGTAATCGGAACCGTACAGGGAACTATTGCGCCGATACCCTACGTGTTTTTGCAAATCGGTTTTGATTTTGGCCTTATCAGCGGGGATACTGAGGTAGATTATTACTCCATGTACCCCTTTGCGCATCTTGCTTTATTCCTGCCGTTTCCCCAAAGCGGCGGGTGGTACATCGGCGCCGGCGGCGGCTATATGCTGGGCGAATATACTTTCCCCGAAGGGAAATTCCCGCTAGACATTTTTGCCGCCGACCTTATTACGGGCGTCAATATCCTGAATATGATTGATATTTCCTACACCTTGCGGACAAACTTTGAAGGTGCAAGCAATAAAATTTCGGTGGGATATACCTACCGCTTTAAATAAGGAGAGAAATAATGTTGAAAAATAGATCGTTAACGGTAATCGTGTTTGCCCTGTTCTCGTTATTCGCAATGTTGTTTGCGGGCTGTACCCTTGAAGGCGACATTGAAACGCTGCGGGAAAAGGTAATGGATGAACAATATAACAGCGGGTATGGTACGATACCAAATACACCGTCCGGCATAACTGCGACAGCAACATCTTCGAGCAGTATTACGGTAAGCTGGAATGCGGTTTCTGGCGCAGCTTATGATGTTTACCGCAGTTTAAGCAGTAATAGTACATATACTTTTTTAGGACGGATATACACCACTTCCTACATAGACACCGGACTATCCGAAAACACTCCCTATTATTATATGGTAAGCGCTTACCGCGATGGGTTATATTCTCAGTCTGCGTATGCTTCGGCGACAACGCTTTCATCAAGCAGTGGAGGCGGTGTACCAAGCACCCCAACTGGCGTAACCGCAACGGCAATATCTTCAAGCAGCATTACGTTAAACTGGGATACGGTTTCCGGGGCAGGTTACTATTATGTTTACCGGAGTTCAAGCTCTTCTGGTACCTATGATGTTATAGAACAAGTTTTTTCCACCTCTTATACAGACACCGGACTATCCTCAAATACCACTTATTATTACAAAGTAACTTCGGGTAATTACTATGAGGAAAGTCCCCAGTCTACGTATACTTCCGCGACAACATGGTCATCAAGCGGCGGAGACGGCGCACCAAGCGCCCCGACTGGTGTAACCGCAGAGGCAACATCGTCAAGCAGCATTACGGTAAGCTGGGATACGGTTTCCGGTGCAACCAGCTATAATATCTACTTTAACACAGATTATTACAGTACCTATAGTTATCTGGGCAATGTATATTCCACCTCTTTTACGGACTACGGACTGTCCGCAAGCACCACCTATTATTACAAAGTATCCGCCATCAATGACTATGGGGAAGGTCCTCAGTCTGCGTATGCTTCGGCGACAACGAGTTCGTCGGGTTACGGTCTCGACCCCATTGATTTACAGTACGATGTATGGCATACCAGTAGTCTATCTCCCGGTACGGTTGATCAATACCGGTTCTACGCAGGTTCGGGAATGGGTTATTACATTGATTGGGAAGATGACGATAATTCGTACGAAAGCGCCGATATAAAAGTCGGTGTAAAAAGAGAGGGATCATCCTCATATACTGTCGCTGTAACTGACGACGGTAACACTGAATACGACAATAGTATTTGGTTCTCTGTCTCAGTTGCGGGTTATTACATTATAGAGGTACACGGATATTCCAGTAATTCCAGCGGCAGCTACAGAATAAAGTGGAGCGATAAATAAACCGTTAGATAGGATTATCAAGAAACACCCTTAAAACGTTTACACTTCCGGGGCGGCTGCGGTCGCCCTCTTTGTTTTCACAATAATCACTTTATTTTTTCAAAATAATTTACAGAATTCATGCCCATAAAATGTTTATCTTGTGTCCATAAAACGCCGTTATATTTTATATTTGTCGCGTAAATAATACTATCAGCCATAGGAATTTTATGTTCTTTGCTTATTTTTGCAGCTAATAATGATAGTTCATCACTCAATTCGATAACTTTTCCTTGTCTCATATGTGCAATAGCAAATAACGCTTCATCTTCGCTTGTTTCAATCAATAGTTTTTTAAATACTTCATATATAGTTATTGTGGGAACTAATAATTCAGCCGTGTTTTCTATTATTTCTGAAATGTTTTCCCCTGCTTCCGTATCAGCAAAATACTCCAGCCACAATGTCGAATCTATAGTATTCATAGTCTATCATCATCTCGTATAATAGTTGTATCAATTCCGCGGAATATCCCTCTCAAATCCCTCATAGGTTTTATGGGGATTAATTCAATTCTATTTTTATAGGACATAACTTCAAAAGATGTTCCGGCTTTTAGACCATTTGTTTCCCTGATTTCCTGTGGAATAACTAATTGGTATTCATTGGAGAGTGTAGCTGTATTCATTATAAACCCCTGTTTTTTATTATAATATAACCAAAATTTACTGTCAAGCCCTTTTTTATATACACCCAAAACACGGCTTGCTATCATTGAGCAATTTATCAACCTGGGAAATTTCAAATACGATTCTTGCCTTTAATTTTTCATCCAATTTCGGCAACTTCTCCCAATGAATTCAAAAGGTTATATAAATCCTTATATAAATCAAAATCAACAAGGTCTATTCTGTTGGATAGTTTTTTATCCAACAGGGCATATACTCTAAAATATTTTTTTGCCGGCAAGCCGGTTATGCCTATATCAATGTCGGAATTATCATGAATTTTGCCGGTAATCATCGATCCAAACAAATAAACGGCTCTACACCCTTCTTTTTTGAGAAAAATTACGGCTTTTTTAATGTCATCCTGATATTTCTCAGGAATTTTATCCATGTCCATACTTATATTTTACCATAATTGAGCATTTTGTCAAATTGTACCTTCGGTAGCTTCAATCCATTTCTGGGGAGACAAAACAAAAGCATTTAAGCCCGCTTGCCTTCTAAACCCCTCGAATTCGAGGGGTTTAAATTCCATTCGATACCTTTTCCATATTGTACCGAATTCGGTATAATTAAAATTGGGATTAAACAATGAGTAACGCACCAGTGCCATGCGCCGGAATCTTATAGCGACACTATTTTCGGGCGGCTGCGGTCGCCCTCTTTTTATTCGCGTTCTTTAATTGTTTTTTCTATCCATTCCAAACAATCTTTTGCTATTTTTACGCTTTTCTCATATCCTTCTTTGGTAATTTCGTCATATTCGCCGGGGTATCTCGTTATCACCGCATATTTTGTTAAATTCGTTGCTTCCTTTATATTTTCAGGAATTATTGTAAATTTTTCAAGTCCATCCAGCAATATTCTAATATTATGTGTGAATTCAGGTTCAACCTCGTAGTATATTAAAAGACCCTTTAACCCCTTTTCAACAGCTTGTTGCGCCTGATAACACAGATCTTCATAATATACATTATTGTTGATCGCTATTTTTGATATTTCAAGACTGCTTTTTGCTCTGTCAATCCATTCTTCATGGCGTTTCATATATTATTTTCCCTTGTTCTTTTATTGTTTTATAAATATATCCTATTTCACTATTTAGTTCATTATATCTATTATAATCAATGGCAAGTAAATCAATCGGTATCCTTATTTTGTTTTCATAAAAAGCCCTGTCAATAGAATCGATAATATCAAAGCTGTTTTTTAGCCCTTTTTTTATAATGAGCAAATCAAGATCGCTTTTTTCGGTATTATCCCCTCGCGCGTATGACCCAAAAAGTATAATCTGGTCCGGCGACGCGATAGATATGATAATAGGGATGATTTTATCTATATATGGTATATTACCCATACTTATATGATAACCTGCTTTTTTTTATTGTCAAGCCTTGTTTTCTCTACACTCAAAACACAGCTTGAAAATTCGGGAAAAAAGAGTTATAATTCAGGCATAGGGTAAAAGCATGGCGAATTTAGATGATTTGTACCGATGGTTTGATGAGAACAGGGACTCAATCATTAAAGGACATGAAGGGCAGCATGTTCTTTTAAAAGACGATGCGGTTATATCTTATTTCCACGATGATAACAAGGCGCTGGAACATGCCCGAAAAACAGGGTTTTCTATGGGCGAATTCTTAATCCAGGAATGTATATCAAAAGAAGAAGAGTGTATGTATTATTATAATGAGGCTGTAAGTTTTGGCTGATTATGCTGCTTTCACCTATCAGGTTCCCGATAATCATCGTCATTCAATAGTTATTGACATTGAAATTCTTGTTCCTGTTCCTATTGAGGGCTATCCGCAAAATCGAAAATTGCCACTAAGGGCAAAAGCTCTCATAGATACGGGCGCTTCAAGATCAGCTATCAGTAATTCTTTTGTGCAAGCGGCAAAATTTGTCTCGTACGAAAAATGCACGATACGAATGGCAAAAGGCGAATATATATCATCCGTATACGTTGTAGACATTATTTTTCCTCATGGAATATCAGCGGGAAACATAAAAGCCGCTGAATTTTCCGGTCGCCATGAATTTGACTTTATTGTGGGGATGGATATTCTGCGCATGGCAGATATGGCAATAACCAATGCAGGAGGCATTACGGTTTTGTCATTACGTTCGCCGCCTGCCGGCAAACATATTGATTTTTCCCAATAATGTCTACTTTTGTATACATAACTGTCTACTTTTGTAGACATATTCCTGTTACATTTTTAGAAAATACTTGCAATTTTTTGAAATAAGGGATATATTATCCCTATGAAACGATTATTAGTTTTATTGGTAGTGGCGCTGTGCGCCGGTTCGGCGGTTTTTGCGCAGGCGGACAGGAGTACGCGCTATGTGGCGGTACAGACGGCGGCGGTGAAAGATTCCGCCGGTTTTTTCGCGAAAGACCTGGGCAGCCTTTCATTGGGAGACGCGGTAAGGCTGCTCAATGAAGACGGCAAATGGAGCCAGGTGCAGGCGGGCAGCCTGACCGGGTGGGTAACGTCATCGAG
>JGI24699J35502_11133861_pt1 | contig 17399 bp, 15 predicted proteins | sample TergutMp193P4_FD_35502 | JGI IMG/M metagenome (IMG submission 35502) | reverse complement strand
CGAAGTTGAACGAGATTTTTCCCCCGGAAAAACAGAACGCCGGGGTTCAAAAAGAAGGTATTTCATCGGACGGCGACACGAAACTGTATGCCCCGCCTCCGGGCGAAACGGGCAATCCGCAGAAGATCGTCACCCCGTTGGGGAACGCCGATGTGACGGTGTTTCTGCTGTTGTCGTTCTGTGCGGCGGGTTATTATTGCGTGAAACGACACAATAATAAGTAGACGGGTAGACAAGTAAACGGGTTTCGGATGAAACCGATTAAAAATACCGCCTTGCTTCAAACAAGACGGTATTTTTAGTTTTTGCGGAAGATGTTGATCAAACGGGGTTATATTGAAAAAGATAAATCGATTTTCATTCCGATAGCATGAACTATACGATAAAAAGTAGATACTTTAGGTTCTATTTTACCGGTTTCAATTCTTGATATATAAGATTTATCTGCACCTATACGCTTTGCAAGTTCAGATTGAGAAATACGGGCTTGTTTCCGGCATCCCTCTATAATTTTCCCCGTATAGAAAGCCACGGCTTTTTCTTCGGCTTCCATTCTTTCCGGTGTGCCTTCCTTGCCGAATTTGGCATCGAGAACGACATCATAATCAATTAATTGATGATTGTTTGTCTTCATAATACTCTTTCATTATTTTAAATGCTTTCTCTATTTCTTTTTGTGGTGTTTTCTGTGTTTTCTTTTGAAATCCGTGAAAAAGAACTACGATTTTATCTTCATCGAAAATAAAGAATAAATGATTATCGGATATTGCACCTACCTATCCCCCAAATGGGGTGTAAAAATGTAATATTCGTTTTTTTTGAAAATTACGCTCTAAAAAATATTGTCTTCTGTCCCGTCAGGGACAACATATTGGTAGAAAGGAGAATTCCGCCGGTGACCAAAGTCCCGTCAGGGACGTAATGTGAAGAAGAAAACATTTTGTCCCCGGCGGGCCGGGGAGTGAAAGGGTGGTGTTTTTCTACCGATATAATGTCCCTGACGGGACAAAAAAGAACGAATATTTTTAGAAACATTGACACATTTTTTACATCTCCCTGCAGGGAGGGCCGGGCATAACATCCGATAATCATTAAGAATATTCTATATATATTACTGCTATATTCTATTCTTAATTCATATAATCCGTCACGTATAAGTTTGATAAATTTAAAGGGAATTCTATCTTGTGTTTTCAGCAAAAGAAGAGCATATTGTATTTTTTCCTGTTCTTTATCGGTCAGGGATTCTATAAAATCCTCAAAATAACCACCGTATGCTATTATCTTTCTATACATGATACAAAGGTACTGAAAGTTGTATTACAATACAATTTTTTGGCATGATTCCATTTACGAAAATTTCAATGTCCCTTATTGTTCGAGCTTACCATGTGCCGTTTACTCTGTTGCAGCGAACATATTGTTCACCTGCTTATTCAAAAGGATTTGCAATCCGACTTCTATAAAAATACCGCCTTGTTTTAGACAAGACGGTATTTTTAGTTTTTTGCGGGAGATGCGATCAGCCCGGATTATACTTCACAGCTGCTCCGTATGCCTCATTGGATGATAATTGTCAACGGACTTCTTAATTTTGCGGCAAATTTTTCCACATAATCGTACCATTCTTTTTCGGTGGCGAATCCGCCTTTACTCCAACCGGCTCCGGCGTAATAAACCAAATTTTCTCCCGGATTGTAATCGGTGACAGCCAACACATGTTTTTGAGCCGTTTCCGTTTTCTTCAAAGCTCCGGAAAAAACAACGGCAGTGTAAACAATCCCATTATCATCTTGAGGATCGGCTTTATCGGCTGTTTCGGCATAAGCGATAAATCCTTTTTCGGCTTCCGATACCGGTTTGTAAGCGGGATCGGCTTCTTTTACATCGTTAACCGGTGCGGCATTTGCTGTTTTCAGGATGATTCCGGCGGCAACGGGTATAACCGATTTTACACCGGAATAATTTTCAATGATTTTGTTAAAGTTGGATCCGGCATCCAAACTGATGATTTTGGTTTCGGCAATCGTGGAATCGCCCGCAACATCGAATGCTTTGTATGTCAATTCGATGGTGGTGCGTAACGGGCCGTTATCCAACACTTTTTGTGTAACAAAATTTTCGGACAACCAAAGCGAATCATTTACAAACGGAGCCATTCCGCCGGCACCCAACGTGCGTCCGACTTTGTAACAATCCACTCCTTCTCCGTGATCGACGTGATAAGATGCAACGCCGCTCAGGTCGTCTTTATACCATTTGTCGATAATCAAATTTTCCGTTTTTTTAACCCATACGTCAATCCCGTTGCTGGGGCCGTCTATTGCGATCAGGGCGGGGCCGTACATCCGGAATGCTATTTTGTCGTTTTCCCAGGCGACATCGTCTTTACGTTCGGGAACGAAGCGTCCGAATGTTTTGGCGGTGAAATTTTGGGGTATTCCTTTTTTAATCAGGTATTCAGCACTCTTTTCCGCTTTTACGCTGACCGGAAAGATTAATTTTTGCGGAGTTGCATTTCCTTCGGTAACCAATTGATAAGGCACTTGCATGCCGTTTGCATCGATGACGATTATTCGGGCTGTGTCGGCAAGCGCTGTTTTTGCCGTGATGTCAGACCATTCCAATTCGATGATTTCATTTTCTCTGTCGATGGATGAATCATTTTTAATGAAAACTTTTATAGTCTTATTTTCATTGCATGCCGTAAATAAAATACATATCAAAATAACCGGAAATATTTTCTTCATCGTAATGTGTGTTTAATTTGTTAATGAATCAGGAGGGTAATTTACCCAAATAGGCCAAGATTCCGCCGTCTACGTATAAGACATGACCGTTTACGAAGTCGGAAGCACGGGATGACAAGAAAATGGCGGCACCCTGCAAATCTTCCACTTCACCCCAGCGTCCTGCCGGTGTGCGTCCCACGATAAAGGTGTTGAACGGATGTCCTTCTTCACGCAAAGGCCCTGTTTGAGAGGTTGCAATGTAACCCGGGCCGATTCCGTTTACCTGAATGTTGTTTGCGCCCCATTCGCTTGCCAAATTGCGGGTAAGCATTTTCAAACCGCCTTTGGCCGCCGCATAAGCGGAAACTGTTTCTCGGCCCAACTCGCTCATCATCGAGCAGATGTTGATGATTTTTCCACCGCCTTTGGCGATCATACCCGGAGCAACGGCTTTGGACATGATGAACGGTGCGTTCAGATCGACATCGACGACTTGACGGAAATCGGCAGCCGACATTTCGAGGGCCGGAATACGTTTGATGATGCCCGCATTATTGATTAAAATATCGATTACTCCGACTTCTCCGGTTATTTTGGCGATGGATTCATTCACCGCTTTTTCGTCGGTTACGTCGAATACATATCCGTGCGCATTGATTCCTGCGGCTTTGTATTCTTTTAAAGCGTTTTCGGTTCGTTCCGCCGATAAATCATTAAAAACGATCGTTGCTCCGGCTCCTGCCAATGCTTTGGCCAAAGCCATTCCGATGCCGTGTGTCGCACCGGTTACCAATGCAATTTTTCCTTTCAGGGAAAAGAAATCATCAATGATGCTCATAATTCGTTATTGTTATTTTAATGGTTAAATTTTAATTATTTAAGATCTGTGATTTTGAAAAAATCTTGATCGCCATAATCCAGATTTTCGCCGGCCATTCCCCAAATGAACGTGTAACTGCTTGTTGCCGCAGCCGAGTGAATCGACCATTCGGGTGAAATAACGGCTTGTTCGTCTTTCATCCAGATGTGTCGGGTTTCACCGGGTTCTCCCATAAAGTGGCATACTGCTTGTTCTTCGGGTACTTCAAAATAGAAATAGGCTTCCATGCGGCGGCTGTGTACGTGTGCAGGCATGGTATTCCACACGCTTCCCGGTTTGAGCTCGGTCATTCCCATTTGCAATTGGCAGGTTTCGATGACTTCCCGGGTCAACATTTTGTTGATGATGCGATGATTGGCTGTTTCCAATGCGCCTGATTCTATTTTGACCGCATCGGCTTTGGTGACTTTCCGGTCGGGAAATGTTTTGTGCGCAACAGCCGAACAAAAATAGAATTTTGCGGGATGGTTTGCGTCTACGCTTTCGAATACGACTTCACGATCTCCCGCACCTAAATAAAGCGCTTCTTTATAATTCAATTCGAATGTTTGTCCGCCGATAACCACTTTTCCCGTTCCCTTGCCTACATTGTAAATGCCGATCTCGCGACGGTGAAGAAAATGCGGCGCTTTCAACGGATCAATGGCTTCCGGCGATAATTTTTCTCCCACGGGCATTGCGCCGCCTATAACTAAACGATCATACATGGTGTAAACCATATTGACTTCATTTTTTACGAATAAATTTTCGATTAAATGTTCTTTTCGCAAACGTGTGGTATCGTAATTCTTTGCATCTGCCGGATGCGAGGAACTGCGAAGTTCATAATTTGTTTTCATTTTTAATGTATTTATTGAATATAAATATATTGAAAAAATAGTTTATATTTTAAACGCCGGAGTCGGACAGACGCAAAATTTAAGAAGTTGTTTGAATTATTTGGACATACAATAAAAATTATAAATGATTATCGGATGTTGTACCTACTTATCCCCATGTAGGAGGGTGTTAAAAATATTTCAATATTCAAAAAAATATTCGTTCTTTTTTGTCCCGTCAGGGACGTTATATCGGTAGAAAAACACCATCCCTTCATCCCTTGTCCCGCCGTGGACAAAATGTTTTCCTATCCATATTACGTCCCTGACGGGACTTTGGCTGACGGAGAAATTCTCTTTTCTACCAATATGTTGTCCCTGACGGGACGGAAAACAACACTTTTTAGAACATAATTTTTAAAAAACGAATATTACATTTTTATACCCCACTTGCGGGGAGAGCCGGGCATAATATCCGATAATCATTAAATTCTATTTATTATTCAAAAATCAAAAAAAATCAACACCAAGATTTTATAAATCCAAGAAAACCTTTATTCCCTAAAATACCCTTAATAGCCTCAGCTGTCTTTTTTAGTCTCCCGTTTATTCCCTTATTTTCAGTCTTTTAATAAGGGAATAAGCGGGAGGTTGTAATGTTATTTTCTGCTACTGAAGGGACTCTTTAAAAATAAAGGCAATATAAAATGAACGTATTTTCAAAAAAATAGACCTGCACCTTTCGCACCCAGGTGTATTTTTGCGGATAAGCATTTAAAATTTCAGCAGGTAACCTAATTCAAACAGCCTCTAAATTCTTTGTGTCTTTGCATCTTTGCGTTTAAAATAGTAGATATTAAATTCTGTCATGTTCCTATAAATGTGGTAGAGCTGTCATTGGTCAACCACATTGAAGGCTCAAAGGTACTAATTCTTTTTAAATTAGTGCATCCCTTCCGCAACTCTTTTTGGCTCTTTACCCGAAAGTGGTATCTTTGCAAAAATTTACCGGATGACGTTTGAACTCCAATATACCGACCCGCATTCGAAAGCGAGGGCCGGCTTAATTTCCACCGGTCACGGAATCATAGAAACTCCGATTTTTATGCCTGTGGGAACTGCAGGTTCCGTGAAAGGTGTTCATATTCATGAATTAAAAGATGATATTAAAGCCCGGATCATTTTGGGAAATACTTATCATTTATATTTGCGTCCGGGAATCGATATTCTGGAAAAGGCCGGCGGATTGCATCAATTTAATGCTTGGGACGGGCCGATTCTTACCGACAGTGGCGGATTTCAGGTATTTTCGTTGTCCGATAACCGGAAATTGCATCAAGACGGCGCCGAATTTCGATCGCATATCGACGGTTCGAAGCATTTTTTTTCTCCGGAAAAGGTTGTCGATATTCAGCGTTCCATCGGCGCCGATATTATGATGGCTTTTGATGAATGCCCGCCCGGAACGTCCGATTACGATTATGCCGAAAAATCGCTGGCGCTCACGCATCAATGGTTGGACCGGGGAATTGCCCGATTTCGGGAGACCGATGCGAGATACGGTTATGAACAATCTTTCTTTCCGATTGTACAGGGGTGTGTATATCCGGATTTGAGAAAACAGTCGGCGGAATATATTGCCGAAAAAGAATGCGACGGAAATGCCATCGGCGGGCTTGCCGTGGGTGAGCCGGTAGACCGGATGTACGACATGATCGAAGTGGTGAACGAGATTTTACCGGAAAACAAACCCCGTTATTTGATGGGGGTGGGTACGCCAGCCAACATTCTGGAGTCGATCGGACGGGGCGTGGATATGTTCGATTGCGTGATGCCCACTCGTAACGGACGCAACGGCATGCTTTTCACGAAAGACGGTATTTTGAACATGCGCAACAAAAAATGGGCGGATGATTTTTCTCCGATCGAGGAAGACGGCGCTTCGGTTGTTGACCGTACTTACAGCAAATCGTATTTGCGGCATTTGTTTATCAGTGAAGAATTGTTGGCCATGCAAATCGCTTCGATTCATAATCTGGCTTTTTATTTGTGGCTGGTGAAAGAAGCGCGGATGCATATTTTCTCGGGAGATTTTTCCGTCTGGAAAAAAGAAATGGTTGAAAAAGTTGGTTACAGGAGGTAAAAGATAAAGGATTTTATTTTCGTATGAAAAGATTGGATATCTACATCATAAAAAAATTTTTGGGAACTTATTTTTTTACCATTTTCTTGATTTTGACCATTGCCGTGGTGTTCGATATTAATGAAAAGTTGGATAAATTCCTGTCGAAAGACGTGACGCTTTATGAAATCATTTTCAAGTATTATGTGAATTTTATTCCGTACTATGCAAGCGTTTTCAGTGCATTGTTCACCTTTATTTCCGTCATCTTTTTTACCTCTAAAATGGCCGGCAATTCCGAAATCATCGCTATTTTGGCCTGCGGAATCAGCTTTAAGCGGTTTGTGAGGCCGTATATGATTTCCGCGTTGATTATTTCGATTTTCATGTTTATTCTGAACGGGTTTATCATCCCTCCCGCCAATGTGATCCGTATCGATTTTCAGAATAAATACATCAAAAACAGGAAAGTCGAGTATGCGAGAAATATTCAGTTGGAGACGGTTCCGGGCGTGGTGGCTTATATCGAACATTACAACAATATGACCAAAACAGGCAGTAATTTTTCGTTGGATCAATTTGAAAATAAACAGTTGAAATCGAAACTCACGGCTAAAAGGATACAATACGATACGTTGCAAAAATGGACGGTCAGCAATTATTTGATCCGTAATTTCGAAGGAATGCACGAATACATCATAAAAGGCGATAAAATGGATACCGTGTTGCACATCGAACCTTCCGATTTCCTGATTTCAGGCGGAGATCAGGAACAAATGACGACGCCTTGGTTGAAAGAGTATATCGATAAACAGAAAAAAAGAGGGGTCGGCAATATCATAGATTTTGAAATTGAATATGAACGACGGTATGCTGCTTTTATGGCGTCATTTATATTGACGATGATCGGCGTGACGTTGTCGTCTCGAAAAGTGAAAGGCGGAATGGGCCTGAATATCGGAATCGGGTTGGGACTCAGTTTTTCGTACATCATTTTTATGACCATGTCTTCGACGCTGGCGGTTTCGGGTACGCTTACTCCGCGCATTGCCGTATGGTTGCCGAACATCGTATATGCCGTTATTGCCGTTTTCTTATATCAAAGAGCTCCGAAATAATGTAAATTGTCAAATTGTCAAATCAAAATAGTGGATAACATTAAAAACATTGTTTTCGACTTCGGGGGAGTCATTGTCGATGTCAGCAGAACACAGGCCGTGAAGCGGTTTGAAGAAATCGGAGTGGATCGGGCCGATGAGTTGTTGGGAGTGTATAAACAGGACGGTATTTTTTTGGCGTTGGAAGAAGGGACTTTGTCCCGGGAAAATTTTTATGCCGAACTGAGAAAACCGGCCGGAAAAAATCATATCACCGACGAACAAATCGATTACGGTTGGTTCGGGTTTATTTTGCCGATAGTACAGGGCCGGATCGATTTCTTGCTTGAATTGAGAAAAAAATATAAATTGTATTTGCTCAGCAATACAAATCCCATTATTATGGGATGGGCGCGTTCTTCCCGTTTTTCTCCGGCGGGAAAGCCGTTGGACGATTATTTCGATAAACTTTATCTTTCGTATCAGTTGGGGGTGATTAAACCCGATAAACGTATTTTCGAGAAAATGATCGAGGATTCGGGGATGAATCCCGCCGAAACTCTTTTTGTCGATGACGGTCAGGCCAATATTGAAGCTGCCGCCAAATTGGGGTTTAAAACCTGCCGGCCGAAAGAAGGCGAGGATTACCGGATTTTTTTCAACGATAAGGAAGCAACATATTGGTAGAAATTTTCAAAGTCTGCAACACGCCACAGGCGTGAAATCCGGATAACCCCGAGTAAGCGAAGCGTAACTCGGAATCGGGAAAATCGCCGCTAATATTATACTATTTTAAACGCGAAGATGCAAAGACACAAAGATGTTAAACTTCGCGTCTTTTCGTTTTTATGATTTGGCGTTTAAAATGTAAATTATTTTCTGTGACATGCTTATTATAAATTATGCTAAAATACAATCAATGATACGAATCACGGCATTATCCGCTGCCATCTTTTTTTCTTCGTTGTGCGTTTTGACGCATGCTCAACAAACACACGTGCGAACGGGAGCGGAGAGAATGGAAGCATATTTGTCTGAATTGAAAGGAAAAAAAGTGGGATTGGTGGTGAATCAAACCTCCGTTGTCGGTCAAAATCGAACATTGTTGCCGGATACGTTGTTGAGTCTGGCCGTAGACGTCAGGAAAATATTTGCACCCGAACACGGATTCCGCGGCGATGCCGATGCCGGCGAAACGATTGTCGGAGGCAAAGACGAAAAAACAGGATTGCCGGTCGTTTCTTTATATGGCCGGAATAAAAAACCTTCCTCCGAACAGTTATCCGATTTGGATATTCTTGTGTTTGATATTCAGGATGTCGGAGTCAGATTTTTTACCTATATCAGCACCATGCATTATGTGATGGAAGCCTGCGCCGAAAACAATAAAAAATTGCTGATTCTCGACCGCCCCAACCCGAATGATTATGTCGACGGCCCTATGTTGGAAAACATGCAAAAATCGTTTGTGGGGATGCATCCGATTCCTGTTTTGCACGGCCTGACCGTCGGAGAATTGGCCCGGATGATCAACGGCGAAAAATGGTTGAGCAGCCGTTCGGAATGTCCGTTGAAAGTGATTCCGGCAGAGTATTGGAAACACGGGCAATCCTATTCGTTGCCGGTAAAACCATCCCCGAATCTGCCGAATGACCGGGCTGTGGCCTTGTATCCGTCGCTTTGTTTTTTCGAAGCAACCCGAATCAGTGTGGGACGGGGAACTTATTTTCCTTTTCAGGTGATCGGCGCTCCCGACAAAGAATACGGAAGTTTCTCTTTTACGCCTGAATCATTGCCCGGATTCGATAAAAATCCGATGCACAAAAATACAGTTTGTTATGGAATGGATTTACGGAATGTCAATTCGAAGGGTGGTCTGACGTTGTATTATTTAATTGATTTTTACAAAAAATCGAAACAAGGCGCCGCCTTTTTCAGCAGTCCTTCTTTTATGGATAAATTGGCCGGAACGGCTTCGCTCAGAAAGCAGATTATCGCAGGAAAATCCGAACAAGAAATAAGAGCCGGTTGGAAAAAAGCGCTTGACGAGTATAAAACCTTGCGTAAAAAATATTTGTTATACCCCGATTATTGAAAAACGACTGCGAAAAATAAAAGGGTGAAGCCCTTAAGCATGTCTCAAAAAATAGTTTATATTTTAAACGCAAAGGCGCAAAGGCGGAAAGACGCAAAGTTTAAATTCTCCTGATTTTGACAATGCGTCACCCTAAAAAAGTCCGTATGGACTTTAACGTTGATTATTACACAATTATAAAATCGCACTCTTTAAAGTGTCAAAGTCAGGAAATAATTTAAATGATTATCGGATATTGCACTTACCTATCCCCCAAGTGGGATGTAAAAATGTAATATTCGTTTTTTTGAAAAATCCGTTCTAAAAAATGTTGTTTTCCGTCCCTCAGGGACAACATATCGGTAGAAAGGAGAATTCCGTCGGAGACCAAAGTCCCGTCAGGGACGTAATGTAAAGAAGAAACATTTTGTCCCCGGCGGGACAAAAAAAAGACGAATATTTTTGAAACATTGATACATTTTTGCATCCCCCTGCAGGGAGAGCCGGGCATAACATCCGATAATCGTTATAATTTATATTTTAAACGCCAAGTCGCAAAGGCGGAAAAACGCAAAGTTTGAATTTTTTATGACTTTGTGTCTTTGCATCTTCGCGTTTAAAATAGTAGATATTAAATTCTCCCGGGGACTTATTCTCAAAAGATCCCCCTTAATAGCACAGGGATTCATCGGTACACCTTACTCTTATTCGCTTATTTCCGGGACAAGACCATGTAATGCGGATTTTGAAAAATAAGGGATTAAGGTTTGGATAACAAGCATTAAATCAATGCGACTGAGGGTGCTTTTAGAAATAAGGGTTAAAAAGTAGAAATAATTTTAACCCCACACCTTTTGCGGGCAAGCCGAAAAAAGTGCTGTGAAAAAGGTTGTGGAATTTTTAAAGCCGCCAACATACTATAGACGTGAGATCCGGATAACCGGGTAAAGTTTATCCCGATTTGTCGGGATAAACTTTACCCGCGGGGAGATGACGGCAAATCCGGTATTGTAGAATTCCGCAGGAGTTCCACCCGTTACAGGGGGGTGGGAGTCGGTTTTCCCTCGAGCTGCTCCTGCCGGCTTACTCCTCTATCTTCGTTTGTTTTACGGACTGCACGATATTCGTTGTCGTAGGGGTTGAGTTCTGCTTTCTCAGATGTCCAATAGGTTTCTTTTAATTTCATGTTGTGTGGGGAATAAGAAAATATCCACGTCGCAGATTCTTCCGGTTGTTCGTCCAAGTACATTCTCACCCCCTTGACATCAGCAAAATATCTTGTGTAAGAAATTGACTTTTTTTTCTCGGTGACCGAGAATAGACTATCCGGATTAAACCCTTCAACAATGAACATTTCATTTTTATACTTGAAAAAACCCATATTGTCCGAATGCCCTATCGCCAACAGCGGAAACGTCTCTATGACTATAGAATAGTCAGCGGAATCTTTTGTGACAAAAACAGAATAAACGTAATCTTTCTCTTTGATATTCTGCATGATTACAGCAGAATCTATGATAGCAAGGAATTTTTGATCATTAATTTTTAATTCAGACAATTCCAAATGATTCTTTTCCGCTTGCCATTCTTGAGCGGTCATTGTACTACATAAAAAGACCGCTGCAATAAGAAATAATATTTTATTCGATTTCATGACTTTATCTTTTAAAATAACTAAAATCTGATTTAACTGAATTTGGTCCGTAAGGTATTTTTTGCCCCGTCTTCGGATCATATATCCAAAATATAGGGGTAATTGCCGATATCCTTTTTGTATTATCCACCACACTTTTTGCAAACGGAACATCTCCTGTCCTTCCGGAGCTTATGTCCGGGAGTCCGCTTGGATATGGAGCATCATATATGGCAGGATGATTGTGCATATTTTCCATCATTACATTTCCCGCCATAAATTGCTTCATATAAACATCCCTCATTCCTCCTTCCGTTGTTCCTTGATGTGTTGTTGTGATGAAATTTGAAGTTTCTCCTCCCTTTTCTTTTCCGAAAATACCAAGGCTGAATTCAACATTCGTATTATTTGCCATAAAAGTAAATAAGGCATCCGCATTATCAATTCCTTTAACTGAATAAAGATCATACGACCACCCCTTTCTATTTTTATATGTTATGGTGACCATTGATTGAGATACTGTACCATATTTAAAAAAAATGGATTTTCCGCCGATTCTTTTCCCGTTCGCGTTTACCATATAAAAAGCGTCTTGAATCGCATCATTATAATGATTGACGATTCTCCCGTCTTGATTTATTTCCCAAACATCTATTCTATTCCCGGACTTGGCAAATTGTCCGGGATTGCTCATGCCATACGTGTAATTGGTTTTGGTATCATACGAAACAGTACCCTTTTCAACGACATTTTTGTTGTCGTGAAATTCCTCAAATTCATCCTTGATTTTGTCGATCTCATACTTTATAAAAGGATTTTTCACTGTCCGGGCAAACAGAAAAACGGCTAATAAAAAGACGGAACAAGTTAATGGCAATCGTTTCATGGCGTTTCAACTTTATGAATTGCGCAAAATGTACCTTAACATGCATGGACGCAAGTTATGATGTTTTTTTTGATAAAACAAAAAAATCCGGGTATTTTGTATGATATTTTTAATTCTTAACTTTTAATTCCGTATTTTTAACATTATTCCACTGTCACCGATTTCGCCAAATTCCTCGGTTGATCTACGTCCCGGCCTTTAGTTACGGCAATGTAATACGCCAACAATTGCAGCGGGATGGCTGCCACCAACGGAACCAGACACTCTTCGGTCAGCGGAACTTCGATGCAGTAATCCGAAATTTCTTTCACGATTTCGTCCCCTTCCGTCACAATGGCGATGACCTTCCCTTTTCGCGCCTTGATTTCCTGAATGTTGCTTACCACCTTTTCGTACATCCCTTTTTTGGTGGCAATGACAACCACCGGCATTTCCGTATCGATAAGCGCAATGGGGCCGTGCTTCATTTCGGCGGCGGGATATCCTTCGGCATGAATGTAGGAGATCTCTTTCAACTTTAAGGCGCCTTCCAAAGCCAACGGATAATTATATCCGCGCCCCAGGTAAATGAAATTTTTCGCATAAGTGAAAATTTTCGAAAATTCCTTGATTTGGTCGTTCAACAGCAATGTTTTTTCCATTTTGGCCGGAACGCTTTGCAGTTCCTTGGTGATTCTCAAGTAATTTTCCTCGGAAATGACTCCTTTCACTTTTCCGATGGCTAATGTCATCAAGGTCAATACCGAGACTTGAGCCGTGAATGCTTTTGTCGATGCCACGCCGATTTCAGGTCCCGCATGCGTGTATGACCCTCCGTGTGTTGCGCGGGAAATGGATGAACCGACGACGTTGCATATTCCGTAAATGAATGCTCCGCGACTTTTGGCAAGTTCTACGGCAGCCAAGGTATCAGCGGTTTCTCCCGATTGGGATATGGCAATGACGATGTCGTCGGGATAAATGACGGGGTTCCGGTATCGAAATTCGGATGAATATTCTATCACGACGGGAATCCGGCAATATTCTTCCAGCATGTACATGCCGATCAGTCCGGCATGCCACGATGTCCCGCACGCACAAATGATAATCCGCCCCGCTTTCAAAAACTTTTCTTTATTGTCGAGAATGCCCGAAAGAACCACATGAGTGCCTTCCACGTTTACCCGTCCGCTCATGCAGTCGCGAATCGTGCGGGGCTGTTCGAAAATCTCCTTCAACATGAAATGGGGATAACCTCCTTTTTCCAATTGACTGAGATTCATGCTCAATTGTTGAATTTGCGGGGTTTTTTCCACATTTTCGATCGACGTGATTTTGGGTTCTTCATGCCGGCGTATGATGGCGATTTCTTCATCATCCAGATAAATCACTTTATCGGTATATTCGATGATGGGACTTGCGTCGGAGGCCAGAAAATATTCTCCGTCTCCGATTCCGACCACCAACGGACTGCTCTTTCTTGCGGCGATGATCAGGTCAGGATTTCCTTTTTCGACCACGGCTATGGCGTATGCTCCCACGACTTGTCCCAACGCCAGCTGAACGGCCGTCACCAAATCGACGTGATTGCTTTCTTTGATGTATTCGATCAGTTGGATGAGTACTTCCGTGTCGGTACGGCTGCTGAAGGTGTAGTTTTTCGATAAAAGTTCTTTTTTCAGTACGGAATAATTTTCTATGATTCCGTTATGGATTAACGCCAATGTTTCCGATTGTGAATAATGGGGATGGGCGTTGACATTATTCGGTTCTCCGTGAGTGGCCCAACGTGTATGTGCGATTCCGATGCTTCCGCTCGTGTCTTTGGATTCTGCAAAAGCTTCCAGATCGGCAACTTTGCCTCGTGTCTTGTACACATTCAAGTCGTTATTTTTATTGATCAGGGCCACGCCCGCACTGTCATAACCCCGGTATTCCAAACGATGCAACCCTTTGATTAAAATGGGATAAGCTTCTTTATTTCCTAAATATCCGACTATTCCGCACATATTTATATAGTTAAAAGTTAAGAGTTAAGAATTAAGAGTTAAGAGTTAAGAATTAAAAGTTAGGGATGAATTGATTTTTGATGTCAGGTAAAAACAATATTTTCTTCTTTCAAGATCGGTTCGCAGCGATATTTTAAGAAAAGCCGGGCAATGGTCAACACGTCCTTTTGACAATATTGAACGATCCGTTCCAAGTTGCCGTCTTTCCAATACACTTCTCCGACTTGGCTGCCGTCGATATCGTCTTTCGGCGTCGGAATGTTGAATACCGCGGCAAGCAGATTCAACGAAGCATAGCTTTTGTAATCGCCGAATTTCCACAGTTCCATCGTATCCAGATGATTGATTTCCCACGGCTTTTTTCCCGCCGTATTCAAAATACGGGGTATTTCCATGCCGTTGATCAACAACCTTCGGGCAATGTACGGAAAATCAAATTCTTTTCCGTTGTGTGCACAGAGCAGATTTTCACCCGTATTGAAATGTTTATTCAACAAAAGGGAGAAATCGGATAATATTTCTTTTTCATCTTCGCCGTAAAATGATTTGATTCTCAATTCTCTTTCTCGTGCAAAGTAACCGACCGAAATACAGATTATTTTTCCGAATTCGGCATAAATCCCTGCTTGTGCATACATTTCTTTCGACGAAAGATTTTCGTCTTTCATGCGTTGCAATTGTCCTGCTTTTTTATCCCACAACAATTTGAACATATCGCTTAAATCGTCGTAAGAAGCGCAAGCCGGAACCGTTTCTATGTCGAGAAACAGAATTTTTTGTATGGGAATATATTCAAGCATGTCAATCTAATTTTAAAACAGCCAGAAATGCCTTTTGCGGCACTTCCACGGAGCCGATTTGTTTCATTCTTTTCTTGCCTTTTTTCTGTTTTTCGAGCAATTTTCGTTTACGACTGATGTCTCCTCCGTAACATTTGGACGTAACGTCTTTTCTCACGGCTTTGATGGTTTCCCGTGCAATGATTTTAGATCCGATTGCAGCCTGAATGGCAATCTCGAACTGTTGACGGGGAATCAATTCCTTCAATTTTTCGCACATCCGTCGTCCCAAACCGTAGGCATTGTCCACATGCGTGAGCGTGGAAAGAGCATCGACCGATTCGCCGTTCAGTAAGATGTCGAGCTTGATTAATTTCGACGGGCGGTAATCGTGTAAATGATAATCAAATGACGCATAACCTTTGGAAATGCTTTTCAGCTTGTCGTAAAAATCGATGACGATTTCTGCCAACGGTATATCATAAATAATTTCAATCCGGTCTTCCGAAATGTATTCTTGTTTGATCAGTTCTCCTCGTTTTCCCAGACAAAGCGTCATGATGGGGCCGATGAAATTGGTGGTCGTGATGATGGATGCCCGGATATAGGGTTCTTCGATCCGGTCGATCAACGTTGCATCCGGTAATCCCGAAGGATTGTGAACTTCTTTCATTTCTCCTTTTTTGTCGTATATCCGGTATGAAACGTTCGGAACCGTAGTAATGACATCCATGTCAAATTCCCGATCCAAGCGTTCCTGAACGATTTCCATGTGCAATAATCCCAAAAAGCCGCAACGGAATCCGAATCCCAGTGCAACGGAACTTTCCGGTTGAAAAGTCAGGGAAGCGTCGTTCAGTTGTAATTTTTCGAGAGACGAACGCAGATTTTCGAAATCTTCGCTTTCGATCGGATATACGCCCGCAAATACCATCGGCTTGACTTCCTCAAATCCTTCGATCGCTTTATCGCACGGACGGGCAACATGGGTGATCGTATCGCCGACTTTTACCTCTTTGGAGGTTTTTATGCCTGAAATGATGTAACCGACATCGCCGCAACTCATTTCTTCGCGGGGAATCATATCTAATTTGAGCACTCCGATTTCATCGGCATCGTATTCTTTTTCCGTGGCGACGAATTTTACCCGTTCTCCTTTTCGGATGGTTCCGTTCACGATTTTGAAATAAGCGATGATGCCGCGGAATGAATTGAACACGGAGTCGAAGATCAAACATTGCAAAGGGCCGTCCGGGTCGCCTTGCGGTGCCGGGATCCGTTCAATGACGGCTTCCAGTATCTTTACGACGCCTTCGCCTGTTTTTCCGCTGGCCCGGATGATTTCTTCCCGTTTTATGCCCAATAGTTTTACAATTTGATCTTCCACTTCATCGGGCATGGCACCCGGCAAATCGATTTTATTGAGAACCGGAATGATTTCCAGATTATGCTCGATAGCCATGTATAAATTGGCAATGGTTTGGGCTTGTATGCCTTGAGCGGCGTCGACAATCAACAACGCTCCTTCACATGCCGCAATGGAACGGGAAACTTCATACGAAAAGTCTACATGCCCGGGAGTATCGATCAGATTAAGGGTATAGGTTTTGCCGTTTAAAGCATATTGCATTTGGATGGCGTGACTTTTTATGGTGATGCCCCGTTCTTTTTCCAAATCCATGTTGTCCAAAACCTGATTTTCTTTAATGTCGACGGTTTTGGTAATTTCCAGTAAACGGTCGGCCAATGTACTTTTTCCGTGATCTATATGAGCAATAATACAGAAATTACGAATGTGCTCCATCAATGTTGTTGATAATAATACGCCTGCTTTCGGCGGATAAAGATTTTTATTCTGAATATTTTAAAATGCAAAGGTATTGATTTTCGTTTATATGGAAAAGGATTTTACAATACAAAATGACATTAAAGACTTCTCCGGAAAGGGATGGCACACGGTAGACAAGTAAACGAGTAGATAAGTGGACGAGTTAACGGGTAAGACTGAAAGTCTTTAAGACACCGGCACGGGGCAATACCCTACGGGGTAAAAAACAAGCGGCGGATACCTGAAGCCCCGGAGGTGCGTAATCAATTGATAATACCACGATTACACCCTTCCGGAGCTTTTAATATCCGCCTGCTTTTTACCCGCGGGGCGATGCCTCACGCTATGGTACACAAGACTTTCAGCCTTACCCGTCTACTCGTTTACTTATTATTGTGTCGTTTTACGTAATAATAACCCGCCGCACAGAACGACAACAGCAGAAACACCGTCACATCGGCGTTTCCCAACGGGGTGACGATCTTCTGCGGATTGCCCGTTTCGCCCGGGGGCGGGGCATACAGTTTCGTGTCGCCGTCCGATGAAATACCTTCTTTTTGAA
>JGI24699J35502_11133862_pt1 | contig 17422 bp, 17 predicted proteins | sample TergutMp193P4_FD_35502 | JGI IMG/M metagenome (IMG submission 35502) | reverse complement strand
CCACGACCACCACCACCCACTTGGAAGCCACCTACCCCATCACCCAAGAACCACCATTTTGACCAAACCAAATGCCACCACCTAATGGGACTTGACCAGTGCAGCACCTTCACCACTGGCGGCCAATGCCGCCTCAGCCCGTACGCTGAAGTCATCGAGCCGGCCTTGCCGAAGATATACGCCTCTTGTTATTCTCGTCACGTGTTTACCACGCAACTGGTCGGCGCTGATTCCAGAGCGGAGCGCCTCTGTCGTTGTGACAACATGAGGCCGCGCGGATGGCACAGAAACCATCATAAATGCTGTGTTGTTGATGCCGGATGAAGTGATTCCCATACTTATGACTATGTGGGCTTCAGCACCAGAATTGCTACAAGAAGTGAAATCTGTGGATAACTTTTTTGTTTTTAGCCACCCTGTGGATAAGTATGCGTACGAAAAGGATAAGTATGCGTACGAAAACTTGGACTTGATCGTACGAACCACGATTCACGCCCCACAAGAACCTAGCGGGGCGTCAATCGGGCAAAAGTAACCGCTGAGACCCCGATTCGCGCCCCGTACGCCACCAGCGGGGCGCCAATCGGGGCATTACGGCACCCAACACCCCGATTCGCGCCCCGTACGGACCAGCCCGCACGGACCGGACCCAGACCAAGGGGTACGGACCGGACCCAGACCAAGGGGTACGGACCCGACCCAGACCAAGAGGAACGGACCAGACCCAGACCAAGAGGAACGGACCAGACCCAGACCAGGAGGAACGGACCGGACCCAGACCAAGGGGAACGGGGCAAGAGACCAGGGGGTATGGGGCAATAAGGCCGGCAGGGATCACAGGACCTTGGAGAGGAACAACTGGGTACGGGGCTGCTGGGGGTTGCCCAACACGTCGGAGGGGCGGCCCTGCTCGACGATCTGGCCGTCGTCCATGAAGATGACCCTCGTGCCCACTTCCCGGGCGAAGCCCATCTCGTGGGTGACGACCATCATGGTCATGCCCTCGGCGGCGAGCCCTCGCATGACCTCCAGAACCTCGCCCACCAATTCGGGATCCAACGCCGAGGTCGGCTCGTCGAAGAGCATCATGTCGGGGTTCATCGACAGACTGCGCGCGATGGCGACTCTCTGTTGCTGGCCGCCAGACAACTGCGAGGGATGGGCGTGCGCCTTGTCCGACAAGCCCACTCTCTCCAACATGTCCAGGGCCACCTCACGCGCCTCGTCGGGTTTGCGCTTCAGCACCTTCTCCTGGGCGATGGTGACATTGCGCAACACTGTCATGTGCGGGAAGAGGTTGAAGGACTGGAAGACCATGCCGATCCGGGTACGGATCTTGTCGAGGTTCACATCCGGGTTCTGGATGTCGATCCCTTCGATCAGCACCTTCCCGCTCGTCGGCCACTCCAACAGATTGACCGAGCGCAGCAAAGTGGACTTCCCCGATCCGGAGGGCCCGATGACACACACCACTTCACCCTTGCCAACCGTCAGGTCGATCCCCTTGAGCACATGGAGCTCGCCGAAATACTTATGCAAATCAGTGATCTGGATCGGCGGCGCACCCGGTACGGAAGTGTCGCGTGGATGGGACTCGCTCATTTCTTCACCGCCATCTTCTTCTCCAACCGCCCGACCAGGTACGTCAGGGGGATCGTGATGATCAGGTAGACGACCGCGACGACGACGTACGGTGTGGAGTTGCCGTAGGTCGACACCCCATCCTTGCCGAAGGTCGTCAATTCCTTCTGCATGACCGTCATGCCAGCAATGAACAGCAACGATGTATCTTTCAACAGGGTGACGAGTTCATTGGTGAGAGGCGGGATCACGATGCGGAACGCCTGGGGAAGGACCACGGTCATCGTCGTCCGCAGATGGGGCATGCCCAGCGAGCGGGCCGCCTCCATCTGGCCTTTCGGCACCGCCTCGATCCCCGCCCGGATGATCTCAGCGGTGTACGCGCTGGTCACCAGAATGAGCGCGATCAACCCTCCGCCGATGGTACCCCCCGGAAGCCTGACCTTGAAGGCCATGGGGATGGCGAACACACAGATGAAGATCGTCAACAGAGCCGGCATCCCGCGGAAAAGTTCGATGTACGCCTTGGCGAACCACCTGAAGGGCCCCTTCGACATCTTCATCAGCGCGAAGGCCACGGCGAGGACCAAACCCACGGAGAAGCTGAAGACGGTGTACCAGATGGTGTTCCACGCCGCCCTCAGCACCCCCGGCCACAGCTTCCCGGCCACGGTGGGATTGAAGAAATTCTGGCCGATCATCTGCCAGTTCACGGCGAAGACGAGGACCACCACGATGACGATGAAAATGGCGTACGACGAAATCCGTGAGATGCGCCGACGCACAGTTGGACGAATGTCAACGAGAGCCATGATCAACTGAAGTACTTGTTGTACAGTGTGTCGTAGGTGCCGTCATCACGGAGTCCCTGCAAACCATCATTGATAGCCTTCAGCAGATCCGGGTTCTTCCCCTTGGCCACAGCGAAGGCGTACTGTTCGTCGGTCTCGTACTTCGCGACGATTATGTACGAGGAATCGGACTGGGCGTGCTGGCTGTTGACAGGATAATCCTCCAGGAGGGCGTCCACCTGACCGGCTTGCAGGGCGGGCCACATCTCCCCATCCGAGGGGAAGGCGACCAGGCTAGCACTCGCAGGAGCGTTCGCCTTGGCGTAGATCTCGCCGGTCGTACCCGCCTGTATGCCGATGTTCTTGCCCGCAAGATCATCGAGAGACGTGATACCCGAAGATTTGGGCACGAGCAGGGACTGAAGGGAGTCGTAGTACGCATCGCTGAAGTCAAGATTGGCCTTGCGCTCATCGGTGACCGTGATCGCCGAGGCGCCGACATCGCAGTTGCCTGCGGCCATCGGCGCACCTGACTGGATGGTGTTGAAATCGCTGTCCATGACGACCAGCTTCACATTCAGCTTGTCGGCGATGGCCTGCATGATATCGATGTCGAAACCGGAATACCCGGAAGGAGCCGAGGCATCCTCGAACTCGAACGGTATGAACGGCGCATCGGCGCAAGCTGTGATAGTTCCTGGCGTGATGGTACCCAGGGTGTTCTCCGCGCTGGGTTCTGTGCTGGAGCAACCGGCCAGGGCGAGAGCCGCGACGGCGGTGCCAGCGATGATTTTTGTGAGACGTGACATTATGCTCATCCTTTCGGAATCTTTTTCTGACCACATATTCCACACGCCCAATGTTTCAGCAATGTGACACAGCGATCTCGGTACGGCCAATATTAGGGCATACCTGAATATTTATGCCCCGTTTACACCATGTGAGACAAGGGTGCGTGACAGAAGAACCGTCCCCCTGTCACAGGTCAGAAGAACCGTCCCCCTGTCACAGGTCAGTACCGATAGGTGTCCGGTTTGTACGGACCGTCCACACTGACCCCGATGTATTCGGCCTGCTCAGGCGTCAGACGGGTGAGCGAGACCCCCAGGGCGTCCAGGTGGAGCCGGGCCACCTCTTCGTCGAGGATCTTGGGCAGGACATGGACCCCCGGGCCGAGCTCGCCGGAATAGAGTTCGATCTGGGCGAGCACCTGATTGGTGAAGGAATTGCTCATCACGAAGGAGGGGTGCCCGGTCGCGTTGCCCAGGTTCAGCAGCCTCCCCTCGGACAGCACGATGATCGAATGGCCGTCCGGGAACCTCCACAGATCCACCTGTGGCTTGATGTTTTCCCTCGTCACACCGGGCCAACGGTTGAGCCCCGCCATGTCGATCTCGTCGTCGAAATGGCCGATGTTGCCCACGACTGCCTGGTCCTTCATTTTCGACATCTGCGTGGCTGAGACGATGCCCCTGTTGCCTGTGCAAGTGATGATGAAGTCCGCGAGGCCCACGACCTCATCGAGAGTACGGACCTCGTACCCGTCCATGGCGGCCTGCAGGGCGCAGATGGGGTCGATCTCGGTGACGATGACCCGCGCCCCCTGCCCCCGGAAGGACTCGGCGCATCCCTTGCCGACGTCGCCGTACCCGCACACCACGGCCACCTTGCCGCCGATGAGGATGTCCGTGGCCCTGTTGATCCCGTCGATGAGCGAATGGCGGCAGCCGTACTTGTTGTCGAACTTGGACTTGGTGACCGAATCGTTGACGTTGACGGCCGGGAAGAGCAGGGTCCCATTCCGCTGCATCTCGTACAACCTATGAACTCCCGTTGTGGTCTCCTCGGATACCCCCTTGATCGAGGCCGCGAGTTTCTCGAAGTCGACGACCCCTTCCTCGAGCAGGGATGACAGGCGCGAACAGATGACCGCCCACTCCTCTGAGTCCTCATCCCTGATCCCGGGCACCCCGTTTCTCAAGAATTCCAGCCCTTTGTGGACGAAGAGGGTCGCGTCCCCGCCGTCGTCCAGGATCATCGTGGGGTACGGGTCGTGGGGACTCGTCGCTGAGAAGTCGAAGATCCTCGAGGTGCACCACCAGTACTCCTCCAGGCTCTCCCCTTTCCACGCGAACACCGGCACCCCCCGGGGATCGGCGGGTGTTCCCGGTCCGACGGCGATCGCGGCAGCCGCATGGTCCTGAGTGGAGAAGATGTTGCACGACGCCCATCTCACATCGGCGCCCAGCGCGACAAGCGTTTCGATCAGGACGGCGGTCTGCACCGTCATGTGGAGCGAACCGGCGATCCGTGCCCCTCTCAGCGGCTGCGACTCACCGTACTGGGCCCTCATCGCCATCAATCCCGGCATCTCATGCTCGGCGAGAGCAATCTCCTTGCGTCCGAACCCGGCCAATTCCACATCTGCGACACGAAAATCCATGGGCTCCATCATACGGCGGTCGGCACGATCACGGCGAAAACGACGATGGCCGCGCCCAACACATAGTAGAAAAACAGGTCGATCCAACGATGCCCGCGGATGGCGAGGATCCCCGGATCTTTCAACACGGTACGCAAGACCCCGGCGACCGTCATGCCCGCGCCGATGACTCCCGCGCCCCAGCGCCAGTCGCCGACGGCGATCAGGACCAGACCCACAGCCACGAACGTGAGGACCGTCACCCAGGGCCACTGACGGCGAATCCTGCCCAGCAAACCCGGATCATCGACCAGTCGGGCCCACCAGGATTTGTTGTCCTCCATGGACTCAGCCTTTGCTTTCGGCGGCGTCCACCACATTGGCCAGGAGCATCGCCCTGGTCATCGGCCCCACTCCGCCGGGATTGGGAGTCACCAACGCCGCCGCCTCCCACACGTCCGGGGCCAGGTCACCCTGTGGTTTCCCACCGACCCTTGTGATCCCCACGTCGACCAGGACGGCACCCGGTTTGATCATGTCAGCGGTCACCATCGAGGGCCGTCCGGCGGCTGCGACGACGATGTCGGCGCTATGAGTGTACGATGCCAGATTCCTCGTGCCGGTGTGGCACAGAGTGACGGTGGAATTCTCGGTACGCCTGCTCAACAGCAACCCCAGGGGACGCCCCACCGTGGTGCCCCGCCCGATGATGCACACATGCGCCCCGTCCAGTTCCACATCGTAACGCCTCAACAACTCCACGATGCCCCTCGGCGTACAGGGCAGAGGGCCGGGAAGCCCCAACACCAACCGGCCCAGATTCATCGGATGCAATCCGTCGGCATCCTTGTCCGGATCGATCAATGCCAACGCCCTGTTCTCATCCAGGTGTTTTGGCAATGGAAGTTGTACGATGTACCCCGTGCATCTCGGATCCGAGTTCAACTCCGAGATGGCGGCGCCCAGATCCTCGCTCGTCGCCGATGCGCCCAACTCCACCTGCAGAGATTCGATGCCGACCTCGGCGCAGTCCCGATGCTTGCCCGCCACATAAAGCTTGCTGGCCGGATCCTCCCCCACCAGTATGGTCCCCAACCCGGGGCGGATCCCCCTCGCCTTCAACGCGGCCACCCGTATCGCCAAATCAGCCTTGATTGCCGTCGCCTGAGCTTTGCCATCCATCCTGCGCGCTGTCATGGATCCATCATAATCTGTGCTTCCAGAGTTTGGTCATTTCCCGATGCGGTACACCTGTGTTCAATTCAGACATGATATGCTTCAACGCAGTGAATACGCTGGTGGTAGGGATATTTGAGTCGCGTTGGGAGCAGCTCGGATTCTGATCATCCATCTGAACACATGAGGACAACCAGAATGCAGGGAGAATTAATGGGGGATTCCGACATCGTCATCGCGGAGCAGGACGCCCCCACGGTCGAGGAGATGCTCGATCTGTCCGATGAAGAACTGATTGAGAACACCCGGGCCGGGTCGATCGCAGCCTTCGAAGAGCTGTGGCAGCGTCATTCGGTTTTCGGGCTGATCACCGCCAGGGCTGAAGCCGGTGAGAATGCGAACGAGGTCAACGCAGAAGCGTGGTCGCGAATCCTGCGCCAGATCTGGGACAAAGTCGAGACTCACACCGCTTTTCGGCCCTACCTCTATTCAGCCATCCGGGAGGCGGCCACTGATTACACCGTTCCTGCCGACTCTCCTCAGACCAGGATGGCGGAGGCTTTCTCCACCCTTCCGGCAAGATGGCAAGAAGTCTTGTGGTATCACAACATCGAGAAAATGGCCCCCGACGATGTCATCTTCCTGACCGGCATCGCCCCCGACGCCATCGAGACAACCCAGTCGCGGGCCCGCCGTGGCCTGACGAGCGCCTGGCTGACGACAAACGCCGAACATGCCCCGGACGACAGCGATTGCCGGTTTGTCCGTGAGCACAGCCGCGCTTTCATGAAGAAGACCCTTCCCCAGCACGATGTGGACACCATCGAACGGCATCTCGCCACGTGTGCGGAGTGCCGCTCGGTGATCTCGACCGCCCACAACATGGGGTCACAGGTTCCGAAGATGCTCCTCGCGGCGATGGCCGGGACCGCGGGAGCCGCCGCACTCACGAGTTACCTGGCATCCAACGGACCCATCGTCATCAATGAAGATCCATTGCCCGAACCTGTGATCACCGCTTTCTTCGCGCTTGGCGCCCCATCCGCTCCCACCGTTCCCCTGCCCCCTCTACCCCCTCTACCCCCTCTGCCCCCCCTGTCTCCTCTTCCGGTGGCCGCTGAGCCGGAAACACCGCCCGTGCCGCCGGAGCAACTGCCCAGCACGTACATCGAACAGGAGCACAACCGGCGCCGCAAGGGTGCTTTCTGGATCGCTGTGCTGATCGCGGCGGCCCTGATCGCAGCCATCATCGCCGTGGCCATTCTGGGATCGAGGAACACCCCCGCCCCCAGTGCGACTGAGTCGAGCACGACTTCCGGCCTCTCATCCCCCACCGAATCTGTGTCGTCTTCGTCGGAACCGACGCAATCCACGGAACCGAGCACGGAACCGTCAGAATCCACGGAACCGTCAGAATCCACAGAACCGACGCAACCCTCGGAACCGTCCCAGCAAGCCTCAGCGAACCAGGCCGTCAACGAGCAGGCTCAGCCCGCCGTACCTCCGGCCGTCGCGCCCCCGGCGGCGCCTCCCGCCCCGCCTGCGCCTCCCGCTCCTCCCGCACAGGTGTATCAGGTGGCGTCGATCCGCTCGATCGACACCGGCCCCGGCGGAGTGCTCTATCCGCGCATCGTCGGCACGGCCGAACCCGGGGACACCATCACCGTGACGATCAATGGCAGCGATTTCACCACCAGGGCCGACGCGAACGGCAACTGGAGTCTGACCCCCACCAGCGGCCTGGTGAGCGGGACCCAGACGGTGACAGCCAGAGCGGGCCTCAATTCCGCCCCCGTGACAAGTTCTTTCACTCTTGCAAATCCGCCGAGGATCAGCGTCGCGACGACTTCCCTGACCGTCTCGGGCGTGCCGGGTGCTTCGGTGCAGATTTCCATCGACGGCAACACACAGGTCGTTGTTCTGAATGGTTCGGGGGAGTACGTGTCCGCGCTCAAACTGAGTGCCGGGAATCACACCGTGTCGGGTAGGTACTTCGCCGATGGACGTTCCGGACCTGGAACAGGAGCCATCAGGGTGGTGAGCACCTGAGAGCCGCCATCCGGCCTCAGGCATGTCATCTGGGCGAGGACCCCAGGCTAAGACTTGTTCTCCGATTCCCAGGCGGACAACTGCTGCTCGAGAGCTTTCATGAGTTCGAAGACTTGGGCGGGAGGGATCCGTACCCTCGACACCACTGCGGATTGCTGGACGATGTCGTCAGCGGCCTCATCGCGCATGGCTGGTTCCATATAAGCCGAAAAGTCGAGAATGAAGCTGTCTTTTGTGTGCCACGCCCGGACGAAGTCGGCGAAAACACCTGCAGCCTTGTCAGTCGGGAGTGTGAGCTGAATACGTGGCATGATTCCTCCTTCACCTATTAGCATAGGCCCTTCCGACGGGTACGGCCGCCACCGGTCATTCACAACTATTCCTGCGCCAGTCATGACATCGGTCCGCACAACCGACTTCAAGGTGATAATGTCAGTACAGAACCCGATGTTGGGTCTTCGCCAAAGGAGTCATTTATGAGCAAACCACCAGTAAAAGTTGCCGTCACAGGCGCGGCCGGCCAAATCTGCTACAGCCTGTTGTTCCGCATTGCAAGCGGTTCCCTTCTGGGACCCGACCAACCCGTCGAATTGCGTCTTCTCGAGATCACCCCAGCCCTCAAGGCCCTCGAAGGTGTGGTCATGGAACTGGATGATTGCGCCTTCCCACTGTTGAGCGCGGTCCAGACCGGCGACGACGCCCGTACCATTTTCGACGGTGTCAATGTGGCACTGCTCGTCGGAGCCCGCCCCCGTACCGCCGGTATGGAGCGAGGCGACCTGCTGAGCGCCAACGGTGCGATCTTCACAGCCCAGGGCAAGGCCCTGAACGAGGTCGCAGCCTCCGACGTGCACATCTGCATCACAGGGAATCCCGCCAACACCAACGCTCTTATTTGCATGGACAATGCGCCTGACATTCCCCGTCGCCAATTCTCGGCATTGACGAGGCTCGACCACAACCGTGCGATCTCGCAACTGTCGAAGAAGCTCGGCGTGCCGGTTTCCGACATCCGCAAGATGACCATCTGGGGCAACCACTCTTCCACACAGTACCCGGATCTCTACCATGCCGAGGTCGCCGGCCGCAACGCCGCTGAACTGGTAGACGAGGACTGGATCGAGAACACCTTCATCCCGACCGTGGCCAAGCGCGGTGCGGCTGTGATCGAGGCCCGTGGGGCTTCCTCCGCCGCCTCCGCCGCCAATGCGACTGTCGAGTCGATGCACGATTGGCTTCTGGGCACCCCGGCCGACGACTGGGTCTCCATGTCGGTGGTCTCCGACGGATCCTACGGCGTCCCCGAGGGCCTGATCTCATCCTTCCCCATCACCACGAGCAATGGTGAGTACTCCATCGTCCAGGGTCTGGACATCGACGCCTTCTCCCGTGCCAAGATCGACGCATCCGTTGCCGAATTGGAAGACGAACGCACCGCCGTCAAGGAACTGGGTCTCATCTGACATGTGAGGCAGGAGGTCCTGGGCAGGGCTTGCCCAGGACCTCCTGCCTATGAGTACGACCCCCTGGGGCGGAAAATCCCGTCATCACGGCATATTTCCCCGCCCGGGAAGCCCGAATGAGTTGTTGCCTACTCGGATTCGAGGGAAGCTCTGTGATGGGCCCGGCGGGACTTGAACCACTCCCAGACCATGGGGAGGACGGAAATCACGACGATGATGATGCAGGCGAGTTCGAAGTTGTTGGCGATCACGGAGACGCCGCCCAGGAAATAACCGGCCGTCGTGACGATGATCACCCAGGCCACTCCGCCGATGGCGGTGTAGCCGATGAAGGTGCGCAGGCTCATTTTGGAGACTCCCGCGATCAGTGTCACGAAGGTTCGCACAAGGGGCACGAAACGGGCCAGGATGAGGGCACGGGCGCCGTACTTCTCAAAGAAGGCATGTGTCTTTTCAATGTGCTTGGGGTCGAAAACCCTGCCCCAGAAGCCTGTACGAGGTTTGAACAGAGGTGGTCCGATGAGGTGCCCGACCCAATAGCCTGCGAAGTTGCCGGCCACAGCGGCAACCATCAGAACGCCATAAACAACTATGATGGTCGACCACGTGCCGCCGCCGTACGCGATATGGTGCGTGGCTGCCGGGGCGGCGAACATGCCGACTGCGAAGAGCAGGGAATCGCCCGGCAGAACCGGGAAGATGGCACATTCGATGAAGATGATGAGGGCGACCCCCCACAGGGCCCAATGTTCAATGATGTACGCAGGGTCGAGCCAATCGGGGAACAGCAGAGGGAGCAGGGCTAACGTCACCTGATCAAGAATATCCTATGGGACAAGCCCTTCGGTGTCCGATCGAAGATTTCCGGTGTGATTGGGGGATTCCCCAGGGAGATCACTCTGAGAACTCCTGCGGCGGGATGGCACCGCGTCCGGCGGTGAGTGGTCAGCCCTCCTCGGGGAGCACCCCGCCCAGTTTGGCGTTCTTGCGTTCCAACCGAGCCCTGTGCACCGCACCGTCCACGGCTGCGCCGCCGCCGCCGACGCCAGCGAAGACCAGACCGATGACCACCATCAGCACTTCCAACTCGCCGCGGAAACCGACCACTGTGGAGGAGAAGGGATTGACCGCGCCCCAGACGATGAAGCTCAACACCCAGATGTTCAGCACGATCAGCAGCAGCCCGGCCACACGAGAGGCCAGTCCCAGCAGGAGCATGAGGGCGATCAGGTACTCCACGACGATCTGAGTGATAGCGAGGATCTCCGGATTGGGCAGAACCGATGTGGCCCACAGGGCCTTGGATTGGGTGAAATTCAACAGTTCCTGGGTGGCCCTGATCGACAGGATGGCGGCGACGACCAGTCTGACGATGAACAGTGTGAAACTCGGCCAGGCCTTGTACATCTCCGGGGGCGTGAACTGAGCCGGGGCGGCCACCACGTCGGCGCCGGGATCCACCTCTCCGAGCGCACGAGCCCGCGCGGCGCGGCGATCGTCGGCCGCGATTTCAACGGGCATGATGACGGTTTCATTGGTTTGGGTCACAGGTCGATCCACCTCTACAGTTCCATGGACGGGTTCTTCGGTTGTTTCCCCCCGGTACGCCGAGGCAGGGATTCGTACCGAATCCTCACCGGCATCCTCGGTCAGATCGATCAGACCTTCCGGGAAGGCGAGTCCGCTGGCCGAAGCTTTTCCGTGGGGTTCAGGAAGGTCATCTTCCTGAAGGATTGTATCAGCGCCCAGTCCGGATTGTTCTTCCGACTCGGCGATATCCAGCGAATCGTCCAGCTCGGCATCTTCCGGCTCCTCACGCTCCGATGAATCAGCAACCTCTGCTGCCGTACGCCAATCGTGCGAGGCACCTCTCGGTTCGTACGAATGCTTTTCCGGTACGTCGTCGGTCCCGTTCAAGAACCACGGCCGGCCAAACTCTCCGGGTACGGATGTACTCTCGTCAGCGGCGCCCTGGTCATTCTGCGTCTCGTCGCTCATGATCGATCCCTTTCCTTCGACGGTCACGGCAGGAACCCTCTCGGGGGATTCTCGACCCTCGACTGGACGAAACGCCCGGGATACAGTTCCGGTATTTACATCGTGTCACGCAGGCGTCCCCAATCGTACGCGACACGCCAGAAAACATGCTCTTTACGCCAGGGATACCATCATTGCTTCAAACGCCAATTGGGGTGCGACATTGGTCATGATGGCCTGGTGGCACTCCTGGATGGCATCGATCTTTTTCACTGTCGCCTCTGGGGTGGATCCCGCCGCGGCCCGCCCGATCTGATCGGCGAAATCTGAGTTCACCAGGTCGGCTCCCGCGCCGGTCTGCACCACGAGCACATCCCTGAAATAACTCGTCAACTCGAGAAGCACGGAGTCGAGGCTGTCACGGACGATCCTCTTCGCCCTCAAACCCTGTTGTTCCTCGAGGTCTTTCATCATCCCCGCCGCACCACGCGGGGCGCGCCCGGAATTGCCTCCGAGCACGATCGAGAGCTTCTCCTTCTCCTCCTGGTCCAGTTTGGCGGTCGCAGTCGCCGCCTCTTCCTGAGCCGTTGAGACAGCCCAGGCCGCCGACTGAAGACAACCGCCCAGATTGCTCAGCTTGGCCGGTATGGCCAGAATCTCCTTGCGGTGGGCCGCAACCTCGGGATTGGTCGCCATGGCCCGTGCACGCCCGATGTGCCCCTGGGAAACCCGTGCTGAAAAACGGGCAACGTCTTTTGGCACTCCCTCGGCTTCGAGAAGGGAGGCCACAGAGTCCACGCTGGGGGTGACGAGGTTCACCTGTCGGCATCTGGAACGCACGGTGGCCACGACATCATCGGCTGTGGGAGCGCACAGCATCCACACAGTCTTCTCAGCCGGTTCCTCGATGGCCTTCAGCAGGGCGTCCGCCCCCCGTTCGGTCACCCGGTCCGCATCCTCCACGATGAGGATCTGCCATCTGCCCAGTGCGGGGCTCATCGCGGAACTGCGAACCAGGTCACGTACCTCTTTGACCCCGATGCTCAACTGTTCCGTCCGGACGATCGTCACATCCGGATGGGTGCCCGCCAACACCGTCCGGCATGACTGGCACATCCCGCACCCCCCTTGGGCACACTGAAGACCCGCCGCGAAATCCCTTGCCGCCACCGATCTCCCCGACCCCGGAGGTCCCGTGAACAACCACGCATGTGTCATGGCATGAGGCCCCCCCTCGACCGCCCTGGTCAAGGTCGCCACCGCATTCGGCTGTCCCACGAGAGAATCCCACACGCTCATCGGGCAAACCCCCGTCTCCTCAGCGTGAGATCCGTGACACAACTAAGCAATCTCGACACCTTTTTCCGCTCCACTTCGTTTGGGTACGAGTTGTGAAGCCCAAACCGGCGATTGTGGCTTCACAACTATGACCTGATCGTACCAAGGTCCCTCAGATGCGACGAGTTTGCCCAGTTCCAACCTCCCATCACTCATACCATTTCCATTCCGGGGATGGTCACAGCTTTCCGGTCAAAGGTCAGAGTGAAACTGCAACCTGCCTGTGCCCCGAGAACCGCCACGAGAGCATCGGGCAAATCACAATTCTCTCTCTGGGTGATCTCTATGGCAGTGTTGACAGCATTATCCTCCTGGATGCAAATCGAGGGGGAAGCCAACAATGCTTGTACGGTAAGAACAATCTCTTCTTGTGGTCTCTTGAATGTCCTTCTGAGAAGCCATACCATCTCCACAAGAGTAACGAGACTGATGAATCCTGGTTCGGCATCTGTGAAACCGTCCATCACCGCTTTCGCCTGTGGACTCTGTGCTTCGTCATCCTGCAAAAGATAACGCATGAGAATGTTTGTGTCGACACCGATCATGACAACCCCATTCCTTCCGCAACAGCATCTCCGATGGCATCATTCATTTCCTCTATGCTGAGGTGAATTCCGCCATTCGGAATTGAACCATACAACTCGGCCAGAGTCGGCAAGTTCGTATACATCAGGATGACGTCGTCGGATTGGACCACGAAATCGATCCGCGACCCGGGTTTGAGCCCGCATTTTTCCCGTACGGATGCAGGAATCGTCACCTGTCCCTTCGATGTGAGCGTCGCCACAGTCATATTAGCTCCTTACGATTCTTTATCTCTCCTTACAAGAGTATCACGCGAAAGGAGCATCTATCCATCCGATTTCATCACATACTTTGTCCGGGCATGGCAAAGACGCCTGTGCAGTACGCACAAGCGTCTTTGACCTTTGAGTATCAGGCCTCGATGTCGATGATGGGGTCCCCGCCCTGGACGGCGGCGCCGACCTCGACGAGGATCTTGACGACCGTGCCCGCCTTGGGGGCGGTGATCTCGGTCTCCATCTTCATGGCTTCGAGGACGGCCACCACTTCACCGGCGGTCACGGTCTGGCCGGGCTCGACCAGGATCTTGCGCACCGATCCCGCCAGGGGGGCGGTCACAGCACTGCCAGAGCCGTGGACGACCGGGGCGGCGGCGGCAGGTCCACCGCCGGTCCCACCGCCGATGTACACCGGGGGAAGACCCGCGGGGGTCTGGTCGACCTCGACCTCGACCTCGTACGGGATCTGGTTGACAGTCACCTTCAATTTCATTTCATAACTCCTTTGATCACCGTACGGGTGTGTGGTTCAGTCGGGCGATCCGTGTGCCCTTCGTCCACATGGGCAAAGATGCGAATCGTGTTTGTTTCTTCTCGCCGGCATAGCCGAGGTACGCCGCAACACCTGCGGCGATGGCGACCAGAGTTTCCTCCGGCACGTCCTGGGCATTGACGAGTTTCAAGGACTTGACGTCCCTTTGCAACTGGGTGACCTGTCCGCGCAGGGCTGTGACCAGGTCGAGCAATTCTTGATTTTGATCCATGATTTCCTCTCCCTAGCTTGGGAAGACCCCGTGTTTCTTGGCTGGACGGAGCTTACGCTTGCCTGCCAACTGCTCCAACGCGAACGCGATCTTGGCCCGCGTGTCAGCGGGGTCGATGATGTCGTCCACCAGACCGCGGGAAGCGGCCATGAAGGGTGTGGAGAATGTCTCGCGATAATCTTCGATCATCTCGACCCTCTTGGCCTCGGGATCCTCGGCCTCCTTGATCTCGCGGGCGAAAACCACAGCAGCAGCACCGTCGGCGCCCATGACGGCGATCTCAGCGGTCGGCCACGCGAAGGCGGCGTCGGCACCGAGGTCGCGGGCGGCCATGGCCAGATAGGCGCCGCCGTACGCCTTCCTCAGCACGACCGTGATGAGAGGCACTGTACAAGCCGAGTACGCGAAGAGCATCTTCGCGCCGTGCCTGATGATGCCGCCGTACTCCTGCGCCACGCCGGGCATGAACCCGGGCACGTCCACGAAAGTCACGATCGGGATGTTGAAGGAGTCGCAGAACCGGACGAACCGTGACGCCTTGTCGGAGGCGTTGATGTCCAACACGCCCGCCATCACAGACGGCTGGTTGGCCACGAATCCCACCGTACGACCGGTGACGCGTCCGAAGCCCACGACGAGGTTCGTCGCGTACTGCGCATGGACCTCGAGGAAATCGGCACGGTCGATGACCTTGCGGATGATGTCGCGCACGTCGTAGCCGCGTGTGCCTTCCAACGGCACGATGTCGCGGAGCGTCGGGTCGGGCTCGACGTTCATGTCGGGGTCGACGATCGGGGGGTCCTCGGCGTTGTTCTGCGGAAGGAAGCTCAGCAGTTTCTGCGCGATGAGGATGGCCTGCTCGTCGTCGTCGGCCACGAAGTGGATGACGCCCGACTTCTGCATGTGCGCGTCCGGACCGCCCAAAGCCTCCTGGGTGACTTCCTCGCCCGTCACCTGCTTGATGACGTTCGGCCCTGTGATGAACATGTACGCCTGGCGGGTCTGGATGATGAAGTCCGTCAGCGCCGGCGAGTACGCCGCCCCGCCCGCGCAGGGCCCGCAGATGATCGAGATCTGCGGCACCACGCCGGAGAGTTTGACGTTGGCGTAGAAGACCTGGCCGTATCCGGAGAGGGAATCGATGCCCTCCTGCACACGCGCTCCGCCCGAATCGTTGATGAACACGAAGGGGTTGCCGTTCTGCAGAGCGGACTCCATCATGGCCACGCACTTGATCGAGTGGGTCTCGCCCGCCGAGCCGCCCATGACGGTGAAGTCCTGGCTGGCCACGTTGACCGGACGGCCCAGGATGGTGCCGGCGCCGGTCACGACGCCGTCGGCCGGGGGATCGGCCTTGTCCATCCCGAAGGTGACGGTACGGTTCTTGCGGAAGAGACCGACCTCCTGGAAGCTGCCCTCGTCAAGCAGAAGATCCAGACGCTCGCGCGCTGTCATCTTGCCTTGTGCGTGCTGCTTTTCAATGCGCTTTTTGCCGCCGCCGGCCTCGTTCGTCGCGCGTTTCTCCGCGAGTTGCGAGATCAGTTCAGACATTGTCTTTGCTGCCATGCTCAGGCCCTCTCGACCTTCACCTGGTGCGTACGCCCTCCGAGGGACACGTTGTAGGTGATCGTACCAATACCGGCGGCCTGGGCGCCTGACGCCTTGGCTTCCTTCTCGGCTTCCAACTGGGCGTAGGTCTTGGCAACGGAGTGCGGGCCCTCGTCGCGGTGCTTGAAGAAGTCAGGCGCGACAGCGGGGAACATGGCGTACGTGAGGACGTCCTCGTCGGTTCCGTCGTTGCCCTCCAATGCCTTGGTCTGGGCGACCAACTCGTCCCATTCGGGCTTGAGCAGATCGGCCGGACGGCCCGTGATGGGAGGCTTGCCGGTCTGGGCCTCCGCGATGGCGACGACCTCGGGATTGACCTCGCCGAGGGTGTGGCCGTAGTACCCCAAGACCAGGTCGGCGAACTCGGCTGTGAGCTTCTTGTAGCGTCCGAACAGGACGTTGAACACTGCCTGGGTGCCCACGATCTGGGAGGTCGGGGTGACCAGCGGGGGATGTCCGGCGTCCGCCTTGACGATCGGCACTTCCGCCATCACTTCTTTGATCTTGTCGCCGGCATTCTGAGCCTTGAGCTGGGACTCCATGTTGGAGAGCATCCCGCCGGGGATCTGGGAGGTGAAGATGTCGGTGTCGACCAGGACGGACGATTCGAAATCCTCGTACTTCGGGCGTACTTTCGCGAAGTGGTCACGGATCCTGATCAGGCGGTCCATGTCGAGATCGGTGGTGAACTGGGTTCCTTCCAGCATCTCCACGAAGGACTCAGTCGGGTTGTGGCCCGGGCCGAGGCTCATCGACGAGATGGCGGTGTCGACCACGTCGGCGCCGGCCTCGATGGCCTTCTGCAGGCTCACCAGGGTCACACCCGTCGTGGCGTGGCAATGGACATTGATCTGGGTGTTCTCGCCGTACGTCTCCTTGATCCCGCGAATGATGTCGTACGCGGGCTGAGGCTTCAGCAGCGCGGCCATGTCCTTCAACGCGATGGACTGGGCGCCCATGTCGAGCAACTGGCCCGCCAGGTGGACGTACCCCTCGACCGTGTGGACCGGGGAGATCGTGTAGCAGATCGTCCCTTGGGCGTGCTTACCGGTCTTGACGACCGCCTGCATGGCCGGGGCCATGTTGCGCGGATCGTTCACGGCATCGAAGACCCTGAAGACGTCCATGCCGTTCTCGGCAGATTTATCGACGAATTTCTCAACGACCTGATCCTCGTAATGGCGATAGCCAAGGAGGTTCTGGCCGCGCAGCAGCATCTGCAACCGGGAGTTGGGCATCAACTCACGGAAGGTGCGCAACCTGACCCACGGGTCCTCATTGAGGAAGCGGATACAGGCATCATAGGTTGCTCCGCCCCAGCATTCCACCGACCAATAACCGGCCTTGTCAATGTCCTCGCATGCACCAACCATGTCTTCGGTGGCCATACGGGTTGCAAGGAGGCTCTGGTGGGCGTCGCGCAGGGCGAGCTCGGTTACACCAATCTTTC
>JGI24699J35502_11133863_pt1 | contig 17428 bp, 6 predicted proteins | sample TergutMp193P4_FD_35502 | JGI IMG/M metagenome (IMG submission 35502) | reverse complement strand
AAGCCTTAAACAAATCGTCGGCATCAACAATTTCACCGAGCTTGAATACCATTCGGTTAAGATTCTCTCGTCCCATGCGTTTTGCCTCATCGTAAACGATGTTTTTCAGAGCAATATCCGGTATCTCGTACCGCCATTTCCCGTCAGCTCCTTTTTCCCAGCCGGTAGCATACTTTATAGCTTTGGCATCCTTTCCGGACGATTCCATTTCTTTGGCCGCAGAAAGATTATCCAGTCGCGTATGGGCTTCTTCGAGGATATCCAATGCCGCCGCTCCTTTTTCCCCTGCGAACTGAAAACGAATGTCGTCGCTCTTGTTATCGAAATTTCCGTTGTTGTCGGCAGCCGATTGGATTTGGCCGGGGTTGAAAACAACAAAGATTATATCTTTTTCAAGTTCATGCGCCGCATCCGGATTCAATATCACTCCGTCGTATCCATTCTTTTTGGCATCGTCTAACTGTTTTCTTTCTGCGGACGGATCTATAAATGGATGGATTGGCAAGGCAGCTTTATAAGGATTCCTCACATTTACAAAACCGGAAATGATAGAATCTCCGTTTTTTCCCTCTGCATAATCTCTATTTTCAGAAAAGAAGTATTCTCCTGATTTTGAATGAAAGGCAGTTGGATTCGTTCCGTGATAAACAACCAGCGGCTCGCCGTTTTCGTCTACCGCTTTCGACGAATTTTCCCTTGAAAATTTGGCAGATTGGAAAAATTTTTGTAACTTTGTATCTATAAAAGCTGCTGTTTCTGTTACCCGCCCAGTTGTTCTGGGGTCGGTGATTTCAGAAGCAGCACTTTTGTTATAGACAGCTACGTCGCTCACAAAAGCGTTGTGTAATTCATTGGGATTACGTTTTCCTTTATTTTGTATAGTTTCCCTATGCTCTTGTACAGTAAATCTTACATAATATTCTTTCCCGTCAATTTTTACTTTTCCTAAATAATTGTGATAGCCTACGAAATTAGGATGTTGTTTATGTCCGTCTTTTGTTTCTTCTTGCTCTGAATAAATTGGAACCGAATTTTCAAAAATATCTTTTAATTGCGGCACTATTTTCGCAAAATTTCCTTCTGTCCCAAAGCGCAACATTTTCCCAAATACACTATGAGAAAATGAAACTTCTCTATTGTCAAGTTTATTTTTCCCGTTTGGCGTATCGTTATAGAACTGTTCCAACTCTTTGCGTGTATAAGAATTGGGGTTTATTCCGATTGCTGCCAAATCCTCTATCATTTGCAATTTAGCGGCGGCCTCCCAATCGCCGAACCAATTCTTAAACGCCTGCGTTCGCACTTGCAGCCATTGACGCTCGTTTAATTTCGTCGGTTTTCCATTGGGCGCTTTCATAAACGTGCCGTTAGCCTGCGCTTCGGTTTTAATGCGCTGCATTTCCTGCGCATTCGCTTCGCTTATCCCCGATACGTCGAAATCGTATTTCGACGGGTCTGCCGCTGTTTCCTTGGCCTTGCTTTCCAGTGCGATCCGCTTTCCCGACAACAGATCGACTACTGCCCCGTCTACAAATTGTTGCAGCGTCAGATTCTGTATTTGCTCGGCAGTCAGATTCCGTATTCCTGCCGCATTGCCGATCCATTCCCATACCTGCTTCACCCATGCGCGGAGTTTTTCTCCGATCCCTTGCTCTTGGAAAATGGCTTCGCCTCTGTTTCCGTACAAACGGCCCAGAACCTCATCAGCAATCTGGTCGTCCGTTTTCAGGTTCGCATAATTCGGATCGTTTTTTACCTTTTCCCATTCTGCGCTCTGTTTAGCCAATTCTACGCCTTTTTCCCATAGCCCCCGATGATTTTGTTTAATCAAATCATTCCACAAATGCCCGAACTCATGGATCGGCGTGTTGGCGTTCATCTTGGACGGATCAAGATAGACCTTTCCGTCTTTAGTCGCAAAGCCGTAACTCGTTCCGTCTTTATATTTCAGATATTCCGTTGCTTCGCTGTACGCTCGGTCGTATTCTGCCGGATCGGCAATCACTTCTTCGGCAACTCCTGTTTGCTTTAACCGGTCGATCAAAGCATCCAATTCTTCCTTGGATATCGGAGTGAAAGCGCTTTTATTGGAATCAACCGTTTGAAATTTGGGATTCTCAAAATTTTCTATTATCTTTATAGCAGAATCTAAATCAGATTCGGAAAGTTTTGAGTTTCCTTGTTGCGCCTGTTTTTCAGGAAAGCCGAAAGCCACGTCAGCGGGATTGATTCGCTGTTGGTCAAGAAAACTCAAAATTTTTTCTTTGTTAAAATACAGACCTTTTCCTTGATTTATCCAATTGACCCATTCATGGGTATCTTTTGGAAAGACATTACGAATGCTGTTAACTTCTATGCTTTTACCCTTTATGTTCGGATTCAGAGATATGCCGACTAAAAATTTCTTTCCATTCTTACTTTCGATTTCTACGATTACATTTTGTGCTTTGGTTTTATCTCCGTATGCGAATATGGCAAGCGGATTTTGAATGGCTTTCGGTAAGTCTTTTATTTCAGACAAATCAAAGTTATGTCCATAAACAGTGGCTTTTCTTAATAAGATGCCTGCATTTAGTTCAATTGATAAATTGGGGAAACCTGTCGCTATAAGTATTTTCATTGGCATTCCCAATTTATACACATGTCCTTTAGGAAGCCTACCGTCAATTTGTTGTTGAAGTTCCTTATTAAACTGGGTATTTGCCGCTTCTAATTCCGCATCCTCCTCTTCGCTGACAGATTGCAAGCGGATAGGGTTATTGAAGTCGTCTGCCCGTTGCTTGTAATCGTTGAATTCGTCCAAGCTAAGCGTTTTTTCAGTAAACGTTTTATAGTTTCTTACCGTCACGTTTCCATCGCCTGTCTTATCTACTCGATAATTGGCGGGTTCCTTATCCGTAGGCGACATCAAGCTGTATCTTTCATCTGCTTTCGGAGAAACCTTGGGTACGGCCGGCGTTGCCTTTTGATTCGATTGGTATTCTGCAAACGGTTTGATTCTTCTTCCCTCCGTTTCCGCCCATTTCCGAAAGTCTTCTATCGTGGTTTCGGTAATCTTTCCCAATCCTTTCCAACCTTCTTCATAATTGGATAAATAAGCTTTACGGGCTTCTTCTATGGAATTGAATCCCAGCAGAACCTTATGCTCGTCAAACAGACCCGTATTCGGGTTCATCTGATCTACTACAAACGCCTTTTTGCTGGCGGTATTATCGCCCAGAAATACGTCTATCTGGTCTCCGTCTCGGCTTTGGGTACCTCGGAAATAGCCGTACGTATGATTCATTTTCTGGCTCCAGCGTTTTCCCTTTTCGTCCGTTCCGGAACGGACAGAACCCTTGGGCTGCTCAATGGAAATAGCAAAGCCTTGAACTGTTACATGTCCTTTTTTGTAGTTGCCGGCTTCTTTCTGCGCTTCGGTTGGATGAGTATCCGTTTTAGCCTCTTCCGATCGGATTTCCGCTTTCTCGGCCTCTGCTTTAGCAAAAGCAAGGAGGTCTCCTCCCGCTTCGGCCAGCCGTTCTGCCGCCGATTTTTCAGGTGGAACTGTTTTGCCGGCGGTTGCCGCCTCATTTGGCGCCTGCGTTTCGTTTGGAAAGTTGATTTCTCTTTGGGTTTTCGCCTGCTGAACAATTTTTTCAATAGCTGCCGGACGCTCATTCAGCAAACGGTTGTATTCGTCTCTGGCCCGTTCTTCTGCCGCTTGCTTTTCTTTCTCGCCAGCGGCCGTTTCTAAGGCTCGCTTGGCCGTTTCCATTTTTCGGTCGTAAGCGGCCGTTTGTTCCTCTACATATTTTTGCTGGAGGGGGGTTAATCCCACTCTCGACCTATCTTCTCCAGCTCTATCTCCAGCTCCTTCATTGCTGTATTTTCCAGAGCTATCAATCGCCCCGTTAGTCTGCGTATCTTCTTCGAATCGATCTCCCCGTCTATCTGTTCCAGTATTTTGTAGTATACTACCTCTCTCGCTCTCAGTGTTAGGTATCGATCCTTCAGTCGCTGAGCTTCGGCCTTCTTCTCTTTCTCGTCTAATACTCCGTTCTCTATCTTCTGCAATAGATATGCTTTTCTCTTCCAAAATGCCGTGCGCTGATCTATCATCCATTGAAACGGCATCTCCTCCATCTTCTGCAATAGCTCTTCCTCTTTCATCTTTATATTTTTGTATTAAATTTTCAAGTCTATTCCGTCTGGATTGAGCCAACCAAATTTCATCTTCCGTAGCCCCCGCCTTTCTCGCTTCCTCTTCCAAAGATACAATTTCTTGATTAAACATATCCTCTTCAGGGTAGTTTTCTTCATCTGCAATACTTTTTTTCTCTATTTCTTCTTCTGCATTATTTAACTGAATGTCTTCCTGAATTTCTTCTTCACTGAATGGTTGTTCCTGCCCGTATCGGTATTCCAATTCCTGCATGGCAGCCGCTGGATCGGGAAATGACTGGAGAACGTCCAGAATCACGTTTCTCGTCTCTAAATCATCTTCAAATCCTTCCTCTGCAAATCTTTCTGCATATTCTTCGATGTAATATTTGGGAGCGGCAAATGTGGTTAAATACTTATACGGTTTCAAATCATCTTTTCGCAATCCCAATTCGCTTTTCAAGCCGTGCAGCAGGACTTTTCCCTCTTTCGATACCTTATCGTTTACATAAAATCCCGCTTGGCCGGCCGAAATGTCCCACAATATTCTTCCGCGCAAATCCAATTCTTCACGGCTCATTCCCAAGGATTCTCTCCTTTTTGCATGGATTGTTTTTTTCTTGGAAGCCGCTTTCCGTCCGTTTTTATTTTTCTTGGCCGGCGAATTATTTTTACTGCCTTCTTGGCCGGAAGCAAATGCTGGGTTGGTTGTCGCAGTATTGTTCTGTGTAGATTTTTCGGAGGGATATTCGCTGTCTATTTTAGCCATTGCTTCCTTCCATTGCGATTGAGCCATTGCCCTCTGTTCGGAGCTTTCCGCTTTTTCGTTGGCTACAATGGCTGGAATATCATTCAACTGGTCAAGCGTCAAGGTTTCGTTGAAAAAGTTTTGAAGGGCTGGAATATTGTCCCTTCCCATGATTCTTTCAGAGATCATTACCTCGTATTTCCCCGGATCATACTTGCTTTCTTTTATTCGGATCGAATAGCCGTCTTTATCCGCTCCTCTTATTTCCATCCATCCGGTTTCGGGATGGTAATCCGCCGAAAATCTTTCTGGAAATACCGGCCGCATCTTGGCTATAATTTGATCGCGTACCTTCTGTGTTTCCGAATTATTTTCGCTACCTTTGTTGTCGAAAACAGGAGAAGTGTTCCTTTTTCCTGTATCAGCGTCGGGAGTGACAGCCCTGCTCCCTTTATTGCCAATAGGGGTAGTGAGGGTATTGGCAGACGCTTTTTTCTCTTTTGCACCTCTTGCACGATCATAAGCCGTAACAATCCAATTCTTTAAATGTATAATATTTCCGGCGTTGTCCCTTATGGTTTTCTTTACAATAACCCTGTATCCGTCTTTTTCAATGATTGCTTTATCATTTGTATCTTTTGTGACAGTGCCATTATTCACTACATCGCCAATAATATCGGCTGCTTCATTGATATTAGCAAAATCATTTTGACGATTTATATGTTTATCTTCTATATGGGCAAGCCCTGTTTTATCTTCGACGCTGCCCCAAATAAGGTCTATATCTCCCAGTTCGTCTCTATGAAATACGCCAATCAAATCGCCTTCTTTACGAGATGCCAGAAAATTAAACGCCTCTTTTACCTTTCCTTTGAACTGATCGTAAATATTGCCGAAAAAGCCTCTGCCGATTGGTTGTATTTCATCCGCATTGACCTTTGTTTCAACCGTCGAATCGAGCGAATTTGCCTCTTTCCCGCTTCCCTCAGTCGATGGAATGCTTTCTGTCGTCTGATCCGCTAAGTCCAGTACCCCTTTCCAGTAATCCAGCTCGCGCTGAATCTCCTGTGCCTGCACTTTCGCTTGCTGGTAATGATGGCTGTCCTCCTGCGCATCGCCGGTGAATTGAGGCGTAGAAACCTCTTTCAGCTGCTCCTGTTTTTTGGCAATCACGGCTTCCACCGCTTGGCGCACATATTCTTCATTGCCATCGTAATCTTCTCTCAATGCGCCCAGCGTTACCTCTGGAGCCGCCTGTTCAAACAGCGGCAGGCCTTCTTCGTTTTTAGGTATTTGTTCCTTGTACGGTACCGGCGGCTCCTCTGTTTCTGTTTCGGTCGAATCCGCGGCATCTTTCCCGCCGGCCAATCCGGCCACATCTTCCAACCGAACCTCATTCCCGTCAATAATCATCTTTCCGGACGAACGCAGGTTGTAAGCATCCTCCACCGTTCCTTGCCGTTCGATTCCTTCTTCGTCCTTATAGCGGACCGTCGAGCCGTTTTCTACTCCTCTCAGATGATCGTCGTTGATAATCATTCGCGGTTCTACGGTTATCGGATCAAATCCGGGTACCTGCACTCTGTAATAACCGTTCTCATCCCTATCCTGTATGGAGCCGAACGAAGAGCCTCCGTCGGGCGTTTTAAAGCGGACGGCTTCTCCAGCTTCATACGGACGAACCTTTTCATTTTTCTGACGGTCGACAACCGGTTGCGTAAGCAGCTTCACGGCTTTTTTAACCGCTTCTTCCGCAGGCATTTCTTCTACTACGGATTCTACAAACTCCAAGGAGGTCACTTGCCGTTTGTTGTCCTCGTCCAGATAATAGATTTGCGAATCCGACTGCTCGCGGTCGATGCTTCCGTCTTCCTTCCGCACAATGTTTCCGCCTACTATTTGCCTTTCCTTTCCATTCACAACGGCCGAAACAACCGCATTCATGTTGGGATTGAGATTTTCCCGAACCTTCTGAATGGCTTTTTGCTTCGTCTCTTGAATTTCTTCCTTATAGGCCTTTTTCAGGCCTGAATAGGCGCTGTAGGCCGCTGTATATTCAAGAACGGCTTTTTTTTGTTTATAGGTTAATTCTTCATCCTCGCAAATGTTTTCTAATCCTTTATTCAGGTCAAGGTCGTTGAGCCCCGACTGATTGATCCTTTGATTCAGGCGGGCAGTCAATTCCGTCTGCTCATTGTTAAATGCTTCACCCACGTTTTTCGAAGATTCCTTCCATTCCTGTGCGATTCTCCATGCGTTTTGTATATCCCGAGCTTTTCCGACGCCGTATCCGGCGGCTTCAAGGCCTTTGAAAGGCCCCTGCATCGCGCCAACGGATAAGCCAGTTTCCGCATTTTGTCTGGGATCAAAAAAATCGCCGAGCGTCTGCCTGCCTCTGAATATATCTACCAGATCGGGGTATTTTTCCTCGACAAATTCCGACAGGAGGTCTTGAATACCGATCCTGTTGCGGAGTTTTTTGGCCAGCGCATTGCCTTTGCCCGCTTTGATTACATTCCGGAAAAAGGGATGCTTCTTCAATAGCGGGCTCAGGAGAATTTCTCCCATTACTTCGCTTTGGTTTTCGATGTAAGGGGATACATAGGAGGGTAGAACGCCTTCCCTTCCTTCGAATATTATTTTGCCGTTCTCATCCCTATCCGCGGCAAATCCTTGCTGTTCTTCATAGGCCATGGCATGGCTGGACGGAGAAAGGATCGTTTGAACGGTCGGCCGGATGATTAAGTCGATGGTTGCTCTGGCCGCTTTTCCTCCCCATTTGTCTCCTAATTTGGCTAATTGGGGAGCTTTTTTGGCTAATAATTCACCCGAACTGGCAACAAATTTCCCTGTCGTTTCAGCCAGTTTCGGAGTTATTTTTTGAATTATTTTCGGAGCATTACGTATCAGAGCTCTGCTTCCTGCTCTGGCTGCACCTCCGCTAAACGCAATATCGCGCGCAATGGGGAGAGACTCTTTTACTACTTGACCCACGTTAAACCAGATACCCGGATCCACTCCGGCAAGAATCTGATCGGAAACATATTTGGCATTCACCGCCAGTTTTTCGGCCTCCGTAAGCGATTCAGGATCTTTTTCATATTTGTCGATAGCCTTTTTGACATTCCGATCATTTATAAACTCGCTGAAAGTAACAAGCGCTATAGCGAATTCCTTACTTGGGGTTATGCCTTTTTGAAAGCCTTTCCCGTTCTTATAGGCGTCTATTCTGTTTTGTGCATCTTTGAGTAATTTTAATGACTTATTAGCAAGCGATATATCTGGGTCTCGGACATATAGTGAATAGTCCGTCGTTTCGGACCTGCTCGCAAAATTGATATCCTGTTTTTGTTGTTCTGCAATATCGTTCGCTCTTAAATTTCTGATTTTTTTACCCTCTTTTATCAATGGGTCAATTTGCGGAGATATCTTGTCCAACCATGCATTGTATGCTTCAGCGTATTTTTTCCCTAATTCTGTATTGGCTGCAAAACTTTGCAACTTGTGTTCCAGCTTGGTATTTTCTGCCAGAATGGGCGCAAGAAATACAGGGCTTATTGCAGGGGACAAAGACTGCAAGAACTGTGAAGGAGTCTTTGCTTTGAGCGGGTTCGTCAATCCCTTTTTATACTTGTCGTAATATTCCTTCAAAAGCGGCGGAAGTTTCACTTTGGAATAATCCGTCGTATCGTTTTCCGGAGGCTGGTAAGCGGTTATCTGCTGCTCCAGATAAGCGTAAGGGTCTACGTCGGATTGAACCGTTAAACCAGTAGAAGGTTCAATGGTCGATTCGGTTTGGGGTTGATTCGTTGAACCATAGGTTGTTGGATTGGACGATTGATTAAATGATTGATTACTAAATGTTTGCGTAGTCGATTCCGTTTGCGGACGGGTATAAGCATCCAATGATTGTCGCTTTTCCTTATTTCCAAAACCGATGTCCATAGAAAATTCATCGTACGTGCGGGTAAAAGAGTTGTCCAATTTAGACAGATTGGAATGCAGTCGAAAACGGTTATTTTCATCCTGCATGTCCGACATAAATTCATTGTATGTGCGGGTAAACGAAGGGTCTAATCTTTTAAGACTGTTATATAATTTTTCACTGTTATTCATGTTAATACAGTACTCCTGTTGATGTTTTTGACTGATTGTTTGCGGCTGTTTTTGACTTGTTGTCGGGAAATGCGTATGGAAGTACGGGTTGCATCGGAAGTCCCGTCGGCTGTTGGCTTGGCGCGGCCGTTACGTAAAGATTGCGGACGTCAGCTTATCGGCAGCCACGCACTGACCTATAAAGGCTGTCATTCCAAGTTATATAAGCGTATCGAAAAAATGCTTGTAGGGAGGAGTTGGTATCCGTGATATAGCAGAAATAGAAGAGGTAAGTACGGATAAAGTGTTATCCGTTTTGTTCAAGTCGGAACATGTAATTACGCCAAAACAAAGCTATTATCCCTGTTTGGAGGTGGATGAATTTTGAACTTTCGTTGGAAATAAATCAAAGAAGGCAGGGTTAATTTATGCTTGCGATAGGGAAAGTGGAGAAATAGTCTGTTTTGTTTGGGGCCAGCGTGATTTGCAAACTGCAATGAAGTTGAAGAAGAAACTGTTGGATTTAGGCGTTAGTTATAGTTATCGTCCAATTCAAAAAGCGTGCGAAATTCAGGTGGTCGTTGATTGGAAGCGGACTGTTCGCCTAATGAGTGATCGTAGGGTTGTTGGAACGGAGCATTACTAACGCCAAATCCCACCAACCGTACCGGCTGTCCAGTTAAGTCGATCTGTTTCATCATTTCCCGCGCTACAGGCCATAGCTGTTGAAAATCGTTTAAAGGTTGCGTTAACGTTTTGCTCCGCGTAATGGTTTTGAAATCTGCGTATTTAATTTTAATCGTGATAGTTTTGCCGAAAAAATTTTCTTTTTTCATCCGTTCGAAAGCTTCTTTGGCCAAATGGTAGAGTTCGAGAGTCAGCAAATTCAGATTGTTTTTGTCTTGCAGGAAAGTTGTTTCGGTACTGATGGATTTGGTAATCCGGTTGGGTTCCACTTCTCGGTTATCAATGCCTCTGGCATTGAGGTAAAGGCTATGTCCCATTTTTCCAAACAGGTTGACTAATTCGGCTTCCGAACGTTGCTTCAAATCATAACCCGTAAAAATACGATGGTGATGCATTTTTTGGGTGGTTACCTTACCAACGCCGAAGAATTGTTCGATTTTCAAGTTTTCGACAAATGTTTCTACTTCTTCCGGTGGAATGACAAAAAAACCGTTTGGTTTTTTATAATCCGAAGCTATTTTGGCCAAAAATTTATTGATAGATACGCCGGCAGAGGCCGTTAATCCGGTTTTTTCAAAAATCTTTTGTTGGATTTCTCTGGCTATCAGGCTGGCGGACGGATTGTTTTTGTGATTAACGGTAACATCGAGAAACGCTTCATCCAGCGACAGGGGTTCAACCCAATCGGTGTATTCCAGAAAAATTTCACGCAATTGGGAGGAAACTTCGTGATAAACCTCGAAGCGCGGAGGAATGAAAATCAATCCCGGACACTTTTTTTTGGCTGTTAGCGAAGGCATTGCAGAATGCACGCCGAACTTTCTCGCTTCGTAACTGGCCGTGGCCACTACGCCCCGCGCTTCCCCATAACCAACGGCGATGGGTTTTCCTTTTAAATCGGGATTATCTCGCTGTTCTACCGAAGCGTAGAAAGCATCCATATCAATGTGGATAATTTTCCGCATAGTGAAATTATCTGGGCGAATACGGATTAAACTCTATTCGGAAGGTTGTTCCCTTTCCCTGTTCAGATTTATATACATAGATTTTTCCCTTTCGATAGGATTCAATAATCCGTTTGGTCAGGGATAAGCCCAAACCCCAGCCTCTTGCTTTGGTGGTAAAACCCGGTTGAAAGATGGCGTTAAATTTGGATTTGGGGATGCCTCTTCCCGTATCGGAAATATCCATAATGACTCGTTGACCCTTTCTGAACGACTGAATTTCGATGGAACCTTGACCATCCATAGCGTCTACGGCATTTTTTATCAGGTTTTCGAGTATCCACCCAAAAAGGGATTCGTTCATCAGCACTCCTATCGGTTCTTTAGGCATCACGGTGGTTATGGATACTTTGGACGAAATCCGTTTTTCCATGTATTCTACCGCGCGAACGACCGCTTCTTGCAAATCCATTGGTTCTTGTTCGGGATTGGAACCAATTTTGGAAAAACGTTCGGCAATGGTTCTCAAACGTTGCACGTCTTTATCCATTTCGTTTAATAACCCCGGATTCGTATTTTTATTTTTAAGATATTCGATCCATGCCATTAATGATGAAATGGGAGTACCTAATTGATGGGCGGTTTCTTTTGAAAGGCCTACCCACACTTTGTTTTGTTCCGCTTTCTTCGCGCTGTTGAGCGCCAGAAAAGAGATGATGATAAAGATAAAAACAACGGTTAATTGTACGAACGGGAACAATTGAAGTTGTTTTAATACTGTCGAATCGTCGTAATAAACATACTGAACCGTATTTTCATCTAACCGGACAATAATCGGATCGCGTTTTTTACGGAAAGCCTCAATTTCCTCTTTGGTTTTGACTCCCCGTATATTTCGGCTAAAAATCTCATTGCCCGAATCATCGGTTAAAATCAGCGGAATTGTAGTATTGCTTTGAATGATTTTTAACAAAAGATTATCATACATACTGATAATCGAATCGGCTGCATTAAAAATGTTTGGATTCAAATCTTCAAAAACGGTTTGTGATGAAATCAGAGTAACCGATTCCGCCCATATTTCAATTTTTTTACGCTCTTCTTCTTTCAATTCGTTGACTAAGGAATTGGTCACGCCCACAGAAGCAATGGCAATAATGATTGCTGTTGTGATGAAAAAATAACGGTATGTTTTTCCTGATTTGTATTTGCGAAACATTTAACTTGATTAGTTATTTATTTCTTCTGCCTGAAAGGAGGCTTGACCACCACCGCTTCGATGTCGTTATTGCGGATGCGAATGAAAAAAGTTGTTCCCAAAGCGGAATATGCGGGTCTGACATATCCGAAACCGATTCCTTTTTTGGTTGTTGGAGCAATCGTTCCCGATGTAACCTTTCCGATGATTTCACCCGTTTGATTGACCATATCATAACCCTGACGGGCGATTCCCTTGCCCACCATTTCAAAACCAACCAATTTGCGGGGAACGCCCTTTGCTTTTTCTTCTTCCAGAATCGAGCGGGAAATAAAGGGATTTCCTTCGGTAAATTTGGTAATCCAGCCCAGACCGGCTTGCAAAGGCGAAGTAGTATCATCCAATTCGTTGCCGTACAACGGAAAACCGGCTTCCAAACGCAAGGTATCTCTGGCTCCTAAACCGATGGGTTTGATTCCGAATTCGCGACCGGCTTCAAAAATAGCGTTCCAAATTGTTTCCGCTTGTTCGGGATAAAAATACAATTCGAATCCGCCGCATCCCGTATATCCCGTATTGGAAATAATCACCGGATCAACTCCTGCTATTTTCCCCGTAACAAAAGAATAATAAGGTATTTGCGATAAATCAATATCCGTCAGTTTTTGCAGCGTTTTCAAGGCCAATGGACCTTGAACGGCCAATTGCGCCATCTTGTCGGAAGCATTTTCCAACTCAACATTTTCGGTATTGTTTTTCACGCACCAATTCCAGTCTTTTTCGATATTGGACGCATTGACTACAAACAGATATTTTTCCGGTTCGTAATGATAAACCAATAAATCGTCTACAATTCCGCCTTTTCCGTTGGGAAAACAGGTATATTGCGCCTTTCCGACCGGAACGTTGTTGATATCGTTGGATGTGATTTTTTGAACAAAATCTTTTGCCTGAGGCCCTTTAATCCAGAATTCGCCCATGTGCGATATGTCGAACACTCCTACCCCGTTTACCACCGTATTGTGTTCGTCGAGGATCCCTGAATATTCAATCGGCATATCATACCCTGCAAATGCATGCATTTTGGCGCCCAGCGCATAATGAATGGATGTGAATGGAGTTTTTTTCATCATAAAATGGATGTAATAAAATTAAAATCAGACGGAACGAACGTTTTGACAGATTTGAACAATGACTTGAACGGCTTTTTCCATCGTTTGTACCGAAACATATTCATACCGTCCATGGAGATTCAAGGGGCCGCAGAAAAGATTCGGACAGGGTAAACCTCTGAAAGAAAGTTGCGCTCCATCTGTTCCTCCCCGTATCGGTCGAACCAATGGTTTGATTCCCAAAGATTTCATGGCATTTTCGGCCAATTCGATGATGTGTTTTTGGGGTTCGACAATCTCGCGCATATTGCGGTATTGCCGTTTGGTGGTCAAACTCACGGTATCGTTGGGATACGCTTTATTCATGTAATCGGCTGTTTCCTGAAGGTATTTCAAACGCTGCTCCAATTTGTTGCTATCATGATCGCGAATAATATAAGACAATTCGGCCTCCTCCACGGTTCCGATCATTCCCGTCAGATGGAAAAACCCTTCGTAAGCTTCTGTGTGTTCGGGACGTTCTGCTGCGGGAAGCATCTGAGCAAATTGGAGGGCAATCAGGCTGGCGTTCCGCATTTTATTTTTAGCGTAGCCCGGATGCACATTCAATCCTTTGATTTTTATTTTAGCGCTGGCGGCATTGAAGTTTTCGTATTCCAATTCTCCCACTTCTCCTCCATCCATCGTGTAAGCCCATTCGCAACCGAATTTTTCAACGTCGAATTTTAAAACGCCTACGCCGATTTCTTCGTCGGGCGTGAACGCGATACGGATTTTTCCATGCTTAATTTCGGGATGATCGATCAGGTACTGTATAGCGGTCATGATTTCAGCAATGCCTGCTTTGTCGTCTCCTCCCAAAAGCGTTGTTCCATCGGTAACGATGATATCTTCTCCCACATGGCACAATAATTCGGGAAACATGGTTGGCGAAAGAACAATATTTTCTTCCGCATTCAGAAGGATATCTTTCCCGTCGTATTTTTCCACGATGCGTGGTTTTACATTTGCGCCCGATAAATCAGGGCTGGTATCCAAATGGGAAATGAAACCGATGGTCGGAAGCTTTTCGTCGGTATTGGTAGGCAGCGTAGCCATTACAAAAGCATGTTCATCCAACGAAATTTCGGTTAAACCCATTGCTTCCGCTTCTTCTTTCAAGGCTTTAGCCAGATACCGTTGTTTTTCCGTACTTGGCGTGACATCGGCTGTTTCGTTTGATTGCGTATCAAACGAAACGTATTTCAAAAAACGATTAACAACAGTCATGATAATAAATTACTAATTTCTTGTTACTTACTGTTTTTGGCCTGTTCTTCGTGTTCGATCTGCAACGTTTTTGTCGGTTGGTCGCAGACTTCTGTTGGTCCGAAATATTGTATGGGACCCGGATACACGTACTCGGTATTCAAAGCCCAATCGTCGCGGTTGGCGGCAAAAGTTCGAAACGGAGCTCCGTCCAATTTTACGTACGCTTTACGAATCACCGGTTTCAGCCCGCCATGACGCCGCTCTAAATTCATCATCATGGTGATGGGTACTCCCCCTGCGATCCATTCGGAAGCAGGAGCCGTCGTGTTGCGTACCGACGACATATAACCGGTTTTTCCTTCAGCGATCAGGCTTGCCGCTGTATAACCCAAAGAATAACAATAATCTGCATCGTAATTGGATGGCGCTGCACAACGTCCTTCGTAACCGAAGAAATGCGTTTGCGTGGAAAATTTACCTACATAAGCGCCTGTTTTTTTCATTTCAGCCAAACGATTGCCGACCATTTCGGCCAATAATTTTTCCGTTTCAATCAGCGAAACCTGAACATTTCCGTGCGGATCCCGCTCCAAAGTCAACTGACGAGCCACCGTTTCCGGTAAACTGGCATAAATTTTTGAATTCTCCGGACTTAACTTGTCGATGATGTAATCTCGCTGATGCGAACGTTTAATCCGTTTGAATTCATTGTCGTGTTTAGCTAAGTATTCATTCAGTTCGGCAATTAATTTTTTCATTGCCGGAATAAATTCAATCACACCTTCCGGAATCAACACTATTCCGAAATTGTTTCCGTTGGCGGCTCTTTTAGCCACAATATCGGCTATATATTGAACAATATCGTCCAACGATTGGTTCTTGGCTTCTACTTCTTCCGAAATAATACAAATATTGGGTTGCACCTGAAGAGCGCATTCCAAAGCGATGTGCGACGCCGACCGTCCCATCAATTTGATGAAATGCCAGTATTTGCGCGACGAATTGCAGTCGCGTTGAATGTTGCCGATGACTTCCGAATACACTTTGCAAGCGGTATCGAAACCAAAAGAAGTTTCAATCATTTCGTTTTTCAAATCGCCGTCAATGGTTTTCGGACATCCGATGACCTGTACCCCTGCGCCTATTTGTTTATAATATTCGGCCAAAACGCAAGCGTTGGTATTGGAGTCGTCTCCTCCGATAATGACCAAAGCCGAAATATTCAGCTGTTTCAGAATAACCAATCCTTTATCGAATTGATCTTTGTCTTCCAATTTGGTTCGTCCCGATCCGATGATATCAAATCCTCCTGTATTGCGGTATTCATCGATCACTTCGCCAGTCAATTCCATATAATGGTGTTCAATCAATCCATCCGGCCCCAAAATAAAACCGAACAAACGGCTTTGTGAATTGATGCTTTTGATGCCGTCGAAAAGACCGGCAATAACATTATGTCCACCCGGCGCTTGTCCTCCCGAAAGAATCACTCCCACATTCATCGGCGGATAAGTTTTTCTTTCCGTACCTTTTACAAACGTGATGATCGGCATTCCGTACGTATTCGGAAATAATTTTTGTATCGCTTCCTGGTCTGAAACCGATTGGGTGGGTTCGCCTTCTTGTATTTTTACAATACCCTTCAATGTTTTAGGAACTTTAGGCATATAAGAAGCCCGGGCTCTCTGCAAAGCGCTTTTATTCATATTTTACTATCCATTTTAATATTAGTACTTCAGGCAACAAATTTCGTTATTTTTCTTCGTATATGAAATAATTATTTTAAAAAAGTTTCTACTTTTACAGCATGGATTACTATCGGTTAAAATTAACAATCATTCCCAATACGGAAACCCACAGAGACGTATTGGCGGCCTTGCTGGCGGATTGCGGATTCGAAAGTTTTGTGGAATCGGAAAATGGTTTAGATGCATTTGTCCCTGAAAAATTGTATTCGGAAACAACAATCGCTGAAATTCTGGAAAACTATCCCTTGCCCCATACGCTTATCCGGCAGGAAGTTGAATGGATAAAAAGCCAGAATTGGAATGAAGAGTGGGAGAAAAACTTTTTTCAACCAGTAGTTATTGATAATCAAATAGTTGTGCATAGTTCTTTTCATAAAAACATTCCTTCGGCGCAGTACGAGATTGTGATCGATCCAAAAATGGCTTTCGGAACCGGCCACCATGCAACTACTTGCCTCATGCTTTCTTACCTTTTAGAATTGGAGGTGAAAAATCGTTCTTTTCTCGATATGGGTTGCGGTACGGCAGTATTGGCTATTCTGGCAAAAATAAAAGGAGCTGATCCGGTCGTGGCTATGGATATAGATTCTTATGCCTGCGAAAATTCGTTGGAAAATATCCGCTTGAATCACGTCGACGACATTCAAATACGACAGGGAGACGCCTCCGTGCTGGGAAAAGAACGTTATGATTTTATTTTTGCCAATATCAATCGCAATATTTTATTGAATGACATTCAAATATACGCTTCTTGCATGCAAGAAGGCTCTTCTCTTTTGATGAGCGGATTTTACAGGGAAGATTGCAATCTGATTGAGGAAGAATGTAAAAAATACCAATTGGAATACATTTCCGATAAAGAAAAAGATCATTGGAACGCCTTGCATTTCCGGAAAGGATCTCCTTCATAATAAGGAGAGGCTATTTTAAAGCTATAACGCCCTACCTTCCCAGGTTGGGCGCATAATTCGTAATGAAAAAAAGTTTGTTAGCGATTATTTTTCTATAAGGTCTTTCTGAAACAGATTCTGATGAACTTTTATTCATCCAATCTTTTTCACAGCTAAACATAGAATAATGAATTCGGTTGTTTCTCTAATTTGTTTGCAAAGATAAGCAATAATACACTGAATAGAGTAGATTTAATCAATTTTTATTCCACATTTTATACTAATTTCTTTTTCTTTTTTCTTTTAAATTGTAACAAAAAAGAAAAAAGAGATTATTTGTGTCAAAATTAAATACAAATCCTCTTTAATATGGAATATAATGATAAATATTAAAGCAATGTAGCAAACAGATTGTTTTTTTGGATGCTATTTCCCCATGGATGGAAATGTAAGAAATATGATAGATGCATCAAAATTTTTTTAGCGCTTTTTATTAACCTTATTTTTGGAAGTTGCCTCTTATGTAACAGCCATTCAAACCACCTCCCTCAATTTATTTAGATATTTTTCTAAGTTTTTGATTTTTTGCAATTTATACTTTTTTTGATAGTC
>JGI24699J35502_11133864_pt1 | contig 17482 bp, 22 predicted proteins | sample TergutMp193P4_FD_35502 | JGI IMG/M metagenome (IMG submission 35502) | reverse complement strand
TCAAGTGAAATTTCTTGCTTACCTTGTTCCATCCGAAAAACATAACCCCGATAAACGTAGCTTCCAAGAAGAAAGCGACGACTCCTTCAATGGCAAGCGGAGCGCCAAAAATATCGCCCACAAACCAACTGTAATTAGACCAGTTAGTCCCAAATTCAAATTCGAGAATAAGGCCCGTTGCAACGCCCACGGCGAAGTTAATGCCGAAGAGCTTCATCCAAAACTTAGTTGTTTTTTTCCATTTGACATCTCCGGTCCGATAATAAATCGTTTCGAAGATACACATGATAATCCCCAGACCTAAAGTCAAGGGAACAAACAACCAGTGATACATAGCAGTCAAGGCGAACTGTGCTCTTGACCAATCAATTAATGAGACATCAATTTGATTCATTTGAATGGCTTTTTTTTCGTTATTAATAAATATGATTCTTTGTTAACTCTTTCGCTACATATTCGCTTTTTTCCTTTTCCGAATCAAAGCGACTGTTAAGTATATTGGGAAAGAAAAACACTTTAAGGATTGCAAACATAATAAAAAGTTTTATTAAAATAATGATCCACAGTGACTTTCCCCACGTAAGATTTTTGAACCCCTCCACATACATGGAAAAAAAATCCGAACAGTTTCTAATTTTTCTCATAAAATCTTAAAAAAAAACTAAATATCGCGTAAAATTAGACTTTTTTAAATACTATACTGTTATATATACTATTCAAAAATTTATATATTTATTTTATATACTGTTTTCTAAATTGACTCGGGGTCAAATTCAAATGTTTTTTGCAAAAAATGGTAAAATGACTCGGCGAGGAAAACCGAAATTCATCAATAATTTGACCCAACGGAATATTTTTATCCGAAAGCCTCCCGGTGATGTATTTTACTTTTTGATTTTGCAGCCAAATGTACGGATTTTCTTGAAAGTTTTTCTTGAAAACCCGGTTAAAAGAAGATAACGAATAATTACATATTTGCGCCAATTCTTTCACGGAGTTTGCACTCATATAATTGGCCAATACGGTATTCTTGAAATCCAAATTATTACTGATTATGGGGGCAAACAAGCCGGCGATTTCTCGCTTTGTGTAAAAATAGCGCAAAATAAAAAACAGTTCTTTCTGTTTTATTTCATGAAAATGTTTACAAAAGATGCCTTCATTCATATAAAAAATTAAGTTTGACAAGAACTTTTTTAACGGTTTATTTACCCGCATCATAGGCGTATGCGGCCTTTGATCAAGCAAAACGGACAAATTCTCCAATGCCGTTTTTTCACAAAAGTCAATCGGTCTGTCAAAATAATTCATAAGGAGGGTAGAATCTGTGTTTGCGCAAATCTTGTAGTCGGAGGACATGGGAATAAACCATACGGTATCTTTTTTCAGATTATAGGTCCGCGACTCATACTGAAGGTCCACTCGCCCGGAAATAAGAAAGAACAAACAATGATGCTCCTTGTCGGACGGTGTAACGACTTCACCTTCTTTAATCCTGCAATTCTTGAATCCGACATGATAGTCGGAAATATAATTACTGCAAGCCCGGTGCTCTTCTAAATAAAAAACGCTCATACTTTCTTTTTTAAGATTTATTTTCTGCAAAATTAAAATTTCTTTATTGAAAAATCATCATTTTCGTTTGATTTTTTGTTCATATACACAAAATATTTTACATTTGCAGCGTTTTTACAGGAGCCCGGGTGGTGGAATTGGTAGACACGCCACTTTGAGGGGGTGGTGCCGGTTACGGTGTGTGGGTTCAAATCCCGTCCCGGGTACATAAAAAAGAATCCCAACATATTCTATTTGAATAAATTGGGATTTTTCTTTTATTTACACCCGATTTTGTAAACTTACTTTTCTTTTCTCACTATTTGTAAACACAGTTCATCCAATTGTTCTTGGGCTACAACGGCAGGAGCGTCTATCATGACGTCGCGACCCGAATTATTTTTCGGAAAAGCGATGCAATCGCGAATCGAATCCAAGCCGGCAAAAATTGATATTAAGCGGTCCAATCCGAAAGCAATCCCGCCGTGAGGAGGCGCGCCGTATTTAAATGCATTCATTAAGAAACCGAACTGCGCCTGCGCCTGTTTTTCGCTAAAACCGAGAACGGAAAACATTTTCTTTTGTAACTCGCTGTCATGAATACGAATAGATCCTCCACCGATTTCCACTCCGTTGATAACCATGTCGTAGGCATTGGCCCGAACGAGTCCGGGATTGCTATCCAACATTGGAACATCTTCCGGCTTTGGACTTGTAAACGGGTGGTGTTTAGCAAAATAACGATTCAATGCTTCATCATATTCCAACAAAGGAAAATCAACAACCCACAGGCAATTGAATTGGTCTTTCTTCCGTAATCCCAAACGGGAACCCATTTCCAAGCGAAGCTCATTCAGTTGTTTTTGCGTTTTCTCGGTTTCTCCGGAAAGGATTAACAATAAATCGCCGGGTCGGGCTTGCGCTTGTTCTGCCCACCGCTTCAAATCGTCAACGGAATAGAATTTGTCAACGGAAGATTTCAAGCTGCCGTCGGCTTCATAGCGAACGTAAATCAAACCGCCGGCTCCGACTTGCGGACGTTTCACGAAATCGGTTAATTCGTCCAACTGTTTTCGGGTATAAGCAGCACAACCTTCCGCACATATAGCGCCTACATATTCGGCCTTGTCGAATACGCCGAAACCTTTGCCTTCCGTCAAAACTTTGAGTTCTACCAAAGGCATTCCGAAGCGGGTATCCGGTTTGTCGGAACCGTATCGTTTCATAGCTTCGGCATAGGTCATGCGGGGAAAAACCGGCAAATCAATTCCTTTTACCGCTTGAAACAAGCGTCGGATTAATCCCTCGAACATATTCAATATATCTTCTTGTTCGACGAACGACATTTCACAGTCAATTTGCGTAAATTCCGGTTGCCGGTCGGCGCGCAAATCTTCGTCGCGAAAACATTTTACAATTTGGAAATAGCGGTCGAATCCCGAAACCATCAATAACTGTTTAAATAACTGCGGCGATTGAGGCAGAGCATAAAATTCGCCCGGATTCATTCGTGAAGGTACGATAAAATCCCGTGCGCCTTCGGGAGTGGACCCGATGAGTACCGGCGTTTCCACTTCCAAGAAATGTTGTTCGTCCAAATAACTGCGGGTTGCAAACACGATTCGGTGTCGTAACTCCAAATTCGAACGAACCGGCGTTCGACGCAAATCGAGGTAGCGGTACTTCATTCGTAAATCATCGCCGCCATCCGATTCGTCTTCAATGGTAAAAGGAGGCGTCTGAGAAGGATTCAGAATTTGCAACTTCGAAACTATAATTTCAATATCGCCGGTCGGCAGGTTCGGATTTTTATTGGAACGTTCGGCAATCGTCCCTTTCGCTTGAATCACCCATTCCCGGCCCAATTTTTCCGCTTCATCGCATAATTGCGAGTTAATTTCTTGATTGAATACCAATTGAGTAATTCCGTATCGGTCGCGCAAATCAATGAAAATCATTCCTCCGAATCTCCGGATTTTCTGTACCCATCCCGACAAGGCAACTTCTTGTCCTATATTTGCAAGGCGGAGTTCTCCGCAAGTGTTCGTTCTATACATAAGTTTTATTGTATCTTAAAATTCGACTGCAAAAATACATAAAAGAATTGTGTAAACAGCTAAATTTGTCAAACTCTTCCGGTAATATTTTTGAAAATCAAAAAAAACAACTACCTTTGCGGTCGCAAAAACAACGAGGTGTAGCGCAGCCCGGTTAGCGCACCTGCTTTGGGAGCAGGGGGTCCCAAGTTCGAATCTTGGTACCTCGACAAGTGAAAATCAGATAGTTAAGAGGTCGTTTCTTGAGTATCTGTTTTTTTATTTGCATACAATTTGCATATAAGTAACCCAATTCAATTTAAATGTTTCTTTTCTTTCGTATTCCTGTATTTTTTGTATTATTGATTTTCTATGTTCTGCTCCACAGATAAATATCGCATTTTCATATTGATTTAGTTTACTGTAGTTATAAATATTTTGAAGCATTTCATTTTCGCGTTTATCGTGTAATTCATTATACAATTTATATTGATAGGATAACTTTGCATTATTTATATCTAATAAAACGTTTCCTTCAATAATATGCATCCTGTCAAATATTTCAACACAATTACTACTGTTGAGAAAGGTATATCCATACAGACAAATCATCATTGATAACTGTTCTTTCACCAATTCAGTATATTCAACACTGTTATTTGCTATTATATCATATCCCATAAAAATATTAGTTACAGTCATTTCATAAGTATCAACCGGAATATGCTCTATCGGATATTTTTCCATATGCCTCTTGATTGTTTTTGCTTCAATGGTAACGGGAATATATCCTGCTTCGTAAATGAAAGAATCTTCATAAGAAAGTTCTTCAAATATTACATCCGGGTGCATTTCCTCGATAATTTTGTACAATTCAGTTGAATTACATTTGCCGAATTCTTTGTGAAATGATGAAAGTAAAGTAATATTATACATTTGAGTCGCCTATTTAATAATGTAATAATTATAGGTCATCTGAAGCCTTTTCTTTTGCAATATCTGTATTGATTTTATCAAAATACGATAAAAATACAAAACATTGTGTTACTCCAATATGTGCGATTGAAAGTTGAATGATACCTTTTTCCGTGTTGTAAGTAGTCATATATATACAATTATCAAATTTTACCTGATATAGCTTGGAACTGTCATCTTGAGGTTGTGGGTCAGATTTAAATTCTTCCATACTGTTTAAAGGATCGGGATCGCCATATTTTTCAGTTAACATTTTTTTTAAGAAGAAGTAATTCGAGGAAAGAGAAGACCAAGTATCACGATTTGGAAAATTTACTAATACTCTATAAACTAAGTCTCTCCTTACTATACTTCCAACACCTATAAGACAATTATTGTAACCGGCAAAATCACCACTTAAACTCGCAAATTCATTGTCCGAACTCATATAAGTAAATCCATTCTTTTCCAATTTCGATACAAACGAATGAAGTGTTCCATCAATAGGGATTCCCTTAAAAGTAAGGTGAGAGTATGAATCCGTATCCACTTTATTTTGTGCAAACGAAGTAATTGCTGTTACTACAATAATTATTGAAATTAATATTTTCTTTATATTAAAATTTATTTTTCGACTGTTAATTTATATCTATTCATTATTCGCAACAAGTCACTAATTTTGTACAAAAATACACAAATTTTTAATGTCCTTTACATTTCCTTAAAAATATTTCTATTCGATTTTGGCATCTATTTTTTTGTCAATTATAATTCATATTGAATCATTTCTATAATAAAAAATGAGACCAATGGGATGATTTCAGAGGTTAATGGGCACCATTAACATAAACTTGCTCCTTAAAAAAATAAGCTTTGCTCGTTGGTCTCGATTTTCTGAATAATCATATTTTAATTCTTCCAATATTTACCCAATTTACCTCAAAGGAAAACGAATCGTTCTTTATTTTACAAAAATCTAAATTTTAGACATTTATCTTACTACACTTAATTTGTTCTGTAACCTGTTTATTATTAACATTATAATTGTAGTAAGATGCATTATTTGTAGTAACTGTTACAATTGTAGTAAGTTGTAGTAAAAGCCGATTATTACATCTCACTACGAGGTAATCTTTCCTTTTTCATTAGATTATAAGTATTTGTAGTAAAGTAGTAAATAAAAACTGAAATTTATATTTTTATTTTCCTAAACCGATCATTCAACACCTTAATACGTTCAATCAGTTTATCAAACGGTAATGATTTACCATAAATCATTGTTGATAACATTCGGTTATAATCATCTTTTCAATAAGAAATAACTTCATTCGGTGGGACAAAAGATATGGATTGAGGTATAAGAGTGCCGTAATTAAAACCTTTCAATCCAATGAATTTTCTGCGATGCTCTATTATCGTTTTATACAATTCAGTATTTTCCAATGCCTCTTGTGCGATTTGCGTATCCATCAGCTTTTCTAAATCATAAATATGGCGGGACATTCGGTCTATTCGGATATTTTTTGTTTCCTGTGCAAATTCTTCATGGAGCAAAAAGGCTTTTTCAAGGAATGTTCGCTTAAGAGATACTGCTTTGATTGAAAATAAACTATCCCCAAACTTAGCATTAGAGATAGTTTGTGAAACAATAGAATTAATCTGGACTTCTTCTAATGGTTCGCTCATAGAGATCTACCACTGATTTCAACTATTACCGTATTGACAACATAATTTGACAGAGGTAAAAGCGAATGGAGTAGTGTCAGTAAGAAAAACAACATTGGTTGGAACTTGTGTTGATAGCCCCAATTTATTTTTCGCATAATCGCCGGTAGGAATAATTAGGGCTTTATCCCTCTTCGCTAAAGCTCCCGCAACCTCCTCAATAGATGGTAAAAGATTTATATCAAGTTCTTTATCAATAATTGGATAATAAAAGATACCTTGAGCAAGTCGTAACAAAATCTTATCATTTACCAATCTCATCAAAGCGATTCGGATGGCTCCATCGCTTCCGAAATCTTGGAAATCTTTTGCAAAGTAGATCCTTCCTCGTTTTCTTTTTGATATATAGCTTTTTATTTCTTTTTCAATGCTTTGCATAATGTTTTTCAATAATTTTTGTACGAAAAGCGCTATTAACCGTTTCGGAATCAATCTTTCCCGTTCTTAAATTTAAAACGTTGAAAGAAAAACTATCGCCTTGTTTTACTAAATTGTGAACTATTTTTTCTACTTTATCAAACGAGTTTTTTATTTCGGAACGAATCGCCATTAGCCTTTTACTTTTGGTATCAAGTAATGCAGTCTATTCTTCTAGACTTAATTCTTTATCTGTATTGTAATTATGATTAAAAAATTCTAATAAATTCTAATCATTTGAATGTAACAATAAATTTGCTTCCATAAATCATCTCCGGTATAAATCGGATTTGAAATGAACACTATTCGCTGTCAATTTATATCGGATAAATCCGGGTTTATAGGTTTATTTTCATCTGCCGGAAACAAAAAAAAACATCATTGATATCTATCAAAATCATATCCGTGATTATTAAACAAGTTCACTATTTTCTCATAATTTTCGTCAAAAATGGGATTCTTCTGCGGATTTTAGCAATATCACGCTTGCTTCCTTTCTTTCCTACGACTGAGGTTTTATTTTCATTTTGCGTTTCAGATAATAATATCCGCAAAAATTACCTTTATCATTATCTACTAATTATACTTTCGCTATTAACATCAAATGACAACATCGCATTTTTAACTGCTTCTTTCGATGTATTTGCATAACAATAAACGCAATGATGCCGGCAAGTATTGTACATACCAATATCTTTACTAACCTTGCAACCGCAAAATTTTCGTTGCCCTTTGTCTTTTTTCATTCCTTCGCCGTCTATGCAACGGTTGTGTTCGATTCCGTATTGCTCCAAATCCGGTTTTTCGGCGCAAGTCGCCAACGCAATATCATAGCCTTCGGATTTCCAACGCTCCCTTATTTTGACAAGACCTTCAACTGTTTCCAATATTTGCGCATCGTTTAATTCCGCTTTTTTAATATTGTTTTTTTCAAAAAAAGACGTTTCCTTCACCATATTACTTTGTACTTTCCGATAGGCTTTTATATCCACAAAACTGAATACCAATTTATTCGTATATCCTTTGAGTTGTTTTCCGACGTTCCAAATCTTTTTTAACAAATCGCGAGGGGTCAGTTGTGGCGCAACAATCAGCGGGTCGAAACGCCAAATCACTTTTTCTTTTCCGATTTGCTCGGATAAATCTTTAAATGTTTTTATTCGCTCTGTCAACGGCGGAACATTCGGCTCAAATCCTTCCTGCTCATAATCATTCAGCGTAAACTGAAAATAATAATGAATACCTCTGTCATCCAATTCTTTTAGGTAAGGAATAAGCGGTCGGGGATTTTTTGACCAAAAAACAACCGTTTTTGTGTTTTTGAACGAAATATACATCGGTTGCCGGTTGAACGGATTGTACCAAACACAGTAACCCACTTTCAGCCGATTGATAAACCATTCGGAATAAAAGGCGGGAATATCCGTCGAGCGACCGGCGGAAATGATAACAGGAGCTTGGGCCTCCACCTTTTTGCCGCTGTCGGTGATGATTTGAATTTTTTCATTGAAAATCGGGAGCATATACGGCTTATTCAAAATCACTTTTATCTTTGCGTGCAAAAGTAAAAAATATTTCATTTTTTGTATCATATTTGGAAAAATAATTAATTATGGTAACCAATAAAAACGCACAGATTCGCTACAAGATATTTCGGTTCAATCATAAAAAAATATTTCTTGTTTTGCAGTACAATCCGATTATATCGGTTATGAAGTCTCCAACGCAAAAAAACGAACCAACTCCGTTTTTGGTGAAAGATAATGCGCTTTAATATTGTTGCAAATGGAAAATCGGTAAAATTACTGAAATATAATAAAAAATAAAGAATCGGCATATAATCAATCGGTTCATTTGCCGATTCATTTATGTAAGAAAAGAAAAAAATAACAAAATGTCAGATTGTAAAACCTCTTTCTTTATTTGTTCATTCCAAAATAATCCCGTATTTTTGCGATATGATTATCGAACGAATTTCTATACTCAATTTTAAAAATATCGAAGAAGCCGATTTGTCGTTTTCTCCGAAAATGAATTATTTTTTCGGAAACAACGGAATGGGAAAAACCAATTTGCTGGATGCGCTCTTTTATCTTTCGTTTACGAAAAATCACACGAATTTGCTTGATTTTCAATTAATCAAACATGAAGAAGAATTTTGTGTACTGCAAGGATATTATCGCAATAATGAAACAAAAGACGAAGTTTATTGCGGAATAAGACACAAGCAACGTAAAATTTTCAAGCGAAACAAAAAGGAATACGATCGTCTGTCGGAACATATCGGATTGATTCCCATGGTTATGGTTTCACCTGCCGATACGGAATTGATTCAAGGCGGAAGCGTTGAAAGGCGAAAATTCGCAGATATGATCATCAGTCAATATGACAAGGAGTATTTACGATTGTTGATTCATTATAATAAGGTGTTGCAACAACGCAATTCCTTATTAAAAGAGCGTACACCCGATTATTCGTTGTTTGAGATTCTCGACGAACAATTAACGTCTTCCGGAGAAATCATTCATCAAAAACGGAAGGAGTTTATTGTCGGTTTCCGGCCTATTTTTCAAAAATACTACCAAGCAATCAGCGACGGATGCGAGTCGGTTGATTTACAATATGATTCACATTTAGATACCTTGTCGTTATCCATGGCTTTAAAAGAGAAATTGGACAATGATAAAATTTTGGGTTACACGAGCGTCGGGATTCATAAAGATGATTTTTTGTTCTTGCTGGGGAATCATCTGATTCGAAAAATCGGTTCTCAAGGGCAGAATAAAACCTATTTGATTGCTTTGAAATTAGCGCAATTTCAGTTTCTGCTTCAAAAGAATACTTCGGTTCCGATTTTATTATTGGACGATATTTTCGATAAATTGGACGCCAACCGCGTGGAGCGAATCATTCAATTGGTTACGCAAGAGGAGTTCGGGCAAATATTTGTGACCGATACCAATCGCAAGTACTTGGATGAAATATTATCCGGTTTGAAACACGATTATAAATTGTTTCGGGTAGAAGAAGGAAAAATCAAAGAATTATAATGAACTTCAGATGAAACGTGTCAACACCCAATTATTAGGAGCGATATTGGATGATTTCTTCGAGCAGAACCCGAAATTAGCCGATAAATTGGCCGAAGTTCGCTTGCTGGATTCATGGAAAACGGCTTTAGGCCCCGCCGTCTCCCGTTATACGGATCAATTGTTTATAAAAAAACGAACGCTTTATGTGCGATTAACCTCGTCGGTTTTGAAAAGCGAACTCATGATGTGTCGCGAACAACTGATTACAAAACTGAATAATGAAGCCGGACGAAACGTGATTGATGCGATCACTTTGATTTAATGTTCTTTGTATTTCATATTCGCTACCGCTTCCGGACTGTCATTCCCTTTTTGAATTTCCTCAACAGCTCTTTGAACCAAAGGGTCGTTATTTAAAATCATGGAAAAATAGGCTTCTTCTCCGAAAAAATTCTGTAAAATATGCGCATAGGTCATATTCATAATTTGATCGGCCGAAATGTTAATCAAAGAAGTTCTTCGTTTGATTCCTTTGGTTTCCGCAAATCGTACGACATCAAAAAGAGAGACTTCTTTTTTCAAATAAAGGAGCATATCTTCACTATTCGTAAACGTTTTCAATTGACTGCGGTTTGCATCGGAATATTCGAAAGCGAATTGGTAGAAAATACCTTTGTTTTCCAACTGCAAATAATAAGAAGTAAGTTCCGTGGTATCGAGCGGAACAAAAATATCGGGCATAATTCCTCCTCCGCCATACACTTTCCGTCCGTTTAAAGTATAATAAGAATGAGAAGTATTCAAAATAACACTGTCTTGATATAAACCTTCTCCGGCAGACAAACGGTCGAACCATTCTTGATTATACTCGTCGGTTTTTCCCATTTCGTATTTGCGTTGAATATTTCTTCCGGAAGGCGTGTAATAACGGGCGATCGTAAGACGCACCGCCGACCCGTCAGATAATTCGATTTGATTTTGCACCAATCCTTTACCAAAAGAACGACGACCGATAACCAACCCTCGGTCGTTATCTTGAATTGCTCCGGCAACAATTTCGCTTGCAGAAGCTGAAATTTGATCCATCAAAATCACTATTTGTTTATCTTGTAAAGTACCCAATCCGTTTGCCGTCACATATTCTCTCGGAAAAGATTTTCCCTCCATATAGACAATCGTTCGTCCTCGTGGCAGAAATTCATTGCAAATATGAATGGCGGCATCAAAAGACCCGCCCTTATTCATCCGTAAATCAATGATAAACGATTGACATCCTTTATTCAGCAATTTAGCCATAGCACCGATAAATTCGTCATACGTAGTATTTGTGAATGTATCATAAATTTTAATAATCCCGATGCCGGCCGTAATTTCAAAAGCCGCTTTGATGGAATTTAACGGAACGTATGCCCGGGTAATGGTGTATTCCCTCGGCGAATCGGTTCCTTCTCGTACAATGCTCAACTTAACCAAAGTTCCCACTTTACCGTGCAAAATTTCCAACATTTTATCTTCCGAAAAATGCGATCCGGCAACCGTAGAATCGTTTATCGTGATAATCCGATCTCCGGCCAACAAACCGGCCTGTTCGGCGGGACCTCCGGGTAAAATGCTGTTAATAACCATTGTATCCGAATGAAAAATATAGTTAATACCGATACCGGCAAAACGACCGTCCATATTTTCATTGATTGATTCCAATACATCGGCAGGAATGTAATTGGAATGAGGATCCAATTCATCAACTATTTTTGCGATGGCATTTTCCGTCAAGTTTTTCATGTCAATACTATCCACATATTCCTCGTTGATTATATCGAGGAGTACGTCTATTTTATTATTCGTATTTAAAAAGAGTCTGCGCGCTAATGATTTACCGGAAAAAAAATTACCTGCCAAAAATCCGACAATTAAAGCAAGTAAAACAAATACGGCGGGCCACACTAATTTTTTCGGACTCATATAATCTGATACTAAATACTTCGTTACTATTTATTAAACCAATTCATCTTTCCCGATGTAAACAATTTCAATTTTTGCTCTTTCCAATAAATCAAGACCATCCGTTATACGGTATTTTTCGGAATAAACGACTCGCTTAATTCCGGCTTGAATAATCAATTTTGCACATTCGATGCACGGAGAAGCGGTTACGTATAAAGTTGCGTCTTTACTGTTATTATTGGAACAAGCTATTTTTGTAATGGCATTTGCCTCGGCATGCAATACATACGGTTTTGTCAAACCGTTTTCATCTTCGCAAACATTTTCAAATCCCCCCGGAGTTCCATTGTATCCGTCCGAGATAATCATCTTGTCTTTAACAATAAGAGCGCCTACTTGCCTGCGTTTACAATAGGAATTTTCCGCCCAGATAGCTGCCATACGAAGATAACGCTCGTCTAATGCTTGTTGTTTGCCGTTAAACTTACCCATTCGAGAGTCGTGTGTTTTTTGACCGCAAAAGTACAAAAAAAAAGCAAACTACCCGAAGAAAATAAAAATTGTTTAAGAAAAAAGTATTAAAAGTATCAAAAGCCTGTTATCCGATTGCCTGCGCCAAATCCTCCTTAATATCTTCGATATGCTCGATACCCACCGATATGCGCAATAATCCCGGTTCAACGCCCGTTGCCTTTTGCTCTTCGGGCGAAAGTTGCTCATGCGTAGTGGCAGCCGGATGAATGATTAATGATTTGGCATCGCCCACATTGGCTAAATGACTGAGCAATTTCACACGGTCTATCACTTTATTCGCATTTTCCGGGTCGCCTTTTACTTTAAAGGTTAATACGGCTCCGGGGCCTTTCGGGAAATATTTTCCCGCCAATTCGTGATATTTGCTGCTCTTTAATCCCGGATAATTGACATATTCGACTTTGGGATGTTTTTCGAGCCACTCGGCAAGCGCCTGCGTATTTTGCACATGACGTTCTACACGGAGCGATAAAGTTTCAAGTCCTTGCACCAGAAGGAATGAATTAAACGGACTGATGGCGTTTCCCCAGTCGCGAAGCCCTTCTACACGAGCACGGATATTGAAAGCGATATTTCCGAAAGGCCCGTTTGCTCCGAATACATCCCAGAAAACAAGACCGTGATAACTGTCGGAGGGTTCGGTAAATGCCGGAAACTTTCCGTTGCCCCAATTGAATGTTCCGCTGTCCACAATGACTCCTCCGAGCGAAGTGCCGTGTCCGCCGATCCATTTGGTTGCCGATTCAACGACTACCGATGCGCCATGTTCTATCGGACGGAAAAGAAAACCGCCGGCGCCGAAGGTATTATCAACAATCAGCGGAATATCATGATTTTTGGCAACTTCGGCAATCGCGTCAAAATCGGGAATGTTTAACTCCGGATTACCGATGGTTTCCAAATAAAGAGCTTTCGTGTTTTCGTCAATACGTTTTTCAAACTCTTCCGGTTCATCATTCGGCGTAAAGCGAACTTCAACGCCCAAACGTTTGAATTGGGATTTAAACTGATTGTAGGTTCCTCCGTATAAATGAGAAGTAGTCACTAAATTATCGCCGACCTGCAAAATATTATTCAGTGCGATAAACTGCGCCGATTGCCCGGAAGAAGTCGCCAAACCGGTAACGCCGCCTTCCAATGCCGCGACACGTTTCTCAAAAACATCGGTGGTCGGATTTTGCAAGCGGGTGTAAATATTTCCGAATTTACGCAATCCGAAAAGGTCTGCTCCGTCTTTGGCATCTTCAAATACATACGAAGTGGTTTGATAAATGGGTAAAGCTCTTGAATGAGTAGTTTTTTCAACTTCCTGTCCTGCATGTACCTGTAACGATTCAAATCTTAAATTGCTCATAATAATTCTATTTTAAATGATTATAATTATACTGTTTTACTGAATTTTGACGATGCAAAGGTAAGATATTCTGTTAATCCGCAAAATACCAAATTTATGGTATTTCTTCAGATGGCCGGATAACACGGATTAACCGTTGGAAATAAAAATACACAAAAATTTACTATCTTTGCAGTTAGAAAAAATGCAGCAATGAACTTGTTGAATCTACATGTAATATTAAAAAAACAACGAAAATATTTTGACATTGCAAAACTTTACCTTATCTTTGCAGCCCGAATTAATATAGAAAAATAACATTAAAAAAAATTAATTATCAAAAAAACTTATGATTATTGTCCCATTAAAGGAAGGCGAGAACATTGAAAGAGCCTTGAAAAAGTTTAAAAGAAAATTTGAAAAAACAGGCGTGACAAAAGAACTTCGGAGAAGGCAAGCATTCACAAAGCCCTCCGTAGAAAAAAGAAAACAAAAAATTCATGCCGTTTACGTACAACGACTACAACAAGCAGAGGAGTAATAACAGAATATAAACAACTGAAGGAAAGAAATGAATAAATTTATATTCATTTCCCGTGTTTTTTTCATTACTCCGTTTTTTTTTACTATCTTCGTTGCATAATTTCGGAAGATATGTTTATTGAATCATTTTTACGATACCTTCAATACGAGAAAAATTATTCATCGCATACGGTGGAATCGTATTCAAATGATATATTCCGATTTAAAGATTTTGTTTTCGGCGATGAAGCATTTGATCCGAAAGCGATTGATCCCGTATGGGTTCGCCGTTGGATGGTTTCATTGATGAACGAAGGATATTCTCCGTTATCGGTCAACCGAAAATTGAGTTCTTTAAAATCGTTCTTCAAATATTTATGCAAATATAAATATATTGAAACAAGTCCGGTAAAGAATTTGCGCGGTCCGAAAGTGAACAAACCCCTCCCTCATTTTGTTAAAGATTCAGACATGAATAAACTGCTATCCGAATGGGTGGAAACGGACGCTTTTGAAGGCGAACGCGATAAAGCGATTTTGGATGTTTTTTATACCACCGGCATCCGGTGCGCCGAATTGGTCGGATTAAAAAACGAAGATGTGGACTTTCATGCAAAATTAATCAAAGTAAACGGAAAAAGAGACAAACAACGACTGATCCCTTTTTCCGATAACTTAAAAGAAGTCATGCTGTCCTATATAAATATAAGGAATGAAACGATAGATTCTCCTCAAGACAACGCTTTTTTTCTTAGGAAAAACGGGAAAAAACTATCCAATTCCATTGTATATACTATTGTTAATAAGCGATTGTCGGAAATTCCGAATCTGTCGAAAAGAAGTCCTCATGTATTGAGGCATACGTTTGCGACAAGTATGTTGAACAACGGTGCGGATTTAAATGCGGTCAAAGAATTATTGGGACACGCCAGTCTTTCCTCTACCGAAGTTTATACTCATACAACTTTTGAAGAATTAAAAAAAGTGTATCACCAAGCTCATCCGAGAGCTTAAAAAGAAAGTTAATTATGGAAATTACTATTCAATCAATTCATTTTGAAGCCAGTAAAAAATTAGAGGCTTTCATTCAAAAAAAAGTAAGCCGGCTATCCAAATTTTATGACGATGTACGTTTAGCAGATGTAACATTGAAAGTAGTTAAACCGGAAACGAACGATAACAAAGACGCTTCGATTCGACTGCTGTTATCTCGTACCGACTTATTCGCACATGAGACAGCCGATACTTTCGAGGCGGCAGTTGATAAATGCGTTAACAAATTAGAACGTCAAGTTGTAAAACATAAAGAAAAACAACGATCCAAAAACGGCAATACCCTTTCAGATACAGATACCGATATTTTTCAAGCGTAATTTATTTTTTCATAAAAAACGCTGAATATTTTGGTTATTCAAAAAATAATTTCTAAATTTGCACCCGTTTCAAATTTCGGGTGGTAAAACAGCCGATATTCGGATAAGATTGGGGCAGATACCAGAGTGGCCAAATGGGGCTGACTGTAACTCAGCTGGCGTAGCCTTCGGTGGTTCGAATCCATCTCTGCCCACGAAAGGAGAGAGAATTATGAATTAGAAATTATGAATTATGAATTATGAATTATTCTTTCCATGATAATTTTCAATTCTCAGTTTCAATTCTCAATTCAAATGCGGAAGTAGCTCAGTCGATAGAGCATTAGCCTTCCAAGCTGAGGGTCGCGGGTTTGAGTCCCGTCTTCCGCTCTTTTTTTTGCCTGTGTAGCTCAGCGGTAGAGCACTTCCTTGGTAAGGAAGAGGTCCTGAGTTCAAGTCTCAGCACCGGCTCAAAACGAACAAAAGAGTAAGAGTTAGGAGTAGAGATAAAAAACAAATATTCATTCAAAATAATTTCTATTGTATATGGCAAAAGAACATTTCAACCGATCGAAACCTCATGTTAACATCGGTACAATCGGTCACGTTGACCACGGTAAAACTACATTAACCGCTGCTATTACTACCGTTTTAGCAAAACAAGGTCTTTCGGAAGTACGTTCATTTGATTCAATTGATAACGCTCCCGAAGAAAAAGAAAGAGGTATTACGATTAATACCGCACATGTTGAATACGAAACCGCCAAACGTCACTATGCACACGTAGATTGTCCGGGTCACGCCGACTACGTAAAGAACATGGTTACAGGTGCTGCTCAAATGGACGGCGCTATTATTGTAGTTGCCGCAACAGACGGACCAATGCCTCAAACACGCGAACACATCCTTTTGGCTCGTCAAGTAAACGTTCCGAAATTGGTTGTTTTTATGAACAAAGTAGATATTGTTGACGATCCCGAAATGTTGGAACTGGTTGAAATGGAAATGCGTGAATTGCTTGATTTTTATGATTTTGACGGCGTTAATACTCCGGTTATTCAAGGCTCCGCTTTAGGCGCTTTGAACGGGATGCCCGAATGGGAAGCAAAAATTATGGAACTGATGGATGCGGTTGATACTTGGATTCCGCTTCCTCCGCGCGATATTGACAAACCGTTTTTGATGCCGGTAGAAGACGTATTCTCTATTACGGGTCGCGGTACCGTCGCTACCGGTCGTATTGAAACCGGAATCATCAAAACCGGTGAAGAAGTTCAAATTATCGGCTTAGGCTCCACAGGCAAAAAGTCGGTAGTTACCGGAGTTGAAATGTTCCGTAAAATTCTCGACGAAGGCCAAGCCGGCGATAACGTAGGTTTATTGCTTCGCGGTATTGACAAAGACGAAGTAAAACGCGGTATGGTTATCACCCACCCGAACAAGGTTAAACCTCATACAAAAGTAAAAGCCGAGGTATATATCTTGAAAAAAGAAGAAGGCGGTCGTCATACTCCGTTCCACAACAAATATCGTCCTCAATTCTATATCCGTACATTGGATGTAACCGGTGAAATTACGCTTCCCGAAGGAACCGAAATGGTAATGCCGGGCGATAACGTAACCATCACCATTGACTTGATCTATCCGGTAGCTTGCAGCGAAGGCTTGCGTTTTGCTATCCGTGAAGGCGGTCGTACGGTCGGCGCGGGTCAGATTACGGAAATACTCGAATAAAATTATGAATTATAAATTATGAATTATGAATTATGAATTTTCGGGTTTATATAACTTATAACCTAATTTAATTCATAATTCATAATTTATAATTCATAATTAAACACGGGTCTAGCTCAGTTTGGTAGAGCATCGGTCTCCAAAACCGAGGGTCGGGAGTTCGAGTCTCTCGACCCGTGCATGATGATATAAAGATGATAATAATTAGATAATGAACAAAATTATTAATTACATTAAAGAATCTTATAACGAACTTGTACATAAGGTGTCTTGGCCAACTCAACAGGAATTGACAAGTAGTACCGTCGTCGTAATGACCGCTTCCCTTTTAATGGCGATTGTATT
>JGI24699J35502_11133865_pt1 | contig 17498 bp, 10 predicted proteins | sample TergutMp193P4_FD_35502 | JGI IMG/M metagenome (IMG submission 35502) | reverse complement strand
GAATAATAAAAATGGTAACATTGTGGTTTTATGTGATTTCTGTATTTTAATGAATTTACGTTTATAATAAAAATGGTCTCGTATGCTCCACAAATAATAAAGATAAATAGCCTGTTAAGACGCATCGGATTGCAGTTCCGATAACCGGTAATAGGCTATTTTTTTTCACTGTAATTCCCGAAAGTTTTGATTATTTTTTAAACTGCCGGAGTATTTTCAACAAGTATATTTCCATAATCTAAGTATTTTATGTAAATTTGTCATTCGAATGAATTTGTTTCAAAATGAAAGATAAAAAAGGATTAATCATACTTTTGCTGATCGGCTTCTCTACGATTCTGAATGCCCAGATAGGAACTTTCTATACTGCTGATAATGAATTAATATCAAGTAGTTTAATTAATTATATTTATCAAGACCGGCGAAATTACATTTGGATTGCGACAGAAGACGGATTAAACAAATACGACGGGGTTAAGTTTACAATTTATAAAAATCATCCGGATGATTCTACAACTATCAAGAATAATTATTTATGCAGTTTATTTGAAGACAGTTTCGGCCGCTTTTGGATCGGTTCTTTCAATGGTTTGCATTTATATGACCGGGCAACCGACCGGTTTAAGGAGGTGAAACTGTACAATAACAATGTATTGATTTCTCCTCATATTACATCCGTTATCGAGAGCAAAAATCACGATATTTGGATGACTACGTCGGGACAGGGAATTATCAAGATAGCTAAAGATGACTCGGTATATCATATCAACAGTCCGTTGACCGAACGTTTAAGCGGTATCCATTTAACAACGATGATTGAAGATCAAAAAGGCCGTTTTTGGATTGCTTCCGAAAATCAAGGATTGAATATGTATGATCCCGCCACTGATGAAGTGGTTGTTTTTAAAGCGCCGCAGGCGATCGGAAGTAACCAGATTTCCGCCATTTGCGAAGATAAACAAGGTAATCTTTTTGTCGGAACGTTGAATAATGGATTGTATAAATTTAATCCGCGAACGCAAAAATTTGAACTCATCCCGGATATTCAAGGCTCGATTCTTTCCGTAAAATGTTTATTATTGAATAATGCCGGTCAATTGTTGGTGGGAACCGATGGTCAAGGAATTAAGATATACAATAAAGAAAAACAACGATTGGAAGACGGTAAAATGTTGTCTGCGCCTTTTGATCTATCCGAAATGAAAGTACATGCCATTCTTCAAGATAAAGCCGGTAACATTTGGATCGGATTGTTCCAGAAAGGAGTTTTTTTTAATCCGGAAAATCCGAACAAATTCAATTATTGGGGACGCAGATCGTATCATTCGGATATCATCGGTTCCGGTTGCGTTATGTCTTTACTGAAAGATAAAGAAGGAGATCTCTGGATAGGAACCGACAACGACGGAATATATAAATTGGATAAACAAGGTCGTTCTCATCATCTTGCACCCGGTGGAAATTCTGTGCCTTATACGGTATTGACCATGATTGAGGGCGACGACGAAACGATATGGGGAGGCTCTTTTTTGCAGGGATTATTCCGGTTGGATAAAAAAACCGAACGTTGCATCTATTACGCTAACCGTTTGGATACAACGGAAACTACCGCTCAAAACAAGATAGTTTGTTTAACAAAAGATAACCGGAATCGGCTCTGGATCGGTACGAACGGAGCAGGAATTTACGTTTTTGATTTAAAGAAAAAGGAATATGTTGAACATTATTCGCAATGGTCTGCCGATCGGTTTATTCCGAACGATTGGATCAATTGTATCCGATGCGACGAATCGGGCATCCTGTGGGTAGGTTCTTTCGACGGCTTTTTCAACATCAATCCGGACAATCATCAAATGGAAGATTTTACAAAACCCGGAGCGCTTCCGGGCAAAGTCGTTTATTCCATCCATGAAGATAAAAAAGGAAACCTCTGGCTCGGTACTCCCGTCGGCTTGGCTTGTTTTGACCGGCAATCCCGAACATCAACGATTTACACGGTACAAGACGGGCTTCCGAATAATGTGATTTGCGACATTCTCGAAGATAATGAAGAAAATCTCTGGTTGAGTACCCATTCGGGAATTTCCAAATTAAAAGTCGCAGAAAAAAAATTTGTTAATTATTATGTTTTCGACGGCTTGCAGGGAAATGAATTCAGTATGGGCGCCGCATTCAAGTCCAAAGACGGAGAATTGTTTTTCGGCGGTACGGGAGGCGTTACTTCTTTTTACCCGGAAAAAATTACAGACCAACGCACCCCGCTTAATTTATATTTGACGGGCTTGTACTTGAAAAATAAACCAATCGTTGCCGGTCAAAAATCGGGAAACCGGAAAATTATACATACGTTTATTTCCGATGCGGATACGATTTGTTTAAGCTATAACGATAATATGTTTGCGTTGGAATTTTCCACTTTTGATTTCGGGTTTTCCGAACGAATCTATTATCAATACCGACTTGACGGATTTAATTCACAATGGATAACCACCAACCCGGGCGAGAATCGGATCAATTTCACCAATATTGATTACGGAACTTACAAACTGCGAATCAAAGCATTTATTTACAGTAATTCATCGGAAGAAAAAGTATTGACAATCATCATCAGACCGCCGTGGTATCTATCTTGGTGGGCCAAATTAATCTATTTTATTTTGTTTGCGCTGTTAGTCTGTGGAATCACTTGGTTTATTTCCGAAAAAATGCGACACAAAAACGAACTGCTGCTTCGCGAACATGCCGAAGAAATCAGTGAAGCCAAATTGCAATTTTTCATCAATGTTTCCCATGAAATACGTACTCCGATGACACTGATTATGGGACCGTTGGAAAAATTACTCATGAAAAACAATCCGATTGAACTGCATAATACCTATTTATTAATTTATCGGAATGCGCAACGAATTTTGCGATTGATTAACCAATTGATGGATGTTCGGAAAATAGATAAGAAACAAATGCAACTGCGGTTCAGAGAAACCGATATGGTCGGATTTATCAAAGACATTATGCAATCGTTTGAATATGCCGCACAAAAAAAGAACATTGATTTTGAATTTAATCCCGAAATGCCCGACTTAAAAGTTTGGGTGGATTTGAATAATTTCGATAAAGTTTTGTTTAATGTATTTTCCAATGCATTTAAATTTACGCCCGCCGAAGGGAAAATAACGGTTGAACTGAAAACGGGAAACGATTTTTCAACGAACGGACCGCTGAGAGCGTATTTTGAAATTCGCATCGTGGATACCGGTATAGGCATTGATAAAGAAAAAATCGAGAAAATTTTCGATCGTTTTTATCAAATCAACAACGAATTAACCAATTCCAATTTCGGTACCGGAATCGGTTTGCATCTCGCCCGTTCGTTAGTTGAATTGCAATATGGAATTATTTACGCCGAAAACCGAACCGATCGCTCCGGCAGTTGCTTTATTATTCGAATGCCTTTAGGCAAAGATCATCTGAAAGAAGAGGAATTTGAAATTATTCCGGAGAACATGCCGATGAAAACCTTTGCTTATTCCCGGAAAGAAGACCTTTTCGACGTGGATGCGCCGGATATGGAAACCACTGTTCGCGCTAAAACAAAATACAGAGTATTAATTGCGGATGACGATAAAGAAATCAACAATTATATTAAAATGGAGTTGGAACCATTTTATAAAATAACGCAGGCAAGCACGGGGAAGGAAGCGCTTGAATCTATTTTGGCGAAAAAACCCGATTTGGTAATCAGCGACATCATGATGCCGGAAATGGATGGGATCACCCTTTGTCGGAAAATCAAATCCAATGTGAATATCAATTATATACCGGTGATTTTACTTACGGCTAAATCCGATGATAGAGACCGGTCGGTCGGTTTGGATATTGATGCCGACGCTTATATCGTGAAACCGTTTAATCCGGAAATTCTCAAAAAGACCATATCCAACCTGCTGAGTAACCGGGAACGACTGAAAGGAAAATTTCATACTCAATTGGAAGGTAAAATTGAAACAATTGAAGTGAAAGCATTTGATGATGTATTTATGGAAAAAATTTTGAAAATCATTAATGCTAATCTTTCCAATCCGAAACTGAATGTCGAAATGTTAGGCGCCAGCGTAGGATTCAGTAGAGTTCACATCCATAGGAAGTTAAAAGAACTGACCGGTCAATCGGCTCGGGATTTTATTCGAACGATTCGTTTGGAGCAGGCGAAAAAATTATTAAAACAAAAAAATTTAACCATATCTCAAGTAGCCGATGCGGTGGGCTTTGTTTCGCTGTCCCACTTTTCGGCAAGTTTCAGAGAATATTACGGAATATCGCCCAAAGAATACATGGAAAACGATTCCGAATAAAAACCCGAAAAAATCGCAATGTAACCGACAATTAAAAAGATGTAACCAAAACAGAAAATGAAATACAAGCGGGAAAACTTATGTAACAACATTCGATTTTCCGGATGTAATATCTTTTTAACTTTGCAAAAGACTATTTAACTTTTAATAATACTTCTATGCGATCAAAAAAATTTCGATTCAAATTATTAACATTTGTTGCTCTTCTCTTTTTTATCGGAGTAAATTTTCCGGTGAAATTGACGGCGCAAACAAGTACGGAAGGGATACCTGTAACGGGTATTGTTTTGGATCAAACCGGGGATCCGGTCATTGGAGCGAATGTAATTGTAAAGGGGGTGAATATTGGAGCAGTGACCGATGCCGACGGTAAATACTCCATTCAAGTTCCCAATGAAAACGCCATTCTCCAAATCTCTTATTTGGGCTTCAAAACACAAGAAATCCGTGTCGGAACCAAACGGAAAATAGATGTGACCTTAAACGAAGACAACCAAATGCTGAACGAAATCGTTGTTGTCGGTTACGGTACGATGAAAAAGAGCGACTTAACGGGAGCGGTGACTTCAGTTAAAAGCGATGCTATACAACATTCCATACCTACCACGCTTGACCAAGTATTGCAGGGACGCGCCGCAGGAGTGCAGGTTACGCAAAATTCGGGTATCCCCGGCGCAAGTTCTTCTATCCGTATTCGAGGTATCAATTCGATAAATGCTTCAACCGAACCGATTTATGTAATTGACGGCGTTATAATTAACGGAGGAACGACCGCAGCAACCAATCCGCTGGCATCCATCAATCCGCTGGATATTGTTTCGATGGATATATTGAAAGACGCTTCGGCAACAGCTATTTACGGCGCACAAGCTTCGAACGGCGTGATTATCATCAATACCGCAAGAGGGAAAAAAGGAGAAGCGGTGATTAGTTACAACGGCTACGCCGGCTGGCAGGAATTACCCGTTCACTTAGATGTGCTAAACTTGCAGCAATATGCAACGCTTAGCAATCTCAGGGCTGAAAACGGGTTGCAAAGTTACAGCAATTACTTTGTACGTCCCGAATTGCTGGGAGAAGGAACCGATTGGCAGAAAGAATTGTTCAATCGTGCATTTATGACCAATCACAATCTTTCTATTTCGGGTGGAACGGACAATACCACTTATAATTTATCGGCAGGCTATTCCAATCAAGATGGTATTGCCGAAGGTTCCGGATTCCGCCGCATGAGTTTGTCGGGCAGTTTTGAAGCGCAGGTTAAAAAATGGGCGCGTACCGGCATTAATTTCGGATTTTCCAATACCAAACAGAAACTCACCGTATCAAACCAAGATTTGGTATTAAGAGCAATCGGCGCCGGACCTAATGTGCCTGTCCGCAACAATGACGGTTCATACGGTATGCCCGAAGGTCAGTTTACCGGCGGCGGTACCAATCCCATCGCAAAAGCCTTGATGTTTGACAATCATAACTACAATACCGACGCCCGGGCAAATACTTTTCTGGAATTGACTCCGAAAGGAGCGCTGGATGGATTGTCTTATCGGACGGAATATTCTTTTGATGTGAATTTTTTGAATACCTATCGTTTCGAGCCGACGTACTTTTTGGCAACTTGGGATTACAGGGATTTCAATCTCAGATCAGATACCAAAGAATATGACATCTATTACAGTTGGCGCAATATTCTTACCTACGATAAGCAATTCGGCGTAAATAAAATTACGGCAATGCTCGGACAAGAACTGTCGAAATCTACTCAGGATAATTTACAGGGCAGTCGTCAAGGCTTGCCTGTAAACGGCGCCACAGATATCAATCTGGGGGACCCGACCAAAGCGGAAGCCACCGGTTACACCGGCGCCAGTTCGTTGTTGTCTTATTTTGGTCGTCTATTCTATTCGTATGACGATAAATATTTGTTTACGGCCACTTTGCGCCGAGATGGTTCCTCCAAGTTTGCTCCCGAAAATCGTTGGGGCTGGTTTCCCTCGTTTGCTTTGGGATGGAGAATTTCGCAGGAAGATTTCTTGAAAGACAAAGAAACGATCAGCAATTTGAAACTTCGCGCGGGTTGGGGTTTAGTAGGGAACCAAAATATTCCCGACAACCATGCATGGTTGCCCGTATATGCCGCCGAAGGCTCTCCTTGGGGAACGGGATTAGTGCCGGGCAACACGCCCAACGAAAATTTGGTATGGGAAAGCACCAATTCAACAAACGTTGGCTTTGATTTGGGTTTGCTCCGAAACCGTATCAACCTGGTTGTGGATTTCTATTATAAAAGGACAAACAATCTTCTGATGCAGTCGTCGCTTCCTTCCTATGTTGGTGTAGAACCGCCTTCGAATAGCGGTTTATCTTTATTACCGTGGGTGAATTTAGGTTCTTTGGAAAACAAAGGGTTTGAGATCACGCTGAATACGCAAAATATCGTAACGAAGGATTTCCAATGGACTTCGGATTTGGTTTTCTCTTTAAACCGCAACAAAGTATTATCATTGAATACGATCACCGGACAGGATACCCGACAGGCTTCAGGTACCTATTTCGGCGATCAATACTCGATTATAAACCGTTCTATTGTAGGGCAGCCTATCGGTCAGTTCTACGGATACGAAGTAATCGGGCGCTTCGAAAAGGCGACCGACTTCTATATCGTTAACAATAATGGTGAGATCGTCCGAACTCCTGTATATAATGATTTACCCATCGAAAAAGGATCCGGCGTATGGATTGGCGATTTGATTTATAAAGATCAATTGACGGTAGATACCAACGGTGATGGAATTCCCGATGCCGGGGACGGAAAAATAGACGAATCCGACCGTACCTTCATCGGTAATCCCGAACCGAAATTTACTTATGGTTTTAACAATACTTTCACGTTCAAGAATTGGGATTTGGGCATACAGTTAGTCGGCGTTTATGGTAATGATGTATATAATTTCGTCAGACGCTATATGGATAATCCGTATTTCAACATTACGAATCTGTTTACGAGGGCGCTTGATTATGCTCAAATAGGCTTGATTGATCCCAATGGGCCGGATGATTACCGCAATACGCAAATTATTGGCGGCGACCCGCGTGCTCCACGTTTTGCATTGAATAAAAGCACAAGCGATTACAACTTTCTGGTTTCCGACCGGTTTGTGGAAGACGGCTCCTATTTACGAATTCAAAATATTTCGCTGGGGTATAATTTTCCGAAAAGCTGGTTTCGACATGTGGGAATCGGCAGTCTGAAACTGTATGCGAATTTGCAAAATGTCTATACCTTTACCAAATATAAGGGTTTCGACCCCGAAATCGGGATACAAGGCTCAGGCATCTACAGAACAACAGGCGTAGATCAAGGGCGTTATCCTTCGCCGCGTATCTATACTTTCGGACTTAATCTGACTTTTTAAAATAGAAAGTAATATGAAAAAAATAATTTTATCAATTGTAATTATATGTTCCTTATCATTAGCGTCTTGCAGTGATTTCTTAGAGCCGAAATCGAATGATGTTATTTCAGGCGACGCTTTGTCGGCGGATAATCTGGATGCGATGACTGCTCCGTTATACAATTTTGCATGGTACGAATTTAACTGGAGGTTTAATATAGCCGCAGGAGACGCCATGTCTTTCAATTTGCAGCATAATGCTGACTATTACGGTGATTATACCTACTTTACGTTCTCAAGTTCAACCAGTTCCTTAGGTCCTGCGTGGGGATCGCTTTACTTTGTGGTGCAAAGCGCTAACAAAGTGATTATTACCGCCAATTCGACGAATGCGGATGAAACCGAGAAAACCCAATGCATTGCCGAAGCGCGGTTTATGCGCGGTCTGGCATACTGGTTTCTGGCAAGTATGTGGCATAATGCGATCATTTCGGAAGACCCTACGCCTTTGGTAAATAATCCGCTCGTGAACGTGAATCCGATGAAAGACGTTTATGAATTTGCCATCCGCGATATGGAATTTGCCGCTAAATATTTACCCGAATCTTCTGCGGCAACGGGACGAGTCAATCGCTACAGCGCATTCGGCATGTTGTCGCGCTTCTATTTAGCATATTCCGGCTATGTAGCATCTGATTACGGCGCAAATCCCAATGTGGGGACCCGCGACCAAGGATATCTTGATCTGGCTAAAAAAGCCGCCGAAAAAGTAATCGGCAGCGGCAAGTACAGATTATTGGCCAATTATTATGATTTGTTCAAAATTGATAATAACAACAATGTCGAAACGCTCTTTGCATTTCAGTGGGTACCCGGAATTAACGGAAACAGCAACCCCGGCCTTACCAACGGCTCGGTTTCCAATCTGGCCGGTTTAGGAGTTGCCAGTGCAGGCGAAGCTTGGGGTTCTTGGTCAAACCCCACTTATAATATGATGAGCGAATATGAACCCGCAGATTCCATTCGCCGCTACACTACTTGGATGGCTGCAGGCGATTATTATCCCGATATAGACATAGCCGAAGGAGGTTTGCGTCTGGGAGATGACAGCAAAGGCGACGGCATCTATAACATCGGACACAATGTATATGACGATTGTTTGCTTGTAAAGAAAGGCGTTACGGGGAATCAAAAAGATAATCCGGCCATTAACACCCGTAATTCGGGGCTTGATAATGCCATGTTGCGCTATGCCGAAGTGTTATTGAACTATGCCGAAGCTGTGCTGGGCAACAGCGCTTCGACAACGGATGCTACCGCATTGCAATATGTCAATGCTGTGCGCGCCCGCGCCGGTTTGACAGGCAAACAGTCCATCAGTTGGGAAGATCTTCGCCATGAACGCCGTATCGAATTTTGTATGGAAGGACTTTACTGGTACGACTTAATGGCTCGGGCTTACTACAAGCAACAGGAAATTATTAATTACCTGTTAGCGCAAAACAGGGGATCAGAACCCGCTTTCCTGTTCGATGCGCCGATGAATCTGCGCCTCGACGCCAGCCGCAATCCCACGGCACACAAGGTAGGCGAAATTGACGATACAACACTCGGGTTGCCTTACCCTGCCAATGAAATAATACAGAATAGTAAACTTAAGAACCCGCCCGTACCTTATGTGTTTACGGAAGAACGTATTACAGATTTGTTCAACTAAAAAATTATTCGTATGAAAAATAAATATTTTATAAAGAGTCTACTGTTTTTCGGGTTGATTGCCGCTGTCTTTTCCTTCAATTCTTGCAAAGACAATGATGAGAATGGCGGAAATACGTCAAAGCCCGTCATTAATGCAGTGTATTTGGAAGATGCACAATCGTCTGTGTCGGATCGCTTGGTTGATTTTGCACGTTTGGGACAGACCATCCGCCTCGAAGGCGAATCGTTTCTTGGAGTAAATAAACTGTTCATCAACGGGTTTGAAGCTCTGTTTAATCCCATGCTTATGACGAATACATCCATGATTATTCAAATCAGCAGCAAAGTTCCAACCATTGATGTTCCGGACGATGTTCGCAATACGATTCGTTTGGAAAAGAGCGAATCGAACTATATTGTTTACAATTTTGAAATTCGAGCTGCTGCGCCTACCATTACCGCCATTTCTCATACCATGCCGCAAGCCGGCGACCGAATTACAGTAACCGGTACCGGATTGCAAGAGATTACGAGCGTGACTTTTCCGGGTAATAAAGTCGTAACAAGCGGTATCGTTTCCGACGACGAAGACGGACTGTTCTTTACGGTTACGGTTCCTGACGGCGTCGCGGACGAAGGCGGATCCATTTTGGCTGTCGGAGCAAACGGAGGCGCTTATTCGCCGGCCTGCTTCAACTTCAAAGTAGGTCTGTTGCAAAATTTTGATGATGTTACGAGCAGCGATAAGTATTCCAGAGGTTCCGTTTCGGACGACTTGTCGGCTGCAATTCCTTCCACAAGCGGAGTCATTCATTCTCAAGGAAACTATCGCTCATTTAACACGCCCGGAAGTACCGTTGCCGCTTCCAACTCGGAAGTAGGCGCCTATTTCATGACGCAAGATACGTGGGGAAGCGCTTTGCCGGCTATTATTTCACCGGCGCTTTCCACAAGCGACGTGGCCATACAGATGGATATTTACGTAGCGGGAGAATGGAATTCGGGTTATCTGCGTATGGTGATTGCCGATGGCTGGGGCGTAGGCAGATATGATATGGTTTATGAACCTATTTATTCGAACGGCAAAAAAGTTGAATTTAATAATCCGGGAGGATGGTTTACGGTAACTTTTCCTTTCAGCGGCAGTCCCGATTTTGCAGGTTTGACATTTAACGATGTGCTGGCGCAAGCTCAAGCTGCCGTTACGGATAAATACAACCAATGGGGACCTTGGTTTTGCAACGACGACCACGATGGCGTAGCGTCTGAAAGTACGAATGTGGTGATTTATTTCGATAATATTCGGGTGGTTCCTTTGACAATTCCCGCTTACAGCGATTTTCCCGATAAATGAATATAAAATAACGAATGAATAGAATTTATTATGAATATGAAAATAAAAAATATCCTGTCGTTTGTCCTGCTTGCGGGGGCACTGAGCTTAAATTCCTGCAATGACGACAAAATGAAGTGGGGCGACCCATACGACCATCCTACGCCGGCGGAATTACCTTTGCCCTTGAAAGAAGCGATTTCCCGTTACGATGTATTAAAGGTTTATACCGATTTTACATTGGGCGCCGGTATTGATTTCAACCTGTACCAGAGCAAAGCCGCCTATCACGATATTGTCAATAACAACTTCACGGAAATTACGCCCGGAAACGAAATGAAGCATTATTCTGTTGTGGACGGTAAAGGCGCATTGAATTTCACGCTATTGGATAAAGTATTTCCTATGCTGAAAGCAAGCGGACTTACGATTTACGGCCATGCCTTGGTATGGCATCAAAATCAGAATGCCACTTATCTGAACAGTTTGATAGCGCCGACCATCATTCCCGGTACTCCCGGTTCAAGTTTGATTGTCAACGGCGATTTTGAAAGCGGATTAGATGGATGGAACATTCCTTATTATGCCGAAAATGTTTCTGTAGTTACCGATGAAGCCATTGACGGAACGCATTCGATGAAAGTGGAAGTGGGTGATTTTGGAGGCGGTAAATACAATATGCAGATCAATAGTCCTACATTTTCTATCATTAACGGACACCGATATGAAATTTCTTTCTTTATCAAGTCGGAAGGTACGGGAGGCGTAGGATTGGATTTTCCCAATGGAAATCTTACCAATCAATATCCATGGACCAACGGTCAAGAATTAGCGCCGACCTCTCCGACTTGGACAAAAGTAACCTATAACCCGACGACCACTCCGGATGGAATGGTTGCTACCGCCGATAATTCGGCAATGAATTTCAGGCTATTATTAGGCGATCCGAAAAATATGACTTATTATATTGACGGAGTAGAAGTCATTGATTTGGACGCCGCTTCCGGAGCATTCAATTATGTGGAAAACGGCGATTTTGAAACAGGCGATTTAACGCCTTGGGTAGCCGCCAACGGAGCGGATGGAGTTAGCATAACCGCTGATGCAAAATACAGCGGCGATTACGGTTTACAGGGAATTTCACCAAGTACCGGCGCCCAATATTGGGATTTGCAGCTCCAAACGCCGGCAATTACGCTGGATAGTACGAAAACCTATACCATGTCGTTTTGGATCAAATCGGATAGCGAAGGGATAGGACGTATTTCATTCCCGGGTTTTAGCAATGAATGGCCATGGACGGATTGGATGGGTACCGGTTCTGCCTCCGAAGCCTTTACAACCGGTACTACTTGGCAACAAATGTCCTTTGATTTTAACCCGGTATTCAAAGCGGGGACAACTGCCGTAAAATTCAGTTTCGATTTGGGAAAATTCCCGAATGTTACGTATTTTGTGGATGACGTAAGAGTAATAGAAAAACAGGCGCCATCACAGTCAATCAAGCGTGCCGGCCCGATTACCATTGATAAAACGCCCGAAGAAAAAGCCGAAATTATCGGAGCTGCTCTCGAAAGCTGGATTTCTCAAATGGTCAGTCATTGCAAAGACGATGTAAAAGCTTGGGACGTTGTTAACGAACCGATGAATGAAAACGGCTCCGTACTCGCAGGGGAAGAAAACTTGCAAGCAACGGATATTTTCTATTGGCAATATTATCTGGGTAAAGATTACGGGGTGACGGCTTTCAAATTGGCGCGTCAATACGGAAATGGCACAAGCGACAAGCTGTTTATCAACGACTATAATTTGGAAAGCAATCCTGCAAAACTGCAAGGATTAATTGACTATGTAAATTATATCGAAAGTCAAGGCGCAAAAGTGGACGGTATCGGTACTCAAATGCACATCGGTTTAACGACCGATACGACAATGATTGATCAAATGTTCCAAACATTGGCGGCAACCGGAAAACTGATTAGGGTTTCGGAATTGGATGTCAGAATGGGAACCGCTTCACCTACGGTAGATCAATATGCGGCTCAAGCAAACCTATACAGATACGTTGCGGCATCATTCATCAAAAATGTTCCGCAAGCGCAACGTTACGGTATAACCGTTTGGAGTATTTCCGATAATAAGGACGAGCATGTCTATTGGTTACCCGACGAATCTCCGTGTTTATGGGACGCTAACTATGAACGCAAGCATGCTTATAAAGGATTTGCAGACGGCTTAGCCGGTAAAGATATAAGCGCCGGTTTTTCCGGAGAATTGGTTTATTAATAATCCATTCATTTCAAGGAAGAGGCTGTCTTAAAAACAGCCTCTTTCCTTTATTTTATCCGAGCAACTGCTTCACTTTTTCCGAAATCAACCGACCTTCGGTTTTTCCGGCAAGCGCTTGAGTCGCAATGCCCATCACTTTGCCCATATCTTTGATGGAAGTCGCTCCGACTTGAGCTATAATGCTCTTAATGGCTGCTTCTAATTCTTCGGGCGATAGCGGTTTGGGAAGATAATTTTCCAGTACCGCAATTTCGGCTGATTCTTTTTCGGCTAAATCCGGCCGATTCTGTTCCGTGTAAATGGCAGCGCTCTCTTTGCGTTGTTTTACCATTCTCTGTAAGATTTTTACAGCCGTTTCATCGCTCAACTCGCCATCGGCTCCCTTGGCTGTTTTTGCTTCCAAAAATTCTTTCTTTGCGCCCCGAAGAGCTTCCAACCGGATTTTGTCTCTTGCCAGCATCGCCGCTTGAATATCGTTGCTGATTGTATCAAATAAAGCCATAATACATCAAATAATTAATTGTTATTGTTTCAAAAAGCTTATCAACAAAAGTAATACATTTTTTTCGGATAATTCAAATAAAATGTTACTTTTGCAAAGAATATGACTAAAGGAAATAAATTATGTACATATGAATAAAGAAGAATTATTGGAAGTTATCCGGTCGGGCGAAACGAGTAGAGTACAGTTCAAACGCGAGTTCGACAATCAAGACAAAATTGCGGCTGAAATGATTGCCTTTGCCAATTCCAAAGGCGGTATGCTTCTTTTCGGCATTGATGATAAGACCGGAGAAATTATCAAGTTGGAAGATAAAGAAATTCAAAAAATAGGAAATAGAGTTGCTACCATAGCAAACGAACTGGTAAATCCGCCTGTTTATATAACTACCGAAGTTGTATTTATCGAAACTTCAACCGATAAAAAGAAAGTACTCGTTATTTATGTGGACGAAGGTATTCATAAACCATACAAAGATAATAACGGTACGATTTGGCAGAAGCAAGGTGCAGATAAAAGGAAACTGACGGAAAACCATGAAATCATGAGGCTTTTTCAACAAGGGAGCAATTTATCGGCCGACGAAATGACTATTTACGGAACGGGCATTGAAGATGTTGACGAACGTTTGTTTTCGGATTATTTTATGAAAGAATTTAAGCGTCCTTATCAAGAAAAAGGATTAACGTATGAAGATGCGCTCCGAGTAAAGCGAATTTTGTTTGGCGACAAAGTGACGTTGGCCGGCTTATTGTTTTTCGGAAGAGAACCTCAGAAATTCAGACCTGCTTTTACGATTAAACTTGTGGCTTTTGTGGGAAATGACCTCGCAAGTTTGCAATATCGCAGTAAACCCGAAGACGCAAAAGGGACTATTCCGGAGATGTTTAAACAAGCAATGAGTTTTTTGACAAGCAATCTTCGCTATATGCAACAACAACAGGGATTTAATTCGGTTGGTATTCCGGAAATTTCACCGGTGGCATTAGAAGAAATTCTTCAAAATGCCTTAATTCATCGTGATTATTTCAAGAATGCTCCGGTAAGAGTATTTATTTTTGATAATCGAATAGAAATAATCAGTCCGGGTAAACTTCCGAATAATTTAACAATTGAAGATATAAAATACGGTAATCCCGTTATCAGAAATAATCTGATAGTAGCTTTCGGCATACATACGCTTCCATACAGCGGATTGGGAACCGGAATCAGACGCGCTTTAGAGTTACAGCCGGATATTGAGTTGATTAATGACGTGGAAACGGAGCAATTCATTGTTAAAATTCCAAGACCTTTGACGCAGTGATACAAAACAAATGACTTCAATTTCCGCAGATGAATTTAAATTTCGGTGATTTTTTACAGACGATTTTTCCTTTTAAGGTACAGAAAATATCCGTTAATGCGGGATTTACCTGTCCCAATCGCGACGGAAGCAAAGGGTGGGGCGGTTGCACATATTGCAACAATCGAACGTTTAGTCCGCAATATGCGGAAAATAAAAAATCGGTTGAGCAACAGTTGGAAGAAGGCATCCGGTTCTTTTCCCGAAAATATCCGAAGATGAAGTACATTGCCTATTTTCAGTCTTATACCAATACCTATGATTCAATTGAAAATCTTTTGACTAAATACCGGGAAGCATTAAACTACCCCGATGTCGTGGGATTAATTATCGCAACCCGTCCGGATTGTGTACCGGACGAATTATTGGATGTCTTGGAAACGATTGCACAAGAACGGTTTTTATTGATAGAATACGGTATCGAGTCAACTTGTAACGAAACTTTACAACGGATCAATCGGGGACATACCTACGAAGAAGCCGTTGATGCGATTTGCCGAACCGCTGCCCGGAAAATATATACCGGCGTTCATTTGATTTTGGGTCTTCCGGGAGAATCGCGTGAAATGATTCTTTCTCATGCGGATAAAATTTCCGCTTTACCGATAACTACGGTTAAACTGCATCAATTGCAACTCATTCGGAATACGCAACTGGCTCGACAGGTGGAAGAACATCCCGAAATTTTTCACCCATATACGGTTGATGAATACATTGATTTATGTATTGATTTTATGGAACGCTTGAATCCGGATTTTATCATTGATCGTTTGGTTTCCCAATCTCCCGGCGATTTATTGATTGCGCCTGCTTGGGGACTGAAGAATTACGAGTTTACGGCGAAATTAATGAAACGATTGAAAGAACGGGAATCATAAACCGAAATATTCCGATTAGATTGTTAAAATAGAAAAAATTTTACTACCTTTGCGCCGTTAAATGAAGCAATGAGCAAACAACTGATTCCCATACTGGAAATTGCCATCAAAGAAAGCTTGAAGAATTACGAGGCGAGAGAAGATCGTAATTCATTGGGTGATTTATATTTGTTTCACGATACCGAAGATAATTTGTTAGTCGTTTACGACGATACGGATCAAGTGTTGAATAAAGTTCAACTTCCGGACGAGCGATTTTTCAACCTTGCGCACACTTTGCGTCAAGTCTTGCAACAAGCCGGGAAAGAAAAGCTTTTTGACCGAAGTTATATTGAAAAACCCTTTACGGTTAGTTTAATTGACAAAGATTTTGTTGTTCTTGAAGAATTATTCTTTTTGGATGACAATACGATAAAAATAGACGATGTTCTCTGGACAAATATCGAAAAAGATTTAGATACTTTTCTGGAGCATTTGCTTCAATAATACAAGCCACTGTAGCTCAGTCGGTAGAGCAACGCATTCGTAACGCGTAGGTCACCGGTTCGAATCCGGTCAGTGGCTCTTGAGAATAAGGCAGTTACAAAAAATGTAACTGTCTTTTTTATTTGTAAAAATAGTGGATTTAGGACGGTTTTAGTGGAGTTTTGAAGCGGTTGTGTAAACCAATGTGTAAACCGAAAATTACAATGAGTACAACGGTTAATGTATTGTGTTACAAATCAAAAGTGTTAAAGAATGGAGAAAGCCCATTGATGTTGTGTGTCTCAAAAGACAGAAAATTGAAAGTAAAGATTTTACGGTAAAGTCCTTAATGGACAAAGTAAATAATCCTGTAAAGGCAAAAACCGTAAAAGATGTTTTTGAATTGTATATGAAACAGTTAAGGACTGCAAACCGGATACGATATTCCGATATGTTTAAAACCACATACAATTCACTTGTAAGATTTAACGGACATTTAGATATTCATTTTTCTGAAATTGATACAGCTTGGTTAAAACGATACGAAGCATTTATGCGAAGTGAAAATTTGGCTATGAACACTTTGGGAACAAGGTTTGTTCGTTTGCGGACTATATTTAATTTTGCTATTGAAGAAAAGATAGTAAAACCGGAATATTATCCGTTTGGGAAATATAAAGTTTCCAAGCTGAAACAAAAGACGGCAAAGCGTTCAATTTTGAAAAGCGAAGTTTTGAAAGTCTTAAACTACAAGGGTAAAACGGATTATGAATGTTTATCTATTGATTTATTCACTTTTTCTTATTTGACCGCAGGAATTAACTTTACGGATATATCTAATTTAACGCAAAGTAATGTTATTGATAACCGACTTTCATATATACGACAAAAGACAAAGAAAGTCATTACTATACCCGTACAACCCAAAGCGTTTGAATTGATAGAGAAATACAAAGAATCCGGTAATCCATGATATTATCCGTTGTCCCATCCTTATACACATATTTAGCTCGCGAAGTGCTGCCGTCAAAAGTATGTGGCACATACTCTACTTCATGAAACATGGATTATCCCGAGTCTGTTAAGGTTGATGCCAAAAGTTTTTTCTACTGGCAATGGCGTGCCATGAATAATCAATTACTTTAAAGTTTATATTATGAAAAAAATATTTTTTGTTGCAGTTATAAATACAGTTTTAACGATAAATATTTATGCACAATTAAATAAGGATACAGCTATGG
>JGI24699J35502_11133866_pt1 | contig 17512 bp, 15 predicted proteins | sample TergutMp193P4_FD_35502 | JGI IMG/M metagenome (IMG submission 35502) | reverse complement strand
TCTCCATGGCGAGGGGGGCCATCTTGCATTCGGTGTACCTCATGGCGGCGGCCTTGTCGTTGCCGGCCGAGCCGAAGTTGCCCTGGCCCGCGACGAGGGGATGGCGCATCGCCCACGGCTGGGCGAGTCTCACCAGGGTGTCATAGATGGCGGTGTCGCCGTGGGGGTGATAGAGGCCCATGACCTCGCCGACGACGCGGGAGCATTTGTTCCACCCGCGGTCGGGGCGATAGCCCCCGTCGTACATCGCGTAAATCACGCGGCGGTGGACCGGCTTGAGCCCGTCGCGTACATCCGGAAGAGCGCGCCCCACGATCACCGACATGGCGTAGTCGAGGTAGGAGCGTTGGATCTCGGTGTTGAGGTCGACCGGCTCGGTCTTGCCGGTCAGCGAAGCGGCGGAGAGGCCTTGGTCCTCGGCTTCGGGTGTGGGATCGTTTGAGTCGAGGTCCATGGTGTCATCGGCCATGTTCACTTCTTTCTATGTGCGGGGTGTGGGTGGCGACGGAGTCAGATGTCAAGGAAACGTACGTCTTTAGCGTTGCGTTGGATGAAGGCGCGGCGCTGCTCGACGTCCTCGCCCATCAGGATCGAGAACATGTCGGAGGCTGCGGCGGCGTCGTCCAACGTGACTTGCAACAATGTACGGCGTTCGGGGTCCATGGTGGTTTCCCACAGGTCGGAGGCGTCCATCTCACCCAGGCCCTTGTAGCGCTGGATAGGGTTGACCTGGGGAAGTTTCTTGCCGTTGGCAAGGCCTTTGTCCCTGATCGAGTCACGCTCGTCATCGGTGTACGCCAGTTCGTGCGGCGAGTTCGTCCAGCGGATCCTGAACAGGGGAGGTTGTGCGAGGTACACGTGGCCCGCGTCGATGAGCGGTTTCATGAACCGGAACAGCAGGGTCAGGAGGAGGGTACGGATGTGAGCTCCGTCCACGTCGGCGTCGGCCATGAGCACGATCTTGTGGTACCGCAGGCGTTCGATGTCGAACTCGTCATGGACCCCTGTGCCCAGGGCGTTGATGATGGCCTCGACCTCCTTGTTCTGGAGGATCTTGTCCATGGAGGCCTTCTCGATGTTGAGGATCTTGCCGCGCAGGGGCAGGATCGCCTGGATCTTCGGGTCGCGCCCACCCTTGGCGGAACCACCGGCGGAGTCGCCCTCCACGATGAAAATCTCGCAGTCCTCGGGGTTGTTGGACTGGCAGTCGGCGAGCTTGCCGGGCAGGGATCCCCCACCCAACAGTCCTTTGCGGGACCTGGCCAGGTCACGGGCTTTGCGCGCAGCTATCCTTGCCGACGCGGCCGCCTGGGCTTTCCGTACGATATCACGACCTTCGGCGGGATTCTGTTCGAACCAGTCCCCGAGCCGGTCGTTGACAACCTTTTGGACGAAGGATTTGGCCTCGGTGTTGCCGAGCTTGGTTTTGGTCTGGCCCTCGAATTGGGGTTCGGCGATCTTGATGGAAAGGATCGCGGTGAGTCCCTCGCGGATGTCGTCCCCGGAGACGCGGTCCTCCTTCTTCTTCACCAATCCCCAGATCTCGCCCCACTTGTTGACCGTGTTCGTCAGGGCCGCGCGGAATCCCTCCTCGTGGGTGCCGCCCTCGTGGGTGTTGATGGTGTTGGCAAAGGTGTGTACGGACTCGGCGTAGCTCGTCGACCACTGCATGGCCAACTCCAGGCTCATGTTGCCCTCCGCGTTCTGGGCCTCCACGTCGATGATCGACGGATGGATCACATCCTTGGAACCGATGAGGTATTTCACGTAGTCAATCAGGCCGCGGTCGTACTTGAAAATCGACGCGACCTGGGTGCCGTCCTCCTCGAGATGGTCCTGGCGCTCGTCGGTGATCGAGATCGTGAGCCCCTTGTTGAGGAACGCCATCTCGCGGAACCGTGTGGCGAGGGTTTCGAAGGAGTACGTCGTGGTTTCGAAGATTTCGGGGGAGGCGTAGAACTCGATCGTCGTACCCGTCTCGTCAGTCGGGTCCAGGCGTTCCAGGGGCCCGTCGGGTTCGCCGAGGGTGAAGGATTGGCGCCAGGTGTACCCGTCTCGTTTGACGGTGGCGATGAGTGTGGCCGACAGGGCGTTGACCACGGAGACGCCCACACCGTGGAGCCCGCCGGAAACCTTGTAACCGGTGCCGGAGAATTTGCCGCCGGCGTGGAGTTTCGTGAGCGCGACCGTGAGTGCCGAGACGTGTTCGGTGGGATGCTCGGCGACCGGGATACCACGGCCATTGTCTGTGACTTTGATTCCGCCGTGGGGCAGGATGCGCACATCGATGGTGTCACAATACCCGGCCAGGGCCTCGTCCACGGAGTTGTCGACCACTTCGTACACCAGGTGGTGCAGCCCGCGCTCGCCGGTGGATCCGATGTACATACCGGGCCGTACTCGCACCGCCTCAAGTCCTTCGAGGACTGTGATGGCGTCAGCGCCGTACTCCCCCTCGTCGACGTGGGTGACGAGCTGGTCATCGCCGATCACTATGTCGGTGAGCTCGGGGTCGGTGAGCTCGGGGTCGGTGAACTCGGGTTCATCAAAGGTTTCCTCGTCATCCAACGGTTCCATGGGTTCGTTTGTCATCTGTCTCCTCAGGCAGTTGGGAAGGTCTCACCCCCCCTGGGCCAACCTCACCATTCTACCCTGTTTTCAATCTTTTTGCCCAAAATCCTGCGCGGTTTCGTACGTGAGATTCACGTAATTGGCCAATAATCGCCTATCTGAGCCACCGGGGACCTGAGGACGTACATCCCCCCACAATGTGTCCCCGGTCATCCTGCCGGAAAAGTGATGTGACCCCGCCATCCTGCCCAACCCCAGTCATCCTGCCCAACCCCGTCATCCAGACGAAGTCAGGATCTCACTCGTACTTGATGGGCCTGCCTCAGTGGGATCCCACCTCGACGAAGGCCGAATGTTGAACGAACTCGTTCGTTCTACTGAGGCCGAGGAAGAGGTTGAGGTGCGAAACACCGAGTACCCCGCCGGGCGCGGCCCACCACGGCGAGAAGCTCACCAGAGGGGACCATGAACCAGGCGTCGGGGTCCTCGGACCATTCCAGCCAGGCGTCGTGGATGTGGCGCAGTTCGTCTGATGTGGCCAGGCCGCGTTCGAGGATCTGGGTGGCAAGGGTCGTGTTCAGGACGCGGTCGGCCCACATCGCACCCCACCAACGGGCGGAATCCCCGGCCGGGTAGGTCCATGTGGAACTGGTCGAGGTGGTATCGGTCAATCCGGCTTGGTGCGCCCAGGCCAACAGGTACCGCCCGGCATCGGGTTCGCCACTGTTTCCCCTTGCGGTGGCTTGATAGAGGGCCATCCATCGATCCAGTTCCGGAAGTCGTGGGTACCACGCGAAGGAAGAATAATCCGAGTCGCGTACGGCGATGAACCCGCCCGGTTTCGTGACCCGCGCCATCTCGGAAAGGATCGCCACGGGATCCGAAACATGTTGCAATACCTGATGGGCGTGGGCGAAGTCGATCGAGTCATCCTCCAGGGCCATTCCGTACCCATCCATCACACGGAAATCGATGTTTTCTATCCCCTGAGTACGGGCGTTGCTCGCAGCGATCTCGACGACCCCCGGTTCGACATCCACCGCTATCACCCGTCCGGGGGCAACCAGCCGCGCGATGCCTGCCGTGATCGTACCCGGCCCGCACCCGAGATCCAGCACGGTCATCCCGGGTCGCAGATGAGCCATCGCGTACGCACAAGAATTCTCGACGGTACGACTGGAGTGGGAAGCGATCACCGAGGACGCATACCCGTGGGTGTATGTGTCTCTTCGCGATTCGTCGCTGCGCATAACCTGATTCTATCCCCTGGCTTGGGACGACGCGCGCGGTTACTATCTTTAGTAAAGTTTTTATAATTTGGCGCTTAGCGGCGGGATTCTTCCCCATGATGAGCAAACATCCTGCCGATAAGGGCTCGGCGGGCCGAACCGGCGCTATTCTGGACACATGTCGGAACCCACTGATGTCGGTCCCCTGTTCGGGGGGAACCAACCGATCCTTGAATCTGATCGCCAACTGGTCATCAACCTTCTCACGGCGGCCCGCAACGACTCACGCCTCACTGATTACGACTACTCCGCCCGCATGGGTTGGGCGTACGCGGCCCGTACCTTCGACGACCTCGTCCCCATCGCCCGCGACCTCATGGCCTGAGCCGAATCTGCCCCAGCCGGCACGGTTGGCGTACACGATATGATAGGTCCATGACAGATGTGGCTTTCGGAATCGACATTGGCGGCTCGGGCATCAAGGGTGCTCCTGTGGACCTGACGACGGGAGAGTTTCTGCTTGAAAGAGTACGAATTCCCACCCCGCAACCATCGACCCCGAAGGCTGTGGCCAAGACGGTCGCCCAGGTTTTGGCCCAGTTCGGCGAGGATGTGACAAACCTTCCGATCGGCATCACCGTACCGTGCGTGGTCCGCTCGGGGATCACCCGTACGGCGTCCAACATCGACAAGAAATGGATCAACTACCCCGCGGCCGAGGTCCTGGCCGACATCATCGGCCGCCCCATCACCCTCCTCAACGACGCCGACGCCGCCGGACTGGCCGAACTGTACTACGGCGCCGCCCAAGGTGAATCGGGATTGGTCATTGTGACGACACTGGGCACGGGCATCGGCTCGGCCATCATCTATGACGGCATCCTCGTGCCCAACTCCGAACTCGGACACCTGGAGATCGACGGTTTCCCCGCCGAGAAGAGAGCAGCGGCCAGCATCCGTACGAAGGAAGACCTGAGCTGGTCCGCGTACTCCAAGAGGCTGCAGACCTACTACTCGACCCTGGAATTCCTCTTCAGCCCCGACCTAATCGTGGTGGGCGGCGGGATCAGCCGCAGTTCCGAGAAGTACCTGCCCAACCTCAAACTGAACACCCCCATTGTTCCTGCTCAGTTGCGCAACCGGGCCGGGATCGTCGGCGCGGCACGGTTCGCCGCCGAGCACACCCTTTGACCATGCCGGGCTCATCACCGGAATCGTGACGGCTCGGATTCAGCCTCGGCGAGGTCATGGAGTGACACACTTTTCTATCACAGCAGGCAAAACCGGTAGGATCTAGTTTCCAGCAATCGCGACATGCATGAGGAGTGATCATGACTGACAACGCTATTCTCACATTCCCAGACGGCAGATCAACCAACCTCCCCATCGTCATCGGCACGGAGAACGAGCATGCGGTCAACATCATGCACCTCCGTTCGGAAACGGGGTACATCACCCTCGACGACGGGTACACGAACACGGGATCCTGTTCATCGGCGATCACGTTCATCGACGGTGAGAAGGGGGTTCTGCGATATCGCGGATATCCCGTGGAGGATATTGCCAAGCATTGCTCGTTCATTGAAACGGCTCAGCTCCTCATCTGGGGGGAGCTTCCCACCCCTGAGCAGCGTACTCGCTTCTCAGACCTGCTGACCGAGAACTCGACCCTGCCCGAGGACTTCCGCAGCCACTTCTCGGCCTTCCCCGTCCACGCCCACCCGATGTCCATCCTGTCGGCGATGATCAACGCGCTCCAGGCGTACGACCTGCCCAACCTCGTCATCGACGACGAGGAACAATTCGAGTGGGTCAGCGCAGCCCTGTTGTCGAAAGTACGGACCATTGCCGCTGCCGCGCACAAGGCCTCCATCGGCGAGCCCATCATGTACCCGCGCTATGACCTGCGGTACGTCGAGAACTTCCTGCACATGATGTTCTCCAAGCCCTATCGCGACTACGTTCCCCCCGCCGAGGCGACCTCCGCGCTCAACCTGTTCCTGCTCCTCCACGCCGACCACGAACAGAACTGCTCGACCTCGACAGTACGGATGGTGGCCTCCGGACAAGCCAGTTTGTACGCATCGGTGGCCGCAGGGGTGTGCGCCCTGTGGGGCAAACTCCACGGCGGCGCCAACCAGGCGGTGATGGAGATGCTGACCATGATCCGCGAATCCGGGATGTCCGTCACCGAGTATCTCACCAAGATCAAGGACCGTTCATCGGGAATGAGGCTCATGGGATTCGGACACAGGGTCTACCGCAACTTCGATCCCCGCGCCACCATCTTGAAAGGCGCCTGCGACAACCTGCTCGACGCCCTTCACATCACCGACCCGCGTCTGGAGATCGCCCGGGAACTGGAGGCGGCGGCGCTTGAGGACGACTATTTCGTCTCGCGACGGCTGTACCCCAATGTGGACTTCTACTCCGGGATCATCCTGACGGCTTTGGGGATTCCCGTTGAGATGTTCACCGTGCTGTTCGCCATCGGGCGCATGCCCGGTTGGATCGCCCATTGGAAAGAGATCCACGATGATCCACACGGACGCATCTACCGTCCGCGTCAGGTGTACGTCGGGCCCACGGAACGTTCCTGGGTCAACCGTTTCCAGCGCGAAAAGGGGATGACCGAGCCCGGGATCAAGATCCCGGAGGAGCTGCGTACCCCCCAGGGATGAGTCAACGTTTCTTTACTCGGTAGTACGAGGGTCGCCCCGTGTACACCCGAAACTAGTTTCAAGGATACACAGAGCGACTCTCGTGCTCACGAATAAAGAATTGTTGTGACAGCGGGTGGAGATGACAGTGTCAGTGGACGATGTGCAGCCGGTCGTACATCCATTGCAACGGTTTCGGGGCCCACCAATTCCACTTGCCGAGAATCGTCATGGTCGCCGGTACCAACAACATCCTGACAAGGGTGGCGTCGGTGATGACGGTGATGGCCAGAGCCACGCCGATCTCCTTGATGGGGACCATGTCGCCGAAGGTGAAACCAATGAAAACCGCAACGATGATTGCCGCGGCGGAGGTGATGATACGCCCTGATCTTTGCAGGCCGCGCTCGACGGCCAGGTCGTTGGCGAGTCCCTGGTTGTAAAACTCCTTGATCCTCGATATGAGGAAGACCTCATAGTCCATCGCCAGCCCGAACCCGAAACAGATCGCACACACAATGATGAAGGTTTCCATGCCCATCACCGTCGGCATACCGAAGTACCCGTTCATGAAGATCCATGTCGTCGCGCCCAGTGACGCCAACAACGACAAAGAGTTAATAATGATAGCCTTCAGGGGCACAATGACCGATCCGGTCATGAGGAACATCAAAACGAACACGGCCACGACCATGATGCCCAGCGACCATGGCGCCCGGTGGATGATGGATTGGATGAAGTCGTACTGCAGGGCCGCACCGCCGCCGATCAGAGTCTCGTACCCCGCGTCATAGTCGCGTAAATCCTTCACGTCCTGGGTGACCTCGGTGCCCACCTGGTTGTCCACATCGACGTGGACGCTGATGGCGCTGCGCTGGTCGTCATCCACCAAAGGGGTGGGGGCGGACACATAATCGACGTCGTCGATGGAGCGCAGATGGTCCGTGAGGCCCGCCAAACCGTTCATATCGGTGGCGGGTTTGTCGGCGACGACGATGATCGACGGCGCCCGGATGGCCTGGTAATGGTCTTGGACGATGTCGTACGCTATCGTCTGCTCGTTCCCGTCGGGCAGGTAGTCCGAGAAGGCCGTACGCATCTCCAGGTCGCGCAACGGGGAGGCCATCAACACCAGGATCGCCGCGACGCCCACCATGATGATCCACGGCTGCTTGTGTACGCCATGGGCAAGTTTCGAGAAAAACCCGTGGTCAGAGGAGGAATCGCCGACCGCTTTGACCACCGATCGCAGGATCGGGATCCTGGTGATCGGCGAGGGCTTGATCAGCACCCTCCTCATCAGGACGATGATCGCGGGTACAAGGGTCATTGCCGTCAGCACGGCCATGATGGTGACGGTGATCCCGGCCATGGAGATGATTTTCAGCATCTTGGCCTGTTGCGCCAACAACGCGGACAGTGCGAAAGCGATCGTCACCGCCGAGAAGAAGACAGTACGACCGGCAGTACGCAATGTTCCTTCCATGGCTTCGACGACCAGGGGACGGGATTCCTCCTTGGTCGGCATCTTCGTACCGTCAGTGGTGAAACCATTCTTGTTCAGCGTGAGGGCGAGCTCCTCGCGGTACCGGGAGACGATGAGCAGGCCATAGTCGATCGACAAGGCCAAACCGATGATCGACGTGATGTTCATCGTGAAAGATTCCACCGTGGTGGCGAAGGTCATCGCCCACAGGGAGCCCATTCCGATCCCGATCGCGACCAGCGCGCCGACGATGGGCAGGCCCGCGGCCAGCAAGCCGCCGAAGACGATGATGAGCAGAAGCAGGGCGACTGGGACTCCCACGGTTTCCCCGCGGATGAGGTCGACCTTGACCTGATCCATGACGGCATCGCTCATTGACGATGTGGAGATGATCCGCGCATTGGCTCCGCTGAACTGGTCACGAAGATCGTCCTGGAAGGTGCCCACTGCGGTGGCGACGTCGGCCTCGACGGCCTTCTGGTCGTCCAGGTCCTTGTCCAGTGTGAGAACGATGACAAAACCATCTTTGTCATCGGAGAACAGGGCCTGTGCCTGCGGGATGGACGGATCGGGGAACTGGAAGGGATCGACACCGGATTTCACCCCATCGACCATCAGATCCCCGCGATGCTCGCTCATGAAAGCAGCCAATGCTTGTGCGTCCGTTTCGATGGGTACCCCGTCGACCACCACCGTGATGGAGGTTCCGCCCGCATCCGATGAAGCAAGCTTGTTGACCGTGTCCGATTCCGTACCCGGCACCAAGGACACAGAGTTGTTGAGCCGATCGAAGACCCCACCCTGGCCGTACCCCCAAAAAGCCCCCAGACAAGCCAAGACGAGCACGACAACCCAGATGAGAATCGCTCGGATCGGGTGCCGAGCCACGGACTTGCCAAGTGCGTCAAACATATTCCCGCTCTCTCTCAGCTCTGGTCGCCCATTCTACACGGTGACTTGGATGTACGCGCCCCCCGCCACGTGTTTCCACGCCCGAGCAACGAGTCCATGATGCAAGGGAAAAGGATCCTTCAATAATTTCGCTAAATTTCTATCCTGACAAGCTGTGACACGAGAACCGTGCTCGGCGCTCCGCGCCTCAACCCCGTCCTTGGTCTCGGCACCGCCAACTTTCAGTCGTCGTGCGCTCGACCTGCGTCGGGGTCCCCATGGCTCACCCATGGCTCAGGCCTGACTGACCGTGTCAGGATGACACGGGATCAGCCGACGGTCGCCCTTCTCTTGGAGACCAGGTCCAGGGTCACGGCGATGAGCAGGACCAGACCTTTGATGGCCATCTGCCAGTTGGCGTCCACGCTCAAGATTGACAAACCCATGTTCAAAACTCCCATGATGAGAGCACCGATCATGGCGCCGGCCACGCGGCCCACGCCGCCGGTGACCGCCGTACCGCCGATGAAGCAGGAAGCGATGGCGTCGAGTTCGTAGCTCTGCCCGGCTGCGGCCACGGCCGCACCCGCACGGGATGTCGTCACGATGGCGGCGACGGCGGTGAGGAAGCCCATGTTGACGAAGATTCCGAAGTCGACGCGGGCGGTGTTGACGCCGGACAACAGGGCTGCGTTACGGTTGCCACCCACGGCGTACACATGGCGTCCGAAAACGGTACGGGTGGTGACGAAGGAGTAGACCATGATCAGCACGGCGAGCAGGATCAGCAGGATCGGGGTGCCGCCGATGGTGTTCATCGCCAGGATGTAGGTGACGAACGCGATGACAACACCCAGCAGGACCAGCCGAAGGACCATCATCGACACCGGGGGGACGACCAGTCCGTGCTGGATCTGGGACTGACGTGACCTCCACGACTGGAAGATGAGCCCCAAAATGGCGAATGCGCCGATGAGGACCGTCAGCCCGTCGAGGCTGACCGCGAAGGGACTGGATGCCGGTATCAACCATCCGGCAAGGGGATTTGGTATGAACCCCAGCCAGTTTGGCAGGGATCCGCCTGCGATCGCGTTGAAGCCCGCGGGGAATCCGGCCATCGTACGGGCGGCGATCACCTGAGCCAGACCCCTGAACAGCAGCATGCCGGCCAGGGTCACGACGAATGCGGGTATCTGCACGTACGCCACCCAGAATCCCTGCCAGGCGCCGACCCGGCCATCTACTTGTCGATCTCCCACGGGATCGGCGCAGGAATCCTCATCGGCGGCACTGTTTTCCGGGGATTTTCGGGTACGGCAGGGGAGATCGGACACGTCAGCATCGACGAAACAGGTCCCATGTGTTATTGCGGGAACCGGGGGTGCCTGGAAGCGGTGGCCGGAATGTCCGCCATCTTGGAGTCTCTGCGGCTGACCCATGGGAACCTGTCCATGTCCGACCTCATCGAGAAGGCACTCGAGGGTGATATCTCGTGCCGCCGGGTTATCGAGGATTCCGCCCGCCACATCGGGTTCGCGCTGGCCGGGCTGTGCAACATCGTCGATCCCCAAAGAATCGTGGTGGGCGGGGAACTGATCCGGGTCGGAGATTTATTCCTGGAGCCATTGAGGCAGGCTACCGCGCGTTTCACCTTGCCATGCTCAACTCCCACGATTGAGATCCTTCCCGGTGAACTCGGGGAGGAATGTGTGCTCACCGGCGCGGTCTACATGGCGCTGGACGCGGTGAGCCTGCCTGGCAACCTTGAAGGAGTGGTCTTCCATGATGCGTGATATCGACACCGTACCCGCTCTCTCCCTTCGAGAGATCTGCCTCAACTTCGGGGGAGTCCAGGCCCTTGACAACGTAAATTTCGATGTGTACCCCCATGAGATCGTCGCCCTGGTCGGTGAGAACGCGGCTGGCAAATCGACATTGGCCAAAGTCATGGCCGGGGTGTACAGGCCGAACTCGGGGACCGTCTATTCGCAGGGCACAGAAGTCACAATCGGGTCCCCCGCCGCCGCCACCCGGCTCGGCATCGCCACGGTTTTCCAGGACCTGGCTCTGGCCGACAACCTCGACGTCGCCGCCAACATGTTCCTCGGCCACGAGCTCAACCGGGCGTACGTCCTGCACTGCGAGGAGATGGAGAACGCGGCCAGAGCGCAGCTCGACGAGATCGGGGCCCGGATACCGTCCGTACGCAATATAGTTGCGACGTTGTCCGCCGGACAGCGCCAATCGGTGGCCATCGCCCGGGCCCTTCTGGCCAAACCCAGGGTCGTGGTCCTCGACGAACCGACGTCCTCCTTGTCGATCACCCAGACCGCGGAGGTCCTGGACCTGATCGTCCACATGCGCGGTCTCGGACAGGGGATCGTCCTGATCAGCCACAACCTCGCGGACGTCCAGGCGGTCGCCGATCGCATCGTCGTGATGCGACACGGACATGTGGTCGGCGAATCCCCCATGTCCTGCATCACCTACGAGGACATCATCGCCGCCATCACCGGCGCCATCCGTACCCTCCCGGCGCCCCCGACCACCCGCTCCAACCGGGTCGTCGGGACATAGACCACCCCGGTCAATCCCGAGATTCTCATCGGCCCGGACAATCCTTCCCAGCCATGGGTCCGAGCCACGGGCGAGCCATGGGGACGGTTCTTCTGTCGCAGCTTGTCAGAGTATGATTTTCATGAATTTTCGAAATGAGTGTTTATCACGAACTCATACTGGGACTCTAGTGAATATAGATTGTCATAATTACGAGATTTCCTGGGTTTACAAGGTGTGACACGAGAACCGTCCCCGTGGCACCGTCCTCGTGGCACCGTCCCCGTGGCACCGCCCGTGGCACCGCTGCCGACCGGCCGCGCCAAGCGGGTCTTCTCTTTGCCTGGGTAGAATGGGGCCCATGCGTGACCTTGATGCCCTGGGACTGCCCCCACTACCCGAACCCCTGCCGCGGCCCACGGTGGACGCCCACACACATCTTGACGCCGTCGAGGAGCGTACGGGCTTGTCACCCAAGGAATCTCTGGACCTGGCAGCGGCCGTGGGGATCGGGTGGGTCATCCAGGCCGGGGACACGGCCGCCGACTCGCGATGGGGGGAGGAACTGGCGAGGACCAATCCGCGAGTGATCGCCTGCGTGGCACTGCACCCCAACGAGGTCGCCCGCCACCCGGAAAAATTCGACGCTGACTTCGCGACGATCCGCGAACTGGCCCAGGCCGGGGACCATGTGAGGGCAATCGGGGAGACGGGGCTGGACTACTACCGTACGAAAGATGCCGAGGGTCAAGCCCGCCAACGAGACGCCTTCGCCCGCCACATCGAATTGGCGTGCGATTTGGGGCTCACATTGATGATCCACGACAGGGACGCTCATGATGATGTATTGTCCATTTTGGATGATTCGCCCAGACCCGACCGGGTCGTGATGCACGCCTTTTCGGGGGATTCCGATTTCGCCCGTGACTGCGCTGAACGCGGATACTGGTTGAGCTTTCCGGGTGTGACGACGTACAACGCGAACCATCATCTGCACCGGGCGTTGGCGGTGACCCCGCGCGAGCAACTCCTCGTGGAAACCGACGCCCCCTATCTCACCCCCGTTCCCGCCCGGGGGCGCCCCAACGGCCCCTATCTCACGCCACACACCGTACGCTTCATCGCCGAGAGGCGCGGTTGGGATCTGGAGGAAACCTGTGTGCTTCTGAAAAAGAACGCCTTCGCCGCGTACGGCGGTTCGTGGTGAGCGACTACCTCGACGCCACCCGGATCAGAGCGCTGGCGTCATCGCTCGGTCTGCGCCCCTCCAAAGGGCGCGGACAAAACTTCTTGTTCGATGCCAACACAGTACGCAGGATCGTTGGCCTGGCCGAGATCGATGACAATGACCGTGTCCTGGAGGTCGGGCCCGGACTGGGGTCCCTCACGGCGGGACTGCTGCACACGGGAGCACAGGTTGTGGCTGTGGAAATCGAGCCGGTGCTCGCCCACGAGCTGCCCATCACCATGGCAGAATTGGCTCCTGACAAGGTGGGAAACCTCACGGTCCTGGAAGAGGACGCCCTCAGGATGGGACCGGTCATCCCGGAACCGACAATGCTGGTCGCCAACCTTCCGTACAACATCTCTGTCCCCGTGATCCTGCACATCCTCGCCACCTTCGACTCGATCACACGCGGGCTGGTCATGGTTCAGTCCGAGGTCGCGGACCGCCTCGCCGCGCCTCCCGGTTCGAAGGTGTACGGGGTCCCGAGCGCGAAGCTGGCATGGTACGCGACCGCGTCCCGGGTGGGCAGCGTCCCATCCTCCGTCTTCTGGCCCGCCCCCAACGTTGAATCCGGCCTTGTTCGTTTCATTCGCCACGAACCACCGGCCGGCGATCGGAAGTCCACATTTTCCCTGATCGACGCCGCATTCTCCCAACGCCGCAAGATGCTGCGCTCCGTACTGACCTCCACGTACGGCCCGAGGGCCCGTGCCGCGCTGGAAGAAGCAGGGATCTCACCACAAGCCAGGGGGGAAACACTCTCGATCGACGATTTCGCCCGTCTGGCTTCTAGAATATATGTGTGACGAACACGAACGCGGACACCGTGAAAACCCGGCCGGCCAAGAAGAAATCCTGGAGCGCCGTGATCGTTTTCGCCGCGATTCTCGTCATCGTCGCTGGGGGATTCGGTGGGCTCGCAATCACGAATTCCATCGCGACAAGCAGGTACGCGGACGTGGACGGTGTTGGGAGTTTGTCGATCCCGCGCCTGGGCGCCGACTTCGCCATCCCGATCGTGGCTGGCACATCGCTCAAAGATTTACGCCAGGGCGTGGGATGGTACGACGGCACCGCCCCTGCTGGCCAGATCGGCAACTTCGCCCTCACGGGGCATCGGCTGGGATGGGGCCAGCCCTTCGCGGATCTGGGGAGCCTCCAGGTCGGCGACGAGATCCAGGTGACCACTGACAATGGGACGTTCATTTACCATGTCATCACCGGGCCCACTGTCGTCTCCGATAAGGAAACTGATGTCTTGGCTGCCGTCCCCGGGGACCCCGACCGTACTCCCAACAAGGCCCTGATCACCCTCATCACGGCCGCCAGCTGGCTGCCCTCCCCGGACCGGATCGTCGTGATCGGGGAACTGGCCGACTAGTGTGCTGCCGCTCTGTACGCCTGACGCAAGGATTCCATTTGGGACGCGGGGGTGAACATCTCCAAAGCCCTCGCCCTCGCACAATGAGCCTTCTCCCGCGCCCGGTCATCGGTCAGTACGGCCATGATGGCTTTTCTCAGAGCATCGGGATCACCCGGGGTGACGAGGGTACCGCAGCGGCCATCGTCGAGCGCCCACCTGATCGGCGGCAGGTCCGAGGCGACGACAGGTGTGCCCAGCATCATGGCGTCCACGATTTTAACTGGCAACTGACCTTGTGAATAGACGGTGTCGAGGCTTGGCACGACGACCATGGAGGCCTTCGCGACAAGGCCCAACCCCACCTCCATGGATGTGGGACCCACCCATTGTTCCCAGGGGTGCGCGTCCCTGGGAGCAGGCGCCGTCACGACCAGGCGGGGACGTGATTCGCGGGCAATGGCCCCGATGGCACGGCGCAGTTGGGCGATCCCCTTGTGCCGGCGCGGTGTACCGGCAAAAACCACATCATTGTTCGAGGAGCTCTCGCCCACTCCGGTGTCTGGGCGCACATGGGGCACGAGGTGGGAGTCGTACCGTTTGGCAAGAGTCGGGTTGCTGGCCGTGGTGACGTACTGGGGAATCATCGACGCCATCCATTTGAAATCATGAATCGTACGGGGCGCGACAACGCGAAACAGCAGTGCGAGCCAGATCGGGGACCATGAGAGCCCGAACTCCAGGTCTGGGTCGTCGATGTCGAGCAGAAGCGGCACACCCGTTGTGTTGGCCGCCATCATGGCGGTCCCGAAGCTTGTGGGAAGGGGTTTCGCGGCAATGATCAGCGATGATTTTTTCGCGTACCGGCACAGTTCGTCGACATCTTTTGCCCTATGACAGCATCCGGCGAATTCGGTGGAGGCCAACGGAGCCCACACACCCTTTCCCGTCAGGGAAACCACATGGGTTTCCCATCCCAGTTCGTTGGCGATGAGCCACAGACAATGGGCCCTCCCCACAGTGTTGTCCGACAAATCCTTGACCACAATAAGCAATGAATTATCCATTTCCACCCCCGGTAGCGCTCTCTCATTCGTGTTTCGCCAGGCGGTACCCATGTGGATCCCCGCTGGTGTTTTCGTCATAGATCGTTGTGAACGACGTACCCGGATAGTACGATTCGGCGAGCGCGGCAGGGTCTCCCGGATCGGAACTCCACCCGGCCTGGGGGTCGATCAGGAGATAATCGGGGACCACGCCGTCGCTCAGCGAGCCGTTCCAATAAACGGTGTGATGGGTGACGAGCCTGGTGATGAGCCCCGTGTCGGTCGCCACAGAGGTCGAATCCGGAATGAGCGCAAGTACGATTGCCGCTTCGCTCGCCCGTGGGGGCGGTTCGTAGCTGGAGGGGTCCATCACATTCTTGAGCGGAAAAACCAGGCATGTGATCAGGCCGAACACGCACGCCAGGGCGGGCACGGCCCGGGCGTACGCGCGTACTTTCGGTGAGACGGATCTCCGCAGTTTGCACACAGCATTGATGGTTGCCATGAAGATGATCGGCATGAGGATCATGGAATAGTGCCACCCGGTGCCCCAGTAGGCGTCGTTGGGCGACAGGAAACGCCACAGCAGCGTCGGAAGGGCCAGCAGCGCGATCGGGGAGACAACACAACAACCAATGCACAATGCCGCGAGCAGGACCAGGGTGTTGACTTTTTGTGCGGGCTCGAACAGGGTCAGCAACAGATGAGGGATGTTGCCGAGTGCCGCGCCGATGGATGCCTGCTCTGAGTCGGGAGAAAGTCGTACCCAATAATCCCATTTCCCGTCGGGATTGAAGGCGGGGATGACCACCAGCAGGATCACCGCTGTGGCGATGGCGCCGACCATGGCCGTGACGGCCCCGACCACCACCTGCTTGCCCGCGTCCTCGTCCGGGTCGGACCACCGTCGTACGCCACGGGCAGCCATGAGCACACCGAGGGTGACAACGGTCAAACCCAAATCCTCCTTCACTCCGAGCAGTAAAAGAGTCAGGACGCAGGACGTCACCCAACGGTGGGTGAGGAAGGCCCACATGGCGAAGGCCAACAGGGGCACCGCCAGGGCGTACTCGTGAAACTGCACGTCAACCCCTGTTTGAAACCCCCAGCTGACGCCGTACGCGATGCCGAGCAGAACCGCTGTGATCGAGCCGAGGAAACGACGCGCCACCATCATGACCGGTACGACCGAGATCGCAATCAACACACATTGGGCGATGAGCAGGGTGACCGGGGAGGGGAACATCCGGTAAAAAGGGGCGATCACGGCGAGCAGCGGAGAGAAATGGTCGCCCAACTGGTTGAACCCTGGGCCCTTGATGTCGATGATCGGCGCGCCCAGGTAGGCGTACCCCTTGATCGCCTGTTCGAAGATCGCAAGGTCCCAGCTCGGTGCGGACTGGCGTCTCCATCTCCCTAATGACAGGGCACAATAGGCGCAGAAAACAAGGATCGCGAGATTCCACATCGGCCACCAGGCCCATTCGGATCTCCTTGTCCCCGCCCCGGTTTTGCGCCATCTCATGTCATCCCTCCTTTCGTCCGCCATACAGTCGCCAGCAATAGTCGTACTTGCCATCGTATCCGACGAAGGATCGAAGCGCCCGGGGGAAGTAAACTTGGACCCATGTCAGATCGTGAATCCCTCATCCACGCCATCACAAAACTCGCCATCGTCTGGGGCCGGGTGAGACTCGCCTCCGGGCGCGAAGCCGATTATTACGTCGACATGCGCCGGGTCACCCTGGACGGGGCCGCAGCGCCGCTTGTCGGACGGGTGATGCGTGAGCTCACCGCTGATTGGGAGTACGACGCTGTCGGTGGCCTCACGCTGGGTGCGGACCCCATTGCAACAGCCATGCTCCATAGTGCGGCGGCTGAGGGGGGCAGGCTCGACGCTTTCGTCGTACGCAAGGAGGCCAAGACCCACGGGTTGCAACGCCAGATCGAGGGGCCCGAGATCGCGGGACGCCGCGTCCTCATCGTGGAAGACACCTCGACGACGGGAGGTTCGGTCCTCCAGGCCGTCGAGGCCGTACGCAAGCAAGGTGCCATTCCCGTTGGTGTGGCTGTGGTCGTGGACCGGGACACCGGGGCGAAGCAGGCCATCGAACAGGTGGGCCTGGAGTACCGGTACGCCGTGGGGCTGAGGGATCTGGGACTGGACAACGCCGGTGAATAGGGCGTGAACAAGCAATTCGCCAAAAAAAGGACGACCGAGACCAGACTTGGTAGAATGGTATACCGAAAGAGGCGGGACTGGCCCCGCCACGAGGAGATGGAATGTTTGAAAGATTTACGGACCGCGCTCGCAGAGTCGTGATTTTGGCTCAAGACGAGGCCCGCGCAATGAACCACAATTATGTCGGTACGGAGCATATTCTTCTGGGTTTGATACATGAGGGCGAAGGGGTCGCAGCCAAGGCCCTGGGGCAGTTGGGGATCACCCTGGACGCGGCGCGAGCCGAGGTCGAGGAGATCATCG
>JGI24699J35502_11133867_pt1 | contig 17554 bp, 16 predicted proteins | sample TergutMp193P4_FD_35502 | JGI IMG/M metagenome (IMG submission 35502) | reverse complement strand
GCCGCTACTTGCATTGCAACATCTTTTGCTACTTGATTCTCAACGTTCGGTTGATTCAATCCGACAATCGTGGCTAATTTATTACCCGGGTGAATATAAGCAATGGTTGTAGGGGCCGTGAGATATTCATAAGCGCCTAATTCCATTTTTTCACCGGTAATTCCGATGCGGTCGGTAATCCACTCGGAGACCGGGCGGCCGTCAATTAAAGTCGCCAATAAAGCCTCGGCATTTGCCGGTTTATGAGCCAAAGCCGCATTCAAAATGCTTTTGGTTAAAGCAATAAAATCCGGGCCTTTGGCTACAAAGTCGGTTTCGCATTTCACTGCGACGATTGCGGCAAAATTGCCTGCGATTGCCGCTAAAACGCAACCTTCCGCAGCTTCGCGGTCTTCACGTTTAGCTGCTACAGCTTGCCCTTTTTTACGAATGATTTCGATCGCTTTATCAAAATTGCCTTCGGCTTCATTCAGCGCATTCTTGCAATCCATCATTCCCGCGCCCGTCATTTTACGCAAATGCGTAACTTCTGCCATTGTTACTGCCATATTATATTATCTTGTATTTTATAATTCATAATTTATAATTCATAATTGAATTAATCTTCTTCTTTAACAAATTTGCTTGCAATGTTCGCATTCAGCGCTACTCCATCATCTTTAGCGATCATTGGTTTTCTCAGCGTTTTTGCTTTTCTTTCCCGACGGGAAGAAGGTTGTTGTTCTTCGTTTTCGGAACTCGTAGGGCCCGTATCTAATTTTTCGACTTTGCGTTCTTCCAATCCTTCGGTAATCGCGGCACAGAGTGCGCTTAAAATGACTTCAATGGATTTGGTTGCATCATCGTTGGAGGGAATAACGAAATCAACGGTAGTCGGGTCGGAATTGGTATCTACCATGGCAAATACCGGAATACCCAAGCGATTAGCTTCCGCAACGGCGATATGTTCTTTCATCACATCAATTACGAACAGAGCGGAAGGCAAACGATTCAAATCGGCAATAGAGCCTAAGTTTTTTTCCAACTTAGCGCGTTGACGAGTAATTTGCAGCTTTTCCCGTTTGGAAAGTTGATCGAAAGTCCCGTCTTTAGCCATTTTATCAATGGTGGTCATCTTCTTTACGGCTTTACGGATGGTTGGGAAGTTGGTCAACATTCCGCCCGGCCAACGTTCGGTTACATAAGGCATGCCGACGGAAACCGCTTTGTCGGCGACGATTTGTTTGGCTTGTTTCTTCGTGGCCACAAATAAGACTCTGCGCCCCGATTTTACGATTTGTTTCAACGCTGCGGCCGCTTCATCAACTTTTACGACCGTTTTATGTAAGTCTATAATATGGATACCGTTCCGTTCCATAAAAATGTAGGGAGCCATCGCGGGATTCCACTTTCTTTTCAAGTGTCCGAAATGCGAACCGGCATCCAATAATTGTTCAAATGTTACTCTTGACATTGTTAATTTTTATTTGTTTACATTCTTTTATTTAATCAACCGCCGGGCAGTTACTCAACAATCGGCTTGCAGAATAAGTCCCAACCGGTTTAGATACTAAACACTCGCTTTTTTGACATTTCCCCGTGATGCGGAATTTATCCGCCATCTCCCGATAATAAAATATTAACGTTTGGAGAATTGGAAACGTTTTCTTGCTTTGGGTCTTCCCGGTTTTTTTCTTTCCACTTCACGCGGGTCGCGAGTCATGAACCCTTCCGCACGTAAAACGGGTTTATCTTCCGGTTTGATTTTCACCAAGGCGCGAGCAATCCCTAATCGGGCGGCTTCCGATTGACCTTTATAGCCGCCTCCCCGCAAGTTAATCGTGATGTCGTACAATTCGGAAACGCCTAATTTATTAAGCGGTTGTTTCACGACATATTGCAGCAGCGACGAAGGAAAATAGGTTTCAAATTCACGTTTGTTAATTACTATTTTACCCGATCCTTCTTTCAGATATACGCGCGCTACAGCTGCTTTACGTCTTCCTAATGCGTTTACTATTTCCATTTGTAATTATCTAAGCAATTTAATATCAATAAATCGAGGTTGTTGAGCTTCGTGTTTGTGTTCTGCGCCATCATACACGTGCAAGTTGGAAAGAATATGATCGCCCAAGCGATTTTTGGGAAGCATCCCTTTTATCGCTTTGCGAAACAAGCGATCGCTGCCTTTTTTGAACAGTTCTTCCGGGGTCGTTTTTCTTTGTCCTCCCGGATAACCGGTATAAGAAAGATAAATACGATCCGTCCATTTTTTGCCGGTTAAAACCACTTTATCGGCGTTGATAATAATCACATTATCTCCACAATCAACATGAGGAGTAAAATCGGGTTTATATTTACCCCGAAGAAGTTTGGCCACTTTAGATGAAATACGGCCCAAGGATTGTCCCGTTGCATCAACAACAACCCATTCTTTCTTAACAGTTGCTTTGTTTGCAGAAATAGTTTTATAACTTAACGTATCCACTGCTTTTATTTTTTATTTGTTAATAATCATTATTTCGCTTGATTTGTTTCCTTTTCGACTTGGAACTCAATTTGGAATAAAAAGGCCACAATCAAACACTTACATATTTGGATAATAATCGGCCTGCAAAGTTACGAACTTTTCCGGAATACGCAAAATAAAATCGGATATTTCTTTTTTGTGACGAGTGACGAGTGACGAGTGACGAGTAACGAGTAACGGGTAATTGAATGATGCGGTTTCCAAGTTTATTGGTTGAAAATACATACATCTTGGTTTATACGAAACTTGTTTGTTAAATTATATAGGATTATCTTTGCGACCGGGGCATAAAATTTAAACCAACGCTTTTTTATTTCGGCATAATTTCGTACCTTTGCCACCCGATTATTCCGAAAAAGAAAAAAATAATAAAATAAACAGCAATGAAACAAGGAGTTCACCCGGCAAATTACCGTCCGGTCGCATTCAGAGATATGTCGAACGACGACACGTTTATTACACGTTCAACGATTAATGCAAAAGAAACTATCGAGATTGAGGGAGTTACTTATCCTTTGGTTAAGATCGAAATTTCGAATACTTCCCATCCGTTTTATACCGGTAAACAAAAGTTGGTGGATACCGCAGGACGAGTGGATAAATACATGAGTCGCTACGGCAATCGCAAAAAATAATTTCTTTTCAACAGAAAAATAAGATTAACAGCTGTGCTGCTAATACTCTCAGAAACATCGTCAACGGATAGACGGTGGCATAACTTACAGCCGGCGCATCGTTTCCTGCCATTGCATTGGAATAAGCCAAAGCGGGAGGGTCGGTGGTGCTTCCAGCTAACAGACCCATCAATGTGTAATAGTTGATTTTGAAAATCCATCGCCCGACAGTTCCTATTATTAAAAGCGGAATGAGAGTGATCAGAATGCCGTATCCTACCCAATTCAATCCTCCGCCGTGTATCAGCGTCTCTGCAAAATTTTCTCCCGCGTCCACTCCCACGCAGGCAAGGAAAAGGCAAATGCCTATTTCTCTGAGCATCAAGTTGGCGCTCATGGTCGTGTAAGTGACCAAATGATATTTCGGCCCGAAAATACTGATTAAAATAGCTACAATCAAAGGGCCTCCGGCTAATCCCAATTTAAGCGGTTGAGGAATACCGGGAAAAGAGAAAGGAATGCTCCCCAGCAGAATACCCAAAAAGATACCGATGAAAATAGGGATCAGATTCGGTTCGTTCAATCGTTTCAACTGATTACCCAATACTTGTTCGACGTTTTTTATCGCATTTTCATCGCCGACTACCGTCACCCGGTCTCCTACCTGTAATTTGAGTTCGGGATCGGCAATCAAATCCACTCCCGACCGATTGACGCGGGTAATATTTACGCCGAAATTGCTTCGCAGGTTCAGTTGTCGGACGGATCTTCCGTTTATGCTCGATCGGGTAATCAATATTCGACGGGAAACCAAATGTGCATCCAGTAAATCCCATTCCTCTTGTACCCTGTTGATTTCGTTGCCGAGAAAAGCAACAACCGCATCCTTGTTTTTTGGAGTAGTGGCTACATAGATTTGATCTTCTTTATTCAGAATCGTCTGCGAAGAAGGTATTTCGATTTGCTTGCTCTGTTTATGCAAAACCCGTGAGACCACAAAGCGACGGTCAATCAAGTGTCTGATTTCAGCGATGTTACGTCCGAAAAGTGCCGGATTATTTACTTCCAATGAAATCAGTTCAATTTGTTCTTCAAGGTTTGCGGACGTCTTTTTCAACTCTTCCGCCTCTTTTGTCATATTTATACGGAAAATATATCGCAATAACAGGATAGATAAGATAATACCTATAACTCCAAGAGGATAGGCGACAGCATATCCCATGGCTATAGTCGAATCATTAACTCCATTCATATCGGCGTAGGTTTGTTGGGCAGCCCCCAAACCGGGCGTATTGGTGATGGCTCCCGACATAATCCCCACCATGGTTTGCATGGGTATTCCACCGATAAAATGAATAATCAATACGGTTGCAACGCCTAACAGAACAATCCCCATTGCTAACATATTCAAGGTAATACCACCTTTTTTGAAAGAAGAAAAAAATCCGGGACCTACTTGCAAACCAATCGAATATACGAAAAGAATCAGACCGAACTCTCTCATGAAGTGCAGAATTTCATGATTGACTTTGAATCCGAAATGGCTGACAAAAATGCCTACGAAAAGAACAAAAGTGATTCCCAATGAGATACCGGAAATTTTTATCTTTCCCAAGCTTATGCCTGCCGCTATGACAAAGGCAAACAACAAGATTGTATGAGCAACGCCTTCTCCTCTGAATAATTCCGACAGCCAGTCCATATAAGTTATACGCTATAAGTTTTAAGTTTTAGGTGATAAGTTTTAAGTGATAAGTTTTAAGTGGTAAGTTTTAAGCGACAGGTTTTATGATTGTATGCGTTATTTTCGGAGTACTTTTATAATAAAGAAGTTATGTTTCCTATGAAAAGTTTAACCGAAATTGCCAGTAAAATGATACCGAAGAATTTACGCAAAACATAAATTCCACCCTTGCCGATTAATTTTTCTACCCAATATATATTTTGAAGGACAAAAAACACGATAACCATATTTAATGTCAGTGCCACTATAATTACCGGAGAACTGAATTCGGCTTTCAAAGAAAGCAAGGTTGTGAATGCGCCGGGACCGGCCAACAGCGGAAAAATAACCGGAACAATGGTAGCCGAACCGCTCGGGTTATCCATTTTGAACAACTCCCATCCGAACGTCATTTCGCAGGCGATTACAAAAATAACCAATGAGCCGGCTACCGCAAAGGAAGATTCGTCCAGATTGAAGAGGCGCAAAATGCCTTCTCCTACGAAAAAGAAAGCAAGCAATATGATAAAAGAAAAGAAAGAGGCTTTTATCGGGCTGAACGATCGGTGTTTGTCTTTCAGATCAACAAAAATCGGTAAAGACCCGGTTACGTCAATGATGGCGAACAATACGATAAAAGCGCTTGCTAATTCTTTAAAACTGAATGAACCCATTGCATTTATAGATATGAAAACTAACGCAAAGATAAAAATCATTTTTCTAATTACAAGCGAATTTTAAAAAAACATAAGGTTATTATTTGTAAAATATAAAAATTATTGTTAACTTTCGCAAAATTTATATTTTGGCGAGACCGGGCGTTGTATTTATTTATTGCCATATGCCCGTAAGTTCCCTGTCGCATAGCGACATCTTTGTTGCGTTTGTTCCGGAATGAGACCGGATGAAGTGAAAGTATCCCATCGGGAAGCGAGAGCGGTAAGACAAATACGGCTTTCGAAAAATCAATTTATTTTTAATTATTTCATTATGAAATATTTCAATTTATTTTTAACCGGCTCTTTATCCGTTATTATGTTTGCCTGCCAATCTGAAACGGAATATATTACTGATTATGAGATTCCCGATTATGAGATTTCCGGAAAAGATGCAGTCAAGAAATTTTCCGATACGCCGAATGGGGTGATTTATGTGGAAACAACGAATCAATCTGTTAAAATAGACTTTAGTTGCACTGAGGAAATGACATTTGAGACTTCTAATCAACATTTCATTCTTCTCAGAAACGGTCGTCCTGTAATCAACTCGCCGGTTTACAGTTATACTGACTTCGGGAAAGATATTGAGTATGCTTTACAAGATCATGTATCGGATGAAATGAAATTGGACACTGTTCGTACAATAGGACAATTGGCGGCTGTTTATAAAGGATTTGGTCAACATTTTCCCGATTTTGAATGGGAATGGTCGAGCGCTTATTATCCATTCACAGATGCCAATCATATCTATTCCACAATAGAATACTTGCTTGCACAGGCGTGTTTTCAGGATGATTGCAGTTCCAGTACACGAAAAGCAGTGTTGAAAATGGCAGTTGAAAAGCAGACATACAAATTCGAGGAATACAAAAATTCCTATATGGCGAGGAGGGCGGGTATATTTTTAATGACCACCATCATGGTCAAGGAAATGGATTTTACTTTTTTAACAGCCGTTCAAAAAAACCGGGATTTACAAAATGCTTTGTGTTTGATGGCTGATGATTTACCAATAGATGAGGAATTTAGCAATTTTGTAAGGAATTTTGCTACAAATTATTTGTTAAATAGATAAAAAACAGAATCATGAAAAAGTTGATTATCATCATTGTCATCATAAAATGTTATGTCGCGTAATGTGATTGTATTGCCGACTTCGAGCGTATCTTCCGCAAAAAACGCCATCCCCCAAAAAATCGCCCTTTGATTATAAGGAGATTGCGAGTCTTCGCTACGCTACGCCCGCAATGACACCATACTTTTAAGACAGCCTCTTTTTATTATGAACCGATAACAAATCGGCCCTTCAAAAAAATTATCCGTCAATCTTTTCCAGACAGAGGGCATCGTTTAATGCTTCGACTGCATCTCTGTACCGTTCTCTTGATATAACAAATTGCATATTGACTTGTTTTAACGATTGTCCGAAACATTCGATATTGATGTTTTTATCGCACAACGCTTTGGCGCCTCGATAAAGGAAACCGGGATGCGCAATGTTTGTTCCCATGGCGCAAACGATAGCCGCAGGTCTTACCGTCAGTTGATATACTTTGCCTTTCAAATCGTTCAGTAATTTATGAGCTTCGGGTATATCCCAGACTACCATGGTAATACTGTTCGCATTGGTTGATTTAAGTATATAACTTATATTGTGCGCTTTCATTGTTTCCATGATTTTTAAGTCATAACCGACTTCGCCTACCATTAAAGGGTCGTGAACTTCAAACGCAATGACTTTGTCGGTTCCGGAAACAATTTCGATTTTAGGTTCGGGCGATACATAATCGTTGGAGATAAGCGTTCCGGGATGATTCGGTTCGAACGTGTTCTTGATCCGGATTTTAACTCCGGCTAATTCCAGCGGTTTGGCGGCTTTCGGATGAATCGCTTCCATGCCGACGTCGGCTAATTGGTCGGCGATAATGAAATTGGTTTTTCCTACCGGAATTGATTTTTCGATACCTACAATGTTCGGGTCGGCGCTCGACAGATGAAATTCTTTATGGATAACGGCTTCATCGGCATGCACTTCCACTGCGACTTTACTGAAGGTTACTTCGGAATATCCCCGGTCGAAAGCGCGCATGATTCCTTCCGTTCCTTTGGTATAACCGGTGGCTACACACAAAGTTTTGGAAAAATCAATTCCTTGAAAAGCTTTATGGATTCGTTCATCAATGGTCAAGGTCTCGTTATCGTTGAATCCGCAGAGGTCAATAAAAGTTGCGTTGATTCGATTGTTATTCAAAATATTTACCGAATTCCAAGCGGAATGAGCTTCTCCCAGAGACGCCAAAATTTCGCGAGCCGCCAAATAAAGATTGCTTTTTTCCACGTAACCCGAAGCAAGTACTTTGTACATGGAGGAAAGGTAAATTTTTGCCTGTTCGATCCGAAATTTGATAAATTGAGCGGCTTCCGGTAAATTCAGTCCGATGGATTCAAACGATTGATTGATTTCCAGTAATTTATTATACAAATCATCCAAAGCGATTTCGTATTCTTCGTTGTGAAGAAATTTAGCGTAAATGCCCGGTTCTCCGGTTTTTTTATGTTCAAGCAACCAATTCGTCACATGATTATAGGCCGATACCACAAAGATGCGATTGTACATATTTTCTTCCGTGCGATTGTTTTTAATAATATTATTCAAACAATCGCCGAACTTGGACATGGAGGTTCCTCCGATTTTTTCTACTGTAAGCATGTATATTATTGAGTTGAAGATTGCAAAAGTATTGTTTTCAGACGTTCGAAGAAAGCGTCCGCATCGGCAGGGGTGGTATCCCAAGAACAAACCAAGCGAATCTCGTTGGCGCTTTCGTTCCATATATAGAAGAAATAATTTTCCAACATTTTTTGAATAACCGGTTGAGGTAAAATCAAGAAAAGTGAATTGGATTCGACTTTTTGAGTGAAACGCACGCCCGGCAGGTTTCGGATTCGATCGGCTAAGTATTTGGCCATCGCATTGGCGTGAGCGGCGTTTTGTAACCATAAATCGTTGTGGAAATAAGCAATGTATTGAGCCGATAAGTAACGCATTTTGGAATACAGCTGGGCCGATTGTTTCCGATAATACATCAAGCTTTCGTTCCGGTCTGGACGGAAAGCGATGACTGCTTCTCCCAGCATCATTCCGTTTTTGGTTCCTCCGAAGCTCAGTATATCCACTCCGCAATCGCGGGATAATTCGCGTAATCCGACGCCTAAATGAGCGCAGGCATTTGCCAGCCGGGAGCCGTCCATATGAACGTACAAATTCCGGGAATGAGCAAAATCGCAAATCGCTTTTACTTCTTCGACCGTATAAACCGTTCCCATTTCCGTTGATTGGGAAATATAAATCACTTGAGGTTGCGAGTGATGCTGAACGCCTAATTCGTGTAATTCCCCCGCAATGAGTTCGGGCGTTAATTTTCCGTCCGGTGTGGAAACCGGTTTCAATACGGCTCCGGTTGCTTTTACCGGCGCACCGCATTCGTCACTGTTGATGTGAGCGGTCGTTGCGCAAATAATACTTTGGTAAGAACGAGTCAAGGCTTGAAGTGCGACCACGTTCGCTCCCGTTCCATTGAAAACATAATACGGCCGGACATCTTCGCCGAATATTTTCCGAAAAATCAAATCGGCTTCACCCGTCCGCTCATCGTCGCCGTATCCTACGGCATGACCTTGGTTTACATCAATAATCGCTTGTATTATTTGAGGATGTATCCCCGAATTATTATCGCTGGCAAAACTCTTCATACATTACCGGTTTCCGACCGTTTATTGGAGTCCGAATTCCTTTTTGAGTTTTTCCGTAGCGAAACTGTTCATCTCTAATTTTCTTTCCAAAGGAAGTGTGATGTAGTTAGTCATGAAATAATATTCGCCTACCGGATTATTCACGTTTTCTTTGATAAAAGCAATGATTCGGTCTGTATTTGCTATTAACAATTGAGTTCTTTTTGCATGGAACTCGTCTCTTTTTTGTTGAAGTTCTGCTTTCATTTTAGGAGTAAGCGAAGCCGGTTTGTTTTGTAATTCAAAATCGCTTGTTTCCTTATCCAATTGTTGGAACAACAAAGAAACCGAATCGTTCCCGTTGTAAAAAGCCTGTAAACGCTCGTTAAGCGGAGTGCCGCCGATATGTGATTTAGCGCCTTCAATATCTAAATGAACGATTCCTTCTTCAGCCGCCATCATGATTTCGTTTATATTGGATTCCGGTACGGAAACGAATATCAATGCAGGACCTTTGTACGGAATTTTCAATTGAAATTGCTCTTTTTTGATTTTAGTCGTGTCGCTATAAACAATAGCTCCGTCTATCTGTTGATGAATAACAAGTTCCTTGTTTATAAGCGAATTGTTGTTACTGATGTTTACTTCCAAATCGAATTTTGGGCCGGAAGAACAAGCTGCCAAAAAAGCTGCAATTGAAGCAAGTAATAAAATCTTTTTCATATATACATCATTTGTTTTTTTTAAGTATGTAAAAACCGGTGCAAAGATAAACAAAATTTTTTAAGTAATTCATTCGGAGTCGTTCGTTGACCCGCTTGTCAACTTGTTTTCAAGATACATCAAGCGTTGAGACGCTTTTTCTTTTTCTTTTTTCAATGTATCAATGTCCGATAAGATTACGGCAAAATCGAACGTTTTAGCCAAAGCGCTTTTGTCGGCGGCGGAAATGGTAAATGTATATTTTCCTTTTCCGATCAATTCCGCTTTGAGTTCGGATTCTTTATTATTATAAATAAATTGAATCACTCCGTTGTCTTTTCCTTTCGTATAAGTGACGATTTCGGTTGTCATTCCCTCATCAACAAAAGAATAATTCAATCCGCCGTCGTATGGAATATCCGCAGTTTCGGCGTATTCTCCGTTTGATTTGTAAACTTTTAACTGCGATTGGTGAATGGGATGATTTCCGTAATATACGCCGGACAGTTGCATTTCTCCCGCTTCATTCACAATTGTTCGAATATAAGAACTTTGAAGTCTCGCTTCCACCCGTTGACTTTTGTCTATGTATTTTCCCGTATCGTCGTATGCGGAATCTTTTTCAAACAAAAAGCCAGTCTTCAACGTTTCGGCTTCAGCCAAACGCACGGTCAGTAAACTGTCGCAGAAACTCAGATTGCGTTCCTGTTCTTTGATTTCAATTCGGCGTTTCAACAATAAGCCTTGCTTTTGAATCCCGAATTCTTTTGGGAAAAGTTTTTTTATACTGTCTAAATTGTTTTTTGCCGATGCGTATTCGCCTTGCTCATACGATTTTTGAGCTTTTTCCAGATAAGCGGTCGCTTGTTTTTTATTTGAATTGCAAGCAATGAAAAACAACAGCAAACAAATGAGGCATTCTTTTCTATTCATAATTATTTTAGTATATTTATATTTGAAAATCAATAAATTAAAATAAATATTTCAACGGCGCTATCCCTCGACAAAATTACTGAATTTTATTGTATTGCGGACGATTTTTGTAAAGAATTTGCTCCGGGGTTCAAAAAACATAAAATGTTACCCGATGGATGTAAAAAGCAAAGGCAATTTTGGTTTTTCCGTTTATTAATAATAAATAAGTATATAATTATGAAAAACAAGAATAGAATATAAAAAAGATTATAATACTTTATATTTCAATAATTGATATATATACGTTTGTGATTAAATTAAAATGATAATTATCATTATTATTTAATATTAACAATTATTAACCAAATAAATTAGAAATAATGGCAATTTCTGATTACCTTTGCTCCGCGAAATCTATTACATACATTTGCTTATAAATTCAATCGTTTTCAAATGGGAAAAATGACAATAATGTTATTTTTTATTGGCCTTTATGAGAAAATAAAACCTATTGAAATTATGAATTATGAATTATGAATTAATCAATTAACATTAAATTTAATAACAAAATTATGAAAAAAACTTATTTATTTTTATTGTTTGTGTCTGTTTTTATTGTTAGCGCGAATGCGCAAGTCACAATTGGAACTCTGGAGTCTCCGACATCGGGCGCGCTACTGCAGTTGAAGGATATTACAGGTATATCCGATGATTCTCCTAACGCTTATAGAGGGTTGGCTTTACCGCGGGTAACGCTCTCCGAAAAAAAAGAACTTTACCCGATGTTTCTATCGGATCCCAACGACCCCGCTTCCGGCCCCAATACCGATTATGCCGTCAATAAGTCTGATCTGGACAAGTCGCATACCGGATTGATCGTTTATAATCTGACGGAAGACGAAAATGAGGACTTATCTGCGGGACTGTACCGGTGGAACGGAGAGGAATGGGTGGCTTCCGATAGTAAAATAGGGTCTGCAAAGTTTGATATTGTCAATTGTGCCGACATAACAGTCAACGGGGCGTATGTCGAACAGACTCCGGCTACTGCGGCAAATTATTTAAGTATTACCTTAAATGTGATAAAGGAAGGGGCTTTTACTATTACGGCAACCACAGATAACGGATATAGTTTTTACGCATCCGGAGTTGCGTTAAGTGTCGGAGAAATGACGATAAATGTTCCATGCCAAGGCACTCCGAGCGTCATAGGAACCGATAAGCTTACTTTCAGCGGCATAACTCCGGCTCCCGGCTGTGAACCGGAAGTGGAAGTGTTTTCTAATGTGGCGGAATATTCCCTCAACTGTTCGAACATACCGGTGGAAGGCGTTTACCTGAAAGGACAGGCATTGACAGGCGCAAACCGGATCACATTAAACGTGACGGTTTCAACAGCCGGGTCATACTATATTTCCACTCCTCTGACCAATGGGATCCGTTTTTCGAGCAAAGGTGAATTGTTGGTAGGAACGCAATCAATTATCCTTATCGGCGAGGGAGTTCCTACGGTAAACGAAGATTTTTCCATAACCATTAACGCCAACACTTCGGGTGGAAATGCTACCTGTAGCGCTACAATACCCGTAACTATGCCGGCAATGACTTTTGCCGTTATCGGTGGTAATAATGTATGGTCTTGGAATACGTCTCCGAGACTTAATGCCCTCTTGAATTTAAGCTCAAGCGGCGCAATAAGAATACCAAACTTTACTAAATTATGGGCCGAAACTACTCCGACCGCTGCAGCCGTTCGTTTAAATAACGTTTCAGCAGAACAACCGGATGTTGTGTTCTATTTTTCTTATGACGCTGCCCCGAATCCGACGTCAGGTATAATACAAGCATTGAATAATTATATAAATAAAGGAGGCTGCGTAATTTACGGGTATGCTTCGGGTAATTCTATTACATATGATAATCAACTTCTTGATGGAATATTCGGAGCCGGCGTTGTACACGCTCAACTTCAAGCGGCAGGTGGCTCCGATCATGTTTATCCGATTTCGAATCTTCCTAATGATCCGATAATAAACGGGCCGTTTGGAAATCTTTCGGGAAGATACTGGGGAGAAGACAACGATAATGTCGGGACTGCAATTGTTACTACTTTACCGCCCAATTCCGTACAAATCTGTTCGGCAGCCAACCAGTTCGGTTTAGTCTCGGTAAATCCCGCGTACTCGGCCGTATGGTATAATGACAGCAAGAATTTTGTGTATTTTGGCGATTGTACGGGAACAACTGCGTCAAATAATACAAATACAAACGAATATCCGACGATCTATATTAACAATTTACCTCGGGAAAAACGTTACGGAAACGGTGCGTCTATACAATACGTATATAATTCCGCTTTAGAACTCAATGCTGCGGTATGGGCTATAAAAAAGGCGGCAAGCAGTGGCATTAATCCTCATTAATATCGCCGGGTTTCGGATAAGCAGTTAATGTAGCCGACAAAATATCCCTCGCATCATTTTATTAACCGCAGGCGGAACGACAGCGTAACCTGCGGTTAATTCTGAAGCATTCTTTTTTATTTATAATTCATAATTCATAATTCATAATTCTTAAGTTTTCAACTCAATCCGAAAAGTTGTACCTTTTCCCAATTCAGATTTATGGACATAAATTTTTCCTTTTTGGTAGGATTCAATGATACGTTTAACCAAAGATAATCCCAAGCCCCAACCTCGTTTTTTGGTCGTATAGCCCGGATGAAAAACTGTATCGAATTTGGATTTGGGAATGCCTTTTCCGGTATCGGAAACATCCATAATCACTTTCTTGCCTTTTTGGAAAACCCGGATTTTGATTTCGCCCTGTCCGTCCATAGCGTCCACACCGTTTTTGATCAAGTTTTCGAGCGTCCATCCGAAAAGCGATTCGTTCATGAGGATTGTTATCGGCTCATCCGGCAAATCGGTGGAAATCATTACTTTGGAAGAAATGCGTTTGCCCATGTATTCGATAGCGTTCCCGATGGCGATCGCCACATCCATGGGTTCGGGTTCGGCATTGGAACCGATTTTGGAAAAACGCTCGGCAATGGTTTTCAAACGCTGAACGTCTTTGTCCATTTCGCCGAGCAGTTCCGGATCTATTTCTTTTGTTTTGAAATATTCCACCCACGCCATTAAAGAAGAGATGGGAGTTCCCAACTGGTGCGCCGTTTCTTTCGACAAACCTACCCAGACTCGGTTTTGTTCGGCTCGTTGAGAGGCGGTTAACGCTAAAAATGAAATTATAATAAAAATAAAAACGACAGTCAATTGAACAATGGGAAACAGGCGTAATCGTTTCAATACGGTCGAATCATCGTAATACACATATTGATAAAGATTTTCATTCTCTTCCAACGGTATCGTGATAACGATCGGGTCATGTTTGTCGGCAAATTTTTTCAGTTGTTTTTTCAAGTAGGAGTCGGAATTTTGTTCCGGAATGGTAATATTCTTATAATCTAAAATCTCTCCCGAATCATAAGTAATAATCACCGGAATAGTCGTATTCTCTTGAATTATTTTTACAAGATGTTCTTTATAGTTATAAAAGGCTCTTGCTTCTTCTTCTTGCAGACCTTCAAATTCGGGTTGCGTGGAAATCAATGCGACGGATTCCGCCCATATCATAATTTTTTTATGTTCCTCGTCTTTTAATTCGTTAACCAAAGTATTGGTAACCCAAACCGAAGCAATAGCGATAATTGCAGCGGTGATAATGAAAAAATACCGAAACAGGCGCCCCGATTGATATTCTTTAGACATAATTATTTTCTTTACAATTCCACAACGACAGGCGCATGATCGGAAAAAACGGCTTCCGGGCGGATGGCCGCTCGTTTCAATCTTCCTTTCAAAGCTTCCGTGACAATGTGGTAATCAATTCTCCATCCGATGTTTTTTTCGCGCGATCCGGCTCGGAAACTCCACCAACTGTACTGATCAGGCGCTTGGTTAAATTCCCGGAAAGAATCCACAAATCCCAAGTCAATAAAACGGTCGAACCATTCGCGTTCTTCGGGTAAAAAGCCGGAAACGTTGGTATGACGTTCCGGATGATTGATGTCAATCGGTTTGTGGCAAATATTGTAGTCGCCGCAAATAAGTAAATTCGGACGTTCTTTGCGCAGTTCGAGTAAATAAGCGGTAAAAACTTCCAGAAATTCCATTTTCACCGCTTGCCGTTCGTCGCCCATTGTTCCCGAAGGAACGTAAACACAGACAACGGTTACATCACCGAAATCGGCGCGAATCACCCGGCCTTCTTTATCAAATTCCGGACGATTGATACCGATGGAATAATAATCCGGCTTGAGCTTACTGAAAACAGCTACGCCGCTATAGCCTTTTTTCAGAGCCGAATGAATAATCGCGTATTCGTACCCCAAGCTATGCAATGTTAATGTATCTATTTGTTCGGGTTGCGCTTTGGTTTCTTGGACGCAAAACAAGTCGGGACTCTCTTTTTCCAGCCAATCAAACAGTCCTTTGCTTATTGCCGACCGGATCCCGTTTAGGTTAAGTGAAACGATTGTCATCTTTTTAAACTAAAAACTAAAAGTTAAAAAAATTATTCCAAATAAGTATATCCGTAAAGTCCGGAACGATAATTGGAAAGAAATTCCCTTCCTTCTTCTACCGTGATTTTTCCTTCCTTCATGGCGGAAGTAACCCACGATTCCACAGTTCGAACCAACTTTTTCGGACTGTATTGCACATATTCCAATACATCGGCAATGGTTTCTCCGTCAATAGTTTGTTCGACTTGATACCCGTCTTTGTCCACCGAAATATGGACGGCGTTTGTATCGCCGAATAAATTATGCAAGTCGCCCAGAATTTCCTGATAAGCGCCTACCATAAACACGCCGATATAATACGGCTCTCGTTTATTCAAAGAATGTACGGGAAGGTGGTAGGTATAATTCTTCATATTAATGAAATTATCAATTTTTCCGTCCGAGTCGCAGGTAATATCCTGCAAAGTCGCGGTCCGACTCGGTTTTTCATCCAAACGCGAAAGCGGAACGATCGGGAATACCTGGTCAATCGCCCAAGAGTCGGGCAAAGACTGGAAAAGAGAGAAATTGCAAAAATATTTATCCGGTAACATCTTGGATATTTTACGAAGTTCTTCCGGCGCATGTTTCATATTCATCGCCATTTGATAAACTTCGCGAGCAATTGACCAATAGAGTTTTTCGACTTGAGCGCGGGTAACCAAATCCAACAGTCCCAAGCTGAACAAGTCGAGCGATTCTTCCCGGATTTGCTGTGCATCATGCCACGTTTCAATCAAACGGGGTTGGTTCATCTCGTCCCACAGTTCATATAATTCTTTTACCATTTCATGGGCATTTTCCGGAAGTACCTCGTCTTCTTCCCATTCGGGTAAAGTCGTTGTTTCCAATACTTGAAATACCAAAACCGAATGATGGGCCGTCAACGAGCGTCCCGACTCGGTGATAATATTGGGTTGCGGGATGTTATTTTTGACACAGGTATCCACTAACGTGGAAATGGAGTCATTGACATATTCTTGAATCGAATAATTCATGCTGTTTTCGCTGGCGGACGAACGGGTACCGTCGTAATCAACGCCTAATCCTCCTCCGATGTCAACAAAATCAATATTGTAGCCTAAGTTTCGCAATTGAACATAAAACTGAGAAGCTTCGCGTAAAGCGTTTTTGATGCGACGAATTTTGGTCACTTGACTGCCGATGTGAAAATGAATTAATTTCAGACAATCTTCCATTTTGTTTTTGTTCAATAAATCAAGCGCTTCAAGCAGTTCACTGGATGATAATCCGAATTTGCTGACATCTCCGCCCGATTCTTCCCATTTGCCGCTGCCGGAACTGGCTAATTTAATGCGAATACCGATATTGGGACGAATTCGCAGTTTTTTTGCCAACTCGGCAATCAATTTCAATTCGTTTAATTTTTCTACGACAATAAATATCCGTTTTCCCATTTTTTGCGCCAAAAGAGCTAATTGCACATAGTCTTCGTCTTTATAGCCGTTGCAGATAATCAAAGAATCGTTGCTGGTATTAATTGCTAAAACAGCATGAAGTTCCGGCTTTGAACCGGCTTCCAATCCCATATTGAATTTTTTCCCGTGGCTGACGATTTCTTCCACCACCTGTCGCATCTGATTGACTTTAATCGGGTAGATGATAAAATTTTGAGCCTTGTAATCGTATTCTTCGGCAGCGATTTTGAAACAATTGGAAATTTTTTCGATCCGATTATCCAAAATATCGGGAAAACGAAGCAACACCGGCGCTTCCACATCCCGGAGAATCAATTCGTCCATCAATTCTTTCAGATCTACTCCCGCTTCATTTTTTCTCGGAGTAACTGTAATATGTCCCTTTTCATTAATAGAAAAGTAATCCAAACCCCAGCCGTGAATATTGTATAATTCGGCCGAATCGTCAATGCGCCATTTTCTCATTAGAGCAGAATGTTAATTATCAATTTGTTTTACAGGGCGAAATTACAAATAATATTTAAGATAGGCAAATAGGGGAATAAATTTGCGGCATTAAGAAAATTATCGTACTTTTGCACTCTCTTTTGCGGCTGTGGTGTAATTGGTAGCCACGCCAGACTTAGGATCTGGTGCT
>JGI24699J35502_11133868_pt1 | contig 17580 bp, 14 predicted proteins | sample TergutMp193P4_FD_35502 | JGI IMG/M metagenome (IMG submission 35502) | reverse complement strand
CCCTCTGACGATACTCCGGGGTGAACAACCTACGATGCTTACTAGTTGCGTTATCCATTTCTTCCACTCTCCTAAGGTAGTCGAGTGTCCGGAATTTTAGGAGAACCTCACATTTCCGAGTTAAATCGTTGCCGTCTATGAGTTCATCAGTCGTTACCGCTGCCTTCGGCGGTGTATTAGGGAAGTCGAAGACGCGGGCTGCGGACGCTATATTCCAGGCGCCCTGAAGGTACTCATCCATCAGCAATAATGGCAATTTGAACAGAAGAACCGTAAATTGATGGTGCCTGGAAAAGGGTAATAGCCGTGGCAATAAACCTCCGCACTGTCCTTTACATTAATTGGGAAATGGTCATGTAACAAGACCGCTATCCATTCTGTGCCACAGGGGTTATCATTCTCATGTGGAAAAACCATTATCGTTAGTTGAATTGTTAAGATTTGTGGTAATGGCTCTTATTGGAACTGTTACCGCAGCTGCTTGGTGTCTTATATGGTTCCTGCTTGGGCACGGACTTATTGCACTCGTCTCAAAAATAACTAACATGATCAGCGGCGTCAAAACGGAGCCTGTTGGAAAACCCATGTTCTTGGATACAGGCAATAGTCCTGAGTCTCCGCAGCAAAAGAAGTCAATTGGGCATAGTAGATTTCTCGCTCTCCTTGCTGGGTGGAGTATTAGTTTCTTCGGAACTCTAGTTGTATGTTACTTACTTTTCGTCACTGTAGCTGGCTGGCACCTTACAGATCCGGGCACTACAAACACCAGATCCATTTTTGGACTCGTCACTGTAATTCTGGTGACTATGGCTACGGTTGCGTGTATTTTTAAAGGTGCAACAACAGACACACACACATCAAATCCCAAAGCCTATCGATCACTGTTAATCTTTCTCACAAAACCTTCGTTGTGGTTTGCATGGTCCGCCTTTGGGATATGTGTTACTCTTGCAGGTGGATTGAGCGCCGCAGAAGAAGAATTTCGCTCTGTTACTAGACCTTGGACCATCGCCCTAGTTATCTTAGGGATAGCTATTGTTTTTTCAACACTAACCGCTATCCCCATCAGTCACATTATTATGAAGCTAGGCAACATAAATAGTGTTCCTGGAGCTGGGATAGATCAGGTTCCACAGGTAAACGCACAGCCTGATTCCGATTCATTAGTTCTGAATTCCAACGATCCAAGGAAAATGCTCAGGGACGATCAACTTGAACGAAAGTACATAGTCGATGGGCTTGCTGAACTCGTCAAAACACAACCTACATCATTCACGCTGGGAATCGACGGTGCTTGGGGAACTGGTAAATCAACAATCATGAACATGATCGAAACAGAATTGGGATCGCAGCAAGATATAGTAGTTGTCCCATTGAACCTTTGGCAGCACCAGAATGACAAAGCTCCGGCCGTGGCGTTATTGCAAGCTGCCAGAGATGCCATCGGACAGGATCCTAAGAATACTGAAACTATCAAGTCTATTGATACTACTATTAACTTCATACTTGCTGCTGGTTGGACTGCACTGAGCCTTGTTCTTCCTCTGGAAAGAATTGTTTCTAGCTCAGATATTTCGAGACAACACAAACGTTTACCGGAAAAAGAAGAAGATTCGGAAGAACTCCTAGACGCATTTCAGAAAGTAATAACTATGGTACTTCAGGCAAGAAATGCTGAACGACTAGTGTTTATACTAGATGATCTGGATCGTTGTCTACCAGATGTTGCCCTTGACATGCTTGAGAAGATCCATCTCTTCTTCCGCGGTACGAAGTCAGTCTTCATATTCGGTATTGATACACGAATCATCAAACTGACCGTCGAAAGAAGATATGCCAAACTCGGCAAAGATGTGGCAAGGTCTCTTGCAACAGAATATGTTGAGAAAATCCTCGATTTCATCTACTTTATTCCACCAATCGGATCTAGTCTTGGCGAGTTCATAAAAAAACAACTTGCCATCCCTCGATTCCAGCAATGGTTGACTAGCCATGATCCCGATGGAAACCAGTTAAATCGAATTGTCGAGTTGTTCGAAGCTGGGCTAAATGGTTCGCAAGCTAGTCTTCGCAGAACAAAAAGATTAGTCAACTCCTTTATTCTTTATTGGTTCTTGGCCATGAAACGTCCCCCCAAAGGGGCTATATCCCCAGATTCTTCTCACATCACTGAATGGACTGATTTTCCACATGGGAGGGAGCAAGACCATATAGATGGCGAACAAAGCAGCACCAGTACACTAGACGCCCAATTAGGGCAACAATCTAAAACTATTGATGACATTGTTCCTGTTATGGGCATCAATGGGGGTAAAGTGCCCGCTATGTCACTTAGCACTGACAACACGGATGAGACGCCCGATTCGGCTCATTTGGTTCACTTTGATCCGTGGTTATTGGCAACTGTCACAGCAATTCAAGTTCTGCAACCTGACATCTATGCGGTGCTGTCCAATCCTAGCCCGTCGGGAGACGATATGATCTATCAGGTGTTCTCTACGGACTCAAGCCTTTCTGATAACGAATCACTGAAGACTCAACTGATGCAAAAGATCAAAATGCAAACTGCCAATGTTGATCTATCAGCTGATAAAACAACGATGGTACATGAAATTCGTTCATATATAGAGCTTGTAGCTTGTCCTAACGAGGAAACTCATGTTTCTATCTCAGAGTCATTCCCGTGGAGTAAACAGATCCAAGAGGCTATGCGATATCCGTTAATAAGTGATATGAATAGTGTTTCCATGGAACATATCATTACGATCGAAGGTCAGCAATGGATTGTTCTAGACCTTTCTCATGACACTCATACTGGCCGTTCTAAAGCCTTGCTGCTATCTAGTAACTCTGTAGCAAACCTACCATTTGATGATTCTGAGTCGCCACTAGAACCTCGAACGAAAATTCATCCTGAATCTTACATGACATGGCGAAATTGCAGGCTCCGTCAGTGGCTGAATGGCTCTTGGAATAGCGCTGGCCCCAGTATCTTCAGATGGGAAAAGCCCATTAATGGTACAGTCTGGACAGGAGAAGTGCAGGTGCCATATGACACAAACGATTCTTCCCAAAACCCCTGGAGCGACCAAGGGTTCCTAGATCTTATTCCACCAACACTCGCACAGCAGATAGTCCTGGACAGCGTAAAGACACCTTCAGTGTTTTGGAATGAAGCCGATATTAGGCGCTATTGCAATATTCACAACAAATGGGCGAATCTTTACAACCATCACACTCAGGCACTATCCCCTGAAGGAATTTTCCAATCAATAAAGCCTGAGAGCGTTGAAGATAAAGTGCGGCATATGGCGGATTATGCTAAGTCTCTTTCGTCAACCTTGGCTAAGACAACTGAAAACCGGCAAATCAGCGCGGAATCTCATGAGCTTATGCCATCGTCATGGCAGGTGGAATTTAAGGTTGGCCCAACAACTGATCGTGTCTTTTTGCTTAGTCTAGATGAAGTGAGGACCTATTTTGGTGACTATGATTGCCCACTGGCTCCTGCAAGGCTCGCTGGTGACTCCTGGTGGTGGCTTCGATCACCTGGTCTGTATGAAAACTTTGCAGCTAGTGTCGGAAAAGGCGGTTGGATCTGTTACGGTGGAGATTCTGTCCAATACTGTAAAGGCAGTGTTCGTCCCGCATTTTGGCTAAATATCTAGTTGAAAATTCCGTTGAAATGAGGATTTTTATATGACGATCAGACAGAATAGGTTTCATATCTACCGCAGTTTGGCATGGCGTTATAGACAATTGACTATTCCCATTTGTATAACTAAACGAAGAGCTGGATGAGATGGACGTTTTCGACTTAACTCGTAATACACTTGATCGAAGGTTTCTCAGGCAAGTTAACACTTGCGTTCAATGTGAATCAGACTATGCTGAGAACACAATTACCACATGGCAACAACAGGGTTATTATGTAGCCGGAGTGACAGGCACATTCGATCTACTCACCCTGAACCATGCTTTCTCACTCATCCAGGATAGAGTCCTGGCTTCAGCCTATGCATTGGAACTGACAAATCAAGAAAATCTGACTGAATCTGAATGCGATCAGATATGGCGATTTGCCAGCTCAAATCAACTTAAGCTCTTGGTGTCCATTGATACAAATCAGGCAACTGCACAATCCAAGAGTGGTCAAGCTGAAAAGGCATCGATTAAGCGTCCGATCCTTGACTGGGAGAATAGAGCTCGACTCGTAAGTCTTATTGCCATGCCAAGCTATCAGCGCAATGAACCAGCGAGATTTGTCGCGGATAACGTAACAGCTCATGGAAAGGGTGCTTGTAAGATCCACACTGATTGTTTGGTCCAACAACCTGATTATGAAATCTTCATGCTTAAACCAGATGTGACAATTATTAAGGACAGATATGATAAAGGTAAACAACTAAGACACTACCAATTGCCAAACATTGTGACCTTTAGCGAAACCCATGACCCATACTCAGATGCCCTTCTAGGTGATACAATAAGTACAACGAATATTGTACGTAGTATCCTAAACAGTAAGTAACTCTCCTACAGTCATACTACTCATTGAACCGAGAGGTTAGGTTTAGCGGCCAATGGACGTAAAAATAAAGGCACAGTTCTCTGCTCCACGAGTGCGGCCATGAATCATCAACCAAGCGCACTCGAAGACTTTTGCTGGCCAATATCAGATCCATTTAGTGCTCCACAAAAATCCCGACTACTGGTACCAGATGATCATCAACTGATAAGTCATTGCCTGCCTAAAGTTTCGACAGACATTCCCCGTATGATTGCCGGTTGTCGATCTTTACCCGAAAAGATTCTGGCTATTTTGTCTCATCATAGATTCCAAATGAATCCAGTGTCATTGATACGGAGCGACACGAAATGCTTGAAAGACATAGAGTTCTTTGTGGGACAAGGAAGACCGATTGACATTATGTATCCATTATTCTGCGTAATTCCAAGTCGCCCAAAGAGATACTCCACATATGTTGCAACAGCTGGAGAAGAATGCACTATCCGATGGTTTGGAACACTAAATACATGTGTTAAAGAAGTCTACAAGCCAGGCATTATCTTCCATATTCTAGTCGATGCCGCACTATATGCCAGCGCTTTTGGGACATCACAGGTTGAGGTGGCTGGCTACTGGAACAGTTTAGTGAACATTGTACAACGCTATGGCGCTGAAGACTATATCGATCTTCGTGATTTAGCAGATGTAATTGCAAGTGATTTTTTAAGCGAATACCAAGTTTCATATTATGAATGGCAGCATAAAACGTTTAGTGAGAGCCTGTCATCTTTGTTCTCTGAACACACTCTGGTAGGCATGCGAAGAAGCGTTCGTTCTTCAATCAACACAAGACGATTCCCATTTTCTCATAATGATGATCTGAAACTGTTCGGACCGATAGAATATCGCGATACAAACAATCCTTACTTTTCAATGATAGAAAACCTTACTGACGTTGCATTGAAGGAGTATATATGCATTCGTTTCGCATGCGATGAGATTCATTTAGATGAATGCCTATGGCCACATGCTCTGCGAGCCTCTTGCCACAAAGGCTTGAAAAACGGAAAGTATCCAATTGGATTACGTCCATATCCGGAGTATTTCGGTAGCTGTAAAACGCTTCCTTATCATGGAATGCCAAAAATAACATGTACCAATGATATTTTACGATTGCAAGTCCTTCCAGAGGTTCTACTTCGGGGAGACACATCTTTGGAAAGAGTTGAAATCAATGAAAGCGGCCAAGTATGGGCCTACATTGAGTCAAAATGAATTTCCTTCTAGTAGGGCCAATTTGACTTTGGACTTCGTCTCGGGTTGAATCACATGTAGTAATGTCAATATTGGGAAGGATTTTCTTAATAGTGGATTTAGTTGTTATTGGCCTTGGTTATGTCGGTTTACCGTTGGCCCGTGAGGCTGTAAAAGCAGGCTTATCTGTTGTTGGTTTTGATACCAACACCGAACTTGTTACAAATCTAAACTCTGGAAAGTCTCATATCGATGACCTAACTAATGAGGATATTCAAGAATTGCTCTCACTGGGCTTTCAGACAACATCTGACGAAAGCATCATCAAACAAGCTGAAGTGGCCATTATCTGTGTGCCTACACCGCTTACACTTGATGGCGAACCTGATCTGAGATTTATTACTAGCGCTACTGAATCTGTCGCAAGAAATCTTCATCAAGGGATGCTAGTAGTTCTTGAATCTACAACATATCCTGGAACAACAGAAGAACTTATGCAACCCATCCTAGAAGAAACAAGTGGGCTCTCTGCCGTCGATGGATTCTGCCTAGCTTTTTCACCGGAGAGAGTTGATCCAGGTAACCTACATTATGGAATTAGAAATACTCCGAAGGTTGTTGGCGGAATCACACAGCATTGCACAACTAGAGCAGCCGAATTCTACGAACAATTCGTCACTACTGTAGTGCAAGCAAAAGGTGTGAAAGAGGCAGAAACAGCCAAATTACTTGAGAATACATATCGACACATTAATATCGCTCTGGTCAATGAAATGGCACGTTTCTGCCATGAACTAGGTATTGATTTATGGGATGTTATCAGATTAGCATCGACAAAGCCTTTTGGCTTTCAAGCATTCTACCCAGGTCCCGGAGTAGGTGGGCACTGCATTCCAATCGATCCTAATTACCTGAGTCATCAGGTCAAAACTAAACTAGGTAGACCATTTCGGTTTGTTGAGTTAGCGCAAGAAATAAATACGACGATGCCGCAGTATGTAACACGACGAATTCAGGATATCCTAAATAACGATGAACTTCCCGTTAAGGAATCCCATATATTGTTACTAGGGATAACGTATAAAAATGATATATCGGATCAAAGGGAATCCCCTGCCGTGCCGCTTGCACACGCATTACAGGCTCTGGGAGCGATTGTTAGCTATCATGATCCAAATGTTGCTTACTGGAAACATGGAGGCATCGACCTAACAAGAGTTGCTGATCTTGACAAAGCCGTCATGGAATCAGACCTAGTCGTACTGGTTCAGAACCATTCATCGTATAACGTAAAAGATCTGGCTAGCAAAGCACATCGTCTTTTCGACACTAGAGGAGTAGCATCCGGGCCTAATGTTTATAGGTTATAGAATTAACTACGTTGTATAAGTATACCTTTTGATAGTAGTGTGTTTTCATTGGATCCACACGTGAACCACGGAAATTGTATGGCAAATGACAACAGCTCTTCATAAGATGCACATGCAGAAGAAACCTTTGCTGGAGTGTAAAGTCACTGTTGGGAAAGATCTGCTGACTCAGGAGACGTATACGAAGTGTTAACTCAGAAAGCGGGTAAAGAAGAATGTTAATCTTGTTTTCAGTTCCTCCCAGATCTAGCACCATTGGCGAGGGTAATCCCTTCATTGAACTTCTCCAAAGATCAATAGAACAAAAAGGCGCATTCGTAGTTCGGTTCTCTTGGAGAAAAGCGTTGTTCACAAAATACGATATTCTACATATACACTGGCCAGAAGCATTCGTTAGAGGAAGTTCTAGTATTCGTACAGTCATAAAATGTATGCTCGCACAAATGCTTCTGCTAAGAGTGCTTATTTTTAGAACACCTGTTGTCAGAACGGTTCATAATATGGTTCCCCACGAGTCTCTCACACCCCTGCAGAATTGGCTACTGACACTATTTGATCGGGTTACAACAATCCGGGTATATATGACTAAATCATCAAAACAAGAAGCTAACGATCCATCTGGCCTAGTAATCAGGCATGGGCATTATCGAGACTGGTTTCCAGACACTTCGCAGACTTCAGGGAAGGAGCAATCGGCTCCAGAGGTGTTGTTTTTTGGCGCAGTACGTCCGTACAAGGGTGTTGAAGACTTGATAATGGCATTCTCAGAGATACGCAATAGAGCTCACTTGACCATAGCTGGGAAACCTACGACCAAAGAATATGGGGATTCAATACGTAAGTTGGCGTCAGCTGTTCCAAACTGTTCTCTTAATTTAAACTATATATCTGACTCAGATTTATGGTCTTTGCTTGCTGCTACTACACTCGTCGCACTTCCATTTAGGAGTGTAACTAATTCCGGATCTATGTTATTAGCGCTTAGTGCGAATGTGCCAGTCCTCACGTCAGAGAGTTCCTTAGCCGAAGAGACAAGAGATGAATATGGCCCATTATGGATTAGGATTTTTCCCGGAAATCTTGATGCCTACTCGCTTGAGCAAGCAATCGACTGGGCTCAGTCTTTAACCTCTCGGCCACGGCTTAACATGAGTGATCGGGATTGGTCTATCATTGGTGAAGATTACGTAAAACTGTATCAGACACTATATACAGTCAATGAATCTCGCACATGTAGAGCCAATCAGGGTAATCTCGGAGTTCACGCTAAATTCTGACTCATATAGTTCTTCCCCACAAGTCAAAAGGGAAAGCAGACAGGAGAGGCTCAGGGTTCCAATACCTTAATGGGTCAAGCGAGTCATCAGGATCATGATCTCGTTCAAAAGCCGATTCTATATCTGAATACCATTTGATTTCTTGTCGGCCCGTCCCCGCTAAGTAGTCAAGATACTTAAACTCAGTCTCAGTTGATGAATGAACGAGCCTAGTTGGCACTCCCAATAGCTCACTTAGTATGAGGCCATGTAATGAAGATGTAATGACTATGTCCACTTCAGATATTGCTTCTAGTATTACCTCCACAGAAGAACGAGGAGAGATTACGTCACTTCCTCGTGTACGGCACCAGGCTTTTTCATCATTCAGATTTGGTATGAATGTCGCATATTTAACCGGATTCCGATCCGGACGAGGATACCCCACTCTAAACAGAAGAAGAGCGGGATCTCCAAACACCGAAGGAGGAATGCCTCGACGATTATCACGTATCCATTGAGCCGTGAGTGGCCCACGGACTGCCCTAAAATCGAGAGAATCCCATGTATATTGATAGGGAAATACCTTACCGTTTATTCCAGAGCCCCACACAGTATCACCATTTCTGGCAAGGTGTAATACTGAACCAACAGTAAGGAGTCGAGACTGCTGTTTGGTTGTTTTATTGATTCGTAATATGTCCTTGGTGCGTCTGTCATGTCCAAGCAATAGTTCTACTATTTGAGGGCCTAGCATATCTCCAAAATTATTTATCCGAGGAACTAATGGACATGCACTGAAAACGTTTAGATGTCGCATATAGCGGTTCTGTGGCGGATTCCAATTAATGACTTCTACACCCTCGATATATGTCATATAATCTTCTCCTTCATTACTTTCCTGGCATCACATATGTCGTTACGCAATGATGGAACAGCTAAAAGTCCGATACTGTAGCCAGCAACCGCAACAGCAAATCCCAACAGAAGCCTAAGGAATACCGTCCAATCACTGGCAATAACATAATCAACACCAAATACTAGTCCTCCAACTAGTATATGCACTATAATAGCCCGGATAGCAACGAGATGCACTCTATTCATGCGATGTCCGGTTTTGGGCCAAGCAAAGAAGGCCAAAACTACCCAGTTAAAGGCGAGGGATATTGTCACAGCGCAAGCCATTTCTATAAGTCCCGTTCTCCCCCATATGACAATGATAAGTACCATCTGAATACGAGTTACAATTGAGTATCGAAATTGAACTGCGCTTTTCCCCAATCCAAGAAATCCCCAATAATATACATAGCTCATCATCTGGAAAAGCCCTCCTATAGCAAGAACGCTTAAAATTGGACCTACTTGAACCCATTGTTCTCCGTAAAGCAAAACCACGATCGGAGTAGCGAGCGCTGCTAACAGGGAGAAGAGAGCGCCAATAATACCTGTCACACCAATTTGCGCTGCACAAAGATACCGTTCGAATTTCTCACTACTATCCTGGACACGAGCTAACGTCGGTAGAGCAACTCTGGTTAGCGGAGAAGCGATTTGTTGCACAGGCATCCGAAACAACTGATACCCTCTATCATATAGACCTAATGCGGTTGCACCCAAGTAACGCCCTAACATAACTGAGTCTAGGTTTGAAGTTATATATGTCAATGCCTGAACTCCAAAAGAACTACCACCAAAGAATAGAAGACCTTTCATGGGCGCTCTTCGTGGTAAGGATGGCCACCAATGTGCAGGAACTATGATTGTTAGCAATGTCACTAAACTTACTGCTAGAGATTGGTAAGCCAGTGCCCATGGGCCCATTCCTAGAATACCCATTGGAATCGCAATAGCTAGACCAGCAACTTGCGCCGAGATGTCAGAAACAGCCAGTATGCCAAACCGTAAATTCCTTGATAATTGCGCTGAGAATTGACCAGAAAAACCTCGAATAATGAAGTTGATAGAAACAAGTTGGACTAGTGGCTTAACAATTGGAGTTTGATAATAACTTGCGAGTAGCCCACTTGCTGTGAAGCCAACCCCGCATAGAACAAGCCCCAGCATAAAACTAACCCAAAACAAATTGGATTTTTGCTGCTGAGTTATTACTTTAGCTTGAATAGCTGCGGTGGAAAGCCCAAGATCTCCAATGAGCGTTCCAAATCCTGTAATCGCCACGACCATGGCGAAAGCGCCGTAATCGGAAGGATTGAGAATTCGTGCCAAAGTAATAGTTGTTACTACCTGTATAAGCGCTTTTACTGCTTGCCCCCCGAGCGTAACATTCATTGCCTTACTTAGTGAATGAGTTTCTCTATTACTACCCTCAGAAAACGAGTCTTTTGGAGACTCTTCAGGGAAATCGTCATCGCTAACATTAGTCATATTGTCGCTATCGTCTCTCAGTTTCTATAACTCTCTAGAATTTATATGATAGTAATGAAAAAAAGCTGAGTCATTCTTTAGCCTAGAGAGACTCGAGTATGGCCCTTAAGTGGCTACATTTCGTCAATATCCCTACCCTTATAACTACGACTATTTCGCAACAGGCATTCCTACCTCTCTGAGTTCTTTAGTTTAACTGTTAAGACTCATCTGGTCCATCGCCAGTTGAAAAATGTGTAGTTGATTGCTATCCCTTGTCCACGACTCAAAAGCATGACCGGAATTTCCTCTTCGTTCTACAATGTCTTGACTTGACAGATGAGACAGATTCTCAATTGCGCTACACCACCCTCCAATATCATCTCTGTCAATAACTGCACCACCGCTACGCGAAACAACATCTGACCAAGGAGTGTAGGGGGTAACCAAAACTATACACGAGGCGGCCAAAGCTTCTACAATGACATTACCAAAACTCTCACCACATGTGGGATAAACAAAGACATCATATCCATTCAATAAAGACTGAACTTCGCTATGAAGCACTACACCGTGTAAATGCACTTGAACATTACTAGGTACTAATGTAGCGAGTTTTTCACATTCTTGTAGATAGCCTAAATCTTGATGAGGGCCATAAGCATCAAATACTACTTTCGTGGTGCATTCACTTAGTGCTCGCAATACAATATCGAGTCCCTTCCAAGAAGTCATTCTGCCTAAGAAGACTAGCCTGATTGGTCCATCGTCATCTCTAATAGGAGGCATCGCGGTCGTTGACAGAGCAATATCATTTTTTCTAAATATAACTTTAGCAGATTCACCGAATACTCGATGAATATCTTCCGTTTCAGTCTGAGACGTCGACTGCCATGTGACATTTGAACAAATTCTTACAGTTCGGACCAGACTAAGCACGGCTTTCTTCCTTACTGAATGGTGTTGTAGTGCCGTCCTTGAAAACTGTCCTCTAGGAGCCAATAAGAGTCTAGCGCTTCCCCAAAAATGACATACCCAAAGAATAAGGGGAAGCATAGAAAACACAGGGTTGAAAAAGCTGTTTAGGTAAATAAGTACAGGGTTTCTTTTTCTGAGTGAGATCAATCCCTGTACTACACGCCATGGTGACCGTATTGTTATATATCGAATATAGGCACGGCCTTCACTAATCCAATGGTTTAGCTCCACAGGTAAGTGCTGCTTTGTACCAAGGTCATAAGCAGACGTAAGGACGAGCGGCTGATAACCATCTGGAGTAATCTGAATTAATGCTGCTAGTGACTGAATAGGCCCTCCAGCCTGCACTGCTGGAGGATAATATGGTGAAAAAATCCCCACCACTACCATCTTTTCTCCTGACTTCATAACTATAATCTCCTACTGGTAATGCAAACATAAATAGCATCGAGGAATCATTAGCGCTATCTTAAACAGATAGCAATATGGTTTTCTAAATACACAACACATCTCCTTCACCTAGAAAGTTTTCTGTTCTTCCAAACCCTGCTTTGCCTTACCCTTCCTATTTATACTTTGTACACTGAACACCAATAACATCAATGGCACTTGTGCAATACAGTTCTGAATGAATCCAACTGCAGATTCAGGATATATCGTAAACCATCCCATGGGGTTGAAAAGAAAGAAACCAAACAACACTAGCCGTGTTATTGTTACTTGTTTACCATTATGAATGATCACCCAACCCAGCACAGCCCACCCCGAATACAGTAGTATCAAACCTTTTGATCCGTAAAGAACCCAAGTAGTTGCAACTGGTAGAAATGATGATGCCGAAGTATCAGTGCCTCCAAATAGATAGTAGTTGATAAGTCGTGCAGTCCCAAGTATGGGCCGATCTGGATCGAGCACACGCGGTATTACCGCATAACGAGGAATGTCTAGTATTGTAAGTTGGCCTATGTCTTGTCCTGGAGAAAAATCAGCAGCTCTACCAGCTTGAAGGTCGAATCTTATTCGGTCAACAGCCGACTGGGATTGTAACACACGAACACCAGAAGCCTCTCTTATTTGATTCCTTAAAGAGTAAAAGGTTGGCCATGCGATCAGCACAATCAATAAACAAATAATAACTGTCCTTATTCGTATTATTCCTATATAAACCAATAAGAAAACAAGGAATAGAAGATATCGCCAGATTTGAACTGTAACTCCAATTTGAAGAACGTACACAAGCCTCAGCCCAATAGCCACCCCAATCCAGAAAAATAGTCTTCGTTTCGTACATGCTCCCTGCAGGAAGGCCCAAACAAGAAGGACAGTGCCCGAGTATATATAAGGACGAAACATCACCAGCCAGTTTCCAATGGGTGATGTGACGGATGCTTCACCGATCTGCACGTCAATTCTACCAACACCCATAGTTGCCGCTATCATAGCTGTGAGCGAACCAGAAAGCATTGTCGCCAAACCAATGTCGTAGTACAATCGAGCACTATATTTTTTGTTCTCTTTTTGTTGAAGAAACTGGACAACATTCTTTTTACCTGGTGATGCGTGGTCGTAGCTGCGAGTCCAGACCCATAGCACCATTTCTACCACGAAGGCAGCCCCAACAGCCATGCCATATAGCGAAGTCAGAAAAGGCAATTCCGGATTATGAAATATGAAACCCATGGGGAAAATAACTGCTAGATAGCTCACAGAAGTAATGAATGCCACTGGGCATGTCCGAAGAATCCTTGACACCACCCCACTGCTAGTAAGGACAACACTGCATTCATCAATCTGCTTCGACTCTGAAGTCTCTGGTAGATCCTTTGTTAGTTGAGTCATTTACCAGGCCCTTCGCCTAGAAAATCTCCATGAATATGGTAGTATGTTTTTTAGTTCGTGCAATTCGGTTTCTTCCATAAAGTTTCTTCAGCTTCCTAGTTCATCATGGTTGGCTGAATTAGTGACGATAGATTCCAGAGCACTAAGGGATTTCTCCCGAGACATTTGAGAATCATAGAGAGACAATGCTGCTATGCTCATTTCCATCCTTTCATTTACTGATGTTCTATATGCCCTGCTAATCACATTTGCCCAAGAATCTTCATCCTGATTTGGAACAACAAAACCCAGATTATAAGTATTCACCAATCGCGCAGTATCTCCCTGCACTGATGTAATAACGGGAATTCCCTTTGCTAGACCAGTTTGGAATTTTGAAGGAATTGTCATTCTGAAAATTGGTAAGTCCTTGAGTGGAACTAGGTGAAAGTCACAAGTTGTGTAGTGGCTTCCAATATCATCACGCGGTATGCGCCCATGAAAAAAGACATTTAATAGCTTTAGTTCAGTTACCAAATTTTGAACTTTGAGTAACTCTGTGCCATTTCCGATGATATCTAGTCGTATCCCAGGGAGATCACTGACAAGCTTCAATGCCCTAATGACAGTTGACAAATCCTGCATCTGCCCAATATTCCCAGCATAAAGTAAAGAAAAACCATTATGTTCTATTTTCCTATAACCGGAAGAGCTGTGAGCTTCTTGTCCCCAGTTGAAAACGGTGAAGACAGATTCAACTTTGGCCCCACGACAGACAAGCTCTTTACCCATTGATGGAGATATACCGATGACTGCTGATGCAGCACTATATATTCGAGAAGTCCATTTTCTTAGAATCTTCTCTACCCACTCTAGGATCAAACGTCCTTTTAGCATGCCTGACTCAGTGACAGATTCTGGCCATAGATCCTGCACATGCACAACATACGGGACATGTCTACGCCATACATAAGGAGCAAATGCTGCTGTAATGGGAGTCCCATAAACATAGATCACATCCATTGATGACATGAAGCGTGTGGCAACCAGAGAAGATAATGAGAATGAAAGATATGTAAAGATGCGTGAAATCGGATTCCCCGAGTGACTTGGAAAGAGTAATACACGCTTGACGTCAACTCCATCTATTACCTTGCGCCAAAACCATGTCTTTCCAAAGCCCGGGTATAATTTACCGCTTGGGTAATTGGGGATGCCTGTAAGTACTCGAACTTCATGACCTTTCTTGCTTAAGTACTGTCCCAATTGAACTGAGTATATCGTTGGTTCAGGCTGGTAATACTCACTAACAATACCTATTTTCATTCGGTCATCTCAATTTCACTCGCTTGTTTTCCAGTTTTCATGATCGATACTCTCGCTATAGCCAACAGGTATTCTGAATATAACAATGACATGTGCCTACCACATCCAACCTACTAGAGATCCCGGTAACGAAGCAATCTTGCTGGTGATCCAACATATACTCCCTTTGATTCCGTGTCATGAATGACAACACAGCCTGCGCCAACAATGGTATCGCGTCCTACACGATGTACACCCGTTGACACTATTGATCCAATTCCAAAGAATGCTCCTTGTTCCACGTATATTGACGCTCCAATACTCGCTTTTGTTGAAACAAAGCATCCTTTTTCCAAAATGGTATGGTGAGCCACCGAAGCGAAGGGAGACAAGATCGTTCCATCACCGATTTCGGACTTAACCCACACATGACTGGCATCGTGGAGATACACAGCAGACCCTATTTTTGCACTTCTACTTACCATAGCCAGAGGACTGATCAGTGTTGGAGTGCTGTAGTCATTTTCTCTTGCTACTTCCAGTAATCTGGCTCTTTCTTCGTTATCACCAATGGCCACAGCTACTGCAATTTCCTGGGGCAAGAGTGGCAATGAAATAGCAATTGGGCCCGAAGTTAGTATCCCATCAATGTCACTCCCCCACTTTTTCTCATCATCATCAAGAAATCCAATCACATTGTATCCACAGCGAAAGGCTAAATCTGCTATTACAACACCGTATGTCCCCGCGCCAATAATAACAATATCCTGATCAGCCATTTTTGCTCCCTGTAAACGGAGTCATGGTGACACTATCTTCTGCTGATATCCCGTCATGTGACAAAACTACACCTACTGTTCTATATAGTATCTCGCAATCCAGTTTTACTGACCGATTCTCAACATAAGCAACATCTAGCTTGAACCTTTGCTCCCATGGGACACTATTGCGCCCATTAATCTGAGCAAGACCCGTCAAACCCGGCTTTACTTCATGTCGACGAGCTTCTTCACTCGTGTAAAGACTAAGGTAACTGACTCTCAGAGGTCGGGGACCTACGAGACTCATATCGCCTTTCAGAATATTCCATAGCGATGGTAATTCATCCATGCTGCTAGCTCTTAATCTTCTCCCAAATTCAGTCAATCGATCTTCATCCGAAATGAGGCCAATAGATGTGTTTGGTTCAAGCATGGTTCGAAATTTGTAAAGGTAAAAAACTTTTCCGTCTTTGCCAGCTCGGTCTTGGGAGAAAATGACTGGACTACCCAAATTGTGACGAACCATTAGGGCTGTCACAGCCATAATCGGAGATGTTAGGATTAAGCCGACACTTGAAGCTACGATATCGAAGATACGCTTGGTTATTTGATAGGCAAGATTAGTGGACCCTCTCATTGACAACCTAGCCCAACCGCAAATTGGGATTTGAACTAAGGAAAAGTTGTAGGCGTTCGATAATCAAATCATGATCGCCTTCGGTGATCCCCGAACCGCTGGGCAGCGTTAGTCCATTCTCGAACAACTGTTGTGCTACTCCCGTGATCTCGCCCCTGGCCTCTTTGAAGACTGGTTGGAGATGCATGGGTTTCCACAGGGGGCGGGCTTCGATGTTGTCCTTGCTTAGGTACAAACGCAGGTCCTCAGTCGTCCATCCTGTTACCGACGGGTCCACGATGATCGATGTCAGCCAGGCGTTGTCATTCTCATCATCAACGGCGCCGAAGATGGACACCCCGGGGACATCGGCGAAAAACTCCTTGTACATTGCCCTAAACTGCCGACGACGGATGATCATGGAATCCAGTCGCAGCAACTGGGCCCGGCCCATGGCTGCGAGAAGATTGGACATGCGATAGTTGTAGCCGATGTCCGTGTGTTCGTACCACACGACAGGTTGGCGAGCTTGGGTCGCAAGATATCGAACCTTGTCAGCCAATGCCTTGTCATGGGTTAGGTACATTCCCCCGCCTGAGGTGGTGATGATCTTGTTTCCGTTGAATGACAATATGGATGCTTTTCCGAAGCTGCCTGCCGGCTTCCCCGCATGTTTGGCTCCGAGGGCCTCTGCTGCGTCACAAACCATTGTGAGGCCGTACTTGTCGATGATGGGTTCAAGAGCGGTGTAGTCGGCTGCCTTGCCCAGAAGATCCACAGGGATGACGGCTTTGACCCTCTCCCCCGCAGACGTCAGCTTCTTCAAAGCCCGTTCCAGAGCCTCTGGGTCCATGTTGCCTGTCTCAGGAAGGACATCCACGAAGTAGGGTTCAGCTCCTGTGTAGACGATGGCATTGGCTGTGGCGGCGAAGGTCATCGTACTGGTCACGACGACATCGCCAGGACCAATTCCCAGGCTCAGGAGAGCCAGATGCAGAGCAGCTGTGCCGGAGGAAAGGGCGACTGCATAGGGAACGCCAATGCGTTGGGCCATTTCGGCCTCGAAAGCGTCGACTTGCGGGCCAAGCGGGGCTATCCACCCAGAATGCAACGCCTCAAGGATGAACTTCTCCTCAAGGTCTCCCACATCAGGAGATGACAAATAGATTGGCTCAGGCACAAGTAGCCTCCAATTGTTGTACTTTGTCGCGAACTTCCGTGATAGCGACTTTCATTTCCTCAGGTTCCATCGTGTGCTCTGACTGCGTGTGTACTGTCATCGCGAGCCATGAGTCATAGTCCAGGTTCTCTGGGGAGAATGGGGGGACGGACGCCCGTACCGTCCTGC
>JGI24699J35502_11133869_pt1 | contig 17597 bp, 19 predicted proteins | sample TergutMp193P4_FD_35502 | JGI IMG/M metagenome (IMG submission 35502) | reverse complement strand
CTTGATTCGTTTTTCAATGTCGGAAAGAATAACAAAGGAAGAAATAGAGCCTGTATCAAACGACGAATTTATCGCTGAATGATTAACATAATCGCTCTACTTGCATGTTGAAATAGCATCTATTTTATTAGATAATTATTAACTATTAAAAATTGTATATATATTTTATTTATACTATTTTTGTATATAAAAATTATATAATTTAAACTTATTTATTATGATTTACGGATACATTAGAGTCAGCTCTGACAAACAGACAACAGAAAATCAGCATTTTGAAATCACCAATTATTCAAAGGCAAAAGAACTGCCTATTGACGAATGGATTGAAGAAACCATTAGCGCAACCAAGAAACTTTCCGACCGAAAATTTGGCGGTCTATTGGAAAAAATGCAAAAAGGCGATATTCTTATTGTAACGGAACTGTCGCGGCTTGGGCGAAACTTAATGCAGATTATGAGCATTTTGCATACTTGTATGGAAAAAGACACTACGGTTTTTACCATAAAAGAGCATTATCAACTTGGAAATAATATCAACTCCAAAGTTCTCGCCTTTGCTTTTGGGTTATCTGCCGAAATTGAGCGCAATCTCATTTCCCAACGCACCAAAGAAGCCTTAGCACGCAAAAAAGCCGAAGGAGTTATTTTGGGGCGTCCAAAAGGAAGCAAATCGAAAGTCAAAAAACTGACAGGCAAAGAAGCGGAAATAAAAAACCTGCTCGACAAAAAAGTTTCCAAATCGGCGATTGCGCGGATTTTGGGCGTCCACCGGCTTACTGTGGCAGAGTTTGTGAAAGAGGATTTGTCTATATAGCTATTTAGATGCTTCGAGAACATCCGTAGAGAGAACCACCTCAATCAAAAAGCCTAACCGATTCATGATCAATTAGGCTTTTACTTTAGTGGTACCCGGAGCCGTTGTAGGCTATAATTACTCATTATAAGCTAAATAAGTAATAATAAAGGCTTAATACAATATAGTGATTTTTAATTTCGTTACTTTTGCAAATACAAGTAACTCGTTTGTTGCCCCAAATGTTGCCCCTATATGGAAGTGAAGTTTTTTTTGAAAGATAAAGTTAAAGATACTACATCCGTTCGTGCTGTGATCCGGCACAAAGGACAAAGATACCAAATTGCAGTGGGTGAAACTGTAATCACCAAGTATTGGAATGAAAATAAATATAGATGCCGAACACCAAGGGAATACCCGGAAGCATCCCATATTAACACCCGGCTTGATGATTGGGCTGATCTGATAGAAGAAGCCATTAATAGTTTCGGGTTGATTATTCCTACCCAGCTAATGGTGAAGAATAAGATTGATGAAATGCTTAGAAACCGGAACATTGAAGCCGGTGGTGTTATCGAAAATGAAGATGAACAATATCTTGTTTCCTTTGCCATCAAATACCGGGCTGAATCAAACAAAAGCTACAACACCAAGAAAAGCTACCAGACTACCATAAACAAGCTGATCGAGTTTGAAAAACTATTTAAGACAAAGCTTAGGTTCATTGATATAGATATTAACTTTTACAATAAATTCAATAACTGGCTTCTGAATAGCACCTTTACAAAGGGTGAAGATGAAATTCATTATACAAAGAACTATATAGGCACTATGTTCAAAAACATATCCAAGTTTATGGCTGCATCACAAGGTAAGGTACATGAATTTACCGGATACAAAGATGCTGAATTTAAGGTTGAAGCAGAAGAAACCGATGCCATATATCTTACCCAAGAAGAAATACAGAAAATATATGATCTGGAAATAACGGAAGAATTGCTTAAAAAGAACGGATACCAGAATAAAAATCTAAAAACCACCATAAAATCATTGAACGAAGAAAGGGATCGTTTCCTTTTCGGCTGTTTTACGGCACTTAGGCATTCCGATTATTCCCGGCTTGATTCTTTGCACTTCAAAGATAACATCATTCGTATATGGACTGTAAAAAAGGATAAGAAGGTATTTATACCTATGCACTACCAGCTTAGGGAATTACTTAAACGAAGAAATAATATCCTACCTGCACCTATATCCGATCAGAAGCACAATAAACAAATCAAAAACATTGGTAAGCTGGCAGGAATCAATGAAGAAGTTATTCTTACCAAAACAAGGGGTGGAAAACGGATTGAAACCGTAAAATTCAAATATGAATTTATCACTTCCCATACTGCCAGAAGATCAGGTGCTACAAATATGTATCTGGCAGGGGTTGACTTGAAATTTATACAGGATATTCTTGGACACTCAAAAATTGAACAAACTATATCCTACATCAAAGTTTCAGCAGAAGATAATGCAAAGCGTTTGGTGGCTCATCCATATTTTAGTGGAAAAGATAAAAACCCCGATACTAAATAAATAGTACCGGGGCAAAGCTGTAAAAAGTTTCAACGTCAATTAAAAACTTATAGTTCTACAGCCAATAATTCTTTTCCTAAGTTATGCAAAGCCTCTTCAATTTTCTTTGCCTGTGATTCTCTTGGTTTACTTACACCAGATGCATAACGTTGTATTTGCCTTTGGTTTATTCCTGTAAGCCTTTGCAAAGCAGCATTTGTAAATATCCCACTATAATGTCTTAATAAGCTTTCAGGATCAAAATGAAATAGTAATTCATATTCCGAATTAAAAACTTCTGGTATTTCATCACCATCTTCACGCATTCCTTCCAGATGGAATTCAACGGCTTCATTCATTTGCTTTTTAAGTTCTTCAAATGTTTTTCCGGTAGCAACTGCAATCCCATCACCTATATTAACGTATGCAGAGTAATTGTTTTCTGTCATACCTACTGTAACTACAATTTTTTCCATACTTTCTACTTCTTTTATTAGCAGGGCTTAAAGCCCTGCTTGAATTAAAATACTTTTTGCCGTGTTTGGATCTAAGTCATCGCTTAGTTTTCCGGGTACGGTTACTTTTCCCTTTTTTGTTGGGTGTTTGAATTGTCGATGATCACCCCTTGTTTTTACGAGAAACCAGCCATCTGATGTTATTAGCTTGATTATCTCTTTTACTTTCCAGACTTTCATAGAACTATTTGTTTTTAATTGACACTTCAAAGATAGTTGTAATTTTACAACTATCCAAATATTTGATGTATTATTTTCGATGATATGAAAGATTTAACATTTAAAAAGAAAAGGATGCCTTGCTATCCCAGCAAAACACCCCCGATAAGTAAACTACATTTGTTTAGAAAAGTATTATTTTCGGATGCTGATATATTCAGCGTTCACGATCTTTGTATTTGGATTCTTAGATAAGATTTCTTGCTTTCGTTCTTTCACCCCCCATTTGATAAACAGGAACTTCTTAGGCACTATATGTTCAACATATACCAAACTATCCCTATTTTCAAACGTGCCGGAAAACTCATTTTTCTTATTTATGCAGCCATGCAGATCAAACCACTTATTAGCAATATCCAAGCAACGCAAAGTATCTACAATATAATTATCCACATATACAATGCTATCCCTTACCGATCCTTTCAATTCGTATATGGTTTGCGTTTGGGCTGTGGTGATTTGTTCCAGCCTCTTTTTGTCAACTTTAAGGCTGCTTATCAGTTCCAAATCATCTGCACGGTACTTTTTATATTCGGATAGTTTCAATTCAAGCCTGCCTATGCTAACTGCGTTTAAACTATCATTTGCTTTGTATGCCTCAACCTTACCCATAAGAACATCCGTATTTTTTTGATACAGTTCTTTTTCCGCTTTTTCCTTTTTTAATCGGTCAGTAAGGAATGCAGTTGTACCAGCAAGGGAAATGATAATGATCCCCAGAATGATGTATATTTTCAAATTCTTCATGGCTGTACCCCTTTAGCATATAATACTTGATTCCGGTTTGTTTCCTTACTTCTGAACGACATGTGAACAAAAGTAGGATAAAGAATAAGCTGATCGAATGATAAGCCGGAATTACGCACAAGGTTAAATAATTCCCTTGGGTTATCCGTTCTTACATCGGCAGATTTTCCATTCATGTGATCGCTGGTAGGGCTGCCATTTACGGCTTTGTTTACTTCCGGTGATCTGTAGCCGGAATTTATATACATGGGTTTGCCATATATATCCCTTACTGGCTGCAATAGATTTATTGCCAGCGTTTTTAAGTTCTCAACTTGCTTTTCATCCGGGATGTTTTTCAATCCCTTTGCCACTGCCGTATTGGAATGGCATAATTCTTCCAATGTGAAATTCTTAGTGATTTTTGTTGCCATCTTTTTCTTCCTTTTCTTTTTCGGCTTTTTCCATAGCCTGTTTTACACTTTCTGGCATCATCTGGGTAAATTGAAAACTAACCAGATGATACACCGTTCTTATCCATGAATTATTGGGGTATGCTATTGATAGGTTTCTTAAACCACGCCTTACATAGTAGTACAATGCCAGCCAGATCAATATCTGCACGACATATACACTTTTTTCATTGTGCTGCATTAGGTCTATCATTAGTTTCAGCACGTATGTTGTAGTGGTTATCAGAAATAATTCGATGAGGCTGTCTTTAAATTTTCCGAATTTGAAGTTTTTTAGATTCCACAATTTCACTTCATCGGCTCGCATCCCAGCCATAATATTGAATACAAAGCCGATCATAAGGGCATAAATGAAAGTAATGGTGCTATCAAAGTAGGCAGCCACAATTCCAAACACGCTAACCATTGAAGTTTGGAACATCGAAATCTTATCCATTATTCTGTGCATACAATCATTGTTTTATATTCTATGATTATTTTGCACTTTTGGGGGTAAATTTTTATAGGATTGAAAAAATGTGTACTTTCGTACTAAATAAGTAAACTACAATCCAATGAAGAAGATTTTCACACTGCTTTTATTGGCAGTATTATTTGCCGGGTGTTCATCGGATGATGATGATGGAACAAACAAAAAGGATCAGGAACTTTGGCTTAATGGATACATTACTACATCCAGTGCCAGCAATAGCGACAAAGAAGCAGATAAAATTCGCTTCTTATTCTTTGATTCAGACAAAGCATCTTCTTTTGCAGGTCAAGCATACAATACTGGAATTGATTCTTATAATGAATATACCCAATTATCAGAAGATCCAATTTACACTAAATTGATAGATGAAGGGAAACTTTTACTTAGTGATGGATCAACAATTATTCCTGTATTAGACAAAACCACATCTTCCGATGGTAAAACCTTGGAAGTTATTCTTCCTGTAGGAAAGTATTTTGTAGTAGCCTTTTATTATGAGAGAGGATATAGGCGTGATTATTGGAATAAGTATGCTACTACTTACTATACATTGGAAAGTAGATATAATCCACAATCCTTAACCGTTGTTATTCCCGGTTATTATAATCAATGTGGTTCTATCCCTTGGATTAAGTGGTCGGATGCACCTGTAGAATTCTAACATCCACCGTTTGTTGCCCCATGTGTTGCCCTTAAAAAGAAAAAGCCTCGACTATCTGCTGATAATCAAGGGCTTATTTTTCTAAAAAGTACCCAGAGCCGGGGTCGAACCGGCACAGTATTACTACCACCGGTGTTTGAGACCGGCGCGTCTACCAATTCCGCCATCCGGGCGTTTTTTCAAACGTGGTGCAAAGGTAGGTAATTTTCTGGTAAAAGCAAGAATTCGAAAAAAATTTTCCTAAAAAGTATATTTCAGTATATTTCAATCAAAAAAACATAAAAAATTTTCTTATTCCCGAAAAATTGCTTTTTTTTGCAGCAAATTCGGAAGAGGTCTGCTTTTTCAAAATCGATCATTATTCGGGAAGGTAAATTTTGATTGAAAAAATCGGTTTTATACGGCTAATGGAAACAGAACACATAGAAGAATGCCCCGTATGCGGGGGGAAAAAATTCTCTCGAAAGTTTACATGTGAAGACTATTTTGTGTCCCACGAAAAATTTACCGTTTATTGCTGTGATGTTTGTCAATTCACTTTTACTCAAGACGTTCCTTCCGGAGAGGCAATGGCACGGTATTATGAGACTGCGGATTATGTTTCCCATTCGGATACCCGAAAAGGACTGATCAATTCGGTTTATCATCAGGTACGAAAAAAAATGGTTCGCCGAAAAGCAAAATTAGTCGGGAAAAAACAACCGGCCGGCCGACTGTTGGACATGGGTTGCGGAACGGGTTATTTTGCCGGCGCCATGAAACAAAAAGGATGGGATGTGATCGGGATAGAACCGGCGGAACAGGCGGCGGAAATTGCCCGGAACAAATTCGGATTGGAAGTAAAACCTTCTTCCGCTTTATTTGTTCTACAGGAAAAACAATTTAACGCGATCACTCTTTGGCATGTGTTGGAGCATTTGGCGGACTTGAACAAGTACATGGATCGTTTTTCCCGGTTGCTTGAAGATGACGGCACATTGATTATTGCCGTTCCGAATGTTAATTCATACGATGCCGGAAAATACGGAAAATATTGGGCGGCATACGATGTACCCCGTCATATTTGGCATTTTTCGGCGGATACCTTCCGCATTTTAGCGGAAAAATACGGATTTCGTATTTCCGAAATCAGGGCGATGCCGTTTGACGCTTTTTACATTTCTATGTTGAGCGAAAAGTACAAGAAAAATAAATTTCCCGGAATACGGGGCTTTTTGACAGGATTTACCGCTTATCTGATTTGTTTGACGAACAAAAAGAAAAGCAGCTCTTTAATTTATATTTTAGATAAAATAAAATCGGATTGAAACAAGGAAAAAAGAACCCCGCATAAACTGACATTTATTCAAGGAAATGAAAATGATTGCGGATTTCATGCGACCTTAGTATAAGAAATAAAATATTTTCATATGAAAAGAAAAAACAGATCAAACAATACTAAAATTTCTATCATCAATGCCAAAGTGACAACTACAATAAGCATCTCACTGGTGTTGTTTTTATTGGGATTAATCGTATTATTGCTTATCACCGCCCGCAGTCTTTCCGTTTATGTAAAAGAAAACATCAGTTTCAACATCATGTTGAACGAAAATATGAGCGACGCCGATATTAAAAAATTACAAAAACGGTTGGATGTCGAACCTTACGTCAAATCGACGGAAATGATCACCAAGGAACAGGCATTGAATGATTTGACAAAAGATTTGGGCGAAGATCCGCGTGTTTTATTGGATTATAATCCGGTGAGAGCTTCGATAGAAGTTTACTTGCGATCAAATTATGCCAATAAAGACAGCATCGCGGCGATCGAAAAACAATTGAAAAATTCGGAATCGAACATCAATTCAATCATGTACCGGGAAGATATGATTGAAGCGATGAATGACAATGTCAGACATCTGAGCCTGGCGCTGACCGCTCTCGCCATTATATTACTGGTTATATCCGTTGCGCTCATCAATAATACCATACAATTAAGCATTTACTCCAAACGTTTTCTGATCAGAACCATGAAGCTGGTCGGAGCAACAGGAAGTTTCATCCGCAAACCGTTTATCCGGGATAATATATTCAGCGGCATCATAGCTGCTGTTTTGGCCATTGTCGCATTGTCGGCGCTGATTTATTATCTGTCGTCAAATCTCAAGGATTTTATGGGAGTCATCAATGTTCAATCCATCCTTTTGATCTCCGTCGTAGTTTTGGTCTCCGGCATATTAATCACAGGGATATCTTCCTATTTTGCGGTCAACCGATTTTTAAACATGGATGTCGATAAATTGTACAATTGATTTTTACGCCTTCATTTTTATTTTAAAAGACAAAAAATATTTACATGGACAAGAAAAAAACATCACCCGTAAAACAAATAAACAAAGGGGAGAATTTAGCTTTCGGCAAACAAAATTACATGCTGGTGGCCATAGCTTTTATCTTCATCATTTTGGGTTTCATTTTAATGTCGGGAAGCGGTACCACTGAAATGGGGAAATTCAATCCCGATATTTTCAGCACAAGGCGCATCGTCATTGCCCCGACCGTAAGTCTGGTCGGATTCGCCTTCATGATTTACGCCATTCTTAAAAATACAAACGGAAATAAATCGAACGAAGAGTCAGTCGTCGAAAAATAAATAAACCATACACCTAAAATAATTTAATGAGCAGTGATTTGACTTGGCTCCAATCCATCGTTATCGCCATTGTGGAAGGATTGACCGAATTTTTGCCCGTATCATCCACCGGGCACATGATCATAACAGAAAAAATACTCGGAATAGAAAGTACCGAATTTGTCAAGGCATTCACGGTTATCATTCAATTCGGGGCCATATTGTCCGTCATCGTTTTATATTGGAAACGTTTTTTCCGGTTAAGACCGTGTCACATATTTTCACCGGAAGGAACGGAAGAAAAATCTTCCGGCGCCAAATTGGGGATTTATCTCAAGCGTTTTTTATATAAATACGATTTCTACTGGAAATTGTTTATCGGATTTCTTCCCGCCGCTTTTTTCGGAGCGTTGCTCGGAGATTGGCTCGACGAATTGTTGGAAAATGTATGGGTTGTCGCAACGATGCTCCTGATCGGCGGATTCATCATGTTGTTTGTCGATAAATGGTTCAACAAACCCGAAGAAAATCAAACCATTACAACAAGAAAAGCGGTCATTATCGGCTTTTTTCAATGCATTGCCATGATACCGGGCGTTTCGCGTTCAATGGCAACCATTGTGGGAGGAATGACTCAAAAACTGACTCGTACCAACGCAGCCGAATTTTCGTTTTTTCTTGCGGTGCCGACCATGGCCGCAGCGACCGGATATAAACTTTTAAAAATCATTACGGGGCCGGACGGCGCGGAAATATTACAGGCCAACATCGGGACATTAATTTTGGGCAATGTCATTGCATTTGTCGTTGCGATGCTGGCGATTAAGTTCTTTATCGGTTTTGTGACCAAATACGGGTTCAAACTTTTCGGTTGGTACCGGATTTTAGTCGGCGGCATCATTCTTGTATTATTGTTCGCCGGGGTTGAGTTAAGCATCGGATAAATAAAAAATGAATTTTCAGGAAGGAGAGATTTTATATTTCAATAAACCACTTGGTTGGACCTCATTTCAAGTTGTCGGAAAAGTTCGTTGGAAAATAACCCGACTGTTGAAATTGAAAAAAATAAAAGTCGGTCATGCCGGCACATTAGATCCTTTGGCAACGGGTGTTTTAATTATCTGTACCGGAAAAGCGACCAAACGAATCGAAGAATTTCAACACCAAAAAAAAGAATATGTCGCCACATTGCAATTGGGAGCGACGACTCCTTCGTTCGATTTGGAAACGAAAATAGATAATACCTATCCGACAGATCACATTACGCGGGAGGTGGTGGAAGATATTTTAAAAAAATTTGTCGGAACCATAGAGCAGATTCCTCCGACCTTTTCAGCATGTAAAATAAACGGAAAAAGAGCCTATCATCTGGCACGAAAAGGCGAAGAGGTTAAACTGAGTCCTAAAATGCCGGTCATTGATGAAATAGAATTGTTGGAATGCAATATTCCGACCCTGAAAATCCGGATTGTTTGCAGCAAAGGGACTTACATCAGGGCATTGGCCCGGGACATCGGAGCGGCATTAAATTCCGGAGCGCATTTGACGAGGCTCGTTCGCACACGCATCGGGAATATCACATTAAATGACTGCATGGAAATCAATGACTTCGAAAATTACTGTTTACACTGTATCAAGATATGAAACTGTCGAAATTCAAATTTAAATTACCGGAAGAATTAATCGCATTACATCCGGCTGCAAACAGGGATGAAGCCCGATTAATGGTTTTTGACCGGAAAACAGGAAAAGTGACGCATAAAATATTCAAAGATATTTTGGATTATTTCAATGACAAAGATGTATTTGTTTTTAATGATACCAAAGTGTTCCCTGCCCGTTTATACGGCAACAAAGAAAAAACAGGGGCAAAAATCGAAGTTTTTTTGCTTCGCGAATTAAATCATGATCTGAAATTATGGGATGTATTGGTTGATCCGGCAAGAAAAATCCGCATCGGAAACAAATTATATTTCGGAGAAGACGATTCTTTAGTTGCCGAAGTGATCGATAACACTACTTCCCGCGGACGAACATTGCGTTTTTTGTACGACGGTTCGCACGAAGATTTCAAGCAAATCCTGTATTCCATGGGAGAAGCTCCTCTTCCCAAATACATCAACCGGCCGGTTGTTCCGGAAGACGAAGATCGTTATCAAACCATTTTCGCCAAGAATGAGGGAGCGGTGGTAGCTCCGGCGGCAGGACTCCACTTCAGTCGCGAATTGTTAAAAAGAATGGAAATAAAAGGCATAGAATTGGCTTATTTAACCATTCATTCGGGGCTGGGCAATTTCCGTGACATTGACGTGGAAGATTTGACGAAACATAAAATGGATTCGGAGGAAATGTATGTTACCGAAGAACTGGTTCAAATCGTCAATAACGCCAAAAACGAAAACCGTAAAATTTGTGCCGTGGGAACTTCCGTAATCAGAGCCATGGAAAGTACGGTAAGCACAAACGCTCATTTGAAACCTTACAGCGGATGGACCAACAAATTTATCTTTCCGCCTTATGATTTCAGCGTTGCAACCAACCTGATCACCAATTTCCAGCTGCCTTATTCCACCTTATTGATGATTACGGCGGCATTCGGAGGTTACGACGAAATCATGAGCGCTTATCAAACCGCCATTAAGGAAAAATATCATTTCGGTGCATACGGAGATGCTTTGTTGATTATTTAATTTATACTATTTTAAACGCGAAGATGCAAAGTCACAAAGAATTTAAGCTTCACGTCTTTGCGACTTAGCGTTTAAAATATAAACCGGTTTTTACGACATACTTAAACAAATCATTATGGCGCAAGTATATCTCGGACTTGGAAGCAATATCGGAAACAAAGCGGAAAATCTGAATAAAGCGATTCAAATCATTGAAAAACGGATAGGGAAATTGATAATCTCATCTTCCTTTTATCAAACCAAGCCTTGGGGTTATGCTTCCGAAAACGCTTATTTAAACGTTGCCATTTGTATTAAAACCAATATCCGGCCTCCTCAAATATTAGACATCGTTCAACAAGTGGAAGATGAAATGGGGCGGAAACGCGATACCACGAAACGTTACGAAGACCGGGTGATCGACATCGACATTTTGTTTTACGATGATCTTGTTTATTCGAACGACGATCATACCTTGACCATTCCGCATCCGCTGATCGAAAAAAGAAAATTCGTTCTCGAACCATTACGCGAAATTGCACCCGGCTTTATTCATCCGACTGCAAAAAAAACAATTTCCCAATTATACGAAGAACTTTTAAAAGAAGAATGGAAAAAGCATCAACCGCATGTTTTAAAAGCAAGAATAAACAGTTTCGGGCATGCAATCAACGGATTAAAAATTCTTTTGAAGTACGAGTATAATGCCAGAATTCACCTTATCATCGGTATTTTGGTCATCATTGCCGGCATCGTTTTCCGGATTAAAACCATCGAATGGATGCTGATTATATTTGCCATCGGCATCGTTTTCACTTGCGAAATATTCAATACCGTTACGGAATACCTGATGGATTACATTTCTCCTTCTTTCAATAACGAGATAAAAAAGATTAAAGATTTGAGTGCGGCTGCCGTACTGATTATGTCCATCACATCCGTTATTTTGGGAATAATCATTTTTTTGCCGAAAATTTATGCCCTGTTTTGAAAAAACCGGACATATTTCTTACTTTTTTTCCTTCCGGGACTTCAATAATTCTTCCAATTTAACCAATTCGTCCCGATATTGAGCGGCTTCGATAAATTCCAGTTTTTTGGCTGCCTCCATCATCGATTTCCGGACTTTTTCAATCGTTCTTTCCAGCTGTTTGACGCTCATGTATTGAACGACGGGATCTGCGGCAACCAAGCTTTCAAATTCGGGTTCGACATAAGCCCTCGGCTCGGCGGGAGCATATTTCTCTCCGGCAAGAACAGACCCTTTCGCCTTTTGAATCGCTTTGGGAGTAATATGATGTTCTTCGTTGTATTTCAATTGCTTTTCACGCCGGCGATTGGTTTCGTCGATCGTTTTTTGCATGCTGTCGGTCATTTTATCGGCATACATGATCACTTTACCGTTCAAATTCCGTGCCGCACGTCCGGCCGTTTGTGTGAGCGAACGGTGAGAACGCAGAAATCCTTCTTTATCGGCATCCAGAATCGCCACTAACGAAACCTCCGGCAAATCCAATCCTTCACGCAACAAATTCACGCCGACCAGCACGTCGAAAAGTCCGTTCCGCAAATCATCCATAATTTTTACCCGCTCCAGCGTATCCACATCCGAATGGATATAATTACAACGAATCCCCGTTCGGACCAGATAATCGGTCAGTTCTTCCGCCATTCGTTTGGTTAAGGTGGTGATAAGCACACGTTCGTCTTTTTCGACCCGTTGATTGATTTCTTCCATCAAATCATCAATCTGATGCAGAGAAGGTCGAACATCAATGACCGGATCGAGCAATCCCGTGGGACGAATCACTTGTTCGACGATAATTCCCTCCGATTTTTCCAATTCATAATCGGCGGGCGTCGCGCTGACAAAAATAACCCGGCGGGCAAGAGATTCGAACTCCTCGAATTTCAGCGGACGATTATCCACCGCGGCGGGAAGGCGAAATCCGTATTCCACCAAATTTGACTTGCGGGAAGCATCGCCGCCGTACATCGCCCGGATTTGGGGAACGGTGACATGACTTTCATCAATCACGATAAGAAAATCTTTCGGAAAATAATCCAACAAACAGAAAGGCCGCGTACCGGGCGAACGACCGTCGAAATAACGCGAATAATTTTCGATTCCCGAACAATAACCCAATTCCCGCACCATTTCCATATCATATGAAACACGTTCGTACAATCGTTTGGCTTCCAAATTCTTCCCGATCGATTTAAAAAATTCGACCTGTTTATCCAAATCGATCTCGATCTGTTTAACGGCATAAGCAACATCATCTTTTCCGGTAACAAAGATATTGGCCGGATAAATCTTGTAATTGTCAAAGCTCCCGGTATGCAAATGACTGACCATATCCATGGTTTCGATGCTTTCGATTTCATCTCCCCAGAAAATCACGCGGACAATAGTATCGCTGTAGGCCAAAAAAATGTCCACGGTATCACCCTTCACGCGAAATGTCCCGCTGACCTGTTCGACCTCATTTCTCGAATAAAGTCCGTCAACCAATTGCCGCAAAAAATGATTCCGGGTAATTCGCTTTCCTTTGACGACATCAATTACTTTACTGTAAAAATTTTCGGGATTGCCGATACCGTACAAACAGGAAACGGAAGACACGACGATCACATCATTCCGTCCCGACAACAAAGAAGACGTGGCGGAAAGCCTCAACTTTTCGATCTCGTCATTGATCGCAAGATCTTTTTCAATGTAAGTATCCGTCGAGGGAAGATACGCTTCGGGCTGATAATAATCATAATACGACACGAAATACTCCACGGCGTTATGAGGAAAGAATCCTTTAAACTCACTGTATAACTGGGCGGCAAGCGTTTTATTGTGGCTCAATACCAACGTCGGTTTTTGCACCCGTTCGATCACATTGGCAACCGTAAATGTCTTTCCCGAACCGGTCACGCCCAACAACGTTTGATACGGAACATCCGCCTCAATGCCCCGTACAAGCTCGTCAACGGCCTGCGGTTGATCTCCGGTAGGTTTATATGCTGAAACAATTTGAAAATCCATGATTTTGAAAGTAAAAGGACAAAGATAGAATGATTGATGTCAAAAATCAATCATCGGAGGCTTCCCGTCCGGAATATCTGCATCCCGACGATAAACTGCCGGCCGTCAATATCCGTACAATGCACATCCACAATCAACCGGCGCAGGATATCCGATTCCGGAATCAATTCGCCCGTTTGATACTCGATGCTTACAACGGGACTCTCAAGGGGGGCAGCATACTGTTGAGCAGACTCATGCAAAGGTGTTTGTGTCCGCCGAAAATACCTTTAAAGGGTCAAATCGTTCTTGGGATCGAGATAATGCGGCATAACGATTGTAATTTTAAATTTTGCTTTTATTGTATAACCAATCGCTTCATGCCTTTTTTACTACAAAGATAATGATTCTTTATATTAAATATGGTGAAAAAAAATAGTTTATATTTTAAACGCCAACTCGCAAAGGCGGAAAGCCGCGAAGTTTAAGAGGCCGTTTGAATTATGTTATATGCTGAAATTTTAAATGCTTATCCGCAAAATATCCCCGGGTGCGAAAGGTGCAGGTCTATTTTTTTGAAAATCCGTTCATTTAGTATTGCCCTTATTTTTAAAGAATCCCCTTAGCAGCAGAAAATAACATTACCACCTCCCGCCTATTCCCTTATTAAGGGACTGAAAATAAGGGAATAGGCGGGAGACTGAAAAGACAGCTGAAGCTGCTAAAGGTATTTTTAGGGAATAAGGGTTTTCTTGGATATATAAAATCTTTGCGGCTTTGTGTCTCTGCATCTTTGTGTTTAAAATAATTTAAATTAAATTTTACCGGGTGCTTATATTATACGCAAATATTTTAGGCGCATACTTAAGAAAAACAAAACGAGCCCCATTTCTCCGGAATACAGTCTTAAGTTAGACAGGAAACCGCCATTTATCAACAAAATATTGGAAATACGAGGAAGACAAGCAAGAATAGATTGTTCGTTTTTTTTCATAATTTTTTTGTTTTTCTATTCATTTTACCTCAACCTTGCCTTTTCTTCGGCTGCGCCGGTTTCGACTTTCTTATCGCTTACTTTTTTGCCCGATTGGAAATTGTAGCTCAAGGAGAAGCCAATCGTCCTGAAACCTTGCCTGTCGTGCATTGTTTGACTGAAATCCGTGTCAATAACTTCAATGATACCCATATCCCGGTTGAATACGTTATTGGCAAAAAGTGTTGTGGTCAACCTGTTCTTCAAGAATTGCTTGCGTAAGGTGATATTTACCCGCGGATCCATTTTAAACTTCATATTGCCTCCATCTATCACGGGAGATTGATAGAAACCGCTGACATCAAACTTAAAACCTTTAGACAGAGTGAAAGTGTTATTCATAAACCCCAAAAAGTTATAATTTAAAAGTTTCTCGCCTAATATGTCGAGGGTGTTTCTTTTTCCCGTTATATTAATATACATCTGCCACCATTTAGTCAGGCTTACCGGTCCGTTGATCGACAAATACCATACTGTATTTTGAGTAACATTGTCGGTAGTCTGAACGATAACTCCCGGCTCATTGGGGTCAGGAATTCTGACACGGCCAAAAGCGTCTTGCGTACTTGTTATGCCTGCCGTGAGATTGTATTTGTAAAACAAATTCAGAGCGATGGAGCCGTCATCCGTCAAAGCAGGCTGCAATTTCGGATTTCCCGTCATATATAAATATTCTGTTGCCTGAACACGAAACGGATTGAGTTGCATAAACGACGGACGGGTTATGGTACGGTGATAATTGACTACGAGCGAATGTTTCCCGTCTTTATTTAACGGAAACATCACATTGACAGAAGGAAATAATTTGAAATACCGTTGCTTTTCAATTTCATCCGTATTGTTCGCCCACGGTTGCGTTTCTGTATATTCACCGCGTAACCCCAAAGAATAACTGACTTTTTGAATTTTTGATGAAAACAATCCGTAAATGGCGGAAATATTTTCCGTAAATGAATTTTCGCTTGAAAGCGGAGATATTTCATTCCAGTCCACTCCTTGCAAATATTCAAACAGCGTGGTGTTATCCATATTGTTACGTGCATATTTTGCTCCAATATTTAAAGTAGAAATGTCGTTAAAATGATGAGACCAATCGACGGTTACGGCATAGGTGTTGTTTATTGTCGGTATATTGCTGCGATATATGGAATCAACGTTCATGTATCCGCTATATTCGGCATTGTAATTTTGTTTATTTCCCGCGTTGTTATGAAAATAATCCAAAAGCACTTTAAACATCGAGCCGATCGAATCCAAACGTAACAGATAGTTTGCCGAAACCGAATAATTATTGGTTGCAGTCTTTCCGTTATAATCACTTGCAACATCGGTTTGGGTTCCGTCTGTTATATTTGTTGAATACCCCCAATTTTTGTTTTTGATTGTGAGGTTGGAATAATTAACTTCCAATCCTACGCTTTGCTTATCGGTAAAATCGTAAATCCCGCCTATGCGTGCTTGTCCCGTATTAATCGTTTGAGGGAAACTGAAAACACTGTGCAACGTTTGGTTTATCGACCAATTATCCACATCTTCGGTTATATATTCAGCTTCATGAAATAAATTATAGTTTAATTGAGCATACAGGTTGAATTTGTTAATCTTGTAATTTATATTGAAGAAAGGCGATAATGCCGATGTATTTTTATCATCGGGTGAAAAATTACCTGAAATGCCCACTGAGCCGTCATATCCATCATCGCGGCGATTTTTCAACGTGATTTTTATAATTCCGCCGGTAACGCTGGCATCATATTCCGAACCGGCATTGGGCAAAACTTCTATTTTCATAATATCTTCAGCTTTCAAGTTTTGAAGATAGCGAACCAAATCTGTTCCGGAATAATGCAACGGTCGTTCGTTGACATAGACCTGCGTTCCGCTTTTTCCGTTAACTGAAACAGAACCGTCCCGTTCCAGAATAAATACACCGGGCGCAGTATTCAAAACGTTGAGGCCGTCTTTCCCGAAAACCGTCGGGTCGTTTGCCAGATTCATCACTAAGCGGTCGGGCATCCGGGTAATCCGTCTTCCTGTAACGACTACTTCTTTCATTTCGACGGATAAATCTTCCAATTGAATTTCGCCCAAATCAATGTTCGATTGAAGTGAGATTAATTTTTCGTAAGATTTGCAGCCGAGCATTGAAATTTTCAAAGTGTCGGTTCCGGGGACAGCCTGCAATTCAAAAATTCCGTTTTCGTCAGAATAGGCGCCGAAAATCGTATCGGGCGCTTGCAGCACGACATTTGCAAATCCAAGCGGCTCTTTATTGCTATCGACTACCTTTCCCGTTACTTTTATTTGGGAAAAGGCGCATGGCGCTAACAGGACGACTAAAAACAGAGTGAAAATAATTTTTGCTTTCATATTAATGATTTTTTGTTTTAAACGGATTATTTACCTGTTAGACGGAACGAATGATGTGTTTGGTTGCAGGCAGGTGTATTTATGCGTAAGAAAGTTATTGTCTTGTTTTCTGAAGAGAATAAAATCGCACCCGCCTTTTTCGGAAAAATAAAATATCTCCCGTTATTGTCGGTGCAAAGGTATAACGAGTGTTTTGAATAAAAACAGGACTCACGGCAATTCATTTTTTTGATAAAAAATGAATTGCTAAACTGCTTATATAGAGTATAATAAATACTCACATTGGTTATCCGGTCATTCAACGCAATAAAAAAACCGCATCGGAACTTAATCTGATACAGCTGTATGAAATATATCTGTTTAAAACCTGTTAAACAGCTGAAAATAAGGTATTTACCCCCCCCCCCCACGTAGGAGCTGCACCACGCCACTCCCCACACAAGTCGGCTGTTTTCGCCGGAGGTGAAATC
>JGI24699J35502_11133870_pt1 | contig 17629 bp, 20 predicted proteins | sample TergutMp193P4_FD_35502 | JGI IMG/M metagenome (IMG submission 35502) | reverse complement strand
ATATTAATAACGAAAAAATATTTTTCTGGATTAAAAAATGCTAAAATGCTTATAATAAGCGATTTTAAAAAATATCGTATTAAAATTTATCAGTCATGTTTTTTTGTATATATATAATACACAATTATTTATTATATTTTTCCTACCTGAGTAGTAATTATAAAAAACTTTCCGGCTCTCAATTGGGAGCCGTTTTTATTTGAATACGCATCTATGATGCTGGTTATTTTCATATCGATTGAACGGATAAATAAGGCATTTGAATATCGACTGTTACTCCTGTTTCTTCTCCGTCCTTTTCTTTGATATTTAGTTTAATTTTCATGCCATACAGTTTGTTCAGCAATTCGATCCGCTCGAATGTATTGGTTAATCCGCGCGATTGATGTTCTTTTTGCCGAGGCGTTTTCCATTGTTCGCTTTGGCGGATTCCAACGCCGTTGTCTTCGATCGTTATCCATAAACTATTTTCCTTCTTTTTGATTTTCAACCATAAATGGCCTTTTTCGTCTTTGTAGCGCAAGCCGTGCCAGACAGCGTTTTCCAATTGAGGTTGGATCAACCAGTTGGGAATAGCGACCGCATTGATGTCCAAATTTTCGTCCACTTCCAGCGAGTAAGCGAATTTATCGCTGAACCGCATATTTTCCAATTGCAGATATTCTTTTATTTGCTCCAGTTCGACCGAAAGGGGAATAAAATCTTTATTGGAATTTTCCATCATCGCGCGCATCAGTTTGGAATAAGAAGAAAGGTATTTATTTGCCTCCCATTCGTTGTTCTGGGCAATAAACTGGTTGACGCTGTTCAAACTGTTAAAAATAAAATGGGGATTCATTTCGCGACGCAAGGATTGAAGCGCTATTTTCTTGTTTTTCACGCGAATGGACAACCATGCGCGAATAATGAAAAACAGTAAAACCAGAATCAATCCGATGACAGCAATCAAGATATTGTTATACGAATTTTTTTTACGGATCAATTCGTCCTTCAACATCCGTTCCTTTTCGAGTTGTGCAATTCTTTCTTCATTGATCTGAACAATTTTGGAATCAACCAGCGAACTGTCTGATTGAATTAAGGTTTCCAACCGTCCGGTGAAATCGGAATAAATATCCAATGCATCTTTCTCGCGTTTGTGTTTCAAGTAGTACTTCACCAGCAATTCCATGCTCTTCTGTGCTTCCAAGGTGTGCGTATGCGCGATAGCCAGCGCATATGCCTCCTGCAGGAGTTGCAAGCCTTGTTTTTCATCGGAATTTTTGAAATAAGCGGAAGAAAGATTTTGCAATTGTTCGATTTCCAATGGTAGATTGTCCGTTTTTTGGATTTTTTCGACCAAAGACTTATCCAATTCAATGGCTTTCTCCATTTGTTGGTTAGAAGCATATACTTGAGCCATTTCGCGGGTGATTTTGATTTCGTCTTCCGGTTTGTCCGCTTTTTTGAGCGCTTCTTCGTAATTGGATATCGCTTTTTCGGGTTGCTTCATACTGAGATTGACTTGCGCCATTTGGACATAAGCATCCTGAATTTCCTCTTTTGCATCTGAAGCTTCTTCCAATAATTCGATTTTTTGATTGATTAACTCCGATTGCATTTTTGCATTGGATTGATTCATTAGCCGTTGAGCGTCGCTTTCGTTAATAGCCTGCCGGTTTTTGTCTTTGGAAATTTTACCTGCCGACTGGTAGGTCGAGATGGCCTTTTTTATGTTGTTTTGCATTTCCTGCAATTTAGCTAATTCGCGTTCGATACGGGCGACTTCTTCTTCTTTTTTCAATTTGATGAAAATATTTTTTGCTTTGACGAAATTCTCTTCCGCTTTGCTATATTCTTTATCGGCGATCCATTCGCGTGCCAGTTTTTCGTAATTTCCAGCCAACTCCTCATCAGATTTTCCTTCTTTCAGCGATTGAGACAATTCCATAACTGCCTTTTTTTGTTGGCTTGTCCGTGTCTGCTGAGCGGATGAATCCGGATGAATGAAAAAAAGGAACAACAAAAGCAATATGATTCGGCATCTATCCATCGGTTTATTCATTGAGCATGTAAAGTAAATCATTTTTTACCAATTATATTCTATGTTTTGCCATTTCAAAACGGGCATCCACCCAATCCGTCGGAAAAGATCGATATTTTATTTTTACTTTTGACCATAATTACTCATTTAAAAAAATTAAAGTCATGAAGAAGGCAAATTTATTCAGTTTAGCGATCGTTTTTTTGTTTGTATTCGGCGTAAAAAGTAAAGCGGAAACGGTAGAGGTACAAAGCGGAGATACCCGCATACAAGTAGCTATTTTGTTGGATACTTCCAACAGCATGGATGGACTGATTGATCAGGCGAAATCGCGCTTGTGGGATATTGTGAATGTGCTTACAACTTTGAAATACAAGGACCAAGCGCCAAGAATCGAGCTTGCTTTGTATGAATATGGAAATGATTGGCTGTCGAAACGTTCCAATTACATTCGCCAGGTAGCGCCTTTTACGACCGATTTGGATTTGATTTCCGAAAAGCTTTTTGCACTTCGCACCAATGGCGGTTCGGAATATTGCGGAGCTGTTATCCAACAGGCTATTGGCGATTTGGACTGGGGAAGCGGCAGCGCCGATATGCGTTTGATTTACATTGCTGGAAATGAAGAATTCAATCAGGGAGGTATTTCGTATAAGGAAGCAATTAGTTCGGCGCTAAAAAAAGGCGTTTATGTGAATACAATTTACTGTGGCGACCGGCAAACCGGAATTAGAGAACTTTGGAAAGACGGAGCCGATCGTGGGCAAGGAAAATATTTCAATATTGATTCGAATATCAAAATACGTTACATTTCAACGCCTTACGATGATCGTATCAATGAATGCAGCGATCGTTTGAACGCTACGTATATTGCTTATGGTAGTTTGGGTTCCGAAAAACAACGCAACCAAATGGAGCAGGATCAAAATGCAAAATCTGTTTCAAAGGAAAATTATGCTTCGCGCGCAGTTACGAAATCGACTTCTGCTTATAGAAATTCCAATTGGGATTTGGTCGATAAGTATCAGGAAACGGAATCTTTAAATGATATAAAAACTGGCGATTTGCCAAAAGAATTGCAAGGCAAGCCGGAAAAGGAAATTAAAGCATATATCGAATCCAAACAGAAGGAAAGGCTTGCTATTCAGAAAGAAATAGACGAGTTGGCAAAAAAGAGGCAAGCATACATCGACCAGGAGAATAAAAAGAGTGGAAATCAACAGGATGACGATTTAGGAAAAGCAATCAATGCTTCCGTTCTCGCTTTTGCCAAGGAAAAAGGATATGCAGTTGAGTGACAAGAGGATGATTAAGAAAGTCGTAATTGTTTGAAAACCTCCCAAATGAGTATTCCCGCAACTACCGATACATTGAGCGAATGTTTGGTGCCGAATTGTGGAATTTCGATACAGGAATCGCATAGCTCCATCACTTGGGAATCTACTCCTTTTACTTCATTTCCCAAAATCAGTGCATATCTTTCGTTTTTCAGTTGAAGTTTATCCAAGGAGATACTGTTTTCGGCTTGTTCGATGGCCGCGATATGGTAGGTTTTTTGTTTCAGTTCTTGAACGGCTTCCAGCGTGTTGGAAAAATATTTCCATTCGACGGCATATTCGGCTCCCAAAGCCGTTTTGTGAATCTCGGCATGGGGCGGAACAGCCGTAATGCCACAAAGATACACTTCTTCTACCAAAAAAGCGTCGCAAGTGCGGAATACGGAACCTACATTATGAAGGCTTCTTACATTGTCTAAAACGATAATCAGGGGGATTTTAGGGGCATTCTTAAAATCTTCCTGACTGATTCGGTTCAGTTCTGTGATTTTTAGTTTTCGCAGTTTGTTTTGCATTCTGTTACTTTCCCGCTTGAAAGGCCAGCGCGTACAGTTTCATTTGTTTCAGCATAGCGACTAATCCATTGGAGCGAGTAGGGGAGAGGTGTTCTTTCAGTCCGATGGCGTCGATACAATATAAATTGGTTGAGAGAATTTCGTCCGGCGTATGTCCGGAAAGAATTTTGATCAACAGCGAAACAATTCCCTTAACAATAACGGCATCGCTGTCGCCTTGGTAAAACACTTTTCCATTTTCATAACGGGCATGCAGCCACACGCGGCTCTGACAACCTTCTATTAAATTATTTGCTGTCTTATTTTGAGCTTCCAAAGGCGGAAGTTCGTTTCCCATTTCGATAAGGAGAGAATATTTATCCATCCAGTCGTCGAAAACAGAAAATTCGGTTACTATTTCCTCTTGCATTTCATTGATTGTCATAATATAAATAGGCGATAATAGGATGATTGAATTACTGGCTGTGATACACTACATACAGTACGGTTTGTCCCACTGCTTTTAATGTTTCTTTATCCACTTCGTTTAGGGTGTCGTTCAAGGTATGCCAATAGTCTCCAAATCCACTATTGGGATCGTACTGAATAATATCAATGCAAGGTATTTTTCGGTGGCGGATGATCGAAATATGATCGTCTTCTATGCCTCCTCCTTCTCTATTGATAAAATAGGAATCATATCCGAGCGCTTGCGCTGTTTCCCATACTTTTTGCACTACATTTCTGGCTGCCGCAAGCGATTGCGATTCTTTGTAAAACTGTGCGCCTCGAGCGCTTACCATATCCAACAATATTCCGTATTGTGCGGTATATTGCGCTATATGAGGATTTTTTGCCCAATATTCTGAACCCAGACACCAGCCGGAGCTGCCGTACCGATCCTGATCAAATGTTGGCGTTCCCCAATCTTCCGCATCAAATAAGATGATATCGACGCCCATTGTTGGCGGTTGGCTGCCTATCAGACGGGCTATTTCCAATAATACGCCGCAGGCGCCCGCTCCGTCGTTTGCGCCATCGATCGGTTTCCGTCGATGATCCGGATTGGGATCATTATCGGCAAATGGACGCGAATCCCAATGAGCGCACAAAAGTATCCGGTTCTTGTTTTCGGGACGAAAAGAAGCGATAATATTTTTAGCATGAATAGATTGGTTATTGTAAGTTTGGAGAACCATTTCTTGTTCGATCACTTCTGCTCCGAACCGTTTCAATTCGCTCGACAAATACTGACCGCACGCTGCATGTGCCGGCGTATCGGGTACGCGAGGTCCAAAAGCGACCTGCGCTGCCGTGTAACTGTATGCGCTGTCGGCATTGAATGCGGGAACGGTTATCTCTCTCCTTGTTTGGGTTGGTTTGGAAGATGGCGAATTCTGTGTGCAGGACAGTCCCGCCAAAAATAACCCCATCATTATCCACTTGCTTTTTTTCTTGAAGTAGTGATTCATTGTATTTTACAATTCGCTGTTTTTTTGTACAATATCCATTACGCGCATCAAATTGCCCCCCCATATTTTTCCGATCTCTTCTTCGGAATATCCCCTCCGCAGCAGTTCCATCGTAACTTGAGGCATTTCGTTGATGGCGTTTACGCCTTTGACTCCGCCGCCGCCATCGAAATCAGAGCCGATTCCCACATAGTCAATTCCTACCGTTTTCACGACATAATCGATATGATCGACGATATCTTTGACTGTCGATCGTCCATCTTTTCTCAAAAAATAGGTGTAGAAACAGATTTGAATGACGCCGCCTTTGTCGGCAATTGCACGCATCAATCGATCCGAAATATTCCTTGCATGCGGACATAAAGCTTTGACGGAAGAATGAGAAGCAATGACGGGAACTTTACTGATTTCCAAAACGTCGAAGGAAGTTTTTTCAGAAGTATGGGAAATATCCACCATGATGCCTCTCCGGTTCATTTCTTTTACCACTTCTTTTCCAAATTCACTTAGACCGTTGTGTTCCGAAAGACTCTTCAAGGCGGAATCGCAGATGTCGTTGTCGCCGTTGTGGCACAAGGTAATATACCTTACTCCCAAATCGGCAAATTTTTTGACGTTGCCGATGTCTTTTCCTAATCCGTATCCATTTTCAATGCAAAGAAAAATGGCCTTCTTCCCTTCTTTTTTCAAACGCTTCAAATCGTTTGCAGATTTGGCTATTCCTACGATATCCTTATGATCTTCCACTTGTTGGATAACTTTTTGCAGGATGGATTCCGCTTTTTTTACAGCCTGTTGAGAAGCTGTTGGAGTGCGTAATCCCTGTTTTAAGTAAGCGGCCATGAAAACGGCATCTATTAATCCGTCTTGCATGCGAGGAACTTCTACTTGCAGTTGATAAGGAACGAGCGTTCCGCCTTCCGAGGCTGCGCCTAAAAGGCGGGGATCCACTTTCAACTTCGGATTCCGAACGCCTATATCAATCTTATAAGGAAAATACATAGGCGTATCGCAATGAGAATCAATCGAATAAATACGTCTGTGAATTTCTTTGGCTTTTCGGTACAATTCGGCTTCGTCGATGGTATTCTTAAACAGAGGAAGCATGGCCTCGTTTTCTTCTGCCAGCATTTGTTCGGGATGCCACTGCACTCCCAATATGGATTTTTCTTCGGTCGATTCGATGGCTTCAATTACTCCGTCGTCGGAAAAAGCAACTGCTTCAAATCCGGGCGCAGCTTCTTTTACCGCTTGGTGATGAATGGAGTTGACCAAAAGACGGTCGGCGTTCAATAGAACGCCCAGTTTCGAATGGGCGGAAATATTCACTGCATGAACTCCTTGTGTTTTGGAATCCGGTTGATTGTGATTGATTTTTGAATCGGGAATTTGAGAAGGAATATCCTGAATCAGTTTGCCTCCGAAGGCTACGTTGATTAGCTGGCAACCTCGGCAGATTCCCAATATAGGCATTTGTTTGGCGGCTGCCCGTTGCGTCAACTGAATATCGTAACGATCGCGTTCCAAATCGTAAGATTCTACAGAAGGATGCAATGCTTCATTGAATAAGGGGGCGTAAATATCTCCTCCTCCCGACAAAATCAATCCGTCGATTTGGGATAAGATATCTTCCAGTACTTGAGCATTGTTGGTTAGAGGAATCAACACAGGGGAACCTCCCGCCTTAATAACGGCCTCCACATAAGCGTTATGGATGCAAGAGAGACCTTCTTTATGATTGACAGACAAGCCAATAAGCATATTAAATGTCAATATTAACGTAAATAAACTCTTTTTTATTTTCAATGTTCAACGTAAAAATGGTTCGTTTTTAAGAAACAACAAAGATAAATATAAAAGCGACTTGATCGAACAACAAACGGTAAATTAATTACGCGTCAATATTTGCATAAGTGGCGTTTGTTTCGATAAATTCGCGTCGTGGGCCTACTTCTTCACCCATCAGCATGGCAAATACACGATCGGCTTCGGCGGCATTTTCGATAGAAACCTGTCGCAGCGTTCGGACTTCCGGGTTCATGGTAGTGTCCCATAGTTGGTGTGCGTTCATTTCACCCAAGCCTTTATAACGTTGCGTATGAACTAAATTTTCATTTCCTTCTGCATATTTATTGATAAACGTCTGTCGTTGCTGATCGGTCCAGCAATATTCCTCTACTTTTCCTTTTTTCATTAAATAAAGAGGAGGAGTTGCGATGTAAATGTACCCGTTTTCGATCATTGCACGCATGTGACGAAAAAAGAACGTCAGAATCAAAGTCGCGATGTGGCTTCCGTCTACATCGGCATCGGTCATGATGACCACCTTGTGATATCGTAATTTTTCCAAATTCAATTCTTTGCTGTCTTCGGCTGTTCCAATGCTTACGCCGAGAGCTGTAAAAATGTTGCGGATTTCCTGACTTTCCAGCACCTTGTGAGGCATCGCTTTTTCCACGTTCAAAATTTTTCCACGTAGAGGAAGGATGGCTTGATATTTGCGTTCGCGGCCTTGTTTGGCCGTACCGCCTGCGGAATCTCCTTCGACTAAGAATATTTCACATTTTTCTGGGTCTTTGTCCGAGCAATCGGCCAATTTTCCCGGCAGACCGCCTCCCGACAACGGGGATTTGCGTTGAACCATTTCCCGCGCATTTCGTGCGGCATTTCGTGCCGTTGCCGCCAAAATCACTTTGTCTACAATGATTTTGGCTTCTTTGGGGTGTTCTTCCAAATAATTGCCCAAAGCTTCTCCTACCGCCTGATCAACCGCTCCGGTTACTTCGTTATTACCTAATTTAGTTTTCGTTTGTCCTTCAAACTGAGGTTCTTGTACTTTAATGGATATAACGGCTGTCAGTCCTTCGCGGAAGTCGTCGGGACTTATTTCTACTTTTACTTTTTCCAGCAATTTGGAGTCTACGGCATACTTTTTCAATGTGCGGGTTAGCGCTCTACGGAATCCCGCTACGTGCGTGCCGTGTTCAATCGTGTTGATATTATTGACATACGAAGAAATGCTTTCGTTGTACGAAGTGTTGTAAGTCATGGCCACCTCCACTGGTATGCCCTGTTTTTCGGTGACAATATGAATAATGTCGTTTCCAATCAGCGGTTCTTTGGCCGCATCGATAAACCGGACAAATTCACTTAAACCCTCCGACGAGAAAAAGACTTCGTGCTTGAATTGGCCGTTGGGAAGCAGAACGCGCCTGTCGGTCAATTCCAATTTGACTCCTGCATTCAGATAAGCCAGTTCTCTCAAGCGGCCGGCCAAAATATCGTATTTGAATTCTGTCACGATAAAGATCGAACTATCTGGTTTGAAAATAATCGTTGTACCTCGTTTATCGCTTTCTCCCACAACCTTCAATTCGCAGGTAGCTTTACCGCAAGAAAATTCTTGTGCATATATTTTTCCATCTCGGTAGACCTCTGCTCGCAAATAAGTCGACAGAGCATTGACGCACGATACGCCTACGCCATGCAATCCTCCCGAAACCTTGTACGAATCTTTATCAAATTTACCGCCTGCGTGCAACACGGTCAATACTACTTCCAAGGCCGATTTTTTTTCTTTTTCGTGATAGTCAACCGGAATCCCTCGTCCGTCGTCTTTTACTGTGATAGAGTTATCTTCGTTAATAATCACTTCGATGTGTTGGCAAAATCCAGCCAGCGCTTCATCAATAGAATTGTCTACTACTTCATACACCAAGTGATGCAATCCTTTTTGGCCAATGTCGCCGATATACATTGCCGGTCGCTTTCTAACGGCCTCTAAACCCTCTAAAACTTGAATACTCTCGGCTGAATATTCCCCTGAAACATTTTTTGCTTCTTCGCTCATTTTATCTGTTATCTTGTAAATTAACTAACAAAGATAGTGAAAAAATGGCAAAAAAACTTCATTTGATAGAAAAAAAATTGTTCCTATAGAATTTTGTTTTCTTTTGCTAATTTCATTAAATAAGCGCGTGCCGCTTCGTATTCGTTGGGAATTTGTCCGTCCAAAATAGCGTCCTTAATAGCTGTTTTTAATTGTCCGACCATTTTTCCCGGAGGCAAATGAAACATTTCCATAATTTCTATGCCGTCGATGGGCGGTTGAAAATTGCGTATTCTGTCTTTTTCTTCAATTTCTTTGAGCTTCTGGCGCACCTTTTTGAAGTTACAAAGAAAACGTTTGACTTTTTCCGGATTTTTGGACGTAATATCCGCTTCGCAAAGCAACATTAAATCGTCGATATCGTTGTTTGCCTCAAATAATAAACGTCTTATGGCTGAATCTGTTACTTCCTCATCACCCAAAACGATGGGACGCATATGCAAGGATACTAATTTTTCGACATATTTCAGTTTTTCGTTTAAAGGCAGTTTCATTCGCTGAAAAATACTTTTCAACATTTTCATTCCTCTGAACTCATGACCGTGAAAGGTCCAGCCCAGTTTGTTGTCGAATCGCTTGACCCCCGGCTTTCCTATATCATGAAACAATGCCGTCCAGCGCAACCAAAGATTATCGGTTGTTTGGGCTAAATTGTCTAAAACGGCTAAGGTATGGCTGAAATTATCTTTGTGTCCGATTCCTTCCTTCGTTTCAATTCCTTTGAGCGCAACCAATTCAGGGAAAATGATTTCCAGTAATCCTGTTTGATCCAGCAATTCGAATCCGATGGAAGGACGCGGCGAAAGAATAATTTTATTCAATTCATCCAGAATACGTTCCTTGGATACAATTTCAATCCTGTTTTTATTTCTTTCGATGGCTTCGAATGTTTCGGCTTCTATAAAGAAACCCAATTGCGTAGCGAAACGAATCGCACGCATCATGCGCAAAGGGTCGTCGCTAAAAGTAACATCTGGATTCAAAGGCGTTTTAATTCGACATTCGTCCAAATCTTTCAAGCCGTCAAAAGGATCGACCAGTTCCCCAAAGCGTTGACGATTGATGCAAATAGCCATTGCGTTTATGGTAAAATCCCTGCGGTAGAGATCGTCCTGCAGAGAACCATTTGAGACCATGGGATTGCGCGAATCTCTTGTATAGGATTCTTTTCTGGCGCCTACAAATTCTATTTCAGTATTTTGATATTTGACTTGGGCTGTTCCGTAATTTTTGAAAAAAGCAAAATAGGCCTTTTTACCTAAACGGTTGAACACTTCTTGCGCCAGATCGATTCCATTTCCTACGCAAACCACGTCGATATCCTTGGAAGGACGGCGGAGTATCAAATCGCGAACAAATCCGCCAATGAGGTACGTTTCCACTTGGAGGGCGTCGGCTGCTCCGGAAATGACTTCAAAAATCGGCTCCGATAATTTGTCCACTATATACGATTGTTCTATTTCCATATATATAAAATCATAGATAGGACGGTCTTTTTAAAATTGTTGAGGGTGTCCAAAAGCTTTTTTGAACACCCTTAGTCCCAAATTTTGCGACTGCGGTACAAGCCGAAGGTTTTACTGCCTGTTTCAGCGGGCAGTAAAAACGCTTTTGCCGTTTATTCCATATTCAAGTTGATGCGTTTGAAACCTGTAACAGTCAAATCTTTATTTTGCTTTTTCAGGTAATCGGCAATGGTGATTTTTGGATCTTTCACGAAATCTTGCATCAACAAAGTAAAATCTTTGTAATATTTTACCAAAGCGCCTTCTGCAATCCGGTCTAAGATAGCTTCCGGTTTTCCCTGTTCAATGGCTTTTTCACGCGCGATTTTCTTTTCTTTCTCCACAATTTCCGCCGGTACGGAATCTATATCTACGCTGACAGGATTCATCGCGGCTATCTGCATGGCCACATCTTTAGCTACTTGGGCATCCACATTGGCTTGATTGAAGCCGACAATCGTAGCCAATTTATTGCCCGGATGAATATAAGCTACAGTAGCGGAGGCATTCAAATGTTCGTAAGCGCCCAGTTCCATTTTTTCGCCGGTGATGCCGATACGGTCGGTAATCAATTCGTGCACTTTGCGTCCGTCAACCGATAGTTCGTTCAGTTCTTCTGCTGTTTGAGGTTGATTTTTCAAAGCGGCATTCAAGATTTTTTTTACCATTGCTATAAAATCTTCGCCTTTCGCTACAAAATCCGTTTCGCATTTTACCGCTACGATCGCTGCGAAATTGTGATGAGCCGCCGCCAAGACGCAACCTTCAGCAGCTTCGCGGTCTTCCCGTTTAGCGGCTACCGCCAGACCTTTTTTACGAATAATTTCTATTGCCTTCTCGAAGTCGTTTTCAGCTTCGTTCAGCGCATTTTTGCAGTCCATCATTCCCGCGCCGGTCATTTTGCGCAAATGCTGGATATCTGCCATTGTAATTGCCATATTATCGTTTCTTTGATTTTATAATTAATCTTCTTCTTTCACAAATTTGCTTGCAATATTAGCGTTCAAAGCCGCTTCGTCGTCTTTTGCGATGAGCATTTTTTTAGTCGCTTTTGCTTTTCTTTCTCTGCGCATAGGAACTTCTTCATTTTCCGAAGGAGTATCAATTTTTTCTACTTTACGTTCTTCCAAGCCTTCGTTGATTGCAGAGCAAAGAGCGTCCAGAATGACTTCTATAGATTTAGTTGCATCGTCGTTTGCCGGAATGACAAAGTCTATATTACTCGGATCAGAATTGGTATCGACCATTGCAAAAACTGGAATATTCAACCGGTTGGCTTCTGCCACGGCGATATGTTCCTTCATTACGTCTACTACGAATAAAGCGGAAGGAAGGCGGTTCAAATCAGCGATAGAACCCAAATTCTTTTCCAATTTTGCGCGTTGTCGGGTAATTTGCAATTTTTCTCTTTTAGATAATTGGTCAAATGTTCCGTCTTTTGCCATCTTGTCGATTGTAGTCATTTTTTTGACGGCTTTGCGGATCGTTGGAAAATTTGTCAGCATTCCGCCTGGCCAACGTTCTGTGACGTAAGGCATACCTACTGAGATTGCCCTTTCGGCTACTGCTTGTTTTGCTTGTTTTTTAGTGGCTACGAATAGCACTCTTCGCCCCGATTTAGCGATTTGTTTGAGCGCTGCCGCAGCTTCGTCTACTTTGACGACCGTTTTATGTAAGTCTATAATATGGATACCATTACGCTCCATGAAGATATAAGGAGCCATCGCCGGGTTCCACTTTCTTTTTAAGTGTCCGAAATGCGAACCGGCTTCTAATAATTGATCAAATGTTACTCTTGACATGTTTTGTTTTTTAATTCGTTTACATTCTTTTGTTTAATCAACTACTTGGTAGTTATCCGGCAAATCGTCATGCGGGATAAGTCTTAAGTAGTTTAGATACTAAACTGGCGTGATTGAGAATTGAGGATGATTTTCAATTTTCAATTGGATTAACGTTTGGAGAATTGGAATCTTTTTCGGGCCTTGGGACGTCCCGGTTTTTTTCTTTCTACTTCACGGGGATCGCGCGTCATAAAACCTTCCGAACGCAAAGCAGGTTTATCTTCCGCATTGATTTTCACCAAGGCGCGAGCGATACCTAAACGAGCCGCTTCCGATTGGCCTTTATAGCCGCCTCCTTGCAAATTAATTGTGATATCGTATTGTTCTACGACGCCTAATTTTTTCAAAGGCTGTTTCACTACATACTGGAGTATTGGAGACGGGAAATAGGCTTCCAGCTCGCGCTTGTTGATCAGAATCTTTCCGGATCCTGCTCTCACGTAAACGCGCGCTACGGCGGCTTTACGTCTTCCTAATGCATTTACTATTTCCATATTATTATTTAAGTGAATTAATATCAATTACTTTCGGTTGTTGAGCTTGATGTTTGTGTTCTGCGTCGTCGTACACATAAAGATTGCTTATCAATTTGTCTCCCAAACGATTTTTAGGAAGCATTCCTTTGACGACTTTTCGAAATAAACGATCGCTGCTTTTTTTGAATAAACTTTCGGGTGTGTTTTTTCTTTGTCCGCCCGGATAGCCCGTATAAGAAAGGTAAATTCGATCCGTCCATTTATTCCCCGTTAAAACGACTTTGCCGGCATTGATAATGATCACATTATCGCCGCAATCTACATGAGGCGTAAAATTTGTTTTGTATTTGCCTCGCAAAAGTTTTGCTACTTTAGAAGCAACGCGGCCTAAATGTTGTCCGTTTGCATCTACGACAATCCATTCTTTGTTTACTGTTGCATTGTTTGCAGAAATGGTCCTATAACTTAAAGTATCCACTGCTTTTAATTTTAATTAGTTAATAAACAATTATTGAGTTTTCCGCCTTTATTCAAAAATTGGACACAATATGAATAAAAAGGTAAAAATCAAGCGCTTACATATATTGAATAATAATCGGCGTGCAAAGTTACGTTTTTTCTTTAAAAAAACAAAAGGCTGTCTCAAAATTTCGATTATCTTTATGGGCTTTGACCTCCATAAATACTTCCTTTGAGACAGCCTTTCAAAAAAAATTGTTTAATCGAGAGTGGGTCTACATTACTGGGCAATTGTTTTTGTGGTATCAACTGCTGCAGAATCAATTTGTTGTACACCACTGTCAACAGCAGAAGAATCAACGTTTGTAGTTGTAGGAACGGCTTCAACTCCATTGTCTTGAGGAGTTACATCTGCATTTTTTTTACAAGCGCTGAAAGCAACAGTAACAACAATAGCTGCAAATAATACTAACTTTTTCATTTTTGTAATAATTAAAAACGGTTTAAAAATAGATTTATATTTCCTACTTGGAAATTTCGCTGCAAAGATACATGTTTTTTTTTTTGTTAAGCAACATATTTGAAAAATATTTATTTTTTTCGTATCTTTGCGCCGTGAATAAATAAATAACATTCAAATGACTTTTATTTGTACAAGAGCAATACATCTAAATAATAATTTAAGGTTGCGTATCTTAAAAGTAAGAGAGGAAACAAGCGTTGAAGAGTGGAAAATAAAATCAAAAGCATGAATCGTATGAAAAAAATGAATTTTATAGAAAAAAAAATTAGTTTTTCTTTGCAGTTCTATGTAAAATCGTTAAATTTGACGCGAAAATCCGTGTATTGCAATTATGCGATGAAGGAGAAACGAATTATCAATTTTAATTAATACATCCTAAACTCAAAAAAGATGAAAAATTTATTTGTAACAGCAGTACTTTTGCTTTCTGCTTTGTGTGTAAATGCGCAAAAGGAATTAGCGGTGGATAAACAATACCCAGGTGATGAAGGGGCACAACGGGTATACCAAACCGCTATTGACAAACAATCTAATGAAAAAACAACGGCTGTACGGACTACATGGCTTGCAAACAGACCGGGCGACAATTGGTTTATTTCTGGTCAAGTTGGTATGGGAGGTTTGGTTAGCAGCGAAACTCCATGGAATTTGGACATGAATCCATTTAATTGGTTCAAAGGTAAAGACAGAAGGACTATAAATTTCTGGCATCCAATGTGGGGCGCTTCTATTGGTAAATGGTTTTCTCCTGTATGGGGGCTGCGTTTGAACGGTACTGGCCGTAATTTAAGTGGATGGGCGCCAGCAAATAATGGTGGTCTGTGGGTGATAGGCGAAGGAAAGGACAGAACTTATACTAATACTTTCGCAACTAACAGAGGGATAAATCCTTATCAAAATCGATTTGTGGATGGTAAATACGGAGATTACGATGGCAAACCGGGATATGCCTACGGCATGAGCTACTTCGCCATTACCGTGGATTACATGTTAAATCTGAAAAATCTGTTTTGCACCTATAATCCCAATGCGCTCTTTAATCCGGTACTTTACGGTGGTTTGGGATATGCGCGTACGATTGCACAGGGAGATGGCTATTCCAAGAAACCGAGTATGGACAATATCGCAGTCAAAGGCGGTTTGCAATTGAATTTCCGTTTGAATCGGGCTTTTGACATTTTCTTGGATGGTCATGTATTGGCTCTTCCTGACAATTTTGACCGGAGAATCGCGGGTGGTAAATTAATGACTGATTTTGTAACCAATGCTTCGATAGGTGTTACCTACCATATCAATTTCCGTCCGTTCATCAAAACTCCGATGTACGATTCGAACGAAGTGGATGCATTGAACAGAGAAATCAACGACTTGCGTAATCAATTGAACAACCGTCCGACAACTGTATGTCCTCCTGCTCCGACATGTCCGCCATGTCCGACAACAGTGGTTGCTCCGACTGAAGTGCAACCTGTTCCGCAAGAATTGACTCCGGTATTCTTTGAAATTAACAGTGCTGTAGTTCGCGACAATCAATTGGTTAGCGTTGCAAAAGCTGCTGAATTCATGGTAAACAATCCGGGAGCTAAACTCGAATTGGCAAGTTATGCCGACAAAAAAACCGGTACTCCTGCATACAATTTGAACTTGAGTAAAAAACGTTCAGATGCTGTTGCAAAATTATTGGTTAGCAAATTTGGCATCGACAGAAAACGTTTGATTGTAAAAGCTTATGGCGATAAAGTTCAACCGTTTGCTGAAAATGATTTGAACCGCGTAACCATCTTTGTTCACCCTTAAACAAAGATTTGTAAGTTATTAAATTACGCAAATAAAAAAAATGTCCACGTTTTTAACGTGGACATTTTTTTTATGTAAGAAGAATCAATGAGTTAGAAGATATTTTTTTCGGTGCAGATTATCTGCTTCGTTTGCATTGCGACTTGTTTCTCAATGACGTTGCATGAATCTCCCTATTCAGGTAAACAAAAATAGCGTCAAAAACCTCGTTGTCGTAGGGCTTCGAAGGCAAGTATAGCGGTTGAAACGGAAACATTTAACGAATCAATTACGCCCCGCATGGGAATTTTGATGCGCAAATCCGCATGACTTATCCAAAAATCAGTTAATCCGTCGGCTTCGGTACCAAGGATAATGGCGGAAGGAGAAGTAAAATCTGCCTCTTGATACCTTTGAATGGCAGTCAATTCGGCAGCAAAGGATTGGATGTGATTGGTTTTTAAAAAAGAAAACGCTTCTTCATTCGTACAAACAGCGATAGGAACTGTAAACACGCATCCTATGCTTGAACGAATGACATTTGGATTGTAAACGTCGGTCAATGGATCGCAAACGATTACGGCGTCTGTTTTAGAAGCATCTGCAGTTCGCAGGATCGCTCCTAAATTACCCGGTTTTTCTACCGATTCCACTATAATAAGGAAAGGATTTTCGCTTAAATGGATATCAGACAAGAAATGCGAACGAGATTTCGCTACGGCCAATACGCCGCCGGAATTTTCGCGATAGGCCATTTTACGGAAAACGGGTTCACTCACCTCACACACAATAGTGTCGGGAAAAGCTTGAATAATTGCAGGAGAATCGTTTTTTTCAAATAAGGCTGGACAAACGTAAATCGCTTCGAATGTATATCCACTGGATAAAGCTAAACTTAATTCGCGCACGCCTTCGATGATAAAAAGTCCTTGTTCTTTTCGTTCCCGAGCTTTTGCGCTTAGTTTGCAAACATTTTTTATTTGCTCATTTTGCACGCTGACGATTCGTTCCCTCATCCTTCCTCCTTATTCTTTTTCTCTTTTTTTTCTTCATATTCCCTGACAAAAATGACATACAATTGCAAAATAGCCGAAATAAGCAAGCAAATAATCCATTCGTTTCTGTTTTTGAACATCCAATAAGAAGAAATCGGCAACAGTAAAGCTGCTATTGCTTGCTGGATGTTCAATCGTTTTAAACGAAAATTATCTCCTTTATAGGGACTTGCCAGAAAAATGACCGCTAATCCCACTCCTGACACGGTATATATATACGGGATGAATTTCCATCCTGCAATATAGAAAATAGCGGAGAACAACAAAAGAATGCCGCACATACCAAACAAGTAATCTTTGAATCGTCGGCTCATTTTATTCTTTTATGATGAATAATTCTTCGTTTGGCCTGATCATTTGGTATTGTTCGCGCGCCAATCGTTCCAAACTTTCATTGTCGCTGCGTAAAGCATCCAATTTTTGTTGATTTTCTTCTTTTTGCTTGGTGAAAATATCTATTTCCTTTTCCAACTGATTGATTTGCTGGTCATAAATAATTCGTTTGTAAATAGTACTATCGCCCAGGAAGAAAGTAAAAATAACAAAAAGACCAAAAGCGACCCAATATTTGTTCAGCTTGCTTTTTACCTGTTGGAATATTTTAAATATACGTTTCATAAAAAATTTCTTCTATGCAAAGGTAGTAAAAAAACGCAAATATCCGACTGTGACGCAAAAAACGGGTGTACGACAAAATTCCCTTCATGCACTATTTTTATAACCCGAGATTAATTTTCTAATCAGATGCTGCTTTTCGCTTTTATAGCATATTCTCA